>Ga0335081_10001404_pt1 | contig 38393 bp, 32 predicted proteins | sample Lox_Sample_35_FD_206713 | JGI IMG/M metagenome (GOLD analysis project Ga0335081, IMG submission 206713) | Soil microbial communities from Loxahatchee National Wildlife Refuge, Florida, United States - Lox_Sample_3.5 | ecosystem: Environmental > Terrestrial > Soil > Wetlands | place: USA...
TGCCACGAAGATTGGCATGGAGCTGCGCAACCAATATGTCCTGGGATATCATCCGAGCAATAAAGCGCACGATGCACGTTGGCGCAAAATCAAGGTTAAGCTGCGCACTCCGAAGGGTCTTCCGCCCCTTACGGTTTATGCCAAAACAGGCTACTACGCTCCGAGCCATTAGGTCCGCGCTTCCCGGAGTTGCCCTCCTGATCTCGCCCTTCTTGTTCCTGATGATTTCGACTTTGCTGTGCCCCGCCTTAACGCCAGCTCAGAATCCGATTCCGGTGACCAACGCCCAGCCTCCGCCTCCGGAACAGGGGGTGGGTCCCGATCAGCGCGGCGGCTCGATCAAGGTGAACGTCAACCTTGTCGTATTGCATACCACCGTGATGGACGACCGCGGGAAATTCGTGGACGGCCTCAAGGAAAACAATTTTCGAGTCTTCGAAGACAAAGTCGAACAAAAGCTTTCGGTCTTCAAGCAGGAGGATGTGCCGGTCAGCATGGGCCTGGTCATTGACAATAGCGGAAGCATGCGTGACAAGCGCCCCCGCGTGAACGAAGCTGCACTGACCCTCGTCCAGACCAGCAATCGCCAGGACGAAGTCTTCGTCGTGAATTTCAATGACGATTTTTATCTCGATTTGGACAAAGATTTCACCAACAGCATTCCTGAATTGAAGGAAGCGCTCGAAAGAATTGACGCCCGGGGAAGTACCGCGCTCTACGATGCGATTATCGGGTCCCTCGACCACTTGAAAAAAGGATCCAAGGACAAGAAAGTCCTGCTCGTGGTGACCGACGGCGAAGACAACATCAGCCGCAATTCGCTGGAAAAAACCATCCACGAAATTCAGAAGACTAACGTTGTCATCTACACCATTGGTCTGTTCAGCGACGAGGACAAGAGGAGCCGCAAACGGGCCACCCGCGCGCTAAAGGAAATCTCCGCGGCTTCGGGCGGCATGTCCTATTTTCCCGAAGATGTAGACGACGTGCACACCATCTGCCTCCAGGTCGCCCACGATATTCGCGATCAGTACACGCTCGGCTACTATCCCACCAATGCAAAAAAGGACGGTACCTACCGTACCGTGCAGGTCGAGGTCATTCCGCCGCACGGCTACGGAAAGCTCGTCGCCCGTACGCGCAACGGCTACTATGCGCCGGGCGGACCCGACGCAACCGCATCCGGCGGCAGCAATTGATTTTCTCCGCTTGTTGAACCAGCGCGCTTCCGTGTTTTTTGGATCCCGGCTTCTCTACATTCCCTTTGCCGGCTTGATTTCCACTGGCTCGCCTGCATAAACGGTCGGCGCCCCTTCGGCTTCTGCTTTTTTGTTGTAGGCCGCGACCTCCGTCTTCAGCAACTCGTTGAATGATTTCAGGTGTCCGTTGAGCTCGCCCTCGAGTTTGTGCAGCTCGTCCATCACCATTGTCGAAGGCATCTCTCCGTAGGATCCCGAGACTTCGTAAGCCATTCCAGAGAGTTCGCTTTGCAGGCGCTGAAGTTCGTGGAGATCGTCCTCCGCCACGTCTCTCTGGATCCCGGGCGCGAGCACTTCGTCCTTCGCTGCGGAGAGCTTCTTGCTCAATTCCTTGCCTTGTTCGATCAGCGTTTTGTATTTGGCTTGCAGTTCCTTGTCTTGGCTGCTCTGCACCATCGCGCTAAAATCGCCGATCTGTTTGTTGATCAAGTCAAGGCGGTTGATCATTTCGTTCACCGCGCTCGCATCGTTGCGAGCCTCCAGCCCGCTCCGGGTCTGCGCCTCAAAGATCGCCGGCGCGATCGTCAGATTCGGATCGGCAAGCACCTTCGCTTCTTGCGTTTGCGTCTGCCCATTCACCGTTACGGAAATGCGGTATGTTCCCGGCACCACCATCGGTCCTCGGTTCGGATTGAAATACTCGTTCATTTCCGGCATCTTCTCGTATTTGAGGTTGACTGGACCCTCGTACCGCAGATTCCACACATACCGGTTGATTCCTGCTTCTGCCGGCCCGTAGTCGGTCGTCACCGTCGCGCCGTGCTCGTCCTCAATCACGATCTTCACCGGAGTCTGGTGTTCTTTCTTTTGTTCCGGCGTCGCTTTGATTTCTTTCTTCAAGAGATAGTCCACGACCACCCCGCTCGGCGCGTTCGGAGCGGAATATGCATTTCCTTGCCCTTCGTCCGTTCTCCAGTGATGGAACATTACCCCCGGCGCCGGGGTGAACACGTGAAAGTCGGTGGACTCGATTGTTGGAGTCAGCTCTTCCAAAGGACGAATGTCGTCCAGTACAAAAATGCCCCGTCCATGCGTGGCTAAGACCAAATCATGAGAATCCTTGACAAATTTCAGATCCCACACCGGAGCTGTCGGAAAATCGGACTTCAACTGCGTCCAATGATCGCCACGGTCAACCGAGTAGTAAAGGCCTGTGTCCGTTCCGGCCACAAGGAAACCCTTCAGATTCGGATCCTCGCGCACCACATAAACCGGCGAGTCTGCCGGCAAACCGTTCGTGATCTTCTGCCATGTCGCTCCATAATTGTCCGTCCTGTAAACGTAAGCTCCGCGATTGTCCAGCATGTGCGCGTCGTAACTTACGTATGCCGTTCCCGCATCGAATGGCGAAACCCCGATCTGGTACACTCGCGCCCATTCCGGCGCTCCAGAAATGTGTGACGTCACGTTGCTCCACGTTTTTCCGCCGTCCTTGGTCACATGCACCAGCCCATCGTCGCTGCCGACCCAGATCACTTTGTTGTCCGTCGGAGCCAGTGTGATGCAAAGGATCGTGTCGTAGCTCTCCGCGCCGCTGATGTCGTGCTGGATCGGTCCGCCTGCAATTTCCTGCTTGCTCTTGTCATTTCGCGTCAAATCTCCGCTGATCGGCGTCCAATTCTTGCCGCCATCGGTGGATTTGAACAAAACGTTTCCGCCAAGATAGACCTCATTTGCGTCCTTATCGGAAACGGCAATCGGCGAGGTCCAATTGAATCGGTATTTCAGGTCCGCGGGTTTCATGTTCTGCACGCTGTCCAGGTATGGCTGGATATCGCGCGTCAGGTGCGTCTTCAGGTCCAGGCGGTTGATGGACCCGTCTTCCGAATCCGAGTACACGATGTCCGGATCGCTCGGCGCCGGCACGGAATATTCCCCATCCCCGCCGACAGTCGTGTACCACGCTCCGCCGGACACACCCCGACCGCCCAGATCCGACGACGGTCCGCACCATCCGCTGTTGTCCTGCAGCCCTCCGCAGATTCGGTAAGGGTCCCGGCTGTCCGTCGCCACTTGATAAAACTGCTCGATGGGGATGCTGTCCAGAAAGCGCCACGTCTTCGCTCCATCCAGCGAAAGATAAGCTCCCCCATCCTGTCCTTGAATAATGCGATTCGGATTTTGCGGATCAATCCAAAGCGCGTGGTGGTCCGGATGCATTCCCCGGTCGGCGTGATAAGCGGTCTTGCCTCCGTCTTCCGATTCCATCAGGTTGAACGAGAGAAAGAACAGTTTCTTTTCGTTGTCCGGCGATACGATCACCTTGGAAAAATAGAAGGGCCTCACGTCCAGCGCGTGATTGTCCGTCACTTCGCTCCACGAGTCTCCCATGTCGGTGGACTGCCAGAGCATTCCGTGTTTCGCGGCGATCAGCGCGTACACGTGGTCGGGATTCGATGGCGCCACCGCGACCGCGATTCTTCCCAAGGGGCCTTCTGGCAATCCCTTCTTCAACTTCGTCCATGTCTCGCCGCCGTCCGTCGTTCGATACAACCCGCTCTCCGGGCCCCCGTTCACCATGTCCCACGGATACCGCCGGAATTCCCACATCGCCGCAAAAAGCACTTTCGGATTTCCCGGCGCCATCGCCAGATCGGATGCGCCCGTTGTATCGTTGACGAAAAGAACTTTCTTCCAGTTTTTTCCGCCATCCGTTGTCTTAAAGATGCCGCGTTCCGCATTCGGTCCCCAAGCGTGCCCGAGCGCCGCCACAAACACCGTGTTGGGGTCGTGCGAATCAATTGCAATCGCCGAAATCTGCTGCGTCTCCGCCAGTCCCATGAATTGCCACGAATGTCCGGCATCCGGCGAAAAATACACGCCTTTGCCGTCAATCACGTCGTTCCGGATATTTCCTTCGCCGGTTCCGACCCACACGAAATTCGGATTCGATGGCGCGATTGCGATGGCTCCGATGGAGGCTGTCGCTTCATGCTCGAAAATCGCCTTCCACTTCTGCCCTCCATCCGTGGATTTGAACACGCCACCTGCCGCACCTCCCACGTAGTACACGTTCGGATCACCGGGGATCCCCGCTACGGCGGACACGCGTCCTCCCGCGACCGTCGGCCCGAGATTCCTGAATTTTAGGTGCGCCAAAACATCGGGCGGTTTCTCGGCTTCGGAGTTTTCCTCTCCACTTGCGGACGCGAAGGAAGGAAGAAGCGCGCAAACGGCAATCACTGCGATTACGGCGAAAAAACGGCGAGACAGAGACATTGCTACTCTCCTTTTCAGGGCAAAGCGCGATTTGTTCCGGGAAATTCTCTCTATTTTCACGGTTACGAAAGCCGGCAAAAGGTACGGCTGAAGGATTTTCTGGATCTTACGCCGCCCATTTTACATCCGTTACCGGGCTCCGGCGTCATAAACTTGGAAAATTAGGGAGCAGACACCCGCGCGGCCCCCGTCAGCTCGTTCAGGAAACTCTTCCCATGCGGGATGATTCCGCCGAAGTTCTCGGCCACTGTCTGGCCCATGTCCGCCAGTGTGTCCCGCGTCCCCAGATTCGCGCCCGCCCCGGCTCCCGGCGAATATGCAAGGATCGGTACATATTCGCGCGAATGATCCGTCGTCTCCCACCGTGGATCGGGATCGCACCCGTGATCGGCGGTAATCATCAACAAGTCGTTCCTTTCAAGCTGCATTAGAAACACGCCGAGCAGTTCGTCGAACTGCTCCAGCGATTTCGCGAAACCTTCCACGTCCTTGCGGTGCCCGTAAAGCATGTCGAAATCCACCAGGTTGCAGAAAATCAGGCCGTCCGGCCGCGTGCGCACGGCCTCGGTGATTTTCTTCATTCCATCTTCGTTCGAGACCGTGGTCACGTAATCTTTCACTCCACGGCCGTTGTAGATATCGTGGATTTTCCCAATTCCAAAAACCGGCACGCTCTTTTCGGCAAGGACGTCAAGTAGCATCGGCTTCGGCGGGTCCACGGCATAATCGTGACGCCTCGAGGTCCGTGTGAAATTTCCGGGTTCCCCTGTAAAGGGCCGTGCAATGACGCGCCCCACGCGGTGTGGACCGTCCAGCAATTTCCGCGCGACTTCGCACATCCTGTAAAGGGCCTGAATCGGGATTACGTCCTCGTGCGCCGCAATCTGAAACACGCTGTCACCCGATGTGTACACAATCGGCTTGCCTGTGCGCACATGCTCTTCGCCCAGTTCCTTGATGATCTCCGTCCCCGAAGCCGGCTTGTTTCCGATGATCTTTCGCCCAATTTGCCGCTCGAATTCCGCGATTAGTTCAGCAGGGAATCCGTGCTTGTATACGGGAAACGCTTGGCTCAGCCACACGCCAGCCATCTCCCAGTGTCCCGTCGTCGTATCTTTTCCCGGCGAATGGGTTGCTCCCTTGCCATAAGCTCCCAGTGGCTTGGCAGCTGGGATCTGATGAGCGAGCGGCGCGATATTTGCCAGCCCCATCCTTACGAGGTTGGGTATCGCCGGCGCTCGCGATTCCGTGATGTGCCCCAGCGTATTTCGGCCCACGTCGCCGTATTCTGCAGCATCTGGCAACGCGCCGATTCCCACACTGTCCAGCACCACCCAAACTACTCGCTGGAATGGACTTGTCATTGGATTTCCTCACGCTCAATGAACGAGCCTAGCATACCTGTTCCAGCATGGCGGAGGTCGCCTTCCTCTCCGGACTCGGTTTCGTGGCAAACTATGGGCCAGGCCGCTGAACTATTTTCATTTCTCGTGCGTAATTACATTTGTGGAGGTGTGCGATGCCCAGGGACCGCGGGTACAGAACTCCCTCGCTGGTCTTCCCGATTCTGTTAGTGGTGGTCGGCGGCCTGTTTCTCTATGCCAATTGGCACCCCGGCTTTGACCCCTATCCCATCTTTGCAACCTATTGGCCGCTCCTGCTGATCTTCGTTGGACTTGGACTCATGCTTGACGCTTCGCGCCGTGGTTCCGCTCCGGCCGATGGCTCGCCCAGAAGATTTCCCATCGGTTCCACTCTTGGCGCTCTTGCCTTTGCCTTGTTCATTGTCATTCTCGTTCTTCATGGCCGTTCCGTCGCCCACCGTTTCGGATCTCCGGAGCAGCCCAATGATCGCACCGCGGAAACGATTGATCTGCAAAATGCCAAATCTGTCCGGGTATCCGTCGAGATGGGCGCCGGCCAACTCAATATCAATGGCGGTACTTCGCATCTCCTCCAAAGCGACTTTTCCTTCAGCAATTCTTGGCAAAAGCCTCGCGTTGAATATCACGTCACGGACGGCGTCGGCGAATTGACCATCAGCCAGGAAAGCACCGGCCCGCAGATCGGTCCTTCGGACAACACCTGGAATCTGCATCTGAATGAAGACGTGCCCATGGAATTGAAAATTGATTTGGGCGCGGGCCAAAGCAATCTCAAGCTGAACGGAATGAATCTCACTCGTCTTGAAGTGAACATGGGCGCAGGCCACGCCGATGTGGATCTCACCGGGCCGCGCAAGGCTGATCTGAGCGCCGATATCGAAGGCGGCGTCGGCCAGGCCACTGTCCGCTTGCCGAAAGATGTCGGCGTCGTCGCCACCGCATCTGGCGGCATCGGCGACGTCCGGGCTCACGGCTTACGGGAAGAAAACGGCGAATACGTCAACGACGCCTACGGCAAATCCCCCCACACCATCCACCTCAAAGTCGAAGGCGGCATCGGCCAAATCAACCTCGACCTCGAATAGTAGGTCTTTCCTGGCGCATTTGCCCGCTCTTTACACCGGTCGTATAATTGATAGTTTAGGCGGCGCGCTTTAGCCGCGCCGTATAGGCTTCCCTTTGGCCACAAACGAAATCATCACTTCCGCCCGTCCTGTCGAACGCGAAACCCTACTGGTGCGCAATGCCCGCGTTCATAACCTGAAAAACGTCACCGTCGAAATCCCCCACAACTCCATTACTGTCGTCACCGGGGTTAGCGGCTCCGGTAAGTCCTCTTTGGCCTTTGACACGATTTACGCGGAAGGCCAGCGCCGTTATGTCGAGTCGCTTTCCGCCTACGCCCGCCAGTTCCTCGAACGCATGGAAAAGCCCGAGGTGGACGAAATCTCCGGCATTGCTCCCGCCGTCGCCATTCGCCAAAAAAACTCCACGCGCAATCCTCGCTCGACCGTTGGCACCGCCACGGAAATTTACGATTACCTGCGCCTTCTTTTTGCCCGTTGTGGCACCACGTTCTGCGTCAAGTGCGGCGCCGAAGTTCTACGCGATTCCCCGGACAGCATCGCCAGTCGCATCCTCTCGCTTGCCCCAGGCGGCCGCTTTTACGTCCTCTACACTCTGCGCATCGCCCAGCCTCAAGCTTCCACGGCGCGCCGCGGCCTAAAGAAATCTCCTTCCGCAACGATTCCCAGCGATCTCTTGCGCAAGGCCCTCCTCGATTTGCAAAAGCGCGGCTTCAATCGCCTCTACCAGAACGGTCGCGTCCACGAGTTCGTCTCTCCCGAATCCCTCCTGGACATTGACTTCACTCAGGCAGTCTACGTTCTCGTAGACCGCCTCTCCGTCCAGCCCGAGTCCCGTTCCCGCCTCGTGGACTCCATCGAAATCTGCTATCGCGAAGGCCAGGGCGAAGCCATTCTCGAATTCCTCCCGGACAACCTGGGAGATCCCGCCGAACGCCTCGTCTTCAACGAGCGCTTCGAGTGCAAAAACGACGGCACGCTTTATCAGGAACCCGAGCCGCGCCTCTTTTCCTTTAACAATCCTTATGGCGCTTGCCCGCGCTGCCAGGGTTTCGGCAACACCATTGATTTCGATTTGAATCTTGTCGTTCCGGATCCCGGCAATTCCCTCGACGATGGCGCCATCGAGCCTTGGACCAAGCCCCGCTACCGCACGCTCTTGAACGAAGCAAAAAAGTGGGCCCGCTCCCGCGGCATTCCCACCCACACTCCGTGGAAGCATCTCACTGCCGAGCAGCGCCGCCTGATCCTCGAAGGTGATCCGGAAAACAAGTTTGAAGGCGTCAAGGGCTTTTTCAACTATCTCGAGCGCAAGAAATACAAACTTCACATTCGTGTATTCCTCAGCCGCTACCGCGGCTACGCCACTTGTCCCGATTGTGCAGGCACGCGCCTCCGCCCCGAAGCTCGCGCTATCCGGGTTGCCGGCAATTCCATTACCGATGTTTGCAAGCTCACCGTCAAGGAAGCGCGCCTGTTTTTCGCGGGACTTCAGCTCTCCGAAGCCCAGTCCAAAGTCGCCGACAAAATCCTCGAAGAAGTTCGCTCTCGCCTTCAGTTTCTCGACGAAGTCGGTCTCGACTACCTCACTCTCGACCGTCTCACTTCCACTCTCTCCGGTGGTGAATCCCAGCGGATCCAGCTCGCCACCTCTCTCGGCTCGCATCTCGTCGGCGCCATGTACGTCCTCGATGAGCCTTCCATTGGCCTTCATCCTCGCGACACCCAGCGCCTTATTGACATCCTCAAATCCCTCCGCGATCTCGGAAACACCGTGCTCGTCGTCGAACACGATCCCGACACCATCCAAGCGGCGGATTTCGTCCTCGATCTCGGGCCCGGCGCCGGCGAGCTTGGCGGCAAGCTCCTCTTCGCAGGAACCTATCCGGAAATCCTGGAAGATCACAATTCGCTCACCGGCCGTTATCTGAGCGGCGAACTCCGTATCGCCGTTCCCAACAATCGCCACAAGCCCTCTGGTAAATTCCTCCGTCTCTACGGCGCCACGTTGCACAACCTGAAAAATGTGGACTTGATGGTTCCCCTCGGCACGCTCACGGCCGTCACCGGCGTCAGCGGCTCCGGCAAATCGACTCTGGTTCACGATGTTCTTGCCCGCGCCATCGCCGCGAAAAAGAACGGCGGCTCCGAAAAAGAGTTTTGCGATCGCCTCGAGGGTGACGCCAACATCCGCGAGGTCGTGGTGATTGATCAGTCGCCCATAGGCCGCACCCCGCGCTCCAATCCCGCAACCTATCTCAAGGCCTTTGACTCCATCCGCGAAGCCTTCGCCGAAACGCCCGATGCCAAACGTCGCGGCTACAGCGCCGGCCATTTTTCCTTCAACGTTCCCGGTGGCCGCTGCGAAACTTGCCAGGGCGACGGCACCGTCACTGTCGAAATGCAGTTCCTCGCCGACGTTGAGCTCATCTGCGAAGAATGCCGCGGCACCCGCTTCAAGAGCAGCGTCCTCGAAGTGAAATATCACGGCAAAAGCATCCACGATGTTTTGCAAATGACCGTTCGCGAAGCCTTGGCCTTCTTCCTCAACGCCCCCAAAGTCACTCACAAGCTGAAAATTCTCAATGAAATCGGTCTCGGCTATCTCCGCCTCGGCCAGTCCGGCACCACCCTCTCCGGCGGCGAAGCTCAGCGCCTCAAGCTCGCCTCGCATCTCTCCCGCACGGAAAATCAAGGCGTTCTCTACGTTCTCGATGAGCCCACTACCGGCCTCCATTTCGATGACATCGCCAAACTTCTCGCCGCTTTCCGCAAACTCCTTGAATCCGGCGCTTCGCTCCTCGTCATCGAGCACAATCTCGACGTCATCAAATCCGCCGACTGGCTGATTGATTTGGGCCCCGAAGGTGGCGATCTTGGCGGTAAAATCATCGCTACGGGAACGCCGGAGCAGGTGGCTCGCAATTCTCAATCGCACACCGGCCGCTTCCTCGCCCGGGTGCTTCAGGCCAATGGGCATGCAAAGCGTTCGCCCAACGGCGCATCCAATGGCGCAGGGGTTTCTCCTAAGCCCGGCAACGGAAAAAGCTCAGCCTCCGCAAAGTGATGATTTCTCTCCGGCGAAAAGCCGCTCGCCCCTCCGCAAGCATCGCTGCTTTGCTCGCGCTTTGTGTTTTCACCGGCGCGCCCGCCTTTGCTCCGGCGCAGAACACTCCGCAGGGAACGCGCGAAATCATCAAGAACCCTCTCAACGATCTCCTCGATCAGGCCCGCCAGGCCATTGACCGCAAGGATTTCCAGGCTGCCGTCGCCCCGCTCCAGAAAATCATCGGGGCCCAGGACGATTTCACTTACGCCCATTTCCAGCTCGCGTACGTCTACACCGCCCTCCGGCGCCCCAAGGACGCTCGCACCGAATACGAAAAGGTCATCGCTCTCGATCCCAAAATGTCCGAAGCTCGCCTCAATCTCGGCATCCTCCTGCTCGACCAGGATCCCGCCGCCGCCGTCCCTCAACTCCAGAAAGCCGTCGAGCTCCTGCCCTCTGAGAGCCGCCCTCGTTTTCTTCTCGGCGTCGCCCAGGAACGTTCCGGCAATCTTCCCGCTGCAGCTCAGTCCTTCGAAGGCGCTCTCCGCCTCGATCCCAAGGACGAGGAGACTACTCTTCATCTCGCTGACCTCTACATGAAGCTCAATCGTCCCGCCGATGCCGAGCCCAAATTCCGCTCCGCTCTCGAAGCCGATCCGAAATCTCTTCCGGCTCTTCTCGGACTCGCGGAATCTCTCGAAGCCCAGAAAAAGCCCGAAGCCGCCGATGTCTACTCCGACTATCTGAAGCTCAAGCCGGACGATTCTGCCGCTCGCGCCCGTCTCGTTCATCTCTTGATCGCCAACAAAGATAACGACGCGGCCCTCGCCTATCTCGACCGCGAAGAAGCCGGCAAACCGCCCTCCCTCGAGCATCTCAAGCTTCGCGCCGACGTCCAGATCGGCCAGAAAAAGTGGTCCGACGCCATCGCCACGCTCAAGCAGGCTCTCGCCATCGCTCCGAACGATGCTCAACTCCATGCCGGCCTCGGCCGCATCTACATGCAGACGCGTGAATTTCCCCTTGCCGAATCCGAACTGAAAACCGCGATCCAGTTCGACCGCCGCAATTCCGCTTACTGGAAGGAACTCGGCTCCGTTTACTATCTTTCCGGAAACTATCCCGCTGCTCTCGCCGTCTTTGATGCCGTCGCCAAAGTCGAGATTCCTTCTGCGGGGATGTGGTTCATCCGCGCTCTCTGCTACGATAATTTGAAGCAGCCTAAGCCCGCTCTTGAGGCCTATCAGAAATTCCTCGCAATGGATGGCGAGAAAAATCCGGATCAGATTTGGCAGGCGAAGCAGCGCAGCGAGGTGTTGCAGAGAGTTCTGCAAGGTAAGTAACAGGGGCGGTCATGCGGCTTCGACGAGTGTTTCTGGCAACTTCGGTCGTCGCTTTATTCCTGTCGGCTCTGGTCTGGGCCGCCAAAGAGGAACCCGTCGCCGAGCTCCAGGCTCGCTTCGACGCGGAGACCGATGCCGAGCATAAGGCCAAATTGCTTGGAAAGCTCTGCCGCGCACAGATTGAGGACGAGCGCGCAGCTACCAAAGCGGGAGATTTCGAGAAGGCGGGTCTGATCATGGAAAAGTACAGGGACAATATCAGGGCATCATTCGATGCTCTGAAGAGGTTTCATCCCAACGCAAAAAAGCACTCGGGCGGCTACCAGCGCATCGAATTCCAGAATCAGAACGGCTTGCGCGAGGTTGAGGATCTCCAGCTTGCCATGCCGGCCGTCTACAAACCTCCCATGGAAATCGTCCGCAGGGATCTGTCGGCTATGGAAGACCAGTTGCTTCTCTTGCTTTTCCCCGATCGCCCGGCCGGCAAGCCGCTTCCTCCCAAGGAAAAGCAACCTTCGACCGCGCCTCCGGAAAAAGGAACAAATCCATGAACGCTAAGCGAAAAATGTTTCTGATCTTTCTTCTCGGTGTGCTTTGCGCCCTCCGAATGCCCGCGCAATCTCTCGATAAGGACTATCTCTCGTCTCAGGAAGCGGACAGAATTCGCGACGCCGATAACACCAACGCGAAAATCAAGCTCTTCCTCGAATTCGCCGATGACCGCCTCAAGAAATTTCAATACGAGCTCGATCATCCCGCGCAATATCGCCACGCCGAAATGCTCAATTTCCTCATGAACGCCTACATTGGCTGCGTGGACGATGCCGCCGATCTGATGCAGCTCGGCGTCGAAAAGCAGGAGGACGTTCGCCCCGGTGTTGACCTCATGGCCGCGAAGACCAAGGAATTCCTTGCCGTCCTGCAGAAAATCTCCTCTGACGCCAAGGAAATTCAAATTTATAAGGACAATCTCGACGACGCCATTGACGGCACCCAGGATGCCATGAGTGACGCCGAGAAAGCCAAAAAGGAAGTTGCTCCTCCTCCGGTGAGGCGCAAGCACTGACGTGGCCCGCTCCGCCATCTCCCTCGTCCCCGGTGGCGCTTCGCTCTTCCAGCGCGTTTTCACCCGCCTCGGCATCCACGGCCGCCCTCCGCGCTTCCGGGTGTCCTTTTATCCCTACTCCAGCCTCACGCTTACGATTCGCCGCCGCGAGGATCTTCTCCTCGTCCGGTTCTCCGATCTGCTTATGCGCGCCCCGCTCGCCGTCCTGGAAGCTGCCGCTGCTCTCCTCCTCGCGCGCATCTACCGCCGTCAGGCTCCCGCGGAACTCGTGGCACCTTATCTCGAATATGCCCGTTCGCATCGCACGCGCAACCGTATCCGTCAACTTCGCCGCGCGCGCATTCGCCCGTCCTTCGGTCCCGAAGGCCTGCATTTTGACCTGAATCAGCTCTTCGACGACCTGAATCGCAGGTTTTTCGATGCGAATCTACAGCGTCCGCAGATCGGCTGGAGCACGCGCGCCTGGCGCCGCCAGTTTGGCTGCTACGATCCCGGCCCCAATCAAATCCTCTTGAATCGCCGCATGGATCACCCCGCCGTTCCGCGCTTTGTCGTCGAATACGTTCTCTTCCACGAGATGCTTCATGTCAAGCATCCTACCCGCCGCTCCGGCTGCAGCCTCGTCTCCCACTCCCGCGAATTCCGCGAAGAAGAAAAACGCTTCCCAGATTTCCTCCGCGCCCGCCGCCTCCTCGACCGTCTACCCTGAGCTTCGAAGGGCCTCGCTAGCCCCTCCTCTTATGGAGTGCTAACGGCTTCGAATTGCGCTCACAGTTCCGGCTTCTTCTTCTTGCCCACTTCCTTCCACAACTTGTCGATCCTCTTTTGAATCTTGTCCTTGTCGTCCGCGTGCGGCAGCAAATCCAGATACCGCGTGTACGATTTGATCGCCTCCCGCTTCAGTCCCTTTTTCTCCTGCGCCTCGCCCAGATACCGGAAGGGAATTGCAAACCCCGGCTTCGCAAGAATCGCGTCCTGAAAGCGATCCATCGCCGCGTCCACATCGCCCTTGTTCATGTAGTATTTTCCGATCTCGATATCCTTCTCCGCTCGCAGCGGATCCCACATCGGCTGGTCCGGCGCATTCTTCGTCGCCGATTCCGTATCTTTCTTCTGCTTGCTGGACGACTCTCCTGGCGGCGTCCCCGTCTGCTGCGCAATCGCGGAACCCGGCGCACAAAAGCTCAGCGCCACCGTCGCCATGACCAATATCAGCCTGCCTTTCACCCTCAACTCCACCGTTTCTTTCTCACCGGACTCCGCTTCTCCGTTTATTCTGCGCTCTTTTCTCGTCGGCCTCTTCGTGATGCTTTTTGTTTTTCTCTTGGCTGGTCGCAGCTCACATCCAGGTTGTCGCTTTCCGTCCCCACCATCCATCGGCGGCTAAAAAATTAAGCCGTCATTCTAAGGGCCGATTCCGGTCGGGCCCGAAGAATCTCTCTTCGATTTCTTGAATCGTTGGCCGCCCAAACAAACCACAAATCACCAATCTAGTATCATGGACTCAGCCCCGGCTGAGCTACAACCGATGGACCTCCGCGAACAAGCCGCGCTCCTCCCCGAAAGTCCTGGCGTCTATCTCTTCAAGGACGCCACCGGCAAAATCCTTTATGTCGGCAAAGCCACCTCGCTTCGCAATCGCGTACGTTCCTATTTCCTCGAATCGCGCTGGGCCGACGCCAAGACCGGCTCGCTCGTTCGCGAAATCGCCGATCTTGAAACCATCGTCGTCGCCAACGAGCATGAAGCTCTCGCTCTCGAGCACAATCTCATCAAGCAGTACCGCCCGAAATTCAACATCATTCTCCGCGACGATAAAACCTATCCTTACATCAAATTCACCGCCGCCGAAAAATATCCCCGCGTCTACTTCACTCGCCGCATCAAAAAAGACGGCTCGCTCTATTTCGGCCCCTACTTTCCCGCCGGTCTCGCCCGCCGCATCCTCCACTTCGTCCACAAACGCTTCCTCGTTCCTTCCTGCACCGTGGACCTCACCCGCAATCACCCGCGTCCCTGTCTCCAGTATTACATCCATCGCTGCCTTGGTCCTTGTGTCGCCGGACTTACCACGGAGGAGCGCTACGCCGAAGCCGCGCACGATGTCCGCATGTTTCTCGAAGGCCGCCGCCATGATTTGATGAAAAGTCTCGAAGAGAGGATGGCCGCCGCCGCCGACAGGGAACTCTTCGAACAGGCCGCTTCGTATCGTGATCTCCTCCGCACGCTCGAAGACATCGAAGAGCGGCAGCGCATCGCCGCCGCCCAGGGCGACGATACGGACGTACTTGCTTTTCACGCTGAGCCGCCTCTCGTTGCCGCCAATCTCTTTCATTTGCGCGGTGGCCGCGTCGTGGACCGCCGCGAATTTTACTGGGAAGATCTGGACAATTTCGATCCTGGCGAATTCGTTCCGTCTCTTCTCAAGCAGCTTTATCTCGATGCGGAGTATCTTCCCAAAGCAATTCATGTTCCGGAAGACTTTGAAGACCGTGAACTGCTCGAGCAAACGCTATCGCAACGCGCGGGCCACAAAGTGGAAATCTTCACCCCGCAGCGCGGCCACAAACGGGCTCTTCTCGACCTCGTCAAAAATAATGCCGCGCATTCCTTCGAGCAGCGCTTCCGTGTTCTGAAGCCCAGCTCCCGCGCCATCGCTGAAGCGTTGCAGAATACCTTGAATCTTCCCGAGGAGCCGAAGCGCATCGAAAGTTTCGATATTTCTCACATCCAGGGCACCGACGTGGTCGCGTCCATGGTCGTCTGGGAAAACGGCCGCATGAAAAAGGGTGATTATCGCAAGTTCATTATTCGCGGCGACGGCTCCAACGGCAACGCGATTCGCCAGAACGACGATTTCGCCAGCATGCGCGAAGCCGTATCCCGGCGCTATCGCCGCCTCCAGGAAGAGAAGATTCCCCTTCCCGGTCTGATCTTGATTGACGGTGGAATCGGCCAGCTCCACGCCGCCGCCGGCGCTCTCGAATTTTTGCAAATCATCAATCAGCCGCTCGCCAGCATCGCCAAAAAAGAAGAAATTCTTTATGTCTACGGACAGGAAGATGAACCGGTCATCCTGGAAAAACATTCCCCCGTTCTTCATTTGATCCAGCAAATTCGCGACGAAACCCACCGCTTTGCCGTCACTTTTCATCGCCAGCGCCGCGGGAAAAAACAGACTTCCTCAGCCCTGCTCGAAATTCCCGGTGTCGGCCCGCGCACCACGCAGCGCCTCCTCCGCGAATTCGGCAGCGTCGCGAATATTCGCCGCGCGGGTCTGGAAGGCTTAAGCCGCGTCGTGACCCGTTCGAACGCCGAAAAAATTCTCGAGTATCTCGAAAAGCATCTCTGAACTGATAACCGGATTGGTTGACACAAGCCGGTTAGGGCGTGTTGCGCGCATCCATTTGCTGTGCTACGGTGAATTTAGGAAGGCAGCGGCCCGGTTGCCGCTGGAGGTCTTTATGGCTGACAATGTAGGATCCAAAGTCACTTATTTTCTTGTTGGACTTGGTGTTGGAGCGCTCGTTGGAATCCTTTTCGCTCCCAAATCCGGCGAAGAGACGCGCGAATACCTGAGCAAGCGGGCCGATGAGGGCCGCGAGTACACGCAGAAGAAGGCGCGCGAATTGCGCGAGCGTGCGGATGATTTGATCGAACGCGGCAAGGAAGCGGCATCGCGCCAGAAAGATTCGATCGCTGCCGTCGTTGAGGGCGCCCGCGAAGCGTACCGCCGCGAGGCCAGCAAGTCCTGAAAGATTTCTGAGGGCCATGGGATGCGCGCCCTGGAGAAAGAGCGCGCGGGGCGAACATGGAAAACTGGGTGGCCATCTTTGCGGTGATCACGGCGATTGCTCTCGTCGTGCAGGTTATTGTTCTCTCCCTGCTTTCCATGCAACTCCACAAAACGATGGAGCAGGTGAACCGCACCATGAGTGATCTGCAGTCCCGCGTGAATCCCATCCTGACGCGCGTGCAGATCCTCCTGGAAGATACGCAGCCGAAAATCTCTAGCATGGTTTCCGACGCCGCCCACGTCGTGTATCTCACGCGCAATCAGGCGCAAAAGGTGGACCGCGTCTTTACCGAGGCGGCGGATCGCCTTCGAGGGCAGTTGATTCATACCGACCGCATTATCAGCGCCGGGCTCGAGGCTGTGGAAGAAGCGGGCTCGCAGTTTCACCGTCGCGTGTGGCGGCCGATGCATAAGGTTACCGCGCTGGTCGAAGGAATCAAGGTGGGCATCGATCTGCTTCGTTCGCGCAAGAGTGGCAACGCCCACCGCGAAGAACCCCGAGAACAGGAAGAAGAGCTTTTCATCTAAACCACTCCTCCCGCAAATTCTCAGCCTTCATATCCGAGTCTTTTTATCCAGCTTTTTTCTCGGAAGTGCGGATCCATCCGCCGCCGAGGACTTTGTCGCCATCGTAAAAAACGGCGGCCTGACCGGGAGTGACAGCCCGCTGCCGAACATCGAATGTAATCTGCGCGCGCGAATTGTCGATCGCTTCGATGGTTGCGGCGGCAGGTTCGTGTTTGTGACGGATTTTTACTTGCGCGCGCATCGGTCTGTCGGGGCGCTCGATCGAGACCCAGTTCATATCTTCCACTTCGAAGGAATTTGTCCGCAGAGCGTCGTCGCTTCCAACGACAACGCGATTGCGCTTCGCATCAATCGCGAGGATATAAAGCGGCTTGCCGGCGTCCTCTTTCTTCGCGCCGCTTGCCGTGGCGAGGCCGAGTCCCTTGCGCTGGCCGATCGTGAAATTATGCACCCCGGAATGTTTGCCGATTACTTCGCCGGATTCCGTGACGATTTCTCCGTCGGCGGATGCAATCGCAATTGCGCTTTCCTTCGCATATGCGTGAATGAACTGGACGTAGTTTCCGTTGGGCACGAAGCACAGCTCCATGCTCTCCGGCTTTTCAGCGACGGGAAGATTCGCATCGCGAGCCAGGGCGCGAACCTCTTCTTTTGACAGTTCGCCGAGAGGAAATTCACTGCGCGAAAGCTGCTCCTGCGTGAGCCCCCACAAAAAATAGGATTGATCCTTGGAATCATCCCGCGCGCGGAGCAATTGCAAGCGTCCGGAGATTTCATCGAAGCGAATTCTTGCGTAGTGCCCCGTGGCGAGCTTCTCCGCGCCAATTTGCCGGGCCATTCGCAAGAGTGGCTCGAATTTCACGTCATTGTTGCAATTCGTGCAGGCAATGGGCGTGCGCCCACGCAAGTAATCTTCCACGAATGGGCGGACGACGCGGTCTTCAAATGCGCGCTCGAAATTCACCACGTAGTGCGGAAAATTCAAATGCTGCGCCACGCGCTTCGCATCGTACACATCATCGAGCGAACAGCAGCGATGCTGCGCCGGGCCATCCCCTTGCAGTTCCGGCAAGCGCCGCTGATTCCACAACTGCATGGTGAGTCCGACGATCGCACGGCCTTGCCGCTGCAGCACCGCAGCGACGGTGGAGGAGTCCACGCCGCCGGACATGGCGACGGCGACAAGCCCGGATTGTGTTTCCGCCCGCTGTGGCAAGGTGTCGAATTGGGTCGCTGAATTCATAACGCTAGTCACACCGGCGCGGAGTGACCTCTTCCTTTCTGTAGGTCGGAGAAAGTTCGCGAAGTTTGACGACGGCGGCGGGAATGGATTCGAGCGCGTACTCGATTTCCGCAGTCGCGGTGTGGCGGCCAAGACTAAAACGGACACAGGTTCGCGCATCTTCTGGGGAAAGCCCGATCGCAGTCAGGACGTGAGAAGGTTCGACGGCGCCGGAAGAGCAGGCCGCTCCGGCGGAGCAGGCGATTCCCTTCATGTCCAGCGCAATGACGAGCGCTTCGGCTTCGATGCCATTAAACGCGATGTTGGTGGTGTTGGGGGTGCGGGGCGCACCCAGCGCATTTGCGCGTGCGTGCGGAACGCGCGCGACGAGGCCTTGTTCGAGCTGATCGCGCAATGCGCTGATGCGCGCGTTATCTTCCGCGAGGGAGAGACGTGCAAGCTCCGCGGCTTTGCCAAGGCCGACGATTCCGGGAACATTCTCCGTGCCGGGCCGGGATCCGCGCTGCTGATGCCCGCCATAGAGTAGTTGTTTGAGGCGGGTTCCGGTGCGAATGTAGAGTGCGCCGATGCCTTTTGGTGCGTAGAACTTGTGACCCGAAAGCGAGAGAAGATCCACACCGAGCACGCCGACGACCACGGGAAGTTTCCCGACGGATTGCACGGCGTCGGTGTGGAAATAAATGTCATTCTGCGTGGCGATGCGGCCAATTTCGGCGAGCGGTTGAATCGTGCCGAGCTCATTGTTCGCGTGCATGATGGTGATGAGCGCGGTGTGGGGACGAATTGCGTCCCGAACGGCTTCGGGATCCACCAGGCCGTTCGTTCCCACCGGCAAATAAGTAACGCTCGCACCTTCCTTTTCGAGCGCCTGACAGGCATTCAGAACAGCTTCATGTTCGATGGCGGTGGTGATGATGTGCTTTGTGGCTCCGGGAGTGGAGCGAAGAATACCGAAGATAGCGTGATTATCGGATTCGGTCCCGCCGCTGGTAAAGACGATTTCCTGGGGCCGCGCGCCGAGCAAGGAGGCCACCTGTTCGCGAGCTGATTCGACGGCGGAGCGAGCGCGCTGGCCGACGGTGTGGATGGAGGAGGCGTTGCCGAAGTCGGCGGAGAAATAGGGCAGCATCGCGTCGAAGACTTCCGGCTCAACGGGAGAGGTGGCGTTGTAATCGAGGTAGATGCGGTTCATGAGTCAGCTTTCAGGATAACGCGGTGGGGCGAAAGAGGCGAGTGGGTTGGGCAGCTTGGGTGCGAGTTCATCCGGCTCGCCATCTGGTGCAAAGTCGAGCAGAGGCACGCCCGTGCGCCCAGGGAATTCGAGAGCCCCCGGGAGGCCCCCACCCATTTATTTGTATGTGTGGCAAACACAGGGGTTGTAAAACCCTCGTTTTCGTATGTGTGGCAATCATTCGACTTACAGTCGAGAATCTTGTATGTGTGGCAATGATTGTGGTTAGAAGATCGAGGCGGATGGATTGGAGAAGGGACGGCATCCCCCGTTATTTTTGCAAGTGTTCGCAAGTGATTGACAACAAAGGAAATTTGGGAGTTTCTTGCGATCTGTTTTGCGCAAAGTGTGCGTAAGTGATTGATTGTGAAAGCTTTGCAACCAATTGCAACCTTGAGGGTGCGTCGGGCGCTGCAAGAGGCATGAGATTGCGATGCGGCGGGTTTCTGCGAGACGAACATAGAACATTTTAGCACGAGAAAGGGTAACTGACCATAGTTATACATTGAATGGTTAATATGAGGGCGCGAAGTGTGAAATCTGGGAGTTGAGCGGGAAGTGGGTTGCGAAACCAATCAGCGCGTCCAAGTTGAGCATGTGAACCGGATCCCCCCGTCAGCAGGGGACTTATGCCAGCCGTCATGGTCCAAAAAGACCGAGGAGATGTTTGGCGCGCAACACCTACGGCAGGGTGTAGCTCAGGATGCTGCTAAGGGCCTATGGGCAACGGCGCAAATCCAGGCTCTGGAGGGCTGCTCGGCCACCTCTACTTCGGAATATCCGGCAATCTCGCAGAGTTCGCGATGCTCCTTCGCGGTCAGAAGCTGAATACCCACCCGCGAGGCGTATCTTTCCGCGAGCCGAGAAGCCGCGGAGTTCGCTCCCTTGTAGATTTCCGCGATGAGCAAGAGAGTGCCGCCGGGCTTCGTGACCCTGAATACTTCGCGCATGTCGTTATGAAGTTCCGGCCACCAGAAGTGAGTTTCGACAGCAGTGACCAGATCGAAAGAGCCGTCCGGGAATGGCAATCGGGAGACAGAGCCCCGGCAAACTTCGACTCGGCCAAGATTAATCCAAGGCGCATTCATTTTCTTGGATACCGCGACGCTATCTTCGGAATAGTCGAGGCCGTAAACTTTGCCCCGGGTGGCGAGGGCGGCTAATTTACTGACGGTTCTGCCACCGCCGCAACCTACATCGAGAATGGTGAAGTGTTTTTCTATGGAAACGTGGGTCAGACCCCAGTCGGTCAGCCGGGAATGGCTGAGATTCATGCGCCGGAGAGTGAAGCGTCCCAGCCAGCCAGAGGGCTTGCTGCATTGATTGACGGGAACACTCTTCTCGGTCACGGGAATTCGTCCCGCGGGAAAGTATAGCGTGAAAGAAAGAGCGAGATCCGGGTTTGAATCGAGCGGAGACCGTGGCATGCTTGCGCGGCTGACAGAAGAGGAGCGGGGGCCGCGATTGCGGCGCAAGGACAGGGAAGATGCGACGACGTGAATTCGTAAAGACCGCCGTGGCGGTTGGAGGGGCGTCGGTACTGGGTTCGCAGGGAAGAAGGCTGCTGCTGCAGGCGCAGGAGGCAAGAGTTCCACCGGATCCGGAAGTCAAGCGAGTGCTGGCGATGTTCAAGTGCCATTTCGATGCGGGCTTCATTGATACGCAGGCGAACGTGATTCAGCGCTATTTTTCCGATTATTTTCCGCGCGCTATCACGGTTGCGGAAGAGATGCGGAAACGAGGAGAAAATCTGTACGTTTGGACGACGGGCTCCTGGCTGCTTTACGAATACCTGGAGCAGGCGGGGCCCGAGGAAGGGAAGAGGATGGAAGATGCGATTTCGAGAGGAGATATCGCGTGGCACGCGCTGCCTTTCAACTGGCAGACGGAGCTTATGGACGAATCCATGATCGCGGGGAGCCTCGCGCTGTCGGCTGCGCTGGACCAGCGATTCGGGAGGAAGACTACCGGGGCAAAGATGACCGATGTTCCTGGACATACTCGCGGGCTGATCGCTCCGCTTGCGGCGCATGGAGTGACCTTCCTGGACATCGGAGTGAATGGAGGGAGCCGGCCGGCGGAAGTCCCGGAATTATTCGTCTGGAAGGATCCGCGAGGGGCGAGCCTGACGGTGATGTACCACCATGAGTACGGCGACGTGGTACGCGTATCGGGATCGGATCTGGCGATTGCCATCGTGGTGCGGGACGACAACAGCGGACCGCACACGCCCGAAGAGATCGAGAGGATTTATGCGGATTTGAGGGAACGATATCCAAACGCGGAAGTCAAGGCCACGAATCTGAGCGTAATCGCGAATGAAGTTCAAAATTTCCGCGGCCATTTGCCGGTCATGACCCAGGAGATTGGAGACACGTGGATTTATGGCGTGGCCAGCGATCCGATGAAAGTTGCGCGATATCGCGAAGTGGCGCGATTGCGGCGGAAATGGCTCGGGGAAGGAAAGTTTCAACTTGGAGACGCGACCGACGTGGCCTTGCTGCGCCGTGTGCTGCTGGAGGCCGAGCATACGTGGGGAACGGACACGAAGACGTGGCTGGATTTCGAGCATTACGCGCCGAAGGATCTGGCGAAGATGCTCGCTACAAAAAACTACGAGGTTGTTCAGTTCAGCTGGAAGGAAAAACGCCAGGATTTATACGACGGAATCGCGGCCCTGCCTCAACCATTGCGCAAGGAAGCGGAAACAGTACTAGAGGGGCTAACGCCGAAGGAACCGAGGCTTGTGCAAGGCTCGCTGCACGCGGCTCAGGAGGAGATCGAAACGGAGCACTTTCTCCTGGCGCTTGATTCTGAAACGGGAGCGATCCATCGGTTGCGGAATAAGGAGAGCGGGCGGGAATGGGCTTCCCCCGACCACCCGCTGGCATTGTTTTCGTACCAGACTCTTTCGGAACAGGATTACGAGCGGTTTTTCGACAATTACATCATCAGCAAGGCGGATTGGGTGGCCAAGGATTTTGGAAAGCCGAATATCGGAAAATTTGGAGCGAAGAGCGCGAACTGGTATCCAACGCTCACGAGCCTGTCGGTTGCAGGGGATTCCGAGGGCCATCGGGTGCTTGCCGCGCTGGAGATTCGCGACGCGGAAGCGCTGGAATCCGGGCTGGCAGCCTTTCCACGAAAGATGTATCTCGAGCTGTATTTGCCCGTGGCGGAGCCCAGGATTGATCTGAGCTTCTACTGGTTTCAGAAGTCAGCGACGCGATTTCCCGAGGCGCTTTGGCTGACATTCCATCCGATCGCCGGAGGTGCGGAAGGGTGGACGATGGAGAAGTCCGGGCAGGAAGTATCGCCGATAGACGTGGTGCCTTCCGGAAGCCGGCACTTGCATGCGGTCTCGACGGGATTTCGATACCAGGACCAGAAAGGGATATTCGCGGTCGAGACGATGGACGCGCCATTGATCGCCCTCGGGGAGAGATCCCCGCTGAATTTCTCGAGGTCGCAGCCTGATCTATCCAGAGGGATTCACTGCAACCTGTTCAACAACGCGTGGGGCACGAATTACATTCTATGGTTCCGCGAGGACATGCGCTTTCGAATGATGGTGCGGGCATAGGCGGAATTCCGGGCGGTCGTGGAGCTTTCCGGAAATTCGCAAGATAAACCGGCGGGGGCCAGGGACTGATTGTCAGCGAATGAAAAAAGCCCGCTTGCGAGGCGGCTCTCCTTGAGAGAGGATTGCGATCAGCATACCAGGTCTTCGCCAGCGAGCGCCGCAATGCATGGGGCGTTCCAAGCGTTTCGAAACTAAACCGCGGCCAGAAGCCGGCAGCGTGGATCACTCTTGATCATCGTTGGCCTGGTTTTTTCCAGCAAATTGAGGAGGAGTGTTCTATGAGGCTAATGTCCTGTCTACGGTTCGTCATCCTTGCCGTTGCTGTCGTGGTTCTTCCCGCAGTGGCAAGTGCACAGAATTCCGTGAAATGTGAGTCGAACAATGGGCGACGAAACTATTGCGGCCAGTACAACTACGATCAGGTGCAACTGGATCGGCAGATCAGCGGGTCACCCTGTATCGAAGGGGAGACGTGGGGAGTGGACCGTGATGGATTGTGGGTGGACCGAGGATGCCGGGCGTACTTCCGGATTCGACCAGGAAACGGGAACGCGACTTCTGTGAAATGCGAATCCAATGACGAGCGGCGGAACTACTGCGGCCAGTACAATCACGATCAGGTGCAGCTGGACCGGCAAATCAGCGGTTCGCCCTGCATTGAAGGGGAAACCTGGGGAGTAGATCGCGAGGGATTGTGGGTCGACCGAGGTTGCAGGGCTAGCTTCACGATTCGAAGGTACTCGCGAGGGGGAGATTCCCACCGGGACGATGAGTCCAACGGATGGTGGAAACGGGACCCGAACGATACGTGGCCGCCACGCGGCGACTGGCACGGGGGAAATTGGGGGCAAGGCGGCGCGTGCTTCTACAAGGATCGCGACTTCCGGAGCGACTTCTTCTGCATGCGACGAGGAGAAGCACGCGACAATCTCGGAAGCTATGGCGACGACATCTCCTCGATTCGAATGTTTGGCGGGGCCCGAGTGGAGATCTACGACGACCGAAACTTCCGAGGCGCACGCGAGAGGATCTCAGGCGAAGTGCCGGATTTGCGACAGCTTGGAGTGACGCAAAAGCCGGGGCACACGTGGAACAACCGCATCTCTTCGGTCCAGGTTCAATAGCTAGAACTGCGAGCAGAGGGCTGAGAGATCAGCGCAACTACAAGCTCGTTTTGTCACCCGACAGCAGTCTGGTCAGACAGCCTGGATAACCGCAATCAGGAAATGACGACTGGCGGCGAGTTCATGCGCCGGGAACGCGCGCTAGAGGTCAAACTAGCGACGGCGTATGATCTGGGCGGCATGGGAGAGATTGACCAGCGGAAAGAAAGGCAGAGGCTGGAGAAGCTCTTCGCAGGAATGGAAGACGAGGAGCTGGAGAAGGTCAGCGGAGATTGGCTCGAGCTAACGGAACCCGCCAAAGCTGCGCTGCGCGCGGAGATGATGCGGCGCGGGATGAGTCTTGAAGAAATCGAGACACTGGAAAGGGATGGGCCCTGGAAGCCTGATCCTCCGCCGGTGGTAATTCGAAGGTATCGCGATTGGCCTGAAGCTTGGATAGCGCAGAGTATGATTGACTCAGCGGGGATTGACAGCGTTTTGATGGATCAATATATCATCGGACTGAATTGGTTCTATTCGAATGCAATGGGGGGAGTCAAGTTGCAAGTTCGTTCACGAGACGCGGTGGAGGCCGATGCGTTGCTGAGTCTCGGATGACTGAAGGAATTTGATGCGCCGGAGTTCGGAGTTTGCCGGCAGCCAATATGTCCCCAATGCGGCTCCATGGACGTCACGCATGGCGGATTGGATCGCCCGCTCACCTGTCTGCTTCTCCTTTTAAATTTCCTGATACGAATACCCACAATGAGAGAATGACAGTGCTATTCGTGCCGGATCGGTTGGCGGGACCAGCCGGGCGAGAATCCGGTGTAAACTGCACCCTCGAACCTTGTATTTACGACAGCACGGGGAGAAGTGTAGTACGTCCGCTGCGGGGAGGAGTTTGTGGCGTATCGGGATTTGCGGGAGTTTGTAAAGAAGCTGGACAAAGAGGGCGAGCTCAGGCGCGTCAAGACGGAAGTGGATCCGGTGCTGGAGATTTCGGAAGTGGTGCAGCGGGTGGCGCGAGATAAGGCCCGCAAGCCGAGAAGCGTCGGACCGGCGCTCCTCTTTGAGAAGCCGAAGGGATCGCGGATTCCGGTGCTGATCAATACGTTTGGAAGCGTGAGGCGGATGGAACTGGCGTTTGAAGTGGATGCGCTGGAGGACGTGGCGGAGCGCATCCGAGGTTTTCTGGATACCAAATCGCCGCAAGGACTGATGGAGAAGATCAAGATGCTGCCGAAGCTGGCGGAGTTGGGATCGTTTTTTCCGAAGACGGTGAAGGATGGGGAATGCAAGGAATTGATTCGGAAGGGAAGCGATGTGAATTTGTACGATTTCCCGATTCTGCAAACGTGGCCGCAGGATGCGGGGCGGTTCGTCACATTTCCGCTGGTGTTCACCAAGAATCCGGAGACGGGGAAGCGCAACGTCGGGATGTACCGCATGCAGGTATACGACGAGCGAACGACGGGGATGCACTGGCAGACGCAGAAGCATGGGGCCGAGCATTTCCGCAGGGCGCGGGCAGCGAATCCCGAGGGAAGAATTCCCGTGAGCGTGGCGATTGGAGCCGATCCGGCAACCGCGCTGGCGGGCATGCTGCCGATTCCGCCGGATCTGGACGAAATGATGTTTGCGGGATTCCTTCGGAGGGAGCCCGTGGAGATGGTGGCGTGCGAAACAAATGAATTGGAAGTACCGGCGAACGCGGAGATCGTGCTGGAAGGCTATGTGAATTTGAACGAGATGAGGACGGAAGGGCCGTTCGGAGATCACACGGGATTCTATTCGTTGGAGGGGGAATTTCCTGTTTTTCACGTGGAGTGCGTGACGCAGAAAAAGGATCCGATTTACCTGACGACGGTAGTGGGGCCGCCGCCGCAGGAAGATTATTTCATGGGCTATGCGGTCGAGCGGGTATTTTTGCCGGTGATGAAGATGCAGTATCCGGAGATTGTGGACGTGGCAATGCCGGCGGAGGGCATCTTTCATAATTTGATGATCGTGGCGATCCGGAAGTCGTATCCGGGACACGCGCGAAAAATCATGAACGCGATCTGGTCGCTGGGACAAGCGATGTTCACGAAAGTGATCGTTGTGGTGGATCACGACGTGGACGTGCACAACTTCAGTGAAGTGACGTGGAAGGCGCTGTGCGCGCTTGACCCGGAGCGGGACGTGCAATTTTCGCTCGGCCCAGTGGATACACTGGACCATGCAGCGCGGATGCAGGATTACGGATCGAAGATGGGAATTGACGCGACTCGAAAATGGGCGAGCGAAGGATTCGAGAGGCCGTGGCCGAATGAAATCAAAATGGATGAAGCGACGAAAAAGCGCGTCGCGGAGATCTGGAAGGGGTTGGGAATTTAGTGGAGGGAAGCAGAACAGGAAAAGTGCGGGGAGCGAGAACTCGCCAGGAAGGCGAGTGGCACTGATGACAAAGAATAACCGTCCGTGAGGACAGGGGTTTTCAGGAAGAAAGCGCAATATATTGTGGTTTTGATGCTCCAAGGCTACATGATGAGGTGGTGGCACCCTAAAATACCCCCCGAACTGCAGGAAACTACCCCCATTCTTTAGGCAACATCGGAAGAGAAAGGCTTGACCGCAGGCGTAGTGGGATGTCATAACGCTGCCACGGGACGCACTCTGTGAAATTCGCAGCGCACAGCAGGAGTGCGAATCGAGGGTCAAGCGAAGTGGCGTGAGTTCGAGCGCCGGGGTGGCGTTCCTCGTGAGTGAATCGCGCGAAGTGATGAACGTACGGCAAGCGTCGCAGTATCTGGGCATCAGCCCGGATACCCTGTACCGTTACATCACGGAAGGCGAAATACCCGCTTTCAAACTTGGAAATCGTTGGAAACTGCGTAAGACGATCCTCGACCGCTGGATGGAACGAAAGATGAGCCAGGCGACTTCGCGGCGGAGATAGAGCTTGCAAGGCAGAAGGAATCAGTAAGAGAGGCTGCGCACTATGTGGTTACTGGGCGGAAAAAAGAGCAGGCAGTTGGTGGGGCTGGACATCGGTTCGAGCTCGATCAAGGCGGTGGAACTGAAGTCCACGAAGGCGGGATACGAACTGGTGAGCTTCGGCATGGAGTCCTTGGCGCCGGACACAGTGGTAGACGGCGCGATCATGGACGCGCCCCAGGTGGCCAACGCGATCACGAGAATCTTTGATGCGCAGCGCGTGAAGACCAAGAATGTGGGCACCTCGGTTTCGGGACACTCCGTGATCGTAAAGCGAGTGCCGCTGCCGCTCATGACCGAGGAAGAGCTGTACGACAGGATTCCCGCAGAAGCCAGCCAGCACATTCCGTTCGACATCGCGGACGTGAACCTGAGCTACCAGTTGTTGGAGTCTATGGATTCGCAAATGGATGTGCTTCTGGTGGCGGTCAAGAAGGACAAGATTTTGAACCACACGAACGTGCTGGCCCAGGCGGGAAAGACGCCGGTGGTGGTGGATATTGATGCCTTCGGGTTGCAAAACTGCTTCGAGATCAATTACGAACCGGACGCGGGGCAGACGGTGGCGCTGCTGAACATCGGGGCCAGCGTGATGAATATCAATATCGTGCGCGGAGGAATTCCGCTGTTTACGCGCGACGTCAGCGTGGGCGGAAACCAGTACACCGACGCACTGCAGAAGGAACTGGACCTGAGCTTCGAAGACGCCGAGCGGCTGAAAAAGGGCGATACGCTTCCCAGCGTGACGGACGAGCAGAAACAGCAAATCCTGCGAAGCGTTTCGGATATTTTGACTCTAGAAATTCAGAAGACTTTCGATTTCTTCCGCGCCACGGCCAGCGGCGAGAACATTCAACGGATCGTGGTGGCAGGCGGGACGGCGCGCGTGCCGGGGCTGGTGGACCTGCTTCGTGAAGAGTTTGCAATGCCGGTGGAAGAATTGAATCCGTTCCGGAGAATCATGATCAACCCGGCCAAACACAGCGATGATCAGATTCGGGAATTGGCGCCGCGGCTGGCGATTGCCGTGGGGCTTGCCCTGAGGAGTTTCGACTAGCCATGATCCGCATAAACCTACTCGGACAAACGCGTCCAAAGGCTTCGAGGCGGCCGGTGGACACAGGCGCAGCACTGCCTGTGGTATTCGTCGGCGCAGGGCTTGTGTTGGGCGGCCTGGTGCTTGGCTACATTTACCTGTCCTATCAAAAACAGTTAAACGATGAAAACAACCGCATCAAGCAATTGCGCGCGCAAAAAACGGAATTGCAGCAGATCAAGCAGCAGGTAGAGGCATTTGAACACCAAAAGCAGATTCTGCAGACACGCGTAGCGACAATCGAAAAACTCCAGCGCGACCGGACAGGAGGGCAGGAACTTCTGGATATGGTAGCGAACACGGTTTCGCGAACAGAGAATTTGTGGTTGACCGATCTGGAGCGGAAGGGAAACAACCTGACGATTCAGGGAGAAGCGGCCTCGATCACCTCGGTGGCAAATTTCATCACAGCGATGAAACGATCGGGATATTTCCAGAAAGTGGAAATCAAGGAATCGAAGCAGGACGAGAAAAATACTGCGGTGCAGACTTTTATCTTCGAGCTGAACGCCGAAATCGGACAGCCGGCGGAGGGGTCTGGACAAGCGACGCCGACGAGCGCAACGGGGCGCCCGGCCGTGCCGGCCAGGAAGGGGTAGGGGAGAACCATGGCGAATCCGTTCCGAGATATGTCGGTGATCATGCAAGGGCTGGTGGCGGCGGCCATCGCGGTAGTCCTCGTGTTGGCGGGATTGTATGTGCCGTTTTCACCTGTGGCGCAGGAAAAGGACCAGGTGGAAAAAGCGATTGCCGAGAGAACTCAGTTGAATCAGGAAGTGACCCAGCTGCAGGTATACAAACAACGTTACGGAGAGTTACGGCAGCAGATGGATGCGTTGAACAAGCAACTGGATACGCTGAAGACCATCGTGCCTGAGGACAAGGAAGCCGACGATTTTATCCGCTTGCTGCAGGGAGCGGCAACGGCCTCGAATGTGGAGATCCGGCGGTTGACGGCAAAGGCCATCGTGGGGCGGGACAGTTATTTCGAAATGCCGTTCGAAGTTCAGGCGGACGGCCCGTATTTTAACATTCTGGACTTTTTCGGCCGTTTGAGCCGGTTGTCGCGAATCATCAACATCGGGGATTTGAGTTTCCAGGATCCGGAAACTGCGAAAGGCACGAAGTATCCGTTGCGTCCTGGGACGACAGTGGTTGGCGTATTCACGGCCACGACATTTTTCACCAAACCGGCGGACCAGGAGGCAGCTCCCGCAACAGGGGCCAAGACTCCCGGTAAGCCAGCGAGGAAACCCTGAGCGGGAATGAGCGAACTATGCGTTCTGGAATAAATCTCGTACTAGGGATTTTGCTTGCAGTCATTGCGCCCGCGGCTGTTCAAGCGCAAGCCCAGCCGGCGGCGAAGCCTCATGCAAGACATGGCGCGAAACGAGCCGCGAAGCCCACGGAGGCGCCTACACCAGCGGCCGCTCCGGCCGGGTCGGCCAGTGCGCCGGCAGATGCCGAAGCAAAAATGGCACGGCGCGATCCGTTCGAATCGCTGGTCAACGCGCAGAAAAACAAGGGAAAGGCGAATTTGCCGCCAGGGATCGCGGGACTCCAGGTGAGCACGCTGCGGCTGGACGGGATTGTGAAGGCCCCGAACGGAATGATCGCGGTGGTCACGAACCCACAGTCGAGGACCTATTTCTTGCGGGAAGGCGATCAGTTGTACGACGGAAAAGTAGACAAGATTGCGATGGATAGCGTCACTTTCCACGAAGAGGGGAAGGACGCGTTCGGAAAACCCGTGGAACGCCAAGTTAGCAAGAGAATTTACTCCAGTGCAGGAGAACAGCAATGAAGACCAACTGGCCGGCGCTACGAAATGGCTGCCTGATCCTTGTGAGCGCGGCATTTGTGGCGAGTCCGCTGCTTGCCCAGACTCAGGAGCCCGCCGGCGCGACAGCGACCACGGCGGTGATCTCAAGCGTGGCTCTCACGCAAGGAACGGAGCGTGCGAGCGTTCGAGTGGTGGGCGAGGGCCGGCTGCAACCCCACGCCGTGCGGATGCAGAATCCCGACCGTCTGGTATTGGATTTTGATGGCACGCGGCTCGCGGTGCAAAAGACGGTAATCCCGGGCGTTGCCTCTCCAGTGCGGGAAGTGCGCCTGGGGCAGTATCGGCGAGACATCGCCCGCGTGGTGATTGACTTGACCGGCGCTTCTCCCTATCAGATTGCGCGGGACGGAGACGCAGTGGTCGTTTATTTTGAAGCTCAAGGCGACGCGCCGGATGCGAGTGCATCCGCCCCCACGATCACTTCACAAAGAATGGCCGTTGCCCGGACTGGCAATTATTATGACGCAGCAGCATCCCGAAAGGGCCTGATCCAGGACGTCAAAGACCGGCAAATTTCCGTTCCTCGCTTCGCGTTGCCAAGCGAACTGACCCAGCCCTCACTCGCCTTGGCGTCGTACAGCGGGAACAATTCGCCAGAGAAGCCCGCGGAACCTGCCCAAGAGGCGGCGCAGCAGGCCGTTCAGCAGGCCAGCACGGCGGCCGCGACTGTGGCAACCAGCAGCCAGCAGGTAAGCCCTTCGGGGATGGCAGCGCCAAAGTATACAGGCGAGCCGATCTCCGTGAACCTCAAGGACGTGGACCTGCGCGACTTCTTCCGGTTGATTCATGAGATCAGCGGATTGAACGTTGTGCTCGATCCGGCGGTCAAAGGCTCCCTGACCATCGTGCTTGACGAAGTGCCGTGGGATCAGGCGTTGGACATCGTGCTGCAGAACAACGGCCTGGACAAGCAATTGAACGGGAACGTACTGCGCATCGCAACGAAGGACACGCTTAAGAAAGAGGCCGAAACGGCGCGGGACTTGGATAAAGCGCAGGCAGAAGCCGTCCCACCGGTTACCGTGACGCGAGTGCTGAGCTACTCCAAAGCATCCACAATGGTTGGGACATTGAAGAAGTTTCTTTCCCCGCGCGGAGACATCTTCGCGGACGAAAGGTCCAACCAGCTGATCATTCGCGATATTCCCTCGGTCATCCCGACGATTGACAACCTGATCCACCAACTCGACCGCAAGTCGCAGCAAGTGGAAATCGAAGCACGTGTCGTAGCTGCTTCGCGATCTTTTGCGCAAGATATCGGGACAGAACTTGGGTTTGCAGGTTCTACCACAGGCGGCCGGAGCCTGTTCTACGGCGGGCAGGGCGGAAGCAGTGGAGTAACCACTTCGGGGATCCCGACCGGGCCGGTGGTGACTAATTCAGGGGGCACCTCGACCTCGACTGTAACCACCGGGCTGCCGCTGGCTGTGAATCTCGGTGCGGGAGTTCCCACGAGCGGGCTCGGGTTTTCGCATCGGTCGCCGAACTTTGCGATTGACTTCTTCATTACCGCAGCGGAAGCCAAGGGCGTCGGCAAATTGCTTTCGAAACCGCGGGTGGTCACGCAGAACAACGAAAAGGCAACGGTTAAACAGGGCACCAAGATACCGATCCAGACCACGATCAACAACACGATTTCCGTTCAATACATTGACGCGGTGCTGAAACTGGAAGTGACGCCGCAGATCACAGCGGACGGCACCGTCTTCATGGACGTGCTTGTGGAAAATACCCAGGTGGACAACGGTATTCCCCGTGTGCAGGGAATTCCGGCATTGGACACGCAGTCCGCGGAGACCAAGGTGTTGGTCCCCGACGGCGGTACTGTAGTGATCGGCGGCATTATCGTGTCGCAAGAACAGACCAACATTACCGAAGTGCCGATTGTGGGCAGCTTGCCACTGATCGGTCATCTGTTCCGACGGACGAACGTCAACGTGCAGTCCCAGGAATTGCTGTTCTTCCTGACGCCTCGGATTATCCCGGGGTAAGACTGATCTCGCACAGACTTTCATCTTTTCCTGAAATCGAGGAGACTAAGGTCTCCTCGATTTTTTTATGATTGCCCAATATTCAAGACGGCGAAGGATGCTGTTTCGGCTGCTTGAGCAATCCCATATTGAGGCCCTGGTGGTCGGCAGCCCTGCGGATTGGTATTACCTGACCGGTTTCACGGGAGAATCGGGACTATTGATGGTCTCGCGGACGGGCAGCACGCTGATCACGGACGGACGATTCACGGTCCAGGCCAAAGAGGAAACGAGAGGAGTGCGTATCCTCTTGCAGAAAGGGAGTCTTTTTCAGGCCGCGGGGGAATACATCAGGGCGCAGGGATTCCGAAGAGTGGGGTTCGAGCCTGAGAGGATCAGCGTGGCCGGTTGGTCCGAGCTGAGCCGGGCCGCCGGGAGGCGTTTCAAGACGATTCGAGCTGGGGGAGTTGTCGTCCAACTGAGAACCAGAAAGGACCCCGCAGAACTCACGCAAATGCGAAAGGCGGCGCTTTTGGCGAGTGCGGTGGTTCAGTCAGCCCTCAAGCTGCTCAAGCCCGGCGTCCGGGAATTGGAAGTAGCGTCGGAGATTGAGTACGAGATGAGGCGGCGCGGAGCGTCCGGACCGGCGTTCGAAACCATCGTTGCCTTCGGGACACGCTCGGCATTACCCCACGCTCGGCCAACGGCCAAACGCTTGAAGAAAAATGAGTTGGTCGTCCTGGACCTGGGTGTTATACTTGGTCACTACTGCAGTGACATTACCCGCACGGTGTTTGTAGGAAAAGCTTCTGAGCGAGTCCGGAGTTGGTACCGGGGCGTCCAGGAGGCGCAGGCGGCTGCCATAGCCGCATCCCGGGAGGGAGTGACGTGCGGAGAAGTGGATCAGGCGGCCAGGAAGGTCCTGGCACGGTTTAAATTGGACCGGTATTTTGTTCACAGCACGGGACACGGCCTGGGCCTAGAAGTTCACGAAGAACCGCGGGTAGCCAAGGGACAGGAGCGACGGCTGCAAGCGGGCAATGTGATTACGATCGAACCGGGAGTTTATGTGGAAGGCACGGGGGGAATCCGCATTGAAGACGACGTTGCCATCCGCGAGAAGCGAACGGAAGTCCTGACCCGCGGTTCGCGGGAACTCATCGAGCTCTAAAACGGGAATGAAACGAAAACAGCCTTCGAAGTCAAGCGGGCGCAAAGCGTCTGAGGGACCTGAAATCGAACAGATCGAGCGGCTCCTTCGGATGATGAATGAGCACAACCTCGAGGAGTTCGAGTACACGCGTGGAGACTTTCGCCTCAGGCTGAAGAAACCTTCGGTAGGAACAGCCTTGGCGCAACGTCCCGTGCACTTGCCGGAGATCATTGTGCCGGGTTCGCCGCTGGCTTCGGCAGGCGCATCCGGCGGCGGAGAGGCCGGTACGACGGAACCGGGCTTCGAAGTGCGTGGTTCGGAAGATCTGCACCTGGTTAAGTCGCCCATAGTGGGAACGTTTTATGCTTCGCCGAGTCCAGGAGCGGGACCGTTTGTGAAAATCGGGGCGTATGTGGAGGCTGGCCAGACCTTGTGCATTGTGGAAGCAATGAAACTTATGAACGAGATTGAGTCCGACCTCAGCGGCGAAGTGTTGCGCATCTTCGCGGAAAACGGCCAGCCCGTGGAATACGGCCAGCCGCTGTTCGGCATCCGACCTAGCCGGAAGAAATGACCGGTTCCGGGAGCCATGTTCAACAAGATTCTGGTAGCCAACCGCGGGGAGATCGCTCTGCGGGTCATTTGCGCGTGCAAAGAGCTGGGCATCTCCACCGTGGCCGTGTATTCGGAGGCGGATCGGAATTCACTGCATGTGCGCTTCGCGGACGAAGCTGTTTGCATCGGTCCGGCGCGGAGTAGCGAAAGTTATCTCAATATTCCCCAGGTGATCAGCGCAGCCGAAATCACCAACGTTGACGCTATCCATCCCGGCTACGGATTTCTTTCCGAAAACGCCAACTTCGCGAAGGTCTGCGAAGCGTCCGAGATCACTTTCATCGGGCCGCGGCCGGAAGTGATCGAAATGATGGGGGAAAAGGACAGGGCGCGCCGGGAAATGAAGGCCGCAGGCCTTCCAACCATCCCCGGCAGCGAAGGGGCGATCGAAGGCGAAGAACAGTTGTCCAGGGAAGCCGGGAACATAGGATTCCCGCTGATCCTGAAGGCTGTGGCGGGCGGCGGCGGCCGGGGAATGCGGATCGTGCGCAAGCATCAGGATCTGCTATCCGCCTACCAGACCGCGCGGAGCGAGGCCCAACAGGCTTTCGGCACACCGGATGTTTATGCGGAGAGATTCCTGGAACATCCGAGGCACATCGAATTCCAGGTGCTGGGAGACCAGCATGGCAAGGTAATTCATCTTGGCGAGCGCGAGTGTAGCATCCAGAGGAGACACCAGAAGCTGGTAGAGGAATCCCCTTCATCGGCCGTGGATGCCAAACTGCGGCGCGACATGGGAAACAGAGTCGTTCGGGCGCTGCAAAAGGTGGGCTACACGAACGCGGGGACTGTGGAGTTCCTGATGGACCAGGCTGGCGCGCTCTATTTCATTGAAATGAACACACGGATCCAGGTGGAGCACCCGGTGACGGAATTGCTGACCGGAGTGGACTTGATCAAAGCGCAAATCCGCATCGCCGCCGGCGAGAGGATGGAGGATGCCACCGGCGAAATCCACTTTAGTGGACACGCCATCGAATGCCGGATCAATGCAGAAGACCCTGAGACGTTTGTACCCTCCGCGGGACGGATCACAACGTTTCAGGCGCCGGGAGGAACAGGCGTTCGGGTGGACTCTGCAGCCTATGCCGATGCAGTGATTCCGCCGTTTTACGATTCCATGATCGCGAAACTCATCGTGAAGGGCCGCGACCGTGCCGAAGCAATCGGACGAATGAAACGGGCGCTCGAAATGTTCGTGATCGAAGGGATCAAAACGTCCATTCCTCTGCACCGGAGGATCGTCTCCGATCCGGAATTCGCGGCCGGCAAGTTGGACACGCACTTCATCGAAAGATTGCTGGGAACAAACGGAAAATAGACACCAATGCGTCTTGTGCTGCCCAGGCTGTATGTGATATTGGACGCCGAACAGTCGCCATACCCGGAACTTGAATTTGCGGAGCAAATGTTGAACGCGGGTGTGCGCCTGTTGCAGTACCGCAACAAGAACGCCCCGCCGAGGGAAATGGTGCAAAGTGCGCGAGAGCTGGCGGTGATGCTGAAGACGAAGGAAGCATTGTTTTTTGTGAACGACCGTCCGGATGTGGCGCATCTGGCGGACGCAAGCGGCGTCCACGTGGGCCAGGACGACCTGGGAGCAAACGAAGCACGCGCGGTGCTGGGTCCGGGCAAGTGGGTCGGCGTTTCGACGCATGGCAGAGTGCAATTTCAGGCAGCGGCAGAGTCTTCCGCGGATTACATCGCTGTGGGCCCGATTTTCGGGACGTCATCCAAGCGGCGACCCGATCCAGCGGTGGGCACGGGTTTACTGAAGGAAGTCAGAGAACTAACAGACAAGCCGATCGTGGCGATCGGCGGAATTACACTAGAGCGAGCGTCGGAAGTCATCCAAGCAGGGGCGGATTCAGTGGCGGTCATCAGCGATATTCTGCATGCTCACGATCCCGGAGCGCGCGCAAAACAATTTCTGCACTTGCTGACCGCAGCACCATCTGCTGCGGCAGGCTGAGGCACCTCGCTCATGGCAGACTCGGCTCTTCCGGTCGCGGAAGCTTCCAAAAACGAGCATGGATTTGTAAAGGCCATCGGGCTTTTCGACGGCACGATGATCGTCGTGGGCTCGATGATCGGCTCCGGTATTTTTATCGTTTCCGCAGACATTGCTCGGCAGACCGGCTCTTCGGGCGGCCTGCTTCTAACGTGGGTTATCACCGGAATTCTTACCATTGCCGCAGCGCTTTCCTACGGCGAGTTGGCGGCAATGTTTCCGCACGCGGGCGGGCAATACGTTTATCTTCGTGAAGCGTATTCACCGCTGTGGGGCTTCTTGTACGGCTGGACGCTTTTCCTCGTAATCCAGACGGGAACTATCGCGGCCGTCGCCATTGGATTCGCGCGGTATCTGGGCGTATTTTGCCCTTCGATTTCGGCGCAGGCGTGGGTCATTCACCCGATCAATCTTGGATCGAAGTACGCCATCAGCCTCTCCGTTCAGCAACTGGTGGGCGTGTTGATGATCGCTCTCCTGACCTTCTTGAATACGCTGGGCGTGCGGCTGGGAAAACTGATTCAGAACATTTTCACGAGCGCCAAAACCTTGGCTTTGATCGGCTTGATCGTTTTGGGCGTCTTTGTAGCCCGGAATCATGCGGCCATCGTGGATAATTTCGCGCGCCTCTGGGCGATTCGCGGGGCGCATGAAATCTCGCCCGGCGCGGGGTTTCTTCGTGGGATCGTGCCAACCGTCACGTCGTCGAGCGGCTGGTTCGGGCTGTTTGTCGCATTCGGAGTGGCGCAGGTAGGGTCGCTTTTCTCTGCGGACGCCTGGAACAACATTGGGTTCACAGCGGCGGAAGTGAAGAATCCCAGACGGGACGTTGCTCTCTCGATGGCCTTGGGCACCATCATCGTCATCTCGCTTTATTGCCTCGCGAATCTCGCCTATCTTTTTGCTTTGCCTTTGGCGCAGATCCAAAACGCTCCCGACGATAAAGTGGCAACCGCAGCGCTGAATGCGATTTTTGGGCCCGCAGGTGCAGCCGTTATGGCTGGTGCCATCATTGTTTCCACGTTCGGGTGCAACAATGGGCTGATCCTGGCGGGCTCGCGCGTGGTGTATGCCATGGCCAAGGACAAGCTGTTTTTCAAATCTACCGGAAAATTGAACAAACGCGGCGTGCCCGGCATCGCTCTTGTGCTGCAGGGCATTTGGATCACCGTCTTGATTCTCTTGCGCACAAGAAACCCTGACGGCACGTATGGAAATCTATACAGCGACCTTATCAACTACGTCATTTTTTCTGTTTTGGTTTTCTATGTTTTGACGATCGCAGGCATTTTTGTCCTGCGAAAGCGCCGGCCGGAAGAGCCGCGCCCCTACAAGGCTTTTGGCTATCCGTTTGTGCCGTTGTTGTATATCATCGCGGCGCTGGCCATCATGTTGGTTATGCTCTTGTATGAAACGCAGACCACATGGCCGGGGTTGGTCATCGTGTTATTGGGTGTGCCGGTGTACTGGCTGTGGTCGAGTGTTTCTGGTGTTCGCGACAAAGCGACTTGAGAAACGCCATTGTCGTCGGCGAAACGAGTGCCAGGTTCCGTTCCGGGCCGGATTGGTTTCAGCCACACACGCAAGCCGAATTTAGAGGAGGAATTGCATGGGTAATGGTTTGTTCGCGACCAAACCGATCAATGTGCTGATGACGGAGGCTGGGGATACCAGCGAGCACAGCCTGAAAAGAGCACTCGGACCCATCAATCTGGTGACACTGGGGATCGGAGCGATTATTGGGGCCGGGATCTTTGTGCTTACGGGCTCGGCGGCGGCGTTGTATGCCGGGCCGGCAATCATGTTGTCCTACGTCCTCGCGGGAGTGGGGTGCGCTTTCGCCGGATTGTGCTACGCGGAGTTCGCGTCGCTGATCCCGATTGCGGGATCGGCATACACCTACGGATACGCGACGCTGGGAGAGATTGTCGCTTGGATCATCGGGTGGGACTTGATATTGGAGTATGCCTTTGGCGCGGCAACAGTCGCCAGCGGCTGGAGCAGCACCCTTGTTGCGTTCCTTCAGGACTACGGAATCAATCTGCCGCCGCAGATCTGTGATGTGCCCGGCGCGAAATGGGTCTTCTTCGACGGCCGATGGTCGCCTGTAACCACCTTGAAGTTAAGCGCAGCACAATTGGCCGCGTCTCCGCAAGCCACGGCGAAGTTTAATCTGCTGGCGTTCCTGGCTGTGATCGCAGTCACCATCATTTTAATCATCGGCATACGAGAATCGGCGAACTTCAATACCGGCATTGTATTCGTGAAACTGATTGCGGTACTCACGTTTATCGTTGTTGCTGCCGCGTTTGTGCTTGGACATCGCCATCTGGCGCATGAAAACTGGACCACCTTTCTCCCACCGAATGCGGGACATTTCGGCTCGTACGGGTGGAGCGGAGTTCTAAGAGGCGCGGGAGTCGTCTTCTTCGCTTACATCGGATTTGACGCGGTGTCCACGGCCGCACAAGAAGCACGCAATCCGCAAAAGGATATGCCCACCGGCATTCTTGGCTCACTGATCATCTGCACGATTCTGTATATCCTGGTCTCCGGCCTGCTTACTGCCACGGTGCATTACTCGCGTCTAAATATCGGAGCGCCAGTCTCGCTGGCGATCCGCGAAACGGGAGTGAAGTGGGGAAGCTATGTGGTCAACGCGGGAGCGCTCGCAGGCTTGAGCACCGTGATGCTGGTGATGTTGCTTGGGCAGTCGCGCGTTTTTTATTCAATGGCGAATGACGGACTGCTGTGGAAGTGGGCTGGCGAGATCCATCCAAAATTCCGTACTCCGTGGAAGTCCACCGGGATTGTGGGAGTCTGCGTGGCAGTC
>Ga0335081_10001405_pt1 | contig 38380 bp, 35 predicted proteins | sample Lox_Sample_35_FD_206713 | JGI IMG/M metagenome (GOLD analysis project Ga0335081, IMG submission 206713) | Soil microbial communities from Loxahatchee National Wildlife Refuge, Florida, United States - Lox_Sample_3.5 | ecosystem: Environmental > Terrestrial > Soil > Wetlands | place: USA...
GAGTTCTTCGAACGGTTTTTCGAGTTTCTTTCCCATTGAAATGAACCATTCGTCGACCAAGCGGAAGATGAGCTCGCTTCCGCATCGCCAGCATACGGGATAACGGTGTTTGTACTTCTCGACTCGAAAGAGAAGACCCTTCGACTTCAGTTCACTAAATACAAATTCAGGCGTATCGTAGACATGCATGCCTGTGAACTTGCCGTAGTTCTCGATGAATACTCCATACTCGTTTAAGGGCGAAAGGCTGGGGAGTTTATACTCGCGTCCAAGTTCGAAGTCTTCCTTCCCGCATCCTGGAGCTATATGTACGAACCCCGTTCCATCGGTCTCGCTGACATCCTTCCACGGTATGACGAAGTGTTTGGTGTTCGCTCCCGACTCCTTGACTGCTGGAAGTTCGTCGAAGGGGCCATCGTAAACTAGGTTCAGGAGATCTTCTCCACGCATCTCCTGCAATACACTGCCTGCATCTATGCCGTATCTTGCTAGCGCTGCCTTCGCTATGTATAGAATCTCGCCGTCATGTTTCACTTTCACATAAATCAAATCTGGATTTACGGCTGCGGCCACGTTCGAGGATAGAGTCCAGGGCGTAGTGGTCCATACAAGAATCGATTCACCAGGTCGTCCTCTGAGCGGGAACTTCAAAGTCACGGCGGAGTGAACTAGCTCTTGGTATCCTTCAGTTGCAATTTCATGTTCAGAAAGTGCTGTCGAGCAACGTGGGCACCAGGGCATTACGTCAGTACCCTTGTAAATCCAGCCTCTCTCATTGCACCTTTTCAAGAACGCCCAGATTGCGTAGTTGTTGGCGTCGGACATAGTGAAGTATGAACCGCCGAGCGTCAAATCTCCCAATTTGCCGACGATCTGTTCTGCTGTCCCTGTGACCTCGGAACCGGTCGTTCCACCGTAAGTGATCTGTGAGGAATTGTCAAGTGATTTAGCCAGACGTCTGAGTTCCTCGGGGTCATCCCAGTCCATCCAGTTCCCCAAGCGGATTGATTGTTCGGTCTGAATAGCAGCAAAGTTCAGTGCGCGCTGCTTGCATCGCTTCACAAATTCGGCTACACCATAAGTTTCGATTTCACGCTTGGTCTTGAAACCGAGTTCTTTCTCTACCTCAACTTCAACCCAAAGTCCTTGACAGTCGAAGCCATTTTGATAACGAAGCTGTCTGCCCTGCATGGATTGAAAGCGTTGAAACAAATCTTTGTACATCCGGGCGCGAGCGTGGTGAAGCCCCATGGGGTTGTTCGCTGTAATCGGACCATCCAGGAATGACCAACGCTTACCATCAAGATTTAGGCTTCGACGTTTGTTGAAGGCATCCGTATCCCGCCAAAAGCGAAGTATTTTCAGTTCGATTTCTGGAAAGTTCGGTGCTGGCTCTACTTTCTCGAACATGAGTGATCACTTAGCCTGAACGAAATGCCCAGCCCTTCTCAGAGATGGCGCGTGGCCATCCGTAACGACTCTTGAAGATTGCTGAGGAGGTTTCATCTCGGGACTCTCGTAGCGCAAGGAGGTGACATATTCAGTGAGGGATTTGGTGGCCACCCATTCTTTGTCCCGATTCCGATTCTCTAATCGTCTGATTTGGTGTTATTAGGTTTTCCCGGAGGATTACTTCTTGGAACTAGCGCAGTTCAACGGGGCTAACGCACGCGTCTCAGGTGCGTAAAGCTTGTCCTTCACATAGATGATCTTGCTACTCGGATTTCCGCGGCGTCAAAGTGGAACTTCGATGAATAGTCGTTCTAGGAGTTCCTTGTATCTGTTCCTAATGGTGACTTCGGTCACGTTTGCGATTTCTGCGATTTCGCGTTGTGTCTTACGCTCGTTGGTTAGGACCGTTGCGATATAAGTTGCTGCAGCGGCTATCCCGGTCGGTCCTCGCCCGCTTGTTAGCTTCATTTCCTTTGCGATCTCTAAGATCTTGATCGCGATTCCTTCCGCCTTTCCTGAGATGACAAGTTTGTTACTGAACCGTGCCGCGTAGTTTCGACTTGTGGAGGGTGGGACAAATGCTTCGAGTTCGCGCACCATGAATCGGTAGCTTCGGCCAATGTCCTTCTTGTTGAGACTTGATGAGACTGCTATTTCGTCAAGGGTTCGTGGCACCCCGCACTGTCTGCAACTCATGTAAATTGCCGCCGCCGTGACATTGTGTATCGAGCGCCCGCGTATGAGGCGTTTCTTGATTGCTCGCCTGTAAATGACGGATGCGGTTTCAAGAATATTCTTGGGTAGGTTGAGGGAGGAGGATAGTTTGCTTAGTTCTGCGAGAGCGACGGATAGGTTGCGCTCGGTCGCGTCGGAAACGCGCACTCTGCTTTGCCATTTGCGTAGCTTGTAGAGGTCGAGGCGTTGTGCTGCGGTTGCGCGTTTTCCAAGCGCGCGCCGATCGCGCCAGTCGATTATTGTGGATAGGCCTTTGTCGTGGATTGTATAAGTTAAGGGGGAGCCGACACGGGATCGTTTAGCTCTTTGCTCGTCATCGAATGCTCGCCATTCGGGGCGAGCGTCGGCAAGTTTCTCGGCGACCACGCATCCGCAGGCCATGCAAACAATTTCGGCAGCTTCGTAGTCGCGCATCAACTTCGGGCCGCCACATTCTGGACAAACTCTCACTTTGGAGGCAGACTGCATAGTCTCGCCTAATTCAGCGTCGGATTCTTCCAACACTCTTTCATACACCGTTGGTTCAATCTAGTGAGTAGACGATTCGGCCGACGTAGTTCGAGGGCGAGGAAATACTCGGTCTGATTGAGACGTAGGGTGAAGAGACTGGACCGAAGAAATCCTGAACCCTTCCAATTTCCTTTAGCTTGCTATCACAAGTCCGAGTTCCTAATTTGACGAAGCGGGGTTCATCGCACTTGACTATGAGGCTGCGGGTAATTGAGAGATGAAGAATCTTCCCGAGCCTCCGCAAACTCTCTACGTCACTCCCGCCCTGCGCAAGAGCGTCAACTGGGACGCAGTATATTTAAACGTAGACATTATGTGCAACCGTTTCAATTCCCAATAGAATTCTTACAACAAAAGTTGACATAACAATTGGCATGTTTTGTGTTCGCGAAATACGCGCGACAATTATGGACGCTTGATTTCAGTGACCAACTGATGCGCGATAATAGGCTCCTAGATAAAGTGGTATGGAAAGCGTATCGTGGAACCCTGAACGTTTTTACGACGGTGAAAGCAGAACTGGGCTTCAAACGGTAGCTCGGGTTCGATGATAAAAGGCGTCGTCCTTACAAATTTCATGTCCTACGAAAACTCTTACGTGCCGCTAGAACCCGGCCTCAACTTGATTTGTGGACCGAACGGCGCCGGCAAATCCTCAATTCTACTAGCAATCTCTGTGGTGCTTGGCCAGGCGTACACAGAACGATCAAAACGCCTGAGTGATTTGATCAAATGGGGAACTGACGAAGCGAGGATCACTCTTATTCTCGACAACGTTGGCGACAAACGGCCGTTTCCAAACTTTCACTCTGATGTTGTTACGATTACACGCGTTATCAAGGCGAGCGGCACTTACTACTACCTACTCCAGAACAAACCCGCACCCAAAGCCGACATAACCGACGTCCTACATGGGATTGGTCTCAACCCGGACAACATCCTAGTCATAATGCACCAGTTCATGGTTGGACGATTCGCCGCGGTCACGCCGCAAGACAAATTGAAAATGCTGGAGGAGGCGGTTGGTTTTCAATCCTACCGCCAAGAAGTGCAGGATGCCAGAAAACGATTGGAGAGCGTTGCCAGTGAAGAGCAATCCCTCGTCCAAGTACTCGAATCGACGAAGGAGACCCATGATTACTGGAAGCGGGAGTACGATCGGTTCCTTCAGAAACGTCAACTTGAAACGAAGCTTAACGGACTGAAACGTGAGTTGCTTTGGAGTAGAATCCAGAAGAAGAAAGACGCCCTATCCCACATTGAAACCAGAATAGACTCGAAGACTAGAGCATTGCAATCGACCGATAACAAGATCCAGGAGCTTGCAGAGTCAAAGAAGAAACGGCAGGCGAAATATGACGAGCTCAATCTGGGGAGAATTGAGCTCGAAGACCAGCGAGTTGAACTCGCCAAGCACCTTACCACACATCAGTTGAATATGGAATGGGCAAACAGCCTGCTCCAAGACTTCCAGTCAGCTGACACGGCTACGAACCCCGAAAGTCGACCTGAACTCGGTCTGCTCGACAAACTCCGGCTTTCTTGGAAGACCACTGTCGAAGAGTCCGAGAAGGGTCTAAATCGGGATAAGGAGAAGATGACAGCGCTTTCTGACAAGATCGCTGATGCTAGCGGCCGTCTTGAAGACGCCCTCACTCGCCTCATCGACACTAATGTCGAGTTCGAAGTGTCTGGGTTCAAACGCAAATTGTTGATGGAGGAAGTGGCGGATCTTCAAGCGCAAACTCGCTTAGCGAAAGAAGAACTTGATCCCATGTTGGCCGCGGCTGAAAAAGAGGGCGCACCGGTCGAAACTCCAAGAAGGATCTTCGACATTATGATCGAGATAGGTGCAGTGGAGGAGCAAATCAAACCCCTGGCGGCCCTCTCTGAAGACGTTGAGCGCATGTACTCCTCCTACGCGAAGGTCTACGAGGATTTGAAGAAGAAGACCGAGCAGGTGGCAGCGAGCCGCCAAGAGGTCCTAACGGAACTTGATAAACGCCTCTCGAGATGGCGTGATGTCCTTACAGATTTCTTCGAACAACTCACAGGCAAGTACAGCGAGATACTCTTAACGGTCGGCGCGACGGGCGGCATACGCCTCCTCTCCTCTCGAGACATCGAGAAGTGTGGGCTTGAGATTCTGGTAGGGTTCAAGGGGAACAAACCAACCGCTCTAGACGCCTTTACTCAGAGCGGAGGTGAGCGCAGCATAGCTATGATGGCCTTCCTCCTCGCCCTACAGCAACACATCACTTCACCCTTCAGGGCAATAGACGAGTTCGACGTCCACATGGATCCGAAAAACCGTGAATCCGTAACTCAGCTAATTATGGCAAGTGCCGCCGCGATGAAGGAGGGACAATACGTTGCCATAACGCCTGGGCAGGTAAACGTGACAGGGCGAAGTCATGTCGTCGTTGTCCAGAACGTCGGTGGCACGTCCGCAGTCAGCGAACTGAAATCGGAGTTGGCGCCGGAGCTAAAACCACCATGACTGAGACAGCTAAGGCCGAGAAATCGAAATCCGGTCGTAAGCTCCTTGCAGCTGGCAGGCGAGAGCTGAGGGAGATAATCGAAACCTGCGATGCGATTGAAGAAAGAAAGTTCAACCCATTCTTTCTGGACGTCAACCTAGGTGTCGAGACCCTTCGTGAGTACTTCCCACATTGGCAGGGGTTTCAGGATCACTGCCTAGACGCTCACGCCATCAATCGGCTTTCGGAAGTAGTTCGCCTTCAGAATACCCAGTTAAAGTTTCAATCCACAGCTCTCTACGCAGAACCCGAGTTCATTTCGAAGAAGATCGAGCGTATGAGTGAGAAGCGTTTAGCCGAGGTGTTTCTTCAAAGCTGGCATCCAGTAACTGAGCTAGAGCAACTAACACAGGAGACCGTGTCAGCGAGTCTCGACTATTGGAACTTCCTGCTCCCAATTCAAGAGCGTTGGAAGAGACGTGAGTACGAGCGAGGTAAGGCACCCTCCAGCGCTGACAACAGCGTCCTTGACGGCTTGGGGATTCATGGAAAGGAATTCGCTGAACAAATGAATGGCCTGTGCAATGAGATGAAGCAAGCTTACGAAATGGAACAGAAGCCAATCGAGTATTGGAGCTTCGTAAGGCGAGCTAACCACCAAGACACGGTCCAACGAGCCTACTTCGTTAGCTTCCTGGTGACTTACGGCTACGCGAAATTGCATACAGAGGGCGAGCTGATGACTCTTGTCCCAAACGACCAGCCAACCAACAAGACACCTCAAGGCGGAATCAGCTTCCCCATCCCCATACCAATCCCCAAGGAGAACGGAACGCAATGACACAGGTCGAATCAGAGGAAACTAAGAGCTTCTACGCCGACAAGCTGAAGCGGGCAACGCACCTCTTGCTCTTTCGTCGAGGCAAAATGCCTGGCGCCAAGGAATGGGAGTTGAAGGAGAAAGTTGGCAAGAACTACAAACAAGTCCTAGATCAACTCAACCAGATGCTCGGCGAGCTAGATCTAGAAATTAAGAAGGTTACAGACGCGCCGACAGGAGATGTCGTTGAGGAAGGTAGAGCGCGTGAAGAGGAAGAGACCCGGTACTACGTGACATTGAAAGGCACTTTGGGATTGAAAGAAGCGAAGATGATCGGATGGCGCATCGACAACCTTGCTGCGCTGGGTGGTGCCGTCGCGTATTTAATCTCGAAACAGGGCAAGGCGCCGAGAGAGGACGTTGAGAAAGTTCTGGCGTACAAGTTCGGTCGTTGGAAGGCTGCAACGCTGGTTGACATTTTTATGAGGACCGGGTACTTGGAGGAGGACGACGCGGGCGTGATGTCGATCGGTTGGCGGACGAACTCCGAGGTCGACCTCCGGGCTTTGATGACGAAGATGGCTGAGACGAAGCTCTAACGGGCTCTGATTCAGCTTCTGAGGTTTGCTTCAAAAAGTCACTGGGATATTTTTTCTTCGAGACGAAGTTTTGTACGTTCCCCTGTTTCACGTGTCCTGCCAGGGCCAGGAGTTGTTCACGGATTGCGTAGTGGTCGTGTACCTTGCTTCTTCCGAGAACGGTAAGCACCTCTCCTAGGAAGAAGGTTGGTAACCGGTGCTTATTGCACATGGGACACGTACAGTGGAGACTTGCGCCGTACTCTCGGTTCCACTCTTTCCTCTTGAAGACGCCCCAGTTCGTAGAATCAAACATGTTGATGTTATCCTTAACCAACGGAACGGGGGGTGGTGGAACGACCCAACGATTGTAACTGTCCACTCCAAAGAGTGGAAGCATCATCCCCTCGGAGCACCGTAGTAAAGAGTGAGCGAAGCGGATCTTAGGTGGTACCTGGAAAGCATGAACCCAGAGTTCGGGATTTTTCTCCTTAGCCTCCTCGATAGATCGAAGAGCTTGATAGTAGAATCCTCCTCGCATGTCGAATCCAAGTGCCTTAATCTCACGCTTCAGCAACGATTTCAGAGTTTTTTCGAATTCATCTCGTGAGACGGTGGGCGTAAGGACGGGCATCAAAGGTTTGTCTATGCCTCGATTGTCCAACCATCTCTCCGCAAATCTGTATAGGGCAAAGAAATCTGTTGGAGAGACGCCTGGTGTCTGTTGGACAGTGATTACGTCCATGTCAGCAAAGTACTGAAGGTCGAGCGCAGTCCGCAAATCGCTCGATTCAGTTATCGCTGCTTCGCCCTTTAGAACGAAGAATAGCATGCTTAGCGCGTCTTCGTGTGAAGATGTCTCTCGGGCTAATCGTCGTGCGAATTCCTTGAGAAACTCTTCCTCCTTCAGAATTCGCTTCAGAGTCTCAGGGTAGATCAGTTTCCCGGCGATTACGATCTCCGTAGGGAAATCTTCTTTCAACCCGACTACTCTCGTGGCGTTTAGCTCGGTCGTGGTCGCGAACTTGTTGGGGACTGGGACTTTAGCGTTCGAGTAGCTTAGGAAACCGCTAACTGTGCCTGTTTTTTCGTCGACCTCTACACTTTTCTTTGTAAGATCGGGCATTACTGAGCCTCTGACCAGGATTTAGGGTGTAGGAGTGGAGACTCGGATTAAAACTGCAAGGATTCCTTCGAGCATGTGTTTACTCTTTTACGGTAATCTCGATTACAAGCTTCTCCGGTTGGGACGCTATAGACATCGAACTAATCGCATAATCATCCTGCATACCCAGAAGTCTGCTGATGATCCTCACTTTGTCGCTGGGCAACGATTGTACCTTGACTTCCTCGGTCTCGGTTAGGCAGCTGGGGCATATCCAGTAACTCATCTTGAGCAAAGTACCGGGCGAATCGACGTTTTCTCGGTATCTGACCTTATGACAGACTTGAAGCTCAAATTCCTGACACTTAGCGCAGTATCTCTTCTCAGAGATCTGAATGTGCTTGCCATTGCCCGTTATCAAGGCAACCCTGGAAGTGCCTGCGTTCTTGTTAGTTATAGGTGAGAGAGTAGAAGAAAACTACTGTCGACGTTAGAGGACGTCAGCAAACCCCAACTGATTCGGTCAAGTGACAAAATGTTGACTTCATTTCGGTTGAAGTCTGAAACCCTTAATTAGCTCTCTTCTAATGGCTACGCAGATTTCGCGCGCGAGTTTGAAGGCATTAGTTTTGGGTGAAGAAGCAGAGCTACCACCGCAAGTGCAGGAACAACTCGTTCGATTACAACAACTTCAGCAGACGCTCCAATCCGTAGCCGGACAGAAACAGCAATTGGAGCTTGAGCTCAATGAGACCGACAAGGCTTTGGGAGAATTGGAGAAATCAACAGATGAGACGCCTGTCTACAAGAGCGTTGGTAGCATACTGGTAAAGTCCAACAGGCAGACCCTCCTAAGTGAACTGAAGGAGCGAAAGGAACTTCTAACGACTAGAGTTACGGTTCTTGGGAAACAGGAAGATCGCACTAGAGAACGGTTAAAGGAGACGCAAGAGAAACTACAGGAACGTCTGCAAGGACCAAGAACACCCACCTCCCAACCATAAGTTTCAATTCCTCTTCACGAACGTAGTTGAGAGCGGCTTAGTTGGGCATCGAGTTAAGGCGGAAACCTACCTCAGAAGAGATCGAGGAGATATGCATCGCAGCACAGGAAGCTGCGCGGCTACACCTACTCTCCAAGGTTTCCTTGAAGCGTGTTAGTGACCTTGACGTAACGGTGGAAGCCGAAGGAGACAAACCGCTCGTTCTCTATGTTGACGTTGCTGTGGAACTAGAGAATGGCGACGATGACGTAGAACCTTTTGTTGACGAAGCGACAGAGTCCGCCTTCTCAGCTGCCGAAGCGAAAGCCAAGGAGCTCAACCTTTGCCTGGATACGCCCGCCTAATCAGGGCGCTCCGAAAAACTAAGGTCCTCCTTATCTTAGGCCACCAGAACTCGGACCCTGATGCAGTCTGTTCTGCCTTTGCGTTCATGCTTCTAGCGAAGAGAATCAACAGGAAATTGAAGATCGAGTTCGCTTCACCCGACGGCGTTAGTAAGTTATCAAAACAAATTCTCAAAGTGATACCACTGAACGTAACCGAGACCCCAGATCCGTCACAAGCAGATCTAATCGTCACCGTCGACACGAATACACTGCAACAATTGGGTGAACTCAAAGAGCGGGTGATCGAATCCGGGAAACCATTGGCCATGATAGACCATCACGCTCCACATCCAGAGAACATGACCACAGCATCAATGGTCATTTGCGACGAGCGAGCTACGTCCACATGCGAAATGATCCTGAGCATGTACAAAGCGCAAAAGTGCAGACCGAATCGGATCGCAAGTCAAGCCTTGCTGACCGGACTAATTGTGGAGACCGGTCACATGTCGATAGCTACAAGCCACACCTTCAAGGCCACATGCACCCTCATCGAACTGGGAGCGAACCCTGAGGAAGCTCTGCGACTCACCCGTCCAACTATGGATGAATCCGAACGGATCGCGCGTCTCAAGGCTTCGCAACGTTTGAGAATGGAACGGATGGGTAAGTGGGTCGTCGCGTTTACGGAGATTGGCTCCTACCACGCATCAGCAGCCAGAGCACTCATCGCTCTGGGCGCGCACTTGGCAATTGTCGCCGGCCGGAGAAACGACGAACTCACAATAAGCCTCCGTTCAACGCGTGAATTCAACACTGAGACGGGAATACATCTCGGAACGGACATCGCAAGTCCAATCGGAAAGGCGTTGGACGGAATGGGTGGAGGACACGCAACTGCCGCTGGTGCCAACGGCAAGGGCGAAGTGAACGAGGCTTACAAACTACTAATGCGAACAACTCGTAACCTAATCCCTCAACCAACAAATGCTAATACTGAGAGCCTAGGTTATGCGGAACCACCCTCTCAAACTGGAGTAATTACCCAAAAATGAAACGAGGGGCCAACGGGAGGACAATTCGGTGGCGGCAATTTCAGCTAGAAATCTCTCATTCACCTACGCCGGCGCTGAAAAGCCCTCCATGGAAAACATCAACATCGAGATAGAGAAAGGCGAATTCGTAGTCCTTACGGGACCGAGTGGCTGCGGCAAGACAACACTTTGCCGATGTCTCAACGGCCTTATTCCCAACTTCTACTCAGGAGACTTCAGAGGGGACTTGGAGCTTGAGGGAGTAAACGTCAAAGACAAGACGACCGCTGAGTTGGCGTCGCGTGTGGGTTTTGTTTTCCAAAACCCGGAGAACCAATTGTTCTCGCTCTCCGTGGAAAGAGACGTAGGTTTTGGATTAGAGAACTTGGGAGTGCCTAGGGAAGAGGCAATCAAGAGGGTTGATTGGGCGATGGAGGTTACGGGAATTAGTGATCTCCGTGGTAAGGCTCCGTATGAGTTGTCTGGAGGTCAACAGCAACGTGCCGCAATCGCCGGCGTACTAGCCATGCATCCCGGAATAATCGTCCTAGACGAACCCACATCATTCCTCGACCCTAAGTCGGCTGTCGAAATAGTCGACGTAATCGCCAAACTTAGCCGAGAACTCGACCTGACAACACTCCTTGTTGAGCATCGACTGGACATAGTCGCACGATACGCAAACCGCGTCATAATCATGGACCAAGGGAGAGTTGCCTTGGATGGGCCACCCTCAGAAGTTTTCAACGAGCAAGCTCGCCTCATAGGAATCGGTTTGCCAAAAGTCACAATGCTCTTTCATCTCCTCCACTACGAGGGTTTTGAATTAACAAGAAACCCAGTGACCGTAGAAGAAGCGTCTGCGGACCTAAGGAGGCTCCTGGCCAAGTGATCTCGGTCGAGAAGGTCACGTATCACTATCAGGGTGGTGAGGATGTTCTTCGTGGCGTAGACCTGCAAATCGGTGATGGTGAGTTTGTGGCGATTATGGGTGAGAATGGGGCCGGCAAGACAACGCTAGTGAAAATGTTCAATGGCCTACTCAAACCGGACCAAGGGACCGTAAAAGTGGACGGAGTTGAGACGAAGACGAAATCTGTTGCTCAACTCTCAAGGGACGTGGGCCTCATATTCCAGAACCCCGACCATCAACTTTTCGCGGAGACAGTCGCTCAGGAACTTGCATTCTCGCTGCACAATTTTGGTTTTAGCGAAGAGGTTATTCAAAGAAGAGTATCGAACCTCCTCCACACTCTAGACTTAGAACGTTATGAGAAGACATCCCCATTCGTCTTAAGCGGGGGAGAGCGTAAGCGTGTCGCTCTCGCAGCCATCCTTGTTTGGGATCCCAAACACGTCATAATGGATGAACCAACTATTGGACAAGATTACCTTCAGAAGGATCGACTCCGAAACTTCATTGTCCAATTAGTCTCTCAAGGAAAGACGGTCGTCATCGTTACTCATGATGTGGAATTTGTGGCAGAGTGCAAACCGCGTGTCGTCATATTGTCTAGAGGAAAAGTGATTGCTGACGGCCCCGCGAGCTGCATCCTGACCAATACTGCAATCATAGAGCAGGGATCGCTTGCAATGCCACAGATATCCACTCTAATGTCAGGTTTGACAGACTTCGGAGCAAGCGCAGAGACGATGGACGCTTATGCGGCCAGAGACTTCCTTGTGGGTAAACTGCGTAGCTCCGAACAGGAAAAGCCGCTTCCTACAGAGGACAAAGGCTAATGTCGCTCCGATTTGTGCAAGGGTTCAAGTTTACCAAACTGAATACCCCCATTCATCGTCTCGACCCTCGATCTAAGTTCATGGTAACTCTAGGATTCTTTGTTGCAGCGCTGATGTTCACGAACATCTTTGCTCTGGCCTTGATTTTCCTAGTTCAGATCCCACTCATAATCGCGGCTAAGACGATTGGTAGGTGGCTCAACTCAATGCGTGGAGGCGTGACCTTAGGGTTCTTCATTTTCATCATGAACTTCATCTTTGGCACCACGTTCGTCCAATCCATCGCCTTCGCTATCCGATTTTTCGCCATAATGTCAGCATTCTCCTTTTTCTTTATGACAACATCAGCAGACGACCTAGGACTAGCTCTAGAAGAAATCCACGTTCCCTTCTCCATCGCATTCACCTTCACGACTGCTGTACGCCTAGTTCCAAGCATGGCCATCGACGCCCAAACAGTAGTGGATGCTCAACGGTCACGTGGGCTGGAACTGGACAAAGGGAACCTGATGAAGCGTATACGAAATTACATCCCGATTCTGATACCACTGATAATTTCGGCGATAAGGCGTAGTGTAGAACTTGCTGAAGCCTTGGAATCACGAGCTTTCGGCGCGAGCGAGAAGCGAACCTCCATCGCTACTCTGAAGATGCGTGGTGGAGATGCGATTGCGATATTCGCCACATGCTTGGGGATTGCGTTCGCGCTATACGTCTACTTCCGGGTCCCACTTCCCAGCATAGTAATCCCAATTCAAATGCCTCGAATTCCGTTTCCCAAGTTGTTCTAATTTTCCATCTTGTACAGACTTTACGTCGGGTGGATCCATGAAACCTTGACGGGCAGTGTACAAGCGTCGAGGAGATGAACATGTGAGCCCGCGATTACCCCATGAACAGTTCAAAGTGTCCACTCTCGCTAAACATCCCCTCTTTTGTCTAAGTCTATTGGAGTTTGAACGTGATTGTTTCTTGTACGTCAGCGCAAAGTTCGCCGCACCTGTCACACCGGGTTGCGTTGGGATTGAGGCGCAGACCGCATTCAGTGCAGTATTTCCCCAAAGGTTTCAGGCGCATGTAGTCGCGTGAAATGTGCAATCGGTCTGATTTTCGCAAGAACCCGGTTATTCCAAGAAAAGCTGCTAGGGCAGCGATCGTGATACTGAGAACCGCTTGGGCAGGCGCTTCAGAATTGGATGGCGCGGTCGTTTGAGGTGCGGTCACCTGTTTGGGCGAAGTGACAAGCGGGCTGCCTGGTAAGGGTGAATTTGCTGTTTGACTTGTCGTCGTTGATGTGGTTGAACTGGTTGGATTGTAGGTTCCCGAACAGCCGGGAAGGTAGGATTGGAGGAATTGTGGGAGCCCGTAAAGATTGCAGTTACTCGATCCTGGATTGTAGCTAAGGGTGTTGTTCGACGAGCCTCCACAACCGGGTAGCAGCTGGAAGTATGGGGCTAGTGCCGGGAAGTGACAGTAGTTTTGTTGCGACACATCGAATGGGTACTGTGATGTATCAACAGCGAACGGCGCCTGCTGCTGCGCATCGAGCGAACCTGTCGACAGGTTGGTTACGGTTACTTGCACATAGAATGATGGCGATTGTTCTCCGTAACCATAGTAATTCATCGCATCGAACTGATTGTAGACAACATAGTCAGCACTTCCCTGACTGGGAGAGTACTGATTCGTAGAACTCGAGATCGAGCTAGTACCGAGGAGGTTTGACTCAGCGTAGACTTTCGTCTGAATACTCCATACTGTACCTGCGTCTCCCGAACAATATAGTGAGAACGTTGTTGTAACTCGAACGGTCGTGGAAGAGCCATCCGTTGGCGTGGTGGAACTGACGTGAACGTTGCTGATTGAACAATAGGTCGGAGTGGTGCCAGCAAGAACGGGGGATACCAGTGAAAGGGAGGTTCCGCTCATAATCGCAACTGCTAAGAGAACCCCTGCCACGTAAGTTCGTTTCTCCGTATCTATCCCCTTAGACTCTTCCCTACCGTCATCAACGCGCTCGCGGCCTGGCTTGGTCCATGTTGAGCGTTCGCTGACAGGAGAATTGGGTTTGAACGTCGATAAATATCTGGCGTCACGAGTGAACGAACTTAGTTTACACTTCAATATTCGATTTGCATCTTAGGTGATGTGATTCGACGGTCCTTGCCGCTGCTCTAGTTGAGACCCAGATTTTGCGCGCGTTACTGTATTCGCCTGGGTTAGTGTCTCTTGTGGACGGAACACCCAAATCTAATAATCCTAGGCAATGGCCTTCCTGTATTTGGGTTGGGGTTGTAATTTTGGAGAGTAAAGGTGGCACGACGAACCGCGACTGGTGGCCTAACCAGTTGAGGCTTAATATTCTGCACAAGAATTCCGAATCTAATCCAATGGGTGAAAGTTTTAGCTACGCTAAAGAGTTCAAGAGTCTAGACCTGAAGGCAGTGAAGAAAGATCTCCGTGAACTCATGACGAAGTCGCAGGACTGGTGGCCAGCGGACTTCGGTCACTACGGGCCGCTACTAATCCGAATGGCATGGCACAGCGCGGGCACCTACCGCATAGGCGATGGCCGCGGAGGGGCAGGTGGCGGCAATCAGCGCTTTGCCCCCGTCAATAGCTGGCCCGATAACGTAAGCCTTGACAAAGCCCGCAGGCTGCTCTGGCCGATCAAACAGAAGTATGGCCGAAAGATTTCCTGGGCCGACCTGATGATCCTTGCCGGAAACGTGGCCTTGGAGTCAATGGGCTTCAAGACCTTCGGTTTCGGCGGAGGGCGCGAAGACATCTGGGAACCCCAAGAGGACATTTACTGGGGAAGCGAGAAGGAGTGGCTTGGCGACAAGCGATACTCCGGGGGCCGGGAACTTGAAAACCCTCTCGCCGCAGTGCAGATGGGCTTAATCTACGTGAACCCGGAAGGCCCTAACCGCAATCCTGACCCGCTAGCTGCCGCTAAAGACATCCGTGAGACATTCGCGCGCATGGCCATGAACGACGAGGAGACGGTCGCGTTGATTGTTGGTGGCCATACTTTCGGCAAAACTCATGGCGCTGGAGATGCGTCACTCGTAGGTCCCGCGCCTGAAGCCGCTCCTATTGAAGAACAAGGCCTTGGCTGGAAGAGCAAGTTTGGCACGGGCAAAGGGGATGACACGATCACTAGCGGTCTGGAAGTGATTTGGAGTCAGACGCCAACGAAGTGGAGCAACAACTTCCTCCGAAACCTGTTCGGTTACGAATGGGAACTAACGAAGAGTCCGGCTGGAGCGCACCAGTGGAAGCCCAGAGGTGACGCTGGCACTGGTACTGTTCCAGATGCGCATGACCCCTCAAAGAGTCACGCACCATCCATGCTGACCACAGATCTCTCTTTGAGGTTCGATCCCATCTATGAAAAGATTGCACGACGCTTTATGGAACACCCAGATGAGCTTGCGGACGCGTTCGCCCGAGCGTGGTTCAAGCTGACTCATCGCGACATGGGCCCACGCACGCGCTATCTCGGACCAGAGGTTCCAAAAGAAGAACTCATCTGGCAAGATCCCATCCCCTCCGTCAATCACAAACTGATTGATGCAAAGGACATCGCCTCACTCAAACGAAAAATCCTAGCCTCGGGCCTGTCAGTGCAAGAACTGATTTCAACCGCCTGGGCTTCAGCGTCCACCTTTCGCGGCTCCGACAAACGCGGTGGAGCCAACGGTGCGCGCATTCGCTTGGCGCCGCAGAAGGATTGGGAAGTCAACCAGCCAGTGCAACTAGCGAAGGTGCTCAAGACCATGGAGCGCATCCAGACCGCTTTCAACAAGGCTCAATCCGGAGGCAAGAAGGGCAAGAAGGTTTCAATGGCTGACCTGATCGTTCTGGCCGGTTGCGCCGGTATCGAGCAGGCAGCGAAGAAGGCTGGTCACAAGGTGACGGTTCCCTTCACACCGGGACGCATGGACGCTTTACCGGAGCAAACCGATGCAGCTTCCTTCGCCGTGCTTGAGCCGAAAGCGGATGGTTTCCGTAACTATCAGAAGACCAAGTATGCCGTAATGGCCGAAGAATTGTTGGTGGATCGAGCGCAATTGCTTACGCTGACGGCGCCTCAGATGACAGTTCTCATTGGCGGCCTCCGAGTCTTAAACGTCAATTTTCGGCAGTCAAAGCACGGCGTCTTCACCAAGCACCCGGGAACGCTGACGAACGACTTCTTCGTGAATTTGCTCGACATGAACACGATCTGGAATCCAAGCTCGGAAGACAAAGACATATTCGAGGGACACGATCGTGCAACGGGAAAACTCAAGTGGACGGGAACTCGTGTTGACCTCATCTTCGGCTCGAGCTCTCAGCTCCGTGCCGTGGCGGAAGTGTACGCGTGCAAAGACTCAGAGGAGAAGTTCGTGCACGACTTTGTAGCAGCGTGGAACAAAGTAATGAACCTTGACCGATTCGATCTAGCTCGATTGTAGCCTAAACATGTTCCAGGGCCACTGAAACGTAATCTGAAGGGGTCGGATTATCAGCGGAGCGACAGCCGTCTCGGCTTGGAGAGCACGAGCATCCTATACCCGCTGCCTATCTTCGAACCAGGTCTCTCCAGTACACTTCCGAAAAGAGCTCTCAGTCGTTTCAAATCTACCTTATACTCAAAGAAAAGCTCACCAAGGACAACATACGACTCCGGTGTCGTCCACTGTGCCACCCTATCATAAGCGTTCAACCGTTTCTTGCCGAGCTTCTCAAAGACGAGGTTGGAGACGAAAAGATCGAACTTCCCTTTGCCGTAATCTGAACGAAAGAAATCTCTCTTCTGGAACCTTATTCTCTCTGAGAATCCGAGAACCTTTGCGTTATTCTTCGCCTTTGCTAGGCTTGCGTTTTTGAGGCTTGGATGCTCAAAAGTGTCAAATCCTGTAATCATGGCTTTTGGGTAATAGTCCGCACAGATACAGGAGAGAAATCTCAATCCGCAACCGATGTCTAATATCTTCAACTTATCGTCCTTGGAGAAGGGTTAGTCGCTGAAGGCTTCTGTGAAGAGAGCCCTAACCGTCTTACGGATGCTTTCTGAACCGCTCGATGTTGTGTGATGGTACGTGCCAAGTCTGGCTGAGGTGTCTGGGTTGCTGACTGGTTCTGTGCTTTGCGATTCAACTGGATTCTTTTCGAATTTTTCCGATTTTCAATTCAAGTGTTGACCATGGGTGAGGAAGGGTTGTTCTGCTGGCATACAGGAGCCATACGTCATTTGGAAGGAATTCTATTATTATGCTCCACGGGCTGACGCTGAGAGGAGTTGGAAAAATGAGTGATTCGAACGATTGGAATAGTAAGATAATTGAGGAATTTCGAGCGAATGGTGGCAAGGTTGGTGGTATGTTTGAAGGCGCGACTCTGCTACTTCTGCATACGAGAGGGGCTAAGAGTGGGAAGGAACGAGTCAATCCGGTAGGGTATATACGAGATGGCGAACGGTTCGTGGTGGTTGCGTCGAAAGCCGGCGCACCAACCAACCCTGATTGGTACTACAACATTGTTGCAAACCCACAGTTCAATGTTGAAGTCGGAAGAGATACGTTTCAGGTCCATGCCACCGTAACTCAAGACCCAGAACGGACACGGCTGTACAACAAGATGATTGAAACGTTGCCTAGTTTTGATGAATATCGACACAAGACAACACGCAAAATTCCCGTGATCGCACTGACGCCTACGAAGTGACAGTGAACCGCCGTTTTCTCATCATCGCTCGTAAATTCATGAAGGATAGTTGATTGGTTGCCCACTCCAAAGTACCGCACCGTTTGAGGGTTGCCTGATTCCTGAGCCCGCAACCATGTAACCCCCTGGTCCATCTACCGCAACGCCGAATGGATTTTGAAGATTACATTGCGGCGCGCAGACTTCACTTGCCGTCAACGATTCGGTTAAGTGCCAACCATCTGACTGCAAGTAGGATAGATTTCTAAACTCAACGGGACCTAACGTGTCCCCTTGTTTTTGCGATGCGAACCCTTTCTCGGCAATGAATTTGACGGGGTCGATTGATTGACTCGGCCCGAAGGAAATGTGATCAATTTCTTTACCATTCAGTTGAAAGCTCCACCCCACGCCCTTTCCGCTTGGAGCGATCGTGTAAGTGTTCCAAGTCCCATTCACACCTGCTGAGTCAGCAGGTCCTATACCCCAATAGTAGTCAACCCAATACCGGTTGGGCCAGAATTGCCACTGCCAGCGAGTGTCCGAGGAACCAATATTCTCGGTGGCACCTTGACAGATAGGGGTACCACTAATCGCTTCCCCTTTCAAACATTGGTCTCCAGGTTGAAGACTATAGCCGAATTGTACGAAGGAACCATCCGCCAAATCGAAACCAACCCAGAAATAGTCCAAGTCTCCCTCCGTCGCTACGTAAATGTGAGTTCGAATCGCCACACTAACCCCGCTACTATTAATCGAGGCCTTGTCGCCCCGAGCGCCTACCTGAAGAGTATTCCATCCGTAGACTGGAGTAGCTGTAAACGCAACTAGACCCATCATGAAGCAAAGAAGAATTGTAGTACGGCGCATGGAGTGTCACGGACTGATCATAGCAAGTTATCGTTTTGCGACAGGATCAGAGCAAGCAGCGGCCCTGATAAGATTACGATTGCATCAGTGCATGTGACGCGATCTTATGGATAGACCAAAGAACACCTGGACTCGGATCTCGGACCCTTAAGCAAGACATGATTAGAAATCTAAGAGACGGAAAAAGGTAGACTCGATCCTGAACTCAACAGAGATATCGAGGGGCTGAGGGCGTCTCTTGTTACTCATGTCCATGATCTAAGGTACTTTTCTTGTTCCTGGCTTAGGGTGTCTGTTTCAATGCTATGAGCATGCAGCCAGAGTCGGGCAATTTCACGATCCATTTCTAAGGGAACGTTGTAGACTTTTGGTTGTAGCTTTCCTTTGTTTTTGAGGAGGTATTCTGCCGCTAGGGCTTGGTTTGCGAAGCTCATGTCCATTACTTCCGCAGGATGTCCGTCCGCTGCCCCGAGGTTGACAAGGCGACCTTCCGCTATCAGGTATAGTCGCCTACCGTCCTTCATCTTGAACTCTTCAACGTTCTGACGCGCCACTCTTACCGCAGCGGCTTGTTGCCTCAATGCTTTGACGTCGACCTCAACATCGAAGTGTCCAGCGTTTGCTAGGATAGCTCCGTCCTTCAGGTAGGGGAAGTGGTCGGGAGTTATGATGGAGCTGCAACCGGTTGCTGTGATGAATATGTCGCCTATCTTCGCGGCCTCTTTCATCGGCATTACCCGGTGACCTTCCATCGAGGCTTCCAACGCCCTTACCGGATTGACTTCCGTGATGACAACCTTAGCACCGAGCCCCTTTCCTCTCAACGCAATCCCGCGTCCGACCCATCCGTATCCGCCGACCACCAACGTCTTACCGGCGATCAGCATATTCGTTGCCCGCATGACTCCCTCAAGCGCCGACTGCCCAGTTCCGTACTGGCTGTCGAAGAGATACTTAGTGAAAGCATCGTTCACGGCAATTACCGGGTATCTCAGAACCCCATCGTGTTCCATAGCCCGATACCTGTGCACACCAGTTGTCGTTTCTTCGCACGCTCCGATCATTCCGCTGAGAAGCTCTTTCTTCTCCGTGTGAACGGCGACGGACAGTTCGGCTCCATCATCGATTATGAGGTTTGGTTGGTGCGCGAGGACACGTGAGATGTTCTCATGGTGCTCTTCCGCGGTAACCCCTCGCCACGCATAGACATTTGCTCCAGACTCAGCTAATGCAGCAGCAACATCATCCTGAGTTGAAAGCGGATTGCTGCCCGTAATCGCTACGTCCGCACCTCCATCCTGAAAAGTCTCTCCTAGAACCGCCGTTTTCATCTCCAAATGCATGCACAAACCAAGGGACAGGCCCTTGAATGGTTGCTCCTTCACAAACCGTGTACGAATTCTTTCGAGTACGGGCATGTGTTCTCGGGCCCACTCAATTTTCAACGCACCCTGTGGAGCTAAGGATGGATCCTTTACTTTACTCAATTCGACTCCCTCTGACGTGCAAGTTTTCTGGATTTAGGTTTGTGAGTTAAAACATTTGAGATTGTTTAGAGTAGGGATTGTCGGGGTTATGGCTTGGGAGCGACCGTTGCCGTAACTAGACCGAATTTTCTACCGTTAGCTGTCGTCATTGTCCTTGCTGCATTGGCAGGAGCCTTCTACGCACACGCAGCCTTCAACGCCGTGAACGCTGTTCTCGTTTTGATCGCTTCAGTTTTGTTGCATGCGTCGGTGAACGCGTACAATAATTTCTTCGATTACGGCTCTGGGATTGATTCCAAGACAATGAAAACACCGTTCAGTGGCGGTGTGGACTTATTGGTGACTGGAAAAGTGAAGCCGCGAACGACATTCCTTGTAGCCACTGTTTGTTTGCTAGTAGCGACCTTGATTGGCATCTATTTCCTTTCCCAGTACCTTATGCTTCTCCTCCCCTTGATGATCTACGGTGCCGTCGCCATCGTGGCCTACTCACCCGTCCTCGCGCGAATCCCGGCCGTTAGCGAAATTCTGGCAGGTACAGGGTTTGGCTTCATAGGATTGGGTACGTACATCACTCAGACAGGTCTAATCGATGCTACAGGGATTTCCATCCTAGTTCCTGTCACGATTCTCGTGGCTCTGCTACTATTCCTGAACGAGTTTCCTGACACGGCCATCGACAAGGGAGCGGGAAGAAGACATTTGGTTGTGCTGTTGGGTAAAGGGAAGGCGGTTTGGATGTACCCTGCGGGTCTCTTAGCGACTTACCTGTCGATTCTAATATCAATCTTAATTGGAGCTGCGCCGCCAACAGCTCTAATCGCGCTTGCCACATCTCCGCTCGCGTACAAAGCTAGTCGAATTGCTCTAAGCAACTATGATAATTCGCCTCAGTTAGTTCCCGCACTTGGAACAAACGTAGTTCTTATTCTCACGACAATTGTTCTTCTCGCCGTAGGATTTGTCGCCGGAGTCGTTCTGAAAACGGTTCGCTTTTAACCTGACCTCGTCATTGTTGATTTGAAGACTTTTGCCCTCACTGCTGTTGAAAGATTGTTCGTGGGTTGTAACACAGAATAGTAAACGAGATGTCCTTCATGACGCCTCGATTCTAGTGCGAGATGGTAGGATCGAGCAGGTTGGTAAGGGATCGTCGGACTCTGCCGACGTTGTAGTTAACGGGCATGGAAAGATCGTACTCCCGGGATTGATCAATGCGCATACACACCTATCCATGTGCCTCTTTCGAGGTTACGCTGACGATATGGTGTTGCAGGATTGGTTGCGGAAGAAGATTTGGCCGCTTGAAGGAAAACTGACTGGAGAAGCGTGTTACCAAGGTGCGTTGCTTGGTGCGGCGGAGATGATACTGTCCGGGACAACGACTTTCATGGACATGTACTTCTACATGGAAGATGTTGCCAAGGCCGTTAACGAGGCTGGTCTCAGAGCATTCCTATCCTACGGCATGATCGACATCTTCGACCCCGCGAAAACCCCCATTGAAAGGAAGAAGAGCGAAGAACTGTTCAATTTCATACAGCAGCTTGGTGTTTCTAGGATTCGTTTCGCCCTTGCACCCCATGCACCCTACACATGCTCCGCCGAAACGCTTCTCTGGGCGAAGGAGTTCGCTGAAAAAAATGACACATTGATCCACATACACATCGCCGAGACGCGAAAGGAACAAGCGGATTTTCAGAAACAACATAACCTCCGCGTGGTGGAGTATCTCGACAAGATTGGCGCGCTCTCTCGCAAAATGGTTGGAGCGCACTGTGTTTGGCTCACTAAGAGTGAAGTTGGATTGCTGGCGAAGGCAAGTGCGAGCGCCACTCACTGTCCAGTCTCGAATATGAAACTGGCGAGCGGAGGGGTAGCTCCTCTACCTGAGATGTTTGACGCCGGAGTAGCCGTCAGCCTTGGAACGGATGGGGCCGCGAGTAACAACACTCTCGACATGTTCGAGACAATGAAAGTATGCGCATTACTGCACAAAGCCCACAGATGGGACCCCACCATCTTGAATGCTCAGAGAGTCTTGGATTTGGCTACAATTGAAGGAGCGAGGGCTCTCGGTATGGAGGCACAGATTGGAAGCATTGATGTCGGAAAGCGCGCGGACATTATCCTTCTGGACGCCAATCAACCGAACCTGAATCCTATCTATGGGCCGGACACAGTCGTCTCCGACCTCGTTTACTCAGCTTCGTCTGGAAATGTAAACACGACGATTATTGATGGCCAGGTGCTAATGGAAAACAGACAACTCAAGACTATCGACCTTTCCAGTACGCTCGCGAGTGCAAAGGAACTTGTGAACAGGTTCTCGGCCGGATAATCGCGTTAAGTGGATCGGACCTCGTTCAGTTCCAAGTAACCCGAATCGCCTTTCCAGTGTGGAGTCGAGCTGGAGATAACTAGTCGTTTTTTGAAGATGGGGCCGCTTAACGTGAACGTCTCAGCTTCTCCCCCCTCAAAGGCGATGCTCACACCGTACCTTTTGTTCAATCTGACCAGGTCATCAAGTTCCTTCGTGCCTAGGCTTTTGCCTAACCAGTTTCGGTCCAGTCCTAGGGCATTGCAAGCCGTGATTATGATCTCAAACCCCGCCTCAATCTCATCGCTCACCAACTGAGCTTGATTCTTGTGCCAGAGAGGGACGAAACTCTTCAAACCCAGCCTTTCGCACATGCTGTCCAGGCGTGTTCTCTGATATTCGCTGGCAACTGCCCCCGATACGATGGCTTCGATTCCTAACTCTCGTTTGACCTTCTCCAAACCCTTTGCTAGATCATTGACTTCTTCCTCTTTGATTCCCATCGTTGCGATTCCTAGTTGCAGGATCCCGATCGCTTCAGCTTGTGCGCGAGTCCACTTCAGTGCGGGTAGGTGAAACATCCACGAATCCTGATTCTCCGGGAAAACGGTGATCAACCGTTCGATGTCCCAACCCTGCAGCTGAGCATACCAGAGCGCATAGGAGCTGTCTTTTCCACCACTGAATAGCGAGACTACTCTCACTGCTCGACCACTCAGAAATCTGCTGGTGCTTTGAACTTGAATTGGCTTTCGTAAAGTTTTGTCAATCTCTGCAATGTATCCGCGTCTTCGGCTTTTTTATCCTCTCTGAACCGGCTTATTCTTGCGAAGCGCAGGGCAAACCTCGACTTATAGTGGGGGCTTCGTTGAATTTCATTGTAGGCAACTTCTGCGACGATTGAGGGTCTCACGTAGACCACGTATTCCGTCTCTCGAGTTTTCAATTCGAGTAATTTCTTAGTGATTTCCTTGAATTCTAGGTCAGTTAGACCCTTGAAGGTCTTGCCAACGACAAAGTACTCCCCTGACTCTTCGTCTCTAACTGCGAGGTGATAGTTGCTAAGCCAACCGTGTCTTCGCCCCGACCCCCACTCCGCGGCGATTATGACTACGTCTAGCGTTTCGGCAGGTTTGATTTTGAACCATTTCTTGCCGCGAACTCCAGGCGTATAGGTGCTTTTCAGATCCTTCGCCATCAATCCTTCATGTCCGGCCTGGATTGAGGCGGTCATCAGCTTCGAAACCTCCCCTGCGTCGCCAGTGATGAGTCTAGTCGCTAGAAGGGTTGGTTCTGTGAGTTCGCTGAGAATGAGCCAACGTTCATGGTATGGGGTGTCTATCAGAAGTTTGCCTTCTAGGTAGATGATATCGAATAAGAATAGTTTGAGTGGAATCTGCTTAACCATCTCAGCAATCTCGTGAACGCGCTTGAACCTTCGCATGAGGTCCTGAAATGGCAGCGGTTTGTCGCCTTCACCTGTTGCGACGACTTCCCCTTCAAGCAAGTACTCCTGGCTTCGAATGCGTTGTTTAGCTAACTCGATTACATCGGGTGTGCTGGCCGTGACATCGGTCAGCCTGCGAGTAAAAATTCGGATCTCGTCGCCCTTTCTGTGAATTTGTATTCGGGCGCCGTCGTACTTGTATTCGAAAGCAGACTTTCCCCCATGATCCTTGATCACCTGACCTATGCTCTCCGCCATTTCCGCTAGCATTGGTTTGATCGGAACAAACAACGTTACCCTGGCGTCGTTGATTGCGTTGGGGCCCATTGTCAGAGCTAGCTCGGCAACTCGTGGGAGACTACCCAGCAGCATGTTCGCTCTTCGAACTTGATCTGGTTCGGCTGAGGTTGCCTTCGCTATCGCATCTAAAACCAAGCCTTCCACGGCACCTATCCGCATCTCGCCGAAGACAATTCGCATCAAATATCGAGCGTCGTCGGGTGGAAGTCGACTGAGGAGTGTGTCGATCAGCGCCTCCTTTCTTTGCCTCGATCCGGAGCCTGAGGCGTTCGCGATCTTCTCGAAGGTCTTGTAAACTTCAAGGATGGTTTCTGGTTGCTGTACGAGAGAGGATTGGCCGCTGGTTCGGTGGATCTTCCACAGCGTTTGGCCTCCTAAGACGAGTACGCGTTCGTCTGATTCCGGGAATGGGCGTCCGGTTATGAAAGAAACGGCGGGTACGATTTCCTCCTTGTCCAGTGATTTGAGGAAATTCACCAAATAGTCGATTTTCTGGATTCTCTTCGTTGTTGACTCTAGATCTCTGCAGAGTTGAGCGAATTTGGAGAAAGAGATGGGCAAGGAGTTATCGCTCGGTTACTTTATCCAACTGTCGAGGCCGATGCTCTTTCCAACTCTGGCGTAGAACTTTTGTATTCTTTGGATGGCAAGTTCGACTCTGTCGGGCGCGAAACCTCTTTGATCGCACAGGAAACTCTCAAGGCCGTCTTTTTCCAATCCTCTGAATCGGATCTCATACTCCTCCGTAACTCTTGGGTTTAGAAAGAGTTGACGTATTTCCTCTTTCAGAGGAGTGACTTTATCCTGATACTCTGTTGGCAGATTCTCTAGGCTTCCGTGAGCCCGAATTAGCTTTAGAGCTGTTTTTGGACCAACCCTCCTGATTCCCTTATTGAAGTCGGTTCCGACCATGATTGCAAGGTCTACAAGCTGTTCGCGAGTTATGTTTAGAGAATTCAGAAGTACGTTTAGTTCGATTAGTTCTGGGATCAGAGGCCTAGACACGCCCCTGCTGGGAAGAAACTCTTGCCCTGAAATTGTCACGTACCTGACTAGGCGAGGGGATCCGAATAGCACAGAATCGTAGTCTCGGCTGTTGACCGCCCAAACGTCCCCCTGGATTGCCATATACGCCGCTTGTGCCTCCCCCTCCTCTGGCGCTTGGATGATCGGTACACCCATTAGACCAAGGACTCTTTTCGCGTCTTCGATCATTGGTTGAGTTAGGGAGTTCATGCGAACTGCCTTCGACCAAGCGGTTGAGTAGTCCTGTTTAACCACCGCCGCCTGCCACTCCTTCTGGGCGCGCTCGCGGTATTCGCGTCGTTCTTTCAGAGTGTTCATCTTGAGTTGGGGAGGTTTGCCATCGAAGATGAAGACTGGTCGGACATCGTAGTCGCTCATCAAGCGTGTCGTTCGCATTAGTAGCCCAACCAGGTGTGAGGTCACGTGGCCCGCCGAATCCGTAAACGACCTTCCATCTCTCATTCGAATTAGCGCAAGAAACTGGTACAGATTATTGTTCCCGTCAACCGCTAGTACTCGCCCAGACAAGTCACTCAATGAGAGCTCATGTTTTGTTACGAGTGGCGAGAGGTTGAATCCCATCGGGAACGTACCAACAGCACATGATGCAAGCGTCATACTTTAGCGGTTCACTGAACCTCTAAAATTCGGAGATAGAACTGCGCCCCATCCATGCTGTAAACATCGTTCATCGTGTCAGAGTTTAGGGTTGGACCTTGAAACGGGATGAAGCGGCGTCAAAACTCGATAGCAACGCATAAAAGAGATCATGCGCTGTTGCCATCACGAATTTCAGACGAGAGTTGAAATCGAATGCCACGTTACAAGACAACGACTGAGATACAGAAGATCATAGCGAACAAGGATCAGATCCGAAAGACGTAGAGTGAAGGTCTGCGTCCGGGAAATATGGGTATAATCGCCCACGTTGACCACGGAAAGACAACGATGAGCGATTCCCTTCTTGCCGCTGCCGGTCTCCTGTCACCCAACATGGCGGGTACAGCGTTAGCACTCGACTATATGGAAGAGGAACAAAAACGGCAGATGACCATCAAAGCCGCCAACGTAAGCCTGCTTCATGAAAGAAATGGCACCCCATACGTCATCAACCTTATCGACACACCAGGGCACGTTGACTTTTCCGGAAGAGTAACCCGCTCGCTAAGAGCCATTGATGGAGCGGTGGTTGTGGTTGACTCAGTCGAAGAGATCATGGTTCAAACCGAGACGGTCACGAGACAGGCGCTCGAAGAAAGAGTACGCCCCGTGCTTTACATTAACAAGATAGACCGTCTCATCAAAGAACTCAGGCTCACTCCAGACCAAATTCAAGAAAGAATTGGACGAATAATCACTGAATTCAATCGACTAATCGAGCTATACGCTGAGCCAGAGTACAGGGACAAGTGGAAAGTTAGCTTCGCAAGCAACACCGTTGCGATGGGCTCGGCTAAAGATAGATGGGGATTCAACGCCGAGATCGCCAAAGAGCAAGGCGTAAAATTCTCAGACGTCGTAGACGCATACCTAACCGACAAACTTGAAGAACTGAAAACGCGCGCTCCACTTCATGACGCTATTCTCAACATAGCCGTCGAGGCCATGCCTCCACCACACGTCGCGCAAAAGTACCGCGTCCCAAGGGTTTGGAAAGGGGACATTAACAGCGACGTCGGCAAGGCCATGCTAAACTGCGACGACAACGGTCCCGTCGTCATGGCCATAACTAACATCGTCGTCGATCCTCAGGCTGGAGTTGTTGCGAGCGGTCGTTTGTTCTCGGGTACGATAACGGAAGGTTCAACCTTCCACCTATTGGGCGCACGCGTCGACCAGAGAGTGCAGCAAGTGTGCCTCTTCATGGGACCTTACAGAGAGATCGTAGGCACTATCAACGCCGGAAACATCCCGGCCCTACTCGGCCTAGATTCGGCAAAAGCTGGTGAGACGCTCTCAACCGTCAAAGACATTGCACCCTTCGAAGCCGTACACTACGTCACCGAACCAGTCGTAACTATGGCCGTGGAACCCAAATTCAGCCGCGACCTACCGAAGCTGGTGGACTTGCTCAGAAAACTCAGTCTAGAAGACCCGAACCTAGTAACCAAGATCAACGAAGAGACGGGCGAGTACCTGATCGCTGGAATGGGAACACTTCATCTCGAAATCGCAACCACTCTCATCACCAAGACTGGGTTAGAAATTGTTACTTCGAAACCTATCGTCATCTACAGGGAGAGCGTTAGGGCGGCGGCTGGACCGGTTGAAGGGAAATCGCCTAACAAACACAACAAAATCTACCTAACCGTTGAACCCCTGCCCGACAAGATCGTCAACATGATCAAGGAAGGAAAGATCGGAGAATATCAAGACAAGCATGAGCTGGCGAAGATTCTGCGCGACGAAGGATGGTCGCCGGAAGAGGCACGTGGAGTGTGGAGCGTGGATGAGGGCAGCAACATGCTCGTCGAAGTAACCAAGGGCGCTCAATACGTTCAAGAAGTCAAAGACATGGTCATCGCCGGATACAGGTGGGGGCTTAAGGAAGGGCCACTGGCATATGAACAGATTCGAGGTCTGAAAGCCAAGATCACGGACATATCCCTCCACGAAGACCCAGTCCATCGTGGTCCAGCGCAAATAATGCCTATGAGCCGACGCGCCTTCTTCGTAGCCTTCCTAAGCGCCAACCCAGTCCTCCTCGAACCCGTACAGAAGATCACAGTGAAAGTTCCGCCAGAACTACTCGGAGCGGCTACCAGCGTGGTCTCACAGAAACGCGGAAAGATCGTCTCCGTGGACCAGCGTGGACACTTGGTCTACATTGTAGGAGAATTACCCACAGCGGAAACCTTCGACCTATCCGAAGTCATGCGAGGCGCCTCGCAAGGACGAGCCTTCTGGGGATTGGAGTTCTCACATTGGGCCCCCGTTCCACAATCCATGGTCAACACCGTCATCACAGACATACGCAAACGCAAAGGATTGCCACCCGAACCACAGAAAGCCGAAGACTTCATGGAATAACCGAATCACCTAGCAGGATTAGAGACAGAAAACGCGGTGGAGCACACGCTGTGCTACACCTGCCACACCTCTCTTTCGTTCACTACTTAGTCAAGACAAGTACTGCTCGTTCCGCCACGTCTAGTCTAGAGGGAGGCGGCCTAGCAAAATCAGGGTGTCAGACAGCGACGTGAAGCATGACGAAAAACATTGTGTGCCACGCAGTGTGTCACACCTACTTTTTGTGCTATGATCTGTCAACGGTTGAGTATTCCCTGCATGGTCTCGGGGTAGCGGTGACCAATGGCGGCGCCATGAGGAACTGCCTCGTCTAACTGCCTCACTTCTTCTTGAGTAAGCTTCAGTTCAGTGGCTTTCAGGTTCTCCTCGAGGTATGTGCGGCGTTTCGTCCCTACAATTGGAACAATATGCTCTCCCTTAGCTAGCACCCAGGCTAAGGCTAGCTGTGCGGGCGTGCAACCTTTCTCTTGCGCTACATTTTCGATTCGCTGTACAATCCCTAGGTTCTTCGGAAGATTGTCGGGATGAAAACGTGGCGCGTTCCGACGCCAATCGTTCTGCGGCAACTCAGAGAGACTCCTCAGTTTGCCAGTTAGGAAACCTCGACCAAGTGGGCTGTAGGCTACGAATCCGATCCCAAGTTCTCGGCAAAGGTCTAACAACTCCTTTTCAGGTTCTCGGCTCCAGAGGGAGTACTCGGTCTGCAGGGCTGTGACAGGATGCACTTTGCTTGCTCGGCGAATGGTTTCTGGTGAGGCCTCAGAGAGGCCTATGTATCTAACCTTCCCTTCTTTCACTAATTCGGCCATGGCTTTGACGGTATCCTCTATTGGCGTGTTCTGGTCGACCCGATGTTGGTAGTATAGGTCGATTGTTTTTACACCAAGCCTGCGCAGGCTAGCCTCACAGCAAGCGCGGACATACTCCGGCTTACCATTGACACCTCGGAGATTTGGTCTCGAAGGGTCACGGACGATGCCAAACTTGGTCGCCAGAACCACCTCGTCCCTCCGATGCCGAATGGCTCGACCCACCAGTTCCTCGTTGAGAAAGGGCCCGTAAACATCGGCGGTGTCGAGAAAGTTCGCGCCGAGGTCTAGCGCACGATGTATGGTCGCGATGGACTCGTTATCGTCCCGGTGACCGTAGAATTCTGACATGCCCATGCAGCCTAACCCAATAGCGGAAACTTTCAATCCTGAGCGGCCTAATTCTCGCATCTTCATAGCAGCACACCAGTCTTGGTTAGTGATCAACTGCCAATCTTAAGGGCTTACCCGAATAGGATGTTTGCGTCTAGGTTGCCTTGAGGGTTGGAAATAAGCCACATATGTTGGCCTTGAACTGATGCTAATTCATGACATTATGTTACGTTCTTTTCAATTTGGAGCCTGGCGCTGAAGAAAGGGTCCTTGGCGAAGTGCGTAAGATTCCCAATGTTAAATGGTGCCATCGGGTTTACGGCGTGTATGATATGATCGCCGAAGTTGAGGCCGAGTCTATGGATTCGTTGAAGCAAATCGTGACCTGGAAGATAAGGAAACTCGATGGCGTGCGTTCAACATTAACCGCCATAGCCATAGAATAATCCGACACGCCACACCGCAAACCTCCATCCCCACACCAGATTGGTTACGGTTGAACGTAACCAGATAGCAACCATAGCCACATGAACATCAACCAAAGGGAATCTGTTGTCTGATGGCGGGGTTTGAAGCTCAAAATCGGCGATAATGAGATTCCTGAACGCTGTCTAAAGTCCATAAAGCTCTACCCAGAACTGTCCTCAGTATCCTTTGAAGGAGTCTTTGTCGGCGAGCACGAGACTAAGGCTGCGGTAGGATTGCGTCACTTAGCTGAGATGAGAGCAATCCCATACGAGGTTGTTGACAACAACGGAACAGCTTCCACGGGTGTCTGCGACATTAAGGACCTCAAACTGACCGGAGGCTCAGTGGTAGTCAGGTTTTCGGGTCGCCTGGTCCGTCCATTTCAGGAATGAGCGCTCTCGCTAGTGTCGGAGCGGAACGACTTGTTAAGGTTCGAGTTGGAATGGGAGCGAAGCGAGAGCTGCGTTTGGTCGTGATGCTTTTATTTGTTCGAAATCAATCCACGCTTTGCGGCCGTTGTGGCTGGGCTCTGAGTGCGAGACTAAGACTCCGCTAAGCCGTGGTCCAGTTCCCAACATGGGTTGGAAGGATAACCTGGTCTATGACGGGGGCTTCCCAAGCCTCAAAGCTACACGCTCGCAGCGAGGAAACCCGGGTCCGAATCCCGGCGGCCGCACCAATCCCCCCCGCACCCGCACACACCCGGTGAACGGGAGTTATGGGGGGATTATGCGGATTATGCGAAAACCCGTTTTTCGGCCTGAGTAATTATGAGAAATTATGCGACGTTTCTGAGCGGACTGGGCTGAGGTGTAGTTACTACACTTCATGGCTGGGTTGACTGGGCTAGCAGCCTACCCTTAGAGGGTTTCGGGTATGAGTTGGGCGTTCAAAATCGGAACCGTCACAGCACGATTCTCAATAAGCCACCCAATGGTGGTCATGGACTTGGACGGTTTATCGAAATATTTCAGGTGGCTAACACAGTTTACAATAGTGGCTCAACCCTGCTCCAATAGAACGCGACGGAAAAACCGTGGGGCTACGAGGCATTATAGTGGACCTTTCTGAACTCAAACAGATGCAGGACGAGCTTCTCCAGTCCAAACATTACTCGACGATTGGCGAGACCGCGGCCATGGTTGGACACGACTTAAGAAACCCGGTCCAGGTAATCATAGGCGCAACGTACACGCTCAAGACATTATCCGAGACACTAGACGAAGAGGGCAAAATGATGACTCAAGTAATTGAAGAGAATATTCGGCGCCCAGACAAAATCATAACCAATCTTGTAGAATACTCATGCGAGCCCTACCTCGACCTCTCCACAACCAACCCAAAGGGGATCATAGAGGCTTCCCTCGCCCAGCTCAGAATACCTGAGAACATTCATGTGGATATTCAGGCATCAACCACACCGACGATTGAAGTAGATATCGAGAAGATAAGACGAGCTTGCACAAACATAGTGAGAAATGCCATTGACGCGATGCCCAATGGCGACAAACTAACGATAACCACTCGTCAATGTAATGATGTCATCGAGTTATGTTTCACTGACACTGGAAGTGGAATCAGCGAGAAGATCCTCCCGAAAATATGGAACCCCTTATTCACTACGAAAGCTCAGGGGATGGGATACGGTTTGGCAATCGCTAAGCGTTTCGTGGAGAAACGTGGCGGAACGGTGAGTGTTAAGACCAAGCTTGGCACAGGTTCAACGTTCACAATAAGCCTGCCAACCAAACCCACACGATTACAGAATCCACGCCCACTGACGGATCAGTAACTTTTTCCAACATGTAATATTGTAAAAGAGGCATATGCTCTAGAGAGCTCATCATTGGCGAGAAAGGTCGCGCCCTCTCAAATCGGACGGTCGGTCGTACGGAAGTAGTTTTGTGTGGGTGCGCGCACCAATTCACACACACTAGAAACGACGCCCATCCTAACGGTCCGAATTGTAGGCGTCTAGATTTGTTGGCTCACACTCTAGGGAACATGGTATCCCAGAACCGTTTACGGTAGGGGCTGATGTCTGTTTTTAGCAGTTCCGTTAGAAGGTAGTAGCTCGTTTCAAAGCTCTCGTGATTTTCGTTCCTGAACTTCATAACAGGCATTCGCTTAGAAGGCTCTTCCCAAGTCAGATCCCAAGCTTCCCGGGCTCCTATCAACTTCCGCTCCAGGTTACGCCTTTCCACTTCCGTCTTACTTACAATCATGACAACCAGCAACCCCAAGACATCATCAACCCGAGACCGCAACAGGAACTCACGCGTGAGGTTCTGAGGAGCAGTGGCATCAAGAATTACGTTATACCCCATTCTGAGAGCAAAGTCGCGCAGTGAAGCTAAGCAATTGTAAACGAACTCGTCGTCCCCTGTAGGCTCAGACGTTCCGTAGAACATTGAGCGAACATCATCCACGCTCACTCTCACAAATCTTGGATTCTCAGACACAAGGCGCCTCGCTAACACGGTCTTACCGGAACCTGGATAACCGCTGAGAACGATGTTCCACAGCTTCTTTCTGAAGCTCAGATGCCCAATTCTCCTGTAAGCGTGTTCAGTTCATTTCGGAACAAGGGTACGACGATCTCATAGCGTATCATGATCCGCTTTCGTGTGGCTATTTTTCTGTTGTTCCGGTATTAGGTGTGGCAGTAAGGCTTGTAGGTCATCGTCTTCTACAATGATGTTGGCTGCTTGGCGTGCGGTCCAGTGGTATGGTTTGTAGGTTATTCGGAGGCAGTCTTTGATGGGGAGGTCTGCCTCGCTGTCTCCGATGAGGGCTATGGCTTTTAATGGTATTCTGAGGTTGGAGGCGATTCGTTTGATGACCTCTTCTTTGTTGTCGATGGTGACGTTGATTTTTATTTTACCTGAGAGTTTCCCATTGTTGATTTCTAGTTGGTTGGATATGGCTAGTTCGCATCCGAGTTGTCTTGCTGCTCGGTCTGCTATGATTGATAACCCTGCGCTTACGATTATTGTCCTTATTTTGGAGTTGTGGAGTTGAGTGAAGGTTTCTCTTGTTCCAGGCCGATACTGTATTGAGTCTAGAATTGTTTGGATTTTGTGAACCGGCGTTGCATTCCATGCTTGGACTTCTAACATGGTCCATTCTTTGAATGATAGAGCTCCGTTATGGTATCTTTCGGTCACAGTTTTTGAGTATGTAGAGGTGCCTAGTTCTTCGTGTAGCTTTTGCCAGTAGTCTTCGTAGGTTATGGTTCCGTCTAAATCAAAAATTGCAAGTTGTATTGGGTGTTTTCTTTGCTTTGGTTTGCGGAGTAGTTTGAGTTTTCGCAGCATGTTCGCCGTTCATCCCAGGTTCACCACACTCCGTTTTGGCTATTTTCATTGGTTATTGCATGATGCGTGTGGGCACCAAGGCATACCGTCCCGCGGCCGAATGCGATACATGAAAAGATCGTGACTCTAGCAATCAATCGTTGACATCATGCAATTGCTGAGCAAGGTGAAATGAAGAAGCATAAGTTGAGGCCAGATTATGGAAGGCATGATCCGAGACGGATATTTCAGTAAAATTTGCTGCTAGAAAGCAATGATTGAGAAACGGCTAGTATTCGAGAGTTAGACATAGTAGGATTGCCGAGGCTGTAAATGTGAAGACGTTGAGCAACATAGCGGACGAACCGGGGCCGGATGGGCAGAACCGTCAATATGTCCTTTAATCATTGTTAGGTGCCTGGGAGGCACGGAGAGGGGAGCAAGATGAGCAACGAACAGGTGGCGCCTGAGACGAAAGGTGTTACGGCGAAGTTACTTGCAACGGTTGACCTTGGCCCTGAGATCGAAGGCATGGCCGGCCGCCAGCTTCGAATGCGTATGGTGACCATCGAACCTGGAGGCGTCCTCGGTCCGCTTCACGACCATGAAGACAGACCAGGCATCGTCTACATACTGCAAGGAACGATCACTGATCATCGAAATGGAGGCGCTGCGGACTATGGGCCTGGGGTGGGCTGGCCGGAGGATAGGAATACCATACACTGGCTTGAGAACAGAGGAACGATTCCGGCGGTGGAGATCTCGGTCGATATAGTCAGGTAAGAGTAAGCTTAGGCCCTCTGGTTCAAACTATTGGGACGCATACTACTCACCGAGCTAAAATCACGTATAGCCCATCCGACCCGACGGGTAGTTTTAGTGTATGTATTCCTCGGTACGTCTGGCCAAAATCGGACGGTTAAGTTCGGCGTAGCATGTTGCGTGATTCCGGTGGTGCTCATGGTCAAAAGCGAGCCGTCAGACATAACTCGCCTTCTTCTCCTTAGATTGTTGAGATTGAGACTAGCGAGGGTTTGATTAACTGAGTGAACGACTGCAATTTTGGCGCTAGTCATTGATTTTGGTGGTTGGATCAACATGTTCCCAAGAATCCGAATGTGCAATTCCATTCGTCCGAGTAGGCTGGGCGCGAGAGTTTTTTCAGCGGAGCCAACCGTTCGTACGCTGATCCTTTACAACGTTCTTCAGGGCATGTACCTTGGATACGTCAGGGTCTTTTGGCAGCCTTGGTTGATTGGTCTCGGATTCTCCGTCGCGACAATTGGCATCTTGGAGACGGGAGCCGGAAGGTACGGGGCGATTTCTGGGTTAACTCAAGTTATTGGAGGGAGGTTCTCGGACAGCGGAGGGCGTAGGAGGCTTATTCTTTTCGGAAGCGCTTTCCTCATCACGACTTGGCTGACAGCCGCGGTCGCATTTCTCTTCCATGTTTCAATGCTGGTATACTTGGCCTACATCCTGTGGGGCCTCAGTCTTCTTTCCCTTCCTGTAATTGACGCAATGATGGCAGATTACATCGAAATCCCTGATCGTTCGAGAGTATACAGCACTTTGCTCGTTGCAAATTTCATACCCGGGTCAATAACCGGATTCTTTGCAGGGCAATATGGGAGCTCGCTAAGCCCTCCGGTTCTGTTGCTTTTCGCGGCTACGCTTGAGACCATCGGATTCGTGTTGCTGTTCGCCAAGGCGCGAGACAAAGACGCCGCAATTTCAACTCGCAAAGTTTCGCTGAGCCTTATTGCAACATGGGATGCCATAAGCCAATTTCGAGGGTTCTTCGGAGTCTTTATGATGGACTCAATGGCCTGGGCGCTTGGAACTGGAATCCTCTACGCTCTTCTTTCAACTCGGAGTTTCACGCCGTTTGATTTCGGCGTTCTTGCTCTAACGCAGCCACTCGGTGTCGTAATAGGTACTGTTCCTGGTGGGTGGCTGACGCACAGAATCGGCGCAAGAAGGCTGCTCATGATATCGGAGATTATGGGAGCGAGCATGACGCTGGGATGGGCATTCTACCCGATCGCCCTACTCACCCCGTTATATGGAATTGTGTGGGGGTTCGCTATCTCATCTTGGGTGCCAGCGCAATTCCATCTATCAACAGTAATCTTCTCCGAAGCGAGGAGAGGAGAGATGTTGGGGGCTCTGGCAACATCAATCTATCTAGTTCGTATTGTCGGCCCAATACTTGCCGTCGGACTCTATCTTGCCTTAGGCTACTCGGCCCCCATGGCAATAGGCGCCGCTGCAATATTCGCCAACGTCATTCTGATCATGAGATTTATTCCGCGCGACCAATTCGACCTTGTCAACGGAGAACTTCAATCCCCTCGGAACTACATCTTTAGACGAGTGGAAAGGCATTAGTAACAAGTGATTGGAGCCTTTGCGTGATCAGTTTGTTTCGGCTGTGGAAGCGTCAAGGCACAATTATTCGATGTCCGCTGTTCGTCGTTTCTAGTGTGTGTATATAGACTGGTGCGGTCGATCAAAATTGGCGCACATCTTGAGTTTCGATCTAGCGTGTTTGTGAAGAGATACCCTTTAGTGACCACGCAGAAGTATGCGTACTTGAAATTCAACCAGAACTTCCGCTACAAGCTAAGACGATAGCCTTCGCATTTTTTGTGATGACTATTCCAACTCGGTCGGCGCGAGAGAGAACGAAAGCTCATATATTATTGGCTGTGATAACGAAGATTTAGTGGAATGAAAATGCCTTACTACGTTGTCTTAGTAAAACTGACTGAGAAGGGAAAGCAGAACCTCAAGCAGGGTTGGACACAGGACAGACCAAAAGTCAAAGCCGAGGTACAAAAGATGGGCGGAAAGATGACGGGGTACATGACCTTCGGGCAATATGACTTCGTGGAGCTACTAGAGCTACCCGACGACAAAGCTGCCGCCCGATGGACAGCAATGGCCGCCTCAACGGGCCTAGTAGACACCACAACAATGAAGGCCTTCTCAGAAAACGAAGTAGACCAAATGGTCAAGGAAATGCGTTGAGTTCCTGACCATTACGATTTTTTTGAAACGAAACACGATTGCAATCACACCACACTCTTTTCGCCGCGTGCGGTTGTTAACCGCGCTCCGGCCGGTAGCATGCACTGATTCGAGTGACCAGAGTCCCGAGACTACACACACCAAAAACGAAGGATAACGGTTGGTCCGACTTTCAGTTGCCCGCACCATTGGATACGACGAACATCCCTTGCGTCCGATCAAAATCGGACTAGTCTGTCGCAGGTTTACATACACCATTAGAAACGCCTCATCTTCACCTGTAGATAGAAGAAGGGTTGGTTACTGAAGAATCGAGAGCTAATGGTGACGATAGTCGCAATCGCAATACTGGCAGCCATATTGAACGTGGGTTTTGTTCACGCTCAGACGCTTATCTTAACCCCCAATCCGGTGACTCAAGGAACGAGTGTGCAGGTAACTGGAAGCGATTTCCAACAGGATGAAAACGCCCAGATTCAGCTATTCCAATTGAGCGCGGGCACCTGTTCAGTATTCCCAGCCATGACTCTTGACGCGAGCACGGATAGCAATGGAAACCTAAACCCAGTGACCATACCGACCAGCGGATTGGCGGCTGGAACATACTGTGTGGAAGGAAATGGCTTCCTAGACTCCCCTGAAACTGTTGATCTCGTGGTTAATCCGGGCACAGCATCGACAACCGCTGCCTCACCACAAATACCTGGATTTCCAATAGAAGCAATTTTCATCGGCATAATACTGGGTTTAGTGGTGATCGTTATTTCGAGAAGACGAAAAAGCAGCCCCGACTAGAGACATACCTTACGTCAACTTGAAAACTTCGAAGGAACTGCATCATTCAACACCTCACCAGAAAATCGCCCACGATCACGTCAAGAATGGTCAAACTACTCGTGCGCTGCTACGAATCAGACCTATCGGGTCGTAGTTCTTGTGCGTATACGAGGTTACACCACCAATTCGTTTTGAAGCTCGTTTCTATATGATCTCGTCCCGGCCTGCTTTTGCAACGATGCTGCAAAATTCGTAAATGAGATTGCTCGCGAGTACTGCAGTTATCTCGGCGACATCGTACAGTGGCGATACTTCTACGAGGTCAAATCCCACAAAAGGCAAGCCTTCGAGGCCTCGTACTAAATCCAGCATTTCTCTACTTGTGAAGCCTCCGGCTTCGGGCATACCGGTACCGGGAGCATATGCAGGATCTACCCCATCGATGTCCAATGAAATGTACGCGGGCCCAACAACCTTTTCTCTGATGCGCTTGATAGTCTCAGTGTGCCCAATTCGAGCATATTCATGCATCGAAATCACCGAGAAACCCATGTCACTGAGACCGGACAGTTCTGACTCATCGTATGTAGAACCCCGGAGTCCGACATGGATTGAGTGAGCCGGATCGATTAGATTCTCTTCAAGCGCTCGTCTAAACGGCGTACCATGCCCGTACTTCTTCCCGAAGTATATGTCGCCACAATCCGAATGAGCATCGTAGTGAATTAGAGACAATTTGCCGTACTTTTTCGAAGCAGCGCGAAGGATTCCTAGCGAGATCGAATGATCGCCACCACACGCTATGGGGAATATTCCGGCTTCTAAAATCGGTTCCAGCGTATTCACGATTCGAGCATACGTCTCTTCGATGTAGCCAGGCACCACATCAACGTCCCCGTAGTCGACCATGCTCAATTCCTCGAAGGGTTTCGTCTCAACTATCGGATTGTACCTTCGCAACAAGCGAGAGGCTTCTCGGACAGCTCTAGGTCCGAACCGCGCGCCCGGCCTAAACGTTGTCCCATCATCAAAAGGGACTCCCAAGAATAATGCTCTGACATTTTCCAACCGTCGTGTATGTGCGAGGCGGGCAAATGTCGTCACTTGTGAAAAGCGAGGTGATTGCAGTGAGTCGATCTGTCTACCTGGGTTGATCAAAGTCGTTCCCTGCATCCTTACCTAATGGGATCATTTGCCTATTTGACGATTCCAACCCCTTGTTAGAATTAGAAGTGATCCTGAGATGTACTTCTCTTTGTATCCTTATATTGGGCCAAGGCGACTGTGCAGTAAGTTGGTTGTCGAGAACGAGAGGCGCGAGTCATTTGCAACAATTGACCGTATGTTCTTCTTCTTGCTGCAACTGACCGAAGTCGCCGAAGCCTGAGGAAACAATCGAAATCTCGTTCCGACGATAAATGAACGACGGAACAAGCCTTCGGAAGTCATCTGGGCTCGCGACGTGTAAGATAAGGAGAGAAAACAGATGAGTACGTTTGAGAAACTGGGTTTAAGCCCAGAAATTATGGATGCTATCAAAGCACTTGGATTCGAGCGACAGTTTCCGATTCAGGAGGCAACGATTCCACTTCTGCAGCATGGAACCGATGTGATTGGCCAAGCGCATACTGGAACTGGAAAGACCGCTGCCTTCGGGCTACCGCTCCTGGAGAACGTTGACGAAAAGAATCTGAATATTCAGG
>Ga0335081_10001406_pt1 | contig 38378 bp, 24 predicted proteins | sample Lox_Sample_35_FD_206713 | JGI IMG/M metagenome (GOLD analysis project Ga0335081, IMG submission 206713) | Soil microbial communities from Loxahatchee National Wildlife Refuge, Florida, United States - Lox_Sample_3.5 | ecosystem: Environmental > Terrestrial > Soil > Wetlands | place: USA...
CAGCTCACCATGGGATTGGCTTGGTTCCTGGTGTATTGGAAATGGCGCGCCTTGAAAACGGGTGACGAAAAGTATAACCACGCCGTTCGCTTCTGGGCCAAGATTTTCGGTCTCAACTTTGCCGTTGGAGTCGTCACCGGGATTCCCATGGAATTTCAGTTCGGAACGAACTGGGCAGGATTTACCCGGTATGCCGGCGGGGTGATCGGACAAACCCTAGCCATGGAGGGAATGTTCGCTTTCTTTCTGGAGAGCGCCTTTATTGGCGCGCTCATCTGGGGTGAGAAGCGGTTGGGACCTCGGTATCACTTCCTGGCTGCGGTGGGAGTGGCGCTGGGAAGTTGGCTTTCCGGCTATTTCATCTTGGTTACCAATGCTTTCATGCAACATCCCGTCGGGTACAAAGTTGGCGCCGACGGCTTACTCGGCATCAGCAGTCTTAGCGCCTATCTGTTGAATCCTTGGGCCTGGGTGGAATTCGCCCACAACCAAATGGCGGCGCTCGTAACGGGGTCGTTTGTGGTGGCGGCGGTCGGAGCCTTTTATAGTCTGCGGGAGCAGCATCCGAAGCAGTCCCAACTCTATCTTCGTGCTGGAGTGTCCGCTGGTCTCATCGCATCCCTTCTGGTCGCGTTTCCCACCGGTGATCAGCAGGCCAAGATGGTTGGGCGTCACCAACCTGTAACGCTCGCCGCAATGGAAGGCAGGTTCCAGGGCGGTTCTATGGCAGGGGTTGCCATAATCGGACAGCCCAACGTCGCCGCGCAGCGGCTCGACAACCCCATCGAGGTTCCCGGCGCACTCAGCTTCCTCGCCTACGGCACTTTTCAAAGCTATGTACACGGATTGGATGAGTATCCTGCGGACGCATGGCCCGACAATATCGAGCTCCTGTACTACTCCTTTCACCTGATGATCACGCTAGGGACGATCTTCATCCTTCTCATGGCGTTTGCCACCTTCCAGAATTGGCGCGGCCGGCTGCAATCCAGCACATGGCTGCTTTGGGTGTTGATGCTCGCATTTCCATTCCCCTACATCGCCAATACGGTTGGCTGGATGACAGCGGAGCTGGGACGTCAACCCTGGCTCGCCTATGGCCTCTTTCACACCCGTGACGGCTATAGCAAAGTTGTAAGTAACGGCAATACGATCTTCACCTTGATTGGATTCATCGGTCTCTACTTCGTTCTGGGTCTGCTTTTCCTCTTCCTGGTTGGTCGTGAGATTGCCCACGGTCCGGACGAAGAAGCAGCGGTCGACAGCCCTGCAAGAGTCGTCGCAGGGCAAGTAAAGGAGCAAGTCGTCGCATGATCGCCGCATGGTACGCCGTCGTCAGCCTGATGCTTATTATTTACGTAATTCTGGACGGGCGTAATTTCGGTGCCGGGCTGCTCTTCGCAGTTATTGCCAAGACGCCCGGGGAGCGCAGGCAGGTGATTGCCGCGATCGGTCCCCTTTGGTCATGGCACGAAGTTTGGCTCGTAGCTTTTGGCGGCGTATTGGTCGCGGTATTTCCCAAGCTCATGGCCTCTGCGTTCGCCGGCTATTACCTCGCGCTCTTCTTGATTTTGTGGTGCCTGATTCTCCGCGGCATCTCTATCGAAGTTGGCGGCCATATCAACGATCGGCTATGGCAGGGATTCTGGGATTTCGTTTTTGTGTCTGCTAATTTTCTTCTTGCCGTTCTGTTCGGCGCGGCGGCCGGAAACCTGGCGCGAGGTGTTCCGCTCGACGCCAATGGCAACTTCTCAATGCCATTCTTCACTGATTTCACGCCTCGCGGGCATGTCGGCCTGCTCGACTGGTACACCGTGTCGGTGGCTATCTTCGCTGTGGTCATTCTTACGGCGCATGGCGCAACCTATCTCACTCTGAAGACAGAAGGCCCTGTGCACGACCGTAGCGCGATTTACGCAAGGTATTTATGGGCACTCGTTGCCCCGGTCTTGCTCATCATTACGGTTGAGTCGCTGGAGGTTCGCCCCGAGCTGTTTGGCCAAGCGATTTCCAATCCCATTTGCTGGTTGGGACTGCTCGTCATAATTGGGTCGACGACCACGCTAATCTCGGGCCTGTGGACTGCTCGTGAACTGCGAGCTTTCCTGGCGTCCAATGTTCTACTCGCCGGTCTATTGATCACCGGCAGCGCCGCTATTTTTCCGGTCATGCTCTATTCGACGCTCTTGCCTCAGGGTTCGTTGACGGCCTATAGCGTCGCTGCCCCTCACAACTCTTTGTTCCTTGCTTCAATCTGGTGGCCTATAGGTTTCGCGCTTGCGACCCTATATTTCGTTTTCATCTCGCGACGCTACGCCGGAAAAGTTAGCGTGAACCGCGACAACCAAGGCTTTTATTAGAGGCTTGTCCGGGCCATGGCTAGACGCGGCCGGGAGACTCCCGCTCCTGCGCGCAATCCCACTTTGTAGATCGACCGACTTCCATGCCGTTCACCTCTTCCGCCGTGTATGAGCCGCCTCAATGCAGCCTTACCCAACTGGCATTCCGAACGGAGGTGGGGCCTGATTCGTTGAGATTCCTTGGCGTTCGAAGCCTGGGTGTCACAACTGTCGAAATGTGGGCATGCGACGATGACCGCCGGCAGCAGGGCATGCTACTCAACCCTAAGAAGTTCCATTTTTTCTGACAATTAGCCTTCACACCGATGTTGGCTGATGACTTGCTCTATTCGTGGCGAGAGAGGTTGCCACGCCAGCGGCCCTGAAGGCGCGTGGCTGTCATCCCTCTATTGGTAAGGAGAAAGAGGCCCCATGGAATCACATAGAAAATTGCGGTCCGCGTTCTTATCAGCGACTTGCATTTGTTTCGTCACGGCAATAGCAACGTTCTCGATGGCAGCAGCCAAGTCACCCGCAACTGGCCATAAGATGAAGATCAGGGGTCCGATTGTTGTGCGAGAAGGCGACGTGGTGCAGATCCTGAACGGGAAGGATGGCTCGGTCCATGGCTTCAGAGTCACAGAGAGGACAACAATCAGATGCGACAAAGGATTCTTGCATGGCAAAACAGCTATGGATCCCTCAGCATTAGTGCCGGCCTTGACCGTTGACGTAGAAGCGATAGGCGTTCCCGAAGGTATCGCTGAAGCTAAAACGATTAGCTTCAGCCCGGACCGATTCGTGGTCACAATGGCGCAGGAAAAGCAGACCCGGGATTCGTGCAGTTACAGGCCGGATCGTTTCATTTTGTCATGGCTATTGCCTTAGTCGGTGCGTTCTTTTCATAAGCCAGTACCAAAGGGCGTAGGCGGCGTGAAAACCGCATAGCAGTTCCATACCGCTTGAAACGAAACGCGTGAGCTCCAATCGCAGTGTGCAAAGCTGGACAGTTCGTGGTCACCCGCTGACCTCGGGGACAAACTTGACTCCTGGTCGTAGACAAGCGATCAGAAACCCCGAAGCGAGAATCCGACACACCGAGACAAATCCTTCAATTGGGTTAACCGTCTGATTTTGGTCTGCGGCACTTGAATCGACGACCCGGCCCATTGGCCGTCGCCCGACCGCGTGCTTCGCACCCAGATCAATCGGACAAGGAGAATGAGGCCATCAACAAGCCCAACTTCGCTTCTTCTTCATGGCGACAGGGCTTGTCATCGCTAGCGTCGTTTCGCCGTTGCCGATGCCTTTTCACCTCGACGTATCAGACACAGCTCGAAAGGGCCGCATAATGAAGTGAAGATTTACATGATGACCAAGTCTAGAAATTAATGCTCAAGCCAAACTCCATCGCACGGGGCGCGCCCAGGTCGAAGACACCTGTGCCAGCTCCGACGCGGTTAGTGATTCGGGTGGCGGGCGTCGTCCCATTAATCGAACCCGGCGTTCCTGTCAGACCTCCGGTTAACGCGTTGGGCGGCAGATCGAAGTTCGCCATATTAAACAGATTAAAGAAGCCGACACTAGGTTGGAATGCGATGATGTGCGAATAGGCTTCTATCTTGTAGGTCCAGGCAAGCTTCAGGTCGAAATCGCGCAGATTGCCCATGCTGACCTGGTTGGGTGGCGCGAATTGCAGCGTGCAGTTGGGACTGTTGATACTGCCTCCTGCAACACACGGCGCCACTCCCCCAAGCTGCTGCAGTTGCGCCAGCGTAAATAAGCCGTTCTGGATCAGCACCTGGCCGGCCGGCGTTGCCTGATTGCCGTATTTGTTGTTGTACTGCGTAAGCAACTGGTTGATGGTACTCCCATTCACCTGCGATCCGAACGCTCCATTCACGGTTCCTGGAAGCGGGTCCTGCGTCGTACCGTCGCCGTCGAAGTCAGTCTGAAAGATCGCTCCGGGACCGCTCCCAGGCACCTCGATTGGCACCGACAGAGCTGAATAGAAGTGCCCAATGAACGATAGCTGAAAGTTCTTTGGCAGGTCACCTACCACGCCAAAGGACAACTGATTCGGCCGGTTCAGCAGCGAAGGTCCGAAATACCTGTTGGGGTTATTGTTGTCCAGAGCAGCAGGGATGAAGTCCTGGTCGCTATTGGCGATGCCGCCCAGGACGCCGAGAATTCCCGGTCCACCCCCCGAATTCTTGAACGACGAATACGCGTAGGAGACCTGTGCGTTCACGGAATGCAGGCCCTTGAACGGATTCGTCTTCTGGTAGATCAGCTTCACATCCAGAGCGTTGTACTTGGAGATCCCGGCCGGAACGAGGAAGGGCATGGCCGGAGCGTTCGGATTCAAGCCGCCGAAGGCGCAACCGGTGAGACAAGTCCCACCGAGATCCCCCTGCGAGTCGAGACCGTTTTGCGCGAAGTTTGCCATCGTTGCACCGGCCGCAATCGCGCAGTTGATGGCGGCAGAGTTGGTTCCGCCGCCACAGCCAAATTGACTTGTGGTAGCGGATATGGCGGTCAGGGCGGCATTCTTGTAGAAGTACCTCACATCACCCGTGTGGTTCTGGTCCACACTAAGAAGCAGAGCGGTCGTGACGTTCCGCACATAGTCGACGCCTAAGACAACGCCCGGGGTCAGCTCTCGCTGAATGCCGACGTTCATCTGCGTCGAACGAGGCGTTTTGTAATCAGGAGCGAACAACCCGAGCGGAAAGTTGACCCCGCGGTCCAAGAATCCGGTTTGCAGGTAGTTGGGATTAGGATTGGTCAGGCTGAAGGTCGATAGCGCCTGATATTCCGCTTGCAATTGAGCAATTGCCGCGGCAGCATCTCCGATACGAACCGGGCTCCCTGGCGAGCCACATTCATCTTGACCCCCAATTAGATTGAGGCCTGGAAGCGGAAAAGCTTGACCCGCGTTGCAAGCGGTCGGCGTCTGCAGGAATGCTCCAGTTGGCAGCCGCAATGGACGGTCAAAAAGAACGTTATTCCAGATGACGTTTTCGTAGTAGAGACCAATGCCCGCGCGGATGGCCGTCTTACCGTTTTTCCACGGATCCCACGCGATTCCGAGCGATGGTCCGAAATTCAGATTCGGGTTGGGAATCGGAGCGCCGAGATTCGGCCAGGTCGGTATCAAATTGTTGAGGTACGTTTGCGCTGGCAGATCGCTGTCGGTACGGCCGGTGTCGCGGTCGTAACGCAAGCCAAGGTTCACCGTGAAGTTAGGGAACATCTTCCAGGTGTCGGCGATGTAGAGTCCGAGTCGATTATCGGGACCGAGTCCACCCGCGGGGAAGCCGAACGCCGGCTGCGTGGTGGAGAAGCCCTGTCCGTTGCCGAGGATCACGGTTTCCACCGGGTAGTTCAGCGGATTCGATGCACCGCCGGGGAAAGGACCAGTCGCGGCAAACGCCATGTCGTTAATTCCGCTGAATTCATTCTGGTTGGTGATGATCTGTGGCGCCAGCGCAAATGCCTTAGCGAAGTTGCCGCCCTGAATGTGGTTGAAGTCCACCCCGTAGCGGAGGATATGCCTTCCCATGGTTTTCCCGCCGTCGTAACTGATCTGCTTATTGCTCTGCAAAGTGCTCTGCGGAGCCAGAAGGTTTGGACCGGTTTGCGGCCCATTGACTACGAAGATGTTGACGTGTTGCCCGTTGCCGGGGAAATCCGAAAGAGGCAGGCCGCTGCCAATCGTCGCGTCAACGATCTCGTTCTGAAATTTCAAATAGCCGAAGCGGAAGCTGTGCGTCCACGACCCGGTCGTGAAATCGGCGCCGCCCACGTAGTTACGCGAGTAATTCTTCGACTGATAGACCTGCAGGCTATCGGAGAAGAACGTTCCGTCCGCCTGGATCTGCGAGTAGTTGTAACGGAAGAACAGCTTCACGTTGTGCAGTGCGACGTAGTCGAAACGTCCGAGGAAGTTCGGATTCTTGTAAGGAGAATTGTAGCCTCCGCCGAAGTTCTGAAACGGCGGCGCATACACCACAGGTGTGAACAGGCCCTGGTACGTCGCGTCGCCCTCGGCGAAATAGAACAGCTTGTCCTTGACGAATGTCCCTCCCAGCGTGCCACCGTACTGATTGCGGTGGTAGTTGGGATCCGGCTGGCCCGAGGGCTTGGGCAGCGACGCGCCGGCATTGCTGCTGCGGTAATACTCATAACCGCTGCCATGGATCGTATTCGTGCCGGACTTAGTGGACACGTTCACCACGCCGGATGAGCTCAGGCCGTTGGAAGGATCCATGGTGGACTGAGTAATCTGGAACTCCTGTATCGCAGTGGAAGAAATGTTGCCGGTCGTCGTGCCGACGGTCTCGTCCGAGATGTCGATGCCGTCCACCTGGATGCGGGCAGTACGTCCGAAGCGCGAACCGATGGAGACTGACTGATAACCGATTTTGGTCGGGTCGAAGTTGGTGCCGTCCTGGATTTGCACGCCAGGCTCGAGTTGCGCAAGGTCAAGGAAGTTGCGCCCGTTTACCGGCAGACTTTCGATCTGGCTGGAGGTGAGCACGCCTTCGACCGAGGTCGTCTCAGTATTGATCGTCACTGCCGACGCATCCACCCTGACGGTGGTGGATTCCTGACCAATCTTCAGGCTGAAGTTGACCGCAGTATTGTTCGCGATCTTGACATTCACCTGCTCCTCGGCGGTTTCGAAGCCCTTGGCTTCCACTTTTACTAAGTATTTACCCGGTATGACGGAGCCGGAATTGTAAAAGCCGCTGGAGTTGGTCGTCAGTTTGGTTGTGACACCGGTGTCGATATGTTTGATGGTGATCTTCGCGCCGGGTACAGCGGCGCCAGTGGGGTCAACCACTGTGCCGTTGATATTTCCGGTTGAGATTGTTGCCTGAGCTTGCAGAATGGAGGGTAGGAGGAGAGAGACCGCCAGCGCAGTGATTACAAGCAGAAGCTTTCTTTTCTCAGCGACCCCGGCTGTTCGAACCGTCATAGATCTCCTCCACTTCTGGAATCGAATTGAGAAGAAGCGTGGGTCCCGACGCGAACCACTACCGGCAAACGATTCTGCACACGGACCACCCGGAAGTAACCCGATTAGGGAAGAGCTGCCGATGAACCGGAACCTGAGGGTGCGGGAAGGTGTCCTCGGTCAATAGCGCGGCGCGCTTGCCTAAAATGTGCCGGCAATTATGCCACATGGGGCGTCTGCGAATGCGGCCAGGTCGAAATGAGTTCCTGCCCACCCAAATCGTAAGCACATTACCAGGACCGCAGGGGGCTGCCCATTTTGTCCTTTGGTCGGCGCGTTGTTGTGCTCTCCACTCCAATCCACAATCCAAACCGCCAACGACCCATCTCTTGCTCGCGGTATTTTCTCGCTGGCGTACCCTGTCACCGACATCAACGCGCCGCCGAGTTCAGAATTGGAGAGTGGACGAAATACTAAATCTCTGGAAAAGCCTCGTTTTACCCTTCAGGGAGCACCCTCTATACTGCCGGGACGACAGCATGGCTTTTACTTCGTCCAACTCGTCAGCTTCGCTGTGTCAAGAGCGCGTGGTCAGGGTCGAGCGGCAGCAGGATCCGGCCACTTGTGTGCTCGCGAGTCAAACGAAGGTTCTGTTGCCCCGCCTTCTGGCGCCCCATGTCGTAGTCGGAGACGAAATCGCCTTCCCGGCTGCATCCACTGAAACTGCCAGAACCGAAATATGCCTGACAAAAAGATCCGTTTCGGGAAGGAGTCAGAGTCTTTACCTCGCACCGGCCGGACATGTCAGCCAGCCCAAGCAGGACAAGCGAAGTCAGTACTTCGTTTCGGCAGAGATTCAACATTCCGTCCTGGGTTTCAGCACGGTCGTCTTGCCGTGCAAGACGTTACGTGAGTACTTCTATCGCTTCGGCGCAGGCGAGAACCGAAGTGATCGTCGGACACTGTACGACACTTTGGGGATTCCGGCTAAGGCTTCTTTCCCCGAGATTCGCGTCGCTTTCAAGCTGCGCAGGCTGGAGCTTCAAAATGACGGAGCTCCCAGCGAACAGCGCAGCGCGCTGGAACGTGCCTTCAACTTGCTTGCTCACCCGGAACTGCGTGCTTGTTACAACGCACTGCTGGCGGATCCGGATGCCGTAGCCACATTTCCATACGGAGGTTTTGGTTCACTCTTAGTGGAGGGTGAGCCCTCCCGCGATTGCAAATCATTCTTCGCTTACCGCATTGTCGCGTTTTCACCCGAATTGCACCGCCGACGTTTTCGCGTTCCGCTTCGAAGTTGCGACTTCTTCGACGGCAGCGCACTGTGCCGCGACGCACGTCGCAAAGTCGAGTTTTGGATCGATTCTGCCATGCTGGGCATGGTCTGTAATAGCACTTGGAATCAATGGAAACATCTTCTGAGAACGAAGATCGAAGTCGCGGGAACGTTTGTCCAAACCGGCAAGTATCGGAAACGCGGAGGGGATCGGGGACTGGTGATCTGGGAAACGGCGTTGCCGAGCCGGTTGCAAATCAAGCTGCCGGACGATCTCCAGCAGCAAGTCGAGGCGGCGCGTGCCTCACACCACCGCTTCGGTCAGCATTCGCGCGCTCTGGAGCAGATTCGGCTACGGCTGGAACATCATGCTCTCGAGAAAGCCGAGCTTCAGCGCATGTGTTCCGAGCTACGTATTCCCGGAGACTTTGACATTACCCAGATCAGCTGGCGCGCGGATTACGATCCGTTTTTCTATGAGCAGCTGGCGCGGAGGGCTCGCCGAATTTACTTCTTCCGCGACGAGTACATCTTCGAGCTCGAAAGAGCAGTCGTTGCCGAAACCCCGCAACTCGGCCACGCGACATACGTTTTCTCCAGACCACGTTCGATGGGCACCTTCCTCGCCATTTACACGAAGATCGCGAAAGATGACATTCGCCACAATCGGGACAATGCATCCGAGCGGCTAGGCTTTGTGGGTCGCATCATCCATGGCACAAATCCGAAAGCATGGCTGGAGGAAATCCGGCAGCGGGTCGGTTAGCGCGAACGCGCCCAGCTAAGGTTGAAACACTCACCCTGCCGAGAGAGTCAGTCACCTTGCCATCGGTGAAGCCCTCGTTGAACAAGTTGTCCATGGCCGTAGCCGAATCGAGCTTGGCTCTTAAGCGGTTTTGCGCGGTTTGGCAGACCGGGGCGAGCTTGATTTTGTACCGTTTTTGTACCGCCAACCCCGGATTGGTGCCTATTTTGGCATTTGTGCGCTTATAAGAATCAATAACTTACGTGGCGTAAGTCCCCCTTGAAAGACCGATTCCGTCCCTGGCCACCATCATTCCAAAACACTTAGCTCACATTCGGACCAGATTTCCCAGTCCGCTGTCAGTCCGCATTGAAAAGACCTGTCCAAAGCCATTTCTGGAGCCGCATGATAGTCAAGGACTTAGCCCAAATCATCTTTTCTCAGTCCGCTTTCAGTCCGCTTTGGTCCGTTGCGTGGCTGAGAATCGCCATTAACATTTCTCCTGCTGCGGCCATGCGATCATGGCTGACAGCATGGCTGTAAAACTGCAACGTCAATTTGACATCGCTGTGGCGGAGCAGAGTTTGGACGGTTTTCGGATCGGTTCTGATGCGGACCAGAAACGAAGCCAGACTGTGGCGAAGGTTGTGGAACCCGAATCGGCGTGGATCATCCTCCACGAGTCGCCCGTTTTCGCGATGCGACGAAAGAATTCCTGCTCTCGCTGCGGCTGGCCGCAGATAATCTTCGACGAGCATATTCGCCACACGCGGCTGTTTGCCTTTCAATCGAAGCGAAGGAAAGACCCAGTCGGCCGATTTCGGGTACGCTGTCTTCACCTTCCAGCGGACCATGAATTCGGCAAGCAATGGATGGAGCGGCACAGGACCCTTTGACGCTTTGGTCTTGGGCAAATCTATTTGACCGCATGTCCAAGTTCGGCGCACGAAGATCATTGCGTCAGCGAAATCTACGTCTTGCCACTGCAGACCCAGGCACTCGGAGATGCGAAGACCCGTGCCAGCAGCCAAGAGGGTCAGCGTACGCTCCGGCTCTCGCAGGTTTCGGACGATAGCATATGCTTGTTCGGGAGTCAGGATCATGGCTTCGTACCCGCTGGTTGTCTTGCAGCGGACGAAGCGCATTGGGTTCGATTCCTGGGATCGAGGGATCAAGCCGTATCGTTGGCCATGGCGATAGACCATCGACATGACACGGCGCATTCGATCGAGGGTTGGATTTGCAAGGTTTTCTTCTACTTTAAGAGCCTTCAGCCATTGCTCCACTTCCAGTGGTTCGATCCCGAGGGCAATTCTTTTGCCCCATCGTGGTAGCAATCTGTTCTGGAGGACTCGCTCATATCCCATAATCGTCGTGTGTGCCTTTGGGTGAATGGACTCGGCTCGTTCAAGCAACTCGTGTCGTGCATAGTGCAGCGCGAGATCAGCAAACGTTACTCCGCGTCTCGAGTCTGCCGGGTTGATTTGGAGATGCAGTCGCTCGACTTCAGCCCATGCGTTGCTTTTGTCAGGAAAGTCCTTCACGAGTCCAATCGAGACTTTGTTCTCGACTCGCTTGCCATCGGACTTTCGAATAGTTCGAAAATAGAGGATCCAGGTTTCGCCCGGAATGCGGTGTTCCTTCTTCAGCCAACCCCGTTGTAATCTCTGCGCCATTGTCGTCCCTCCTGAAGCCGTCTCGCGGCCATCAGATTCTCGACGATTACGTGCTTGCGCGGAGATGAAATCCAGCGGAGTGACACTCTTGTGCAGCCGTCGGAGCTCGATGGTCTACGATTTCGGTCGCGGACACCATTACAACGATCAGAGAGATACCGCTTCGCCCCGACTGGGAGCGGGTGCATTTGCGAATGGAGGAAGAGGCGGGGATCCCTGTCGATGAGCATCGATTCGACTCGGCATGATGGGAAACCTTATTGGGGTGCTTGGCCACCGTTACTCGCTTGGTGCCCGGAACTGTTCCAGCATCAGGCAACGCCGTGTCGCGCTCGGGCCGTCCCGTTGACGTCCGACGCCATCGTGTTCATGATGAAGGATTGCGAATGTCCACCAGCAGATTGGCGCTGTAACCTAACCACTCAACCTTGCCTCCTTGCCCGTGCCCTTGCACGCCATCTTGGCTTTGGGATTGGTCTTCGACGGGTCCGGTTGGGCCGCTTCTCACCATGAAAGTTCACTGTGGGATTCTCCAAAGAGGTATCGCAGGGGCGCGAGGTTTCAGCCGGAAGGTTGCCCCGCACCTCTCGTAAGCCTCAAGTAGCCGTGCCCCACAAGCGCAATTGACCAATTTATATCGCCAACGCCCACTCTGTTGGTCTAACCTTGTATCGCATACCTGCAACATGGCGCGAGCTCGCGATCAGAGTAAGAAAATTGCCCAGAACCGGCCGGGGGTAACGTGACACGGCTCCGGGTTGGAAGCGCAGCTTGTGGCACAGAGGCGCGATGAGGTTAATTGGCCTCCAGCGCAAGTCGAATTACGGGCCCGCAGAAACGAAGCTTCCGTTTTCGGTGTTGGCGAAGCTGTTATCATGCGGCCAACCCTCCGTTGCGGGAGTTTGCGGTCCCGTCAATGCATCTCAGAAAAGATCGAGAGGAAATACCGATGAGCTGGCGCAGATTCTGGAGCGGCAACTTGAAGGAGAGCGCAGATGCGCATATGCAGAAAGGTCGTACTAAGGAGGCGAAGGGGAAGACTGCGGAAGCCGTAGCCGAATATGAGTATGCTCTCGCAATCCACAGTGAGCAGGAAAATATCGATGGAGTTGTGGAATGCCTGACTCATATTGAGGAAGCGAACAAACGACTGGGCAATTACAGAGAATTGGCTGGATTGATACTGTGGATATACGCCTGTCGATGTGTACGGGAGTTGTCACATCTGGATCAGAAGCTTCAAGTCGCAAGTGCAACAGGGAACCGCCAATCTCAGCATGAGATTCTGGAGAAGCAGTACGAACTGTGCAAAGATGCATGTCAGAAGCTCGGCGAAGGCACTCCTGATGTCAGGCTGGTGCTTCCTACGCGTTTTCTCCAGATGAAGGCAGCAAACCTGGCTAACCGCAGGACGTTCGTAGCAAAGGCTCTCAAGATTCTTGAGTGGAGGCTGGCAACAGCTCGATCAGTAAAAAACAGAGTCCTAGAAGGTAACACATTACTGGACTTGCCCAGCTTTATCGAGAAAATGATGTGGCACGCGCTCTTCAGTTGTACGAACAACATCTGCCATTTGCGCAAGAATCGGGGAACTGGAAAGAAGAAGAAGCCGACCTTAATAATCTTGGTACCGGCTATTCGAGGCTTGGAGACTCTCCGAAGGCAATTGCCTTTTACGAGCAAGCGCTGAGAGTCGCCCGTGCGCATGGTGATCGGCAAGGGATAGCACAATTGATGGCCAATCTCGATCTCATAAGCCACAACGCCCGGTGACAGTATGGGCGAGTAGCATCTCGGCCGGCTTCAACAGACCCACTTTGTTCTTTTCTTCTTGTTGATCGGCTCGTCGGTACTCATCAGACATTCTCCTCCGCGCCTGCCGCGCGAGTTTAGGAAATGTCAGATCAAGTTGAAACTAGAACACCTTAACCGTAAGTGCGCTGCCGACGTTGGTTTGAGAGTTGTAGTCGGCCTGATCGAGGCGAATTGCAAAATGCAGAATTCGGGCCGTTCGGCCGTTCCACAGATACCATGTTCCCTCGCCACTTCACTGCTGACGCCCACAACCGTCCTGGTGTCCGCAAGCGCACGCCACGATGCGCCCTGGCCAGCGTGTAAAGCGCCGGTAAATCCTCTTCATTCCGTGGGGAATATCAAGTCGTTCGGTCGCCATCGCCAGCCGTCCTTCCTTTCTTCACAAGAAAGACTGACGCTTAACAAGAACCTGGCTAGATTAGCCGAAGTCACCCAAATCTGCCGAAAGGAAACAAATTCTAGGTTTTTAGATCATCTGTTGACACAACGTAATCAGTTTCGACGCCTGCGGCACATTCAACCTCTGCGCTTGCTCAAAACAGGCCCTGGCGTCACGATAGCGTTGAAGATCTTGGAGAAGAATCAATCCCTTGTTGAGCCTAGCAACGCGGTCGCGCGGTCGCGCGTCAATAAAGCGGTCGTAACATGCAATAGCCTCGTCGAATCTTCCCATACGACCTAGTATCGCTCCTTTATTAAACGATGCATCGGCAAGCCGCGAATTCAGCCTAAGTGCGGCGTCGCAGCATGCTATTGGCTCGATGTGCCGGCCTAGTTCAGCCAGGGCTGTACCCTTGTTCAGCCAGCCAAGGGCATTGCCTATGTCCAGTTCCAAGGCTCGATCATAGAACGCAATAGCTTCCTGCCATCGCTGGGATCCCGCAAGGACAAAGCCCTGTTGTATGTATTCATCCGCTTTCACCTTGTTTGTGGGTTTTGTGCTTTCGCCCCGCCCCCAAGCTTTTCCTGGCAAAATTGCACTGCACTCGCCCCTTGGGGGTGTCCTAATCTCTCCGCCTCTTCAAAACAGCGCAGTGCCTCCCGGAGCCGCTGCAGGTGAAGCAATGCAGTGCCTTTGTCCAGCCATGCGCGCTCCGCATACGGATCCAGCACGGTGGCATGATCAAGGCACTCCAGTGCCTCGGTATGCCGTCCTAACAAACCTAGTGCAACCCCTTCGCGATGCCACGCCTTTACATATGACGGATCACTACGAACCGCGTGCGCATAACAGTCGATCGCTTCATTCATCCTACCGGATTGCTGCAACGCCACCCCCCTGTTGAACCATGCCTTCGCGAAGCCCGAATCCAGCGTGAGGGCTTGATCATAACAAGCGATCTCATCCTCCGACCTGCCCAACGCACCGAATGCTATTCCCTTGTTCGACCAAGAAAGTGCATCGCGAGGGTTGAGTTCCAACGCGCGATCGAAGCAAGTAGTGCCTCTTCGTATCTTTCCAGCGCGCTCAAGTCGTTCCCCCTGTTGCACCAAACCTCCGCGAAGTCGGGGTTCAGGCGAAGTACCCGGTCCGAGCACATGAGCGCCTCTTCGTGGCGCCCCAATTTCCCAAGGGTTGAACCCTTGTTATACAGGGCCTGCGCGAATCCCGGATCCACTGAGGGCTCGGTCACAGCACAAGAGGGCTTCGTCCATCCGGCCAAGCTTTTCCAGCACAACCGCTTTGTTGCTCCATGCTTGTTGCATCTGAGGATCCAATGCAAGAGCACGGTCTAAGCATTCAGTTGCTTCATGTAGTCGTCCTAAGGAAGTCAAGGCTAGCCCTTTTCCCATCCAGGCCATTGGTAACCTGGGGTTCAGTTCGAGTGCTCGGTTGCAGCAAGCAAGTGCTTCCTGGGAACGTCCGAGATTATCCAGCGAACGCCCTTTGTTGCACAGCTCGAACGCCTCCAGGTCCCTGCCTGACGCCGCCGTGGGAGCGGGTTGCTTGGTCATGCTTTCGTAAATCGAGGCCAACTCTTCCCGGATCGTCCTAAACCCTGCATAACGCTCGCCAGCCACCTTGGCCAGGCACTTGCTCAGGATCATGTCCAGCGCCAATTGTCCAGATTCCAATGGCGGCGGAGCGGCCTGGCTGTGCAAGCGGGCAAACTCTTCCCAGGTCCGGCCCTCGAAAGGAAGTCTTCCCCTCACCATCTGGAACAGCATCACGCCGAATGAGTAAATGTCCGCTCGCACGTCCACGTGCTTAGCATCCGCAAACTGCTCCGGCGCCATGTGCGTGCAGGTACCCGCAGATTGACCAGTCAGGGATAAGTGGATGTCCGGGCTGGCTAAAGAGCTCTTGGCGTACGCTGCGTCTGGAGGAGTGTCGTCAAAGACTTTGGCCAATCCAAAGTCTGTCACCTTGAGACATTTGTCCTCAGTCACCAAGCAGTTTTGGGGCTTAATGTCGCGGTGGGCCTGGATGCCTTTGGACAACGCATGAGTCATCCCATCGCAGAACTGGATGGCGAAGCGCAGCACTTGGGGCAAGTCCTGGGCGAGGCGCGGGGTCCCCACCCACCCGCTCAGGTCGCCTCCGCTCACATACTCCAGGAACAGAAAGGGCTTTCCTCTGATCTGTTCTACCATGAGCGCCTGGACGACGTTCTGATGCGACTCGAGGTCTATCCAAGTCCGCGCTTCGAGGCTAAACCGATGCGCGATGTCGGGGTTACGGGCGAACACCTCGTCCTGAAAGGTCTTGACAGCGAAGGGTACGCGGGACTCGTGGTCGTAAACTACGTACACGATGCCCATACCACCACGCAGGATTTTGTATATCTCCCAGCGTTTCTCGATTCGCTCGCCGATTTGCCAATCGGTGTTCATATGCGCTCACCCATGCCGGGCAACCAATAGCAGCAAGCCATTTCTCACCATCCCATGGAGCCGCTCTGCATTTTTCAAGCTCTACTTGCCTTTTAGCCGGATCCAACACCGCAGAGTGTCGTCATTGCGACCGAATCTACCCAACCTGCATTACATTCAATCCCGTGTGCTCATCCACCAAGCCGCTCCCGGCACCAGTCAAGTGCCATGGCCGCGTTGGGATGCCCCAGTCTTTCTGCATGCTCAAAACAAGTGATCGCCTCGCGGGCACGCTTGAATTTGTTGACCAGCACCGCCCCCTTGTTGAACCACGCGTTCGCGTAATGGGGGCTGATTACGAGGCAGCGGTCATAGCACGTCAGCGCCTCCTCGTGACGGCCCAGATCGCTCAGCGCAATCCCCTTGCTGTACCAAGCCTCCGCACGCCTGGGGTCGAGCGAGAGGGATCGCTCAAAGCAGGCCAGCGCTTCCTCGTGGCGCCCCAGTTCGGCCAGCGCAATCCCCTTGTTGCTCCAAGTCCCTGCGGGCCGGGCATCAAGGGAGAGGGCATAGTCATAACACACCACCGCTTCCTCATGGCGCCCCAGTCTCGCCAGCGCAATCCCCTTGTTGCTCCAGGCCAATTCGTACGACGCAAATACGTCCTGGGGCATGATGGCGAGAGAGCGGTCAAGGCAGGAGAGCGCTTCCTCGGCGCGCCCCAGGTCGTTCAGCGCACGTCCTTTGAGGGCCCAGATCCGAGCCTCGGTATATCGTGGATTCAGCGCGAGCGCACGGTCATAGCAACCTAGCTCCTCCTCGTGACGCCCCAGATCGCCCAGCGCAGTCCCCTTGTTGATCCAAGCCTCCGCGTACTGAGGATCGAGTGCGAGAGCGCGCTCAAAGGAGGCCATCGCTTCCTTGGAACGTCCCAGTCTGGCCAGCAGCTCCCCCTTGTAGCTCAAAGCCATCACTTCTCGGGGATTAGTCGAGAGGACACGGTCGACGCAGGCAATTGCTTCATCAGAACGCCCTAGCTTGTGCAGGTTTTCCGCCTTTGTGAGCAGCCCAAAGGAATTCCATTCCCTCCCCGGCGCTGGATTGGGCGCCGTTCGCTTAGTTAGCCTTTCGTAAATGCCAGCCAAGTCGTCCCGGAGTTGGCCGAATCCCGCATACCGCTCACAAGCGACCTTAGCCAGACACTTCCCCACGATCGCATCGAGCGCAGATTGCCCGGACTTCAAGGGTGGTGGAGCAGCCTGGGCGTGCAATCGGGCGAAGTCTTCGCAGCTCCGGCCCTCGAAAGGCAGCCTTCCCCTCACCATCTGGAAAAGCATTACGCCGAATGAGTAAACGTCCGCTCGCACATCCGCGTGTTTGGCGTCGACGAATTGCTCCGGCGCCATGTGCGTGCAGGTCCCCGCAGCTCTACCCGTCTTGGTTACGTGAACGCCCAGGCTCGATACAGAGTTTGCGGTGTACGGTGCGTGTAAGGGAGTGTCATCAAGGGCCTTGGCCAATCCAAAGTCTGTTACCTTCAGGATGTTGTCTTCGGTCACTAAGCAGTTCTGGGGCTTGATGTCGCGGTGGGCCTTGATGCCTTTGGACAATGCATGAGTCATCCCATCGCAGAACTGGATGGCGAAGCGCAGCACCTGAGGCAAGTCTTTTGTCAGGCGCGGGTTCCCAATCCACGTGCTCAGGTCGCCTCCGTTCACATACTCCAGGAACAGAAACGGCTTACCGTGGATATACTCCAGGAATAGCGCCTTTACGACGTTTTGATGCAGGTCAAGGTTTACCCACATCCGGGCCTCAAGGATAAACCGATCCTCGATGCCAGGATTTAGGGCGAACACCTCGGCTTGAAATGTCTTAGCGGCTAGGCGCACAAAAAGCTTGTGGTCGAAAACCACGTATACAATGCCGAAGCCGCTCTTCCCCGGGCCACCCAGGATCTTATGAATCTCCCAGCGGTTTTCGATTCGCTCGCCGACTTGCCAATCGCTCTGCATGTTTGTTCACTTCTTATCCTCAACACTCGGTGTCAAGCACTTTCCGGCACTGGGCAATTGCTTCAGCCAGATTGCGACGCGTCAGGCGCTGCGCCTCTTCGAAACACGATAGTGCGTCATTGAGCCGTCCGTCCTTCATTAACTGGATTCCCTTTTCGATTTTTTCCCGACTAAGATATTCGAGACACATTCCACGCATCTTCGCCGCCTAGTGAACTCCCAACCGTTGTGCCTCACTAAATCAACCCTGTGCCCCACGCAATCGCCCAAGGTAGCCCAACACCATGCCCTTGTTGTACCACGCTCGCCCATCGTGAGGATTTAATGCCGACAGCGTGCTCCAAACAGCCCAGTGCGTCGTTGCCCTGTCCTAGAGAAAAAAGGAGGGCTCCTTTTGTGAGCCGTGCTTCTGGATCGTCCGGGTTGAATTCCAGAGCACGGTCCAAACAGATATGCGCCGTACGCTCTTAAGCGTCTCTGATGATCGTTCGCCATCAAGGCTGCGATTTGTTTCGTTCACGGTAGAACGGATCGCCGAGCCTTGCCGGTTACAAGTCCACTACAAAACGTCAATCAGCCTTCCCGCGACCACTTGCCGCGCGTCTTCCGATTTCACGGCCAGCTCATGCGGATGGCTTCACAATATAAGCACACCCGCCCACAGGATTCTCCCTCACAATTGGGTTTTTGGTAGGGAACAGTTCAAAACTCCTCCAGATAGACGACATCGCCATGCGGTTGAACCAGAGGCATGCGGACGTACTCTGGCGGGTCACAGAAGAACGACTCCAATTCCCTAGCGGTTGCACCCCGCATGAGACGAAATGCCTTCCCCGCTTCTGCTCGCTTCCAGAACTCCACGGTGTTAATTGCAAGCTTGGGAGCCGGGCAGATGGCGAACACTTGGAGTCGCCGATGGCGCCGGACCAATGCTCGATCAACTGGAGAAGCCTCTTGCGACAGACCATCCGCCTTCGCTAGAGATGGTAGCGCATGTTGCAGTTCGCCCACCAAGTCCATTGCGGCAGCATTTGCCGGAGTCGCTAAAGCTTCGAATGCACGCTGAGCCAGGCTCTCCAGCTTTTCCGTTTTCTCGCGTAAAGCTGCGAGTTCGTTGTACAAATACACCATCTTGAACGAGTTTCGCTCCAGCACTCCTTGGCGAACGTCCATCACTCGGAACAAGCGCTTGATAATCGAGCGGTGATTTACATCCTGCGAGAACGTGGCGTTTAGAGGCAAGATGAACAGTAAGTCGCACTGTTCGCTCTCGGTACCGAACTGGATCGGGAGATTGTCAATTACACCGCCGTCCTCGTAGAAATAGTCGCCAATCTTCCAATACTTGAACAAGGGCGGCAGATCCATCGAGCTGAACACGGCGTCACGCAGATCGTCGATGGTCTTAGCCCGGTCTCCGATTACACGGTGAACTCCCGATTTCCATTTCGCGGTCGGCAAATTAGAGGTTACGGCATCCAGATTGCGGTTCGTGGTGACCTCCAGACTCGCACGCTCCACGTTGGATCGCGTTAGATAGAAATGGATTGATCCTTCAGCGTCAGGACGTTCGATATGCTGCTTGAGCCGGTCGGCGGTGGCCGGCCTGTCGGCAAAAAGTCGTTTGAAGCTTTTTCTCCAAGGAGATGCACTCAAGAAGTAATTGCGCACACACGGAATGTAGAACTTCGGCCGGACCAGACCCAGGAACGAGAGAGTACTCCACCAGTGTTCGAGGCCGCACATCTGGCCATTTTCTTCTTCCAACATTCCAGCAAGCCAAAACAGGGCGTTCCATGAGCCGATGGACGTCCCGGCGACCATCCGCATTTTTTGCAGGGCATTCTGTGCACGGAGGAAGTCATTTGCACCTGCCTGATAAGCTCCCTTCGCGCCGCCGCCGGCGAGAATAATCCCAATCGAGTTGTAGCGGTCTAACATGTTCGGTAGGCTGAGAGGAAGACGCCACGTAGTGCTCAGATCGGTGCCGACTCAATTCCCCGATGATTGCACGGTTGCTGCGCGAATCCGCGAAATCGCTGCCGAAGATGGTCCTTTTGACTGTCTCGAAGTCGAGACCAGCAATTGTCTCCAACACAGCGGATGTCTGCTGACTTCAGGCAAGGAGCTCTCCGGCTTCGTCATCCCGACGTTCACCGTAAGATCAAGTTGCTGAACAGAAAAGCGCTCGGATTTCACATCTCGCCTACTTTCCACGTTGTGCGGTCATTAGGGAGCGAAGCTACCTCACGTGCATTGCGTCCAATCCCGGGTGCTTATCCATCAGCCCGCTTCTGGCAGATAGCAATTGCCTTTGCCGCATTGGGATGCCCCAGGTGCTGTGCTTCCTCAAAACAGCGGATAGCCTGGTGGACACGTTTGAATTCATCCGCCAAAACTACCCCTTTGTTGAACCAAGCGCCGGCGTCTTGGGGGTTGAGGGCGAGGGCACGATCATAGCACGTCAATGCTTCCTCATGACCACCAATACTCCTCAGCACATTCCCCTTCGTGCGCCAAGCACGATCCATCTGGGGGTTGAGGGCGAGGGCGCGGTCAAGGCAGGCCAGCGCTTCTTCATTATTATGCTCTTCACTCCACAGCGCGGTCCCCTTGTTGTACCATGTCTGCTCGTCTCGGGGGTTGAAGGCGAGGGCGCGGTCAAAGCAGTCCAGAGCTTCCTTGGAACGCCCTAGTTTCGACAGCGAAATCGCCTTGTTGCACCAAGCCTGTGCATACTGGGAGTCGATAGCGAGGGCGCGATCAAGGCAAACCAGGGCTTCCTCATAATTATCTAGGCTCGCCAGCGCAACCCCCTTACCGTTCCAAGCCTCCGCGTACTGGGCGTCAATGGCGAGGGCACGGTCAAAGCAGGCCAAGGCTTCCTCAGAACGCCCTATGTTCCACAGCGCCACCCCTTGGTCCGTCAGATCGGCGGCACAGGGATCCCCGCCCGTTATCGACTTAGATGTCGGTTGCTCGGTCATGTTTTCGGCAAGGATCCTCCGGCATACTGCAATTGCCTCTGCCGCGTTTGGGCTCCCTAGTTGTTCTGCCTTCTCAAAACACCGGATGGCCTCCTGCATGCTGTTGAACTGGGGGGCTAGGGCTGCTCCCTTGTTGAACCAAGCGTTGGCATCCTGGGCGTTGAGGGCGAGAACGCTGTCCCAGCAAGCCAGCGCTTCTTCATGACGTCCTAAACGCTCCAGCGTATGCGCCTTGTAGGTCCATGCCTCCACGTCCTGGGGAGCAATGGCGAGTGCACGTTCAAGGCAGGCCAAAGCTCCCCCGAGACGCCCCAGATTCGCCATCGAACCCCCCTTATTGCGCCAAGCCTCATTGTCCTGTGGGTTGAGGGTGAGGTTACGATCGAAGCAGAGTAGCGATTCTTCATAACGGTTTAAATTCGCCAGGGCAGCTCCCTTGTTATTCCAAGCCGCACGGTACTTGGGATCGACCTCAAGTGCTCGGTCATAGCACTGCAGTGCATCCTCGTAATGCTCTAGCCTATGGTGTAAATTTCCCTTGAGGAGCCAAGCCTCGGCGTTCCCGGAGTTGAGGTTGAGGGCCCGTTCACAGCAGGCAATCGATTCGTCGAAACGCTCTAGCGTTTGCAGTGATTCCCCCTTGAGGAACCAAGCCTCCGCGAGCTCTGGGTTGAGGGCGAGCGCGCGGTCATAGCAGGTTAGCGCTTCCTCATGACGGCGTAGACTCGCCAGCAAATTCCCCTTGACGAACCAAGACACCGCTTCTTGCGGGGCGATGTCGAGCGCGCGGTCATAGCAGGCCAGCGCTTCCTCATGACGGCGTAGACTCGCCAGCGCAGCCCCCTTGTTTGACCAAGTCACCGCTTCTTGCGGGGCGATGTCGAGCGCGCGGTCATAGCAGGCCAGCGCTTCCTCATGACGGCGTAGACTCGCCAGCGCAGCCCCTTTGCTGTTCAGCTCAAAGGCGTTCAGTCCCCTGCCTGTCGCTGGCTTCGTCGCAGGCTGCCTGGTCACGCTTTCGTAAATCGAGGCCAACTCTTCCCGGAGAGTCCTAAACTCTCCATAGCGCCCGGTAGCCACCTTAGCCAGACACTTAGCCACGATCATATCGAGCGCCGGCTGTCCAGAGTCGAGGGGTGGCGGAGTAGCCTTCATATGCGCCCGAGCAAAGTCTTCCCATCTCCGGCCCTCGAACGGAAGCCTTCCCGTCACCATCTGGAATACCATCACGCCGAATGAATAAATATCGGCTCGCACGTCCACGTGCTTGGCGTCCACAAATTGCTCCGGCGCCATATGGGTGCAGGTTCCCACAGCTCTACCCGTCTGGGTCAGGTGCACTCCCAACCTCGCTACTGAGCTCTCTGCGTAAGAAGCGTTTCGTGGTGTGTCGTCAAAGACTTTGGCCAGTCCAAAGTCTGTAACCTTGAGGTTGTTGTCCTCCGTCACCAAGCAGTTTTGGGGCTTGATGTCGCGGTGGACTTGGATGCCTTTGGAAAACGCGTGATGCATTCCATCACAGAACTGGATGGCAAAGCGAAGCACCTGGGGCAAGTCCTTGGTGAGGCGCGGGGTCCCGATCCACCCGCTAAGGTCGCCTCCGGTCACGTACTCCAGGAATATAAAGGGCTTTCTACTAATCTCTTGCAACAGACGCGCCTGAACAACGTTTTCATGGTAGTCAAGGTTTATCCAAGTCCGCGCTTCACGGGCAAACTGATCTGCAACAGAGGAACTGCGGGCAAACACCTCATCCTGGAATGTCTTGAGCGCGACGGATTCCCCTAAGGCGTGGTCGTAGACCACGTACACGATGCCCATGCCACCGCGGAGAATATTGTGTACATCCCATCGCACCTGGCCGGTAACGGGATCGGGGATTTTGTCTCCAATATGCCAATCGCTCGCCATCAAAACGTCTCCTCTCCCCTCAACGCATGAGCCAAAGCATTTACTTGCAGGTCTACGACAATCACATGTCTTGGCATTGCCTCACTTTGCAAGAGCATCGCTGCAATCTGGTTCTTAAAGTATTGTTTATGCGACGAGAAAAGCCTGCGCCCTTTGCCTCAATTTAGCCTTCCTGCCGGTGCTGTCAAGCATCTCCTAAATGCTCCCCCCGTAACGATCCCAGCGTCGATATTTCCGGGCATCTATTTTACGGATTGCATCTCTGTCGACGAAACTCTGTATCGACAACGCTATGTATCAACTTCCTTGGAAGATGCCGCGTCACTCCTGTCAGTCGTACTCTTCCTGTAAAGCTTTAATCCTGACTCGTCAAAGCCGACCTCGACATTGTCTCCGCTCTGGATCTCAGTGGCCAGGATCATCTCGACTACAGGCTGCACGATCAACTTCTCAAGGGCACGTCGCAGCGGGCGGGCGCCATTAATCGGATCGTAGCCGTATTGACAGACAAAACGGGTTGCCTCTGACGTGATCGTTAAGTTAATAGCACGCTGGGCCGCTAGCCGCCCTTGGACTTCGCGGAATTGAATATCGAGAATCCTGGCAACATCATCGGGACTCAAGGGGTTGAAGTGAACAATCTGATCGATGCGATTGAGAAACTCGGGCTTGAACTTCTCATGCATCGCCTTCTCGACGGCACGACGCTTCTGCTGCAACCACGCCGGCTCGAACTGTTGCAGGTTGTCAAAACCTAGTGGTTCCTGACTGTAAACTTCCGAGCCGACGTTGGAAGTCATGATAAATAATGCGTCTCGGCCGCTGGCCGTCCGCCCCCGTGCGTCGGTCAGTCGTCCCTCATCGAATAATTGGAGAAAAAGGTGGTGGACATCGGAGTGGGCTTTTTCTAGCTCATCTAAGAGCACCACGCTGTACGGCTTGAGACGCAGCTTCCCCGTCAGTTGGCCTTCGTCCTCAAATCCTACGTATCCTGGTGGAGCACCTACAAGTCGCGACACCTGGTGCTTCTCCTGAAATTCGCTCATGTCCAACCGGAAAAGCGCTTCGGGAGAGTCGAAAAGGAACTCCGCGAGAGCCCGCGCCAACTCCGTCTTTCCAACGCCTGTCGGACCCAGAAATAAGAGGACGCCCAACGGCCTCCGAGGATCGGCTAGTCCCGCTCTGGCCCGCTTAGCCACCTGAGTCACCAATTCCACTGCTTCGTCTTGACCGACGATCCGCTCCATGAGCCACTCGTTCATCCCCTGCAAGCGGGCCACCTCGTCCGTCGTCAGTCTGCTGAGAGGAATGCCGGTCTTCTCGGCGACCAGATGGCGGATCAATTCCTCATCGACTTCAGTGAAGATCGGCTCCTTATCTGGCGTCCTCCCGTCGGTTATCGATGGTATTTTGACGCTCGCACAAGCTTGATTCAGGAGCTTCACCGCTTTAGCTGGAAGACGATCGTTGGGCAGAAAGCGAGCAGAGAGTCGCACGGCTGCCTCTACTGCCCCACCGGCAATCCTAACGTTGTAGTCCGCTTCCAGGCCGGTCTTGAGACCTTCGAGAATCTCGGTCGAGATCTCGGTACTCGGCTCCTCGATTAAGATGGTTTCGAATCGGCGGGCGAGAGCCGCGTCTGACTCGATGTGGCGGTGGTATTCCGCAATCGTAGTGGCGCCGATGCAAGGGAAGTCGCCACGAGCTAACGCCGGCTTCAGAGCATTGGCGATACCTGACAGGCTACCTCCTGCTCCACCGCTGAGAATAGTATGAATCTCATCGATGAAGAGGATTACGCTTGGATTCGCCTTCACCTCAGCTAATATCTCTTCAACGCGTTGCTCTAGCTGCCCGCGATACATCGTTCCAGCGATGACGCTATTGATTGGCAGCTCTATCACGCGTCTGCCGCGCAATTCCTGGACGACCTCTGGTCCGTGAGTCAGACGATACGCGAAACCCTCTACGAGAGCTGTCTTACCGACACCGGCTTCACCAATGAGTAAGGGATTTCTCGACTCCCGTTGTATCAACACTCGACCCATGCGACGAAGGACATCATTCATTCCAATGGCCGGATGGAGCTTATCCTGGCGAGCTTCTGCCGTTAGGTCGCGACCATACTTATGCAGCAGGGGAGTCTGGCCGGCGCTGGGCGCATCATTGAGGGGGCTGATATTAGGTACTACTGGTTTCGGGCTGTTCACAGCTTGCTTTCCGAGGATCGCTTCTAGATCATACGGTGGGGTGCCCTCCTGCGGCGGACTCCAGACGGTAGCTCTTGCGGCGCTTAGAACCTTGGCGAGATCAAATTGTCTTTCTTGGCCTATGCTCTGCAGAGTCCGGGTCGGCAGGCTGTCCTTATCCTCTAGAATCGCCAAGAGAAGATGGCGTTCTCCTACCTGCGAGTACCCTTCGTCTTGAGCTAGATCGTGAGCCAGCTTGAGGATCTTCATGAGCCGGGGGGTTGGGCAAGTTCCATCCCATGGCGGCTTCTCGTAACCCGGGCCGGCCTCGATTTTCACGTGATCGCGAGTCTCTTTCGGATCAAGACCGATGGTAGCGAGCACGGTCTGCGTGAGGCTCTTTTCGAGTTTAGTCATAGCGATGAATAGGTGCTCGACGCCCAAGTAGTAATGTTTCAGCCCCTTAGAATATGCTGCCGCAAGACTCACGATGATCTTGCTGTCCTCACCGAGCGAAGCCAAGATTGGGCTAAACCGAGTATCACTCTCACCTTCGTTCATAGGTGAGCGTCTCCAGACTGCCGCGCCTCCAACCTGTTGATGATGTCGTCCAAGTTGGATTTGAAAAAGGTCTTTAAAGTCTCAAGGAGGTCTTCTTCGCGGCTCGCAGGGGCCGGGTGAGACTCTTCCTTGGCCTCTTGTCGGACATCGTGTTGGTTCATGATGAGACGGCCCCCGAGAGCCGCTTCGATAGCTGCCGCCAACTCGCCGAGCAATGTGAGGAACTCACTCTCGCCACTCACTTCAGTCAGCCGCGAAAGCACTGATATGAGTTGGTCCTTCAACGTTGCCACTCTTGCCGGAGGAATCGCTTTCAACTGCTCAGAAAGTCGAAGCGTCAACCGTTCGGCCTGTTGGACAACTCGCTTCTGAATATCTTCGATCAGAAGTTTGAGTGTCGTCCACGGTCCGAGTCGGAAGCTGGTTCCTGAGACAACCTTGGTCCGACCCTGGATCTTCAAGTCGCTTCCGCAGAGAAATGTGCCGCGGGTACTGCCGATATCCTCTAGCCAATACTCATCGTTCTCCTTTATCAAGCGCGCATGGTGTCGTGATACGGCCGGGTATAACGCAAGACAGACATCTTGATCCTCCTGCCTCCCAATGGTCGTCGGGAATTTGACAAGTGCGAACTCGTGTCCGTCAAGGGGACCACCAAGAACTACCAGTATGGGCTTTCCTCCCATCTCGCGCCCTCTCCTGATCGCGAATCAGCTTTCCTTGGCCTTCTTGGCCGCCTCCAGCCACTGCCGGACCCTAGCCATCTCCAAATCAGACAATCCCTCGTGTACTTCGAGGCATTCATTCCAGTATCGAATGGCCTTCTCAGGCTTGCCAGCGGCTCGCCAACACTGTCCGATCATAGCAAGCGATTGAGCCAGACCACACGGGTCATTCGCTTGCCGGCTGAGGTCGCGACTTCTTTTATAGCAACGCATAGCTTGCTGAGGACGATTAAGCCGCGCATGAAACTTGCCCAATATCCGCAGTAGTCGGGCGGCACCCGATTGATCGTCCATTTGCTGAAGCAGCCGTGCGGCCCGATCATAGGCGAGTTCCGCTACATCCTTCTTTCCCGCTTTCGAATAGAGTCTCCCAAGAGCTTCTAGCGCCACCACGATGCCTGCCAGATCTTTCCGGCCCCTGCATTCACCCAAGTTGGCCAGAAGTCTCCGCTCCTTCGGATCGGTCGACTCCGAAAAAAGCGGGAGCATTAGCTCAAGTCGAAGCCAAGCGAAGAACTCGTCAAATCTTGCCAGTTCCCCGCTGATAACATGGTCGGCGGTTCCGCGGGCAACAACGGCTTGGCCGACGAAGTCCGTAGGCGAAGGGGCCGTGGGATTCGCATACCAGAGCGCTCCACTATCTGATCGAATGCATCGGTTGAGGTCTACATCTCGCAGGCTGTGTCCGACGACGACTATGTCGCCGCTGAGTATTTGTGTCAATGCATTCTGAATGCGGTCTGTAAACTGAAAGATTTCGCTCGGAGTAAAGGCGTATGCGCGAGCATTTAGATCACCATGCAGTTTGAAAATCTTGAGTCGGGGCGCAGGAAATTGCAACGCTCTCACAATCTGATCTTCCCTGTCTTGTCCGTTAATCAAAACCAAGAAGTCACTCGTCCGTAGTCCAGCGTCCATCAACGCAGTCTCCAGGAAGAGATCGAAGTTGGTGCTCAGAATTAGATCGAAATACTTGGCCTTGGCAAGGGCTGCCAGGTGGGCGTAGCCTGACGACGGCGCCGCGCCGTTTAGGTGCTGGCTGAGAATAAGATAACGCTCTTCAGAACTAAGGCTTTCCAGTGCAGCGTAGAACGCTGCTAGCTTCTCTTCCCACGAAGCCGTTTCAGGCTGCAGTCCTTTCTGTTCTAACACAACGGAATCAATCACCTTGGCGGTGGCACTTGCGCCCGAGGCCAACGAAGCTCCAGCCCCCAGGACAAGCACATAAGAGGTTTCTCGAAGCTCCCGACGCTTGCGAATCAACGTCGCAAGTGAGTGAAGGCGAACAAAACCGGGCGATATGTCGAGTTCGTCCATTCGGTGCAGACAGCGTACCACCCTTGTTCGTAGAAGTCTTCATTTGGGTTTCCGGCACGAATTGCCAAGCAGGCCACCGCGAGTTCAGACGAGCGGAATGTGGAGGGCCAGTGGAAAGGAATGCAGGATTCCGTTTCCTCTTTTTCCGCTTGTACAAGTAGAATTCAGTTCGAGGCCAGACGTGGTGAGCGTGGGATTCAAAATGAGAATACGGCGCCGCGTTTAAGGTCTTGGAGCCGAGGTGCGTGGTGATGCGCGATTCACAAATGCCGGTCTGAGTACCGATTCTGCTCGCGGGCGCGCTGCATAGTGCATAAACGAACTTGGGCGCATGGGTCACGCACGACGGCTAAGAAATCGGTCTTTCCTGATATTCCTAATCCGAAATGGGCAGTTTGGCCGCCAGGACCGCGGATTGAGTGAACGACGACCGTGGTCACAAGTCACAGACTAGGAGGTCATATGAAGCCTACATTCCTACTGTTTCGGAGTCCACCAGTCGGATCAGATCGTCACACAAACACAAAGCGGCGCGCGCGAAAACCGCGATGATGAAATTTTCCATTGGGCAGGAGGTGCTCAAGATGTCTGATTGGGGCGTTGGCGAGACGATCAGTAATCGCTGGGAAATTTTCAAGATCCTGCGTGGTGGCATGGGCATCGTGTATGTCGTTTACGATCACCATCCCGAGTTTCAAGAGCCCTTCGCCGCCAAGACGTTTCGTCATGACCTTTTCGTCACCGATCCGACCATTGCAAAGCGCTTTGTCCAGGAGGCTCTCGTTTGGGTCAGTCTCGATGTCCACCCTAACGTGGTTCAGGCACGGTTTGTGCAAACTGTTGAAGGTACACCCTTCATTTTTCTCGAGTATGTCCATGGTGGCGATCTGAACAGATTGGTTGGTTCTCCTCAACTTACCGGGGATTTGTCGCAAGTCTTACGTCTCGCCGTTCAGTTTTGTGATGGGATGAACTATGCAGTGTCGAAGGGTGTAAAAGCGCACCGCGACATCAAACCGCAGAACTGCCTTCTTGCTCAGGATGGCACTCTCAAGGTAACAGATTTCGGGTTAGCAAAGGCGTTTGATGAAGTTCTTTTGCGGGAGCCAAGTGGACCCAAGACCGACATTCAGGGACTACGTATTGGTTTGACTCGTGCGGGAGCAGGCGCTGGTACCTGCACGCACATGGCTCCGGAACAATTCGAGGATGTTGCACAGGTAGACCTTCGCGCAGATGTGTATTCTTTTGGCGTGATGCTGTTTCAAATGGCCACTGGACGCCTCCCATTCCTTGGCCAAACGTGGGAGGATTTTCGGCACTGCCACCAATTCCAATCGCCCCCGAAGGTGAATGTCGGGAACGCAGAGTTCGAAGGCATTATCAATGCCTGCCTTGCGAAAGACCCGGCGAAGCGATTCGAGAATTTCTCTGTGCTTCGGGAACGGCTTGCATTGTTGTACTCCGCAGTAACCAATGACTCGGTGCCGCGCCCCGCGATGGGAACGGAATTGAACGCTGTGCAGTGGAACAACAAAGGTATCAGTTTGGCCAATATGGATCGCCACGAGAATGCGATCTCCTGTTATGACCGTTCGATCGAGCTAAGTCCACGCTACGAATTACCCTGGGGCAATAAGGGGTCGTCCTTGGCCGAACTCGGTCGCTTCAATGACGCACTGAACTGCTGTGAGCATGCGCTTCAGCTCAAACCACTCCGCGCCGACCTGTGGTCGATCAAGGGTCGGATTTTAGAACGCTTGGAGATGCTTGGAGACGCTCTCGCTTGTGACGACCATGCGTTAGAACTGGATCCGCTGAACGCGGATTCCTGGTCAAATAAAGGCATCCTGCTCTCGAAACTCGGGCGGCACGCAGAGGCGGCCAAATGTCACGACCGGGCGATCGAACTCGCTCCAGGCGACTGGAGCTTGTGGAGCGCATCAGGGCAGTCTTGGTATCGATCGGGCGAGTACGAAAAAGCGGTTCCATGTTTCAATCGCGCCCTCCAACTGAACCCACACGCTGAGGGGGTATGGCACACCAAGGCACACGCTCTCGACCAGATGGGCGCACATAAGGAAGCGCTTCAGTGCTTCGATCGTGTACTTCAACTTAATCCGCGGGAGGACAAGGGCTGGTCGGGCAAGGGGTTAGTGCTAAAGCGCTTAGGGCGTCTGACGGAAGCGCTCGAATGCTATGAACATGCTCTCGCCTTGAAGCCCGATAACCCGAAAACCTGGTCAAACAAAGGTAACGCGCTGTCCGGGTTGGGAAGGACAGAGGAAGCCGTCACGTGTTTTGATAAAGCACTCCAGGTGAAACCCGACTCCGCTGTCGTGTGGACGAACAGGGGTGTGGCGCTCAGTAACCTGGGCCGGCTGGACGAAGCGATTGCGTCGTTTGACCGGGCCATTGAACTTGACCCTACAATGACGCCGACTTGGTTCGCCAAAGGCCATGAGTTGGCTGTGTGGGGACGCGCTCGCGAGGCTAAAGAATGCTTCGAAAAAGCTCGGGAGTTGGGGGGCGTGTCAACGGCTGAGGAAGAAGTCATGCACGTGGCTGTCTCGGCCCTGGAGGGAATAGAAGCCCCTGCCACTGACGTGAAAGAGCTGGAGCTGATCTGGGACGCTACCGGCGTCCAACTCGGCAAACTGGGCGAACTTGAACAGGCGATCGGCTGGTTCGATCGCGTGATAGGTGTCAATTCCAACAACGAACGAGCCTGGAACAACAAAGGAGCTGCGCTGAACAGGCTTGGGCGCTTCCAGGATGCGATTGAATGCTGCACTCGCGCGATCAGTCTCAATTCCTGCATATGCAAGTGCCTGGTGCAACAGGGGTGCAGCATTGGCCAATCTCGGAGCCCTAGACGAGGCGCTTGCATCTTTCGAGCAGGCACACCAACTTGGATACGGTCAGGCGGCACAGTTGATACAGTTATGCAGGCGCGAGATGGAGCGCTCATAGACCCAGTAAGAGCACTATCCGTTGGACCTGAAAACAGATGAAATATTCCAAAAGTCTCGGGGCGACTTGCTGAGGGGATTGGTCGGCCTTAGCATACGATTTTCGAACTCTTGTCCTTTCTTCTTTCTTCTAACCCAGCGTTCAATGCCGAAGTGGCTACTAAAGGCTTATATGTTCGACTCAGGCAGCCCAGCAGGCAGTGTGCGGAATCCATGCAGGAGGTTGCACAGAAGTATGCCAGGAGTTTGGCGGAACTGGAAAAGCAGGGGACGCCATGTCGCTCAGACCTTTCGCAATCCGTGGTCATATCCCCCCTAGTGAACTCTCGTGGCGCCGAAACGGACACCACAGACTCGTCCACATCCACGATGATTGCCGCTCCGGTGATTTGCTATACCTGTTGACGGGTTACAAGGATGGCTTTGTAATCGGTGTGGAGCGGGTTTCGACGGGGAGCATAATTGGACCTTTGATGTGAGGCACGCAAATGCAGATATCACGCTACCATAAGGGCGACAAGATTGGGAATCGGTATTTAGTCCATCAGGTTCTGATTGGCGGGATGGGAGAGGTTTATCTGTGCTTAGATCTTGCGCAGCAGGTCCCCATAGCGCTCAAGACCTTTCAGTCGCGATTCTTTGACAACCCGAATTTGCGCGCTGCCTTTCTAGCTGAGATTGCTACGTGGGTGTCGCTTGGGCGCCACCCGCACATCGTGCAGTGCTTCTACATGGAGACGGTCGAGAACCAGCCCTTTATGGCTCTCGAGTGGATACCATCAGACGAATACCATGGAGTCGACCTCAGAGCATGGGTTCGCTTGGGCCCGCTTTCTACGCAGGTTGCACTGGATTTCGCAATTGACATCTGCCGTGGCCTAGTCCACGCGGGCAGAGTGCAGCCAGGAATCGTACATCGAGATCTCAAGCCCGAGAATGTCCTTATTGCGCGTGGTCTCTACGCGAAAATCACAGATTTCGGTCTGGCGAAGACGATTCAACAGGCGAAACTCAATGTGAATCCAGAGCTCGCCAAAGACATTGGACGCAAGAGTCTCTTTGGCGCCGGAGCCATCGTAGGGACACCTCAATACATGGCCCCCGAGCAATGGCGATCAACCGAGTTGGATGCTCGTACCGATGTTTATGCACTCGGATGCATATTGTATGAAATGTTAACCGGCCACCTGGCCTTTGACGGACGAGCATTGGATGAAATGCGGCGCCAACACCTGGAGCAGGCCTTCCCGCATTTGCCTGGTAAGGGCAGATTGGGAGATCGCCTGGACGTCCTGCTCAAACGGTGTACGGCAAAAGAACTGGACGCCAGGTTCGGCTCGCCGGAATCTGTCCTAAACGAACTGGCTATTGTATACGAGGAACATATTGGCCATCCTCCCCGCAACGTCCCGGACGCAACGCCGTTATCGGGGGCGGAAAGAAAGCTTCGCGCACTCACCTTCAAGGAACTCGGACTTTATGACAAGGCGCTAGCCGATATCAACGAGGTTCTTGAGTCAGAACCAAACGATCCCATCCTTATTGGAACGCGTGCAATCGTATATTACCGAATGGGCAGGCATCACGACGCGCTTTCGGAACACAATCGCGCTGTCGAGTTGAATCCCGGCCAATTTAGGGTGTTCTCTGACCGCGGTAACGTACTTTCGGCTTTGGGTCGCCACGAGGAGGCGCTAGCTGACTTTTCGCGGGCTATTGAACGAGCGGCAGACTTCACCGTTCCGGAACTGGCTGTACTGTATAGCAACCGCGGACTGACCCTCAGTGAATTGGAGCGCTTTGAAGAGGCACTGGCTGACCTCAATCGGGCTGTGCACCTTGATCCATTTGCGCCAGGACACCACTGTAATCGCGGTTCAATCCTGCGCCATCTGCATCGGCTCGAGGAGGCGGCAGCCGAGTACACTCGAGCGATCGAATTGAATCCAGTTTTGCTCGAAGGTATCAGAGGGCGCGCCACGGTGAATGTGATGTTGGGACGATTCGCGCAAGCAGAAGCCGATATATCTCGGACATTCGAGATCGAGCCTAGAAACGTCGACAGTTGTATAGCTTTTGCGGGAGCATACTTGGCCATAGGCACTCGAAGAGGTGATCAGAGACTTACGGATCGGGGTGAACAATTCTTTGTGAAAGCCCGGGAGATCGGTGGCGTCGAAGCAATTGCCGACTTTAAGAAGAGCTTCGCGGAAATGTCCAGCGGTGCGCCAGATGTGCCAGCCGCTTGGGAGGCGCGTGGGCTTTTCATGATCCACATGGCGGATTATGAGGAGGCGATCAGGAGCTTCGACCGGGGCTTGGACCTGGATCCGCAATCGACTAGTTTGCTCAATAACAAGGGCTTCGCTCTACATAAGATAGGTCGTAGGAGAGAAGCACTTGAGTGCTTCAACCGGGTGATTGAGATAAAGCCCGACGATTCCACCGCATGGAACAACAAGGCCAACGAAATGGCAATGATGGGTCACTACGAAGAGGCTTTGAATCTCTACGAGCGAGCACTCGAGCTCAATCCAGCCAGCTCTCATTCGGCTCAAGGCCGAAGTCAATGCATCGCACGGCTTCAGGCCGGACCTCCATTCCGCTGCCCGAGTTGCCAAGGGATATTGCGATGGAATAAGAGCGAGTGCGAAAGGATTGTTGCGATGTTTGGGGGAGGTGTCGCGTGTGACCTTTGTCAGCATTGTGGGCTGATGTTAGAGATCGATACGACCACTTGTCGGGTGACGGCGATGAAACCGGCGGAGTAAAACATGGCTTACTCGTTGCGGCTTTCAGAACGTTTTAGACCAGCTTGTGGAGAAACATAGTCCGTCCCGACGTGTGCAGTCTTACGGGACGAATTCGCTGCCTTCATTATCGCGGTATCTGGTAGTCCACGGAATCGTCTGGCAGGGTAGAAGAGGGCGTGGATTGGGAGTGCGCACGTTTAGCCGAAAACGAATCTTTGAACTTGAACTGTGCTTTCTCGTTGGATTATCTCGACCTTGAACAATTATGCACCTCTGAGTATCGTGCGGCACTTTTCGATCAGACGTGATGCACCCCAAGTATTCCACCCAAGATAACCGCATCCCTCACGATCTTTGAAATACTTACGCAGCCCACCGAGACCTGTTAAGTTGTTAGGGATACAGTTGTTTGCAGCCCTGAAAAGGCTGGCGTCGGCGGTTCGATTCCGTCCCTGGCCACCATCATTCTAAGCGACTTAGACGATTTCACCGCATTTCTCCAGCCCACGGTTCAGCCCATGAATCACTGGACTCGCTCGGTCAGAAGATGAGCGCGGTCGCCCAGCAGCAACTCCAGGAACCTGCCCTGGGCTTCCAGTTTCGCCTCCTGATCCGACTGCGCGTACAGCTGCGTGGTTGTCCGAACGTCCTCATGACGGAGCAAGCCTTGCACCGTTTTCGGATCACACTTCAGTTTCACTAACGCAGAGGCCAGCGAATGTCTGAAGTTATGAAAGCCAAAACGTACCCGCTCGTCCGCCCGGATAACGCCAGCCTTGATAGCAGCGGGCCGCAGATACTTCTGCACCATGATGGAAGCAGAGAGCGGTTTCCTGCCTTTTAACCGGGAACTGGGAAAGACGTAGTCTTTGTCTTTGGCATACGTCGTACGTTCTCGCCAGGCCATTAGAAAGCCGGCCAGGAGCGGGTGCATGGGTACCGGCGCCTTGGAGGCTTTCGACTTCGGCGCCTTGAACTTGCCCCAAACGTAGGCACGTCTGACATTAATCACCTGATCCAAGAAGTCCAGATCGAGCCACATCAAGCCAAGAATCTCGGACACCCGCAGAGCGGTCGCCGCATCGGTCAATACCAGAGTGCGTCTCGGCTCCGGAATGTTCAGCAGAATCTCAAAGGCCTGCCGTGGGCTCATGATGATCGCCGTGTAAGCGCTGGTGGTCTTCTGGCGCACCCAACGCATTGGGTTCGCTGCCTCGTCTCGAGGGATGAGCCCGTATCGCTGACCGTGCTTGTAGACCAAATTCATCACTCGCCGGATCTTGTCCAGAGTGGGATTCTGTAGACCCTCCGCCTTTTTCACTTCTTTCAACCACTGCTCCACCTCAAGCGGCTCGATCGATAGGGGTGCCCGCTTGCCAAAGCGGGGATTGACCCGATTGGTCAGAATCCGCTTGTAAGTTTCTGCGGTTGTGTATGCCTTCTCGATGGTTGCTTCCGACTGGTCCTCCTGCAGCTCGTGCTCGATGTAGTGCTGAGCGGCTGGCCGAAGGTCCTCGGCTTGCCACGGAAGGGTTGAGTTTTGTTGGCGTTTTCCCGGAAACGTTGGCGGTCCACTTCGCGCCATGCGGCCGACTCCTCCGAACCTATTTCTTTCACCAGTCCTAAACCGGTTTTGTGTTCGACTCGTTTTCCATCGAACCGCGTGACGTAGTAACGGAACACCCACGTCGGGCCATTTGATCTCTGTTCAATGCGAACAGAGCCATTCTGATACCTGGCCATTCACATTCTCCTTTTGAATGGCTCAGGTGGCTGCAGGCGCGAGTTTACCGGAGAGCATAAGCAAAGGTCTAGCTCACAGAGCTTAAATCTCCAATCCTTCTTTTTCGCATCCGGATCCAAAGGGTAGCCGGGAATTTTGCCCGCCCGGACCTTCTGAAGAAGAGTCCGGCGGGTGACGCCCAAGAACGCCGCCGCAGTATCGGCATCAACGAAGGGTTCAGGGCTTTGGGGTGAGACGACAGCAAGGCGTGTTGACATAACTAGGCTCCAAACTCGCGGGCTCCGACGAGACCGCGAAGACGCCGTCTATCACTCTTTGATAGGCGCTCAGATCATGCGCCCGACGTCCAAGAGCCGCCGTACCCTGTGGCATGATGTGTAGGTCTAAACCGGATTCCCGTCAAACGCGGGCCGGGCGATATCCGACCAGCTCCGGTGCTCCAAAAGTTAACTACGGTGGCTCGAAGTGGCAAAGGCAGGGATGCTGCAGTTGTTCGGCTGCCTGGATTCAACTTGGTAGGAGAACGGGGGAAATTTTCCGGTACCTAGGTCGCCAGCAGTGTTTTTTCACCAATTCCGATTTGACTGGTAACAGGTCCGCACGCGCCCCGTGGCAGACGACGCGTGCCAATCAGTTCACGATCTGTCCGCAGTTGCCGCCTTGGAGTCGATTCTCTCCCCTACGCGTTGGCCGACTTCCTTGAGCCACGCTTTTGGATTTGTGCCGTGAATCACGCGCCCTAGAAAGCCCAGCCCCTCGGCTGCGTTGTTGCGGTTCCGGCGGATCTCATCCTTTGTGATCTTGGTATACAGAGCGAGGAAGCTATCCATGTTCCGGGGCTTGGCGAAGATGTATGTAGCGTGGCCGAGCTGAGGGGTTTCGACAACGACGGCTTTCTCAACGTCAAAAATGTATTCATCCCGAAATAGATAAATCCGGCGTGCCCGGCGAGAGAGCTGGCGATAGAAGAACGGGTCATAATCCGCACGCCAGCTGATCTGTGCGACATCAAAGTCACCGGGTAGATGCAACTCGGAACACAATCGCTGCAGCTCCGCTTTCTCGATTGCCCGATGTTCCAGGCGCAGGCGGATCTGATCAAGGGCCTTTGAGTATTGACCGAAGCGATAATAGGTCGTTCGGGCCATCTCCAACTGTTGTTGGAAATCGGCGGAAAGCTTGACCTCCAGGCGGCTCGGCAATGCAGTCTCCCAAACAATGAGTTCCCACTCTCCGCGACGTTTGCGGTATTTGCGAGTTTGTACGAACGTGCCTTCGACCTCGATCTTGGTTCCCAACAGATGCTTCCACTGATTCCAGGTGCGATCCCAGAGCGTATGTAGGGCGGCTGGATCGACCCAGAACTCCAGCTTGCGACGCACATCGCGGCACAGCGCCCGGTCCTCATAAAAATCGCAATTACGCAGTGGCACATGAAAGCGCCGGCGCCGCAGCTCAGGTGAAAACGCCAGAATGCGGCGAGCGAAGAATGTTTGTCCGTCTCGGGAAGGCTCGCCAGCAACCAGGAGGGAGCCAAATGCACCGTACGGAAATATGGCCGGGGCTTCGCGATCGACCAACAGCGCGTCGTAGCAGGCGCGCAATTCAGGCTGACCGACGATGTTGAAGGCGCGCTCCAGCGCCACGTGCTGGGTGCGAGAAGCTCCCGCCGTTTGAAGTTCCAGGTCGCGTAGCTTGAAAGCTACGCGCAGCTCAGAGGAAGAAGCGCTGTCTGGTATATGCAGGATCTCGTATAGCGAGGGATGATCGGCTCTATGGTCGGCATCTGGCAAACCATAGAAGTAGTCGCGCAGGACCTCACACGGCAGGAAAACCGTAGTGATGCCAAGGCCTCCATGGTGAACCCCAGCCGAAACGAAATACTGGTTTCGTTTGTCCTGTTTGGGCTGGCTCACGTACCCAATTGGCACGCGGTAGAGATAACGCTTAGGGCCGGACCCACCATTCTTGGTGATTAAGATCTCTGTACGAACTTCATCCTCCGTAGAGACGGGAAAAGCGATGTCATCACCGATAGCGACATCAGATGCGAGAAAACGGGACACGAAGAGCTTGGTTCGATTCGCGAACACACAGATAGCGGACTTCTCCTGCCGCTGGACATTCACCACACGCTCGCAGCAGACGGTAGTGGACGAAGCCGAAATGGAGGGAGTCGAAGACATACTTTCGGCGGGCATTATAGGGTCGTCTTGCAGAAGTCCAAAACGCCGCAAATTGGAGGCCGGCTACAGCCCTGACTCGCAAGCGCCGGAGGCGTGGGTATCGGAGGGAGGAGCTAACCCGTTTTGGACGAATTCCATCCCGCAAAGGCCCCCTCTCCGGGCTCGCTGCACCTCTGCTAAGGAGAGACCGGCCCATTCCACATCCCGGTTTCAGGATTGCTTCGGCATTGCTCACCATCCGGTGGCAAAGTGACGAGAAGGGCGCCTGTCGGGAAACGGGAGGCGAGCACATTGCTCCTGCACTGCCGGTCATCCAGGAGTACCCTGTAAATCGAGGATGGTCAGCAACGTATTTGGTGGATGGCCGACCGAGCTTATCGGCGGCTCTGCTCCCGCCTCAAGCCTCCTCGCTGGTAGGGCGGTGCCTCGCCGTCGGCACGTCAAAAGCGAGTACAGTGAGAATCAGCTCTCGATTCTTATCGTTGGGCTGATGGAATACGTAGCGATAACTGGATTCATCTGGTTTCCCAACCGTCCGCTTGTAATTTTCGTGCTTTGGCGTGGTTTCCTCGATCTTTCTTAAGACCTCCGTGAAGCTCAGATTTCTGTTAAAAATCAACGCCGCAGCTTTTGTGTCTCGCAGCTAAGGTAAGAGAGTAGTTGATCGATGGTTTCCGAGAACTGCTTCTCGCCCGCCCAGAACTTACATTCGGCAATGAAGACATTCCGTCCTTCGTCTCTAATCAAGATGTCGGTCTTTCCCTGGAAATTGAACGTCTCTCCCGTTGTGCGTCCCTCATACTGCGCATTCAGTTGGACAAGAAAATGAGTTCGCAGATACTCCTCGCCCATTTTTTCGAAAGCCTTCGGGCTTCGCTCCATCACTCGGACCATGTTGCGAATGATGGCGAGGATGTCTTCGTACTCCTCCAATGCAAGCACCGGCTCCGGTTGGAATGGTCCCGCGAGAGTTGGCGGTCGCTCAATGCGCGGCCTGCGCCTCTTAACAGGCACGGCGTAGGTTGCCGGGACTCCGTCCCTCCGTCGAATGGGAAAACCGATTGCTGCTGCGAGATGTGCGTCGGCCAGAAGTTTGTTTTTGCGCTGCTGGATTTGTAGGCGTATTTGTTGCTCGAGTCCGGCATTATGCCGATCAATGGCTATTTTCAGATTTTGAAGATTCTGCTTAATGAGCTGTAAGCGCCGGAGCAAAAATAGAGCGCATCACGCCGCGCCAGCGGGGTGATGCGGCGGAGTAAAACTAGGGCGTGTTAACACTAAATGGTGATTTCGTGTTATGCTGCGCTGCATGGAGATCACCCCGGAGCAGTACCAGCGTATTGCCCCCAGTCTTCCCCGTCAGCGCGGCAACGTACGGGTGACCAAC
>Ga0335081_10001407_pt1 | contig 38370 bp, 31 predicted proteins | sample Lox_Sample_35_FD_206713 | JGI IMG/M metagenome (GOLD analysis project Ga0335081, IMG submission 206713) | Soil microbial communities from Loxahatchee National Wildlife Refuge, Florida, United States - Lox_Sample_3.5 | ecosystem: Environmental > Terrestrial > Soil > Wetlands | place: USA...
GTGAGGGGGTCCCGCGCGGCGAATGGCTCGTCCATCAGGAGAATGGGCGGCTCGGCCGCCAGCGCCCGCGCCAGTCCGACGCGCTGCCGTTGCCCACCAGAAAGTTCGTCCGGGTAACGCTGTCCGAAGTCCCGCAGGGGCAAACCGACGAGAGCGAGCACGTCTTCCACACGCTGGGCAATTCTGGGGCGCTCCCACTGCTCCAGGCTGGGAACCAGGGCTACGTTCCTGAATACGGTGTAATGAGGAAAGAGGCCGACATCCTGAATGGCGTAGCCAATCCGGCGGCGCAGGCGGATTTCATCCCAGCGCGCGACCGGGGTACCCTCAACCCGAACTTCGCCCGAGGTGGCCGCGAGCAGGCGGTTGATCAGCTTCAGCGATGTGGTTTTGCCGGAGCCGCTGCGGCCCAGAAGCATCAGGGTCTCGCCGCGCGCGATGGCGAGACTGAGACCGGCCAGCAGCACTTTCCCATCCGGCAGACGGAAACCGGCGTCCGCAAACTCGATGGCGGGAGTGCATGCATTTCCCATGTGCGGCACTGGCGTAAATGCCGCTAAAGCGTACCAGAATTGCCGCTTCCGAAAACACAAATGCCGGAGCAGGCCATGCAACTCGCTCCGGCATCAGCTTCAGAATCGACCAGGCGTCTAGTAGCGGCCCCAGCCGCCGGCGCCGGAGCGGCCTCGGCCGCCGCTGGAGCCGTATCCACCGCGGCCGCCGCCTTCGCGGCGGGGCCGGTCCGCCTTGGGGCGGGCCTCGTTGACCGTGATGTTGCGGCCTCCGACGCTACTGCCATTCAGCGCCTGCATCGCCTTGCCGGCCGAATCGTCATCCGGCATTTCGACAAAGGCAAAGCCACGCGGCTGGCCGCTATCGCGGTCGGTGATGATGCTGACCCTTTCCACCGGGCCGTACGCCTCGAACATGGAGCGTAGCTGGTCTTCAGTCGCATCGAAGCTCAGATTCCCCACATAAATGTTCTTCATTTCATTCCTCACTTTCGAATTGGGCCGCTCCCTGAATGCGATGGCTCAATCGCATGCGGCGCGGGGTTGGGGTGTTCACGACCAAAGACTCAGCGGACGTTTGTCATAAAAAGCGAGAGGGCGGCCTGCGCCACCCCCGCCTGTACTTCTGTTACAGAATCTGAACGTTCTCAGCCTGCCAACCTTTCGCCCCACGCTTCACGTCGAAGCTGACGGCCTGGCCTTCCTGCAGCGAGCGGAAACCGTTCGCCTGGATGGCGCTGAAATGGACGAAGACATCCTCGCCGTTCGGACGTGAAATGAAGCCAAAACCTTTGGCATCGTTGAACCACTTTACTGTTCCCTGTTCCATTTTTTCTTCAATATCCTTGAGTTGATCTGCGTCTGGTGATCGGAAGGTTACAGGCAGGAATCGCTCGACAGAAAGGAGGGACGCTGCTAGACGTGCCGTTCGAACATACGCAGATTCAGTATACGACAATGAGAGATGTTCCGTCACGCCCATTTGCGCCTGGCCAATAATGCTTTAGCGCCATAGCGCCGGTGGCCGCACAGTGGCGTTGGGAGACCTTTGCATCGTGGCTCTTTGGAACATGCCAGGCACCGAATCCCGGCATCGCATTCAAAATGCACCACAACATCTGTTTTGGGTTTATTACGGCGGGAACGTCACGACTCCGCGCGCAGTGAGCCCCCGACCGCAGGCATCACCGCCGCCCCTGTTGTTCCTAGGCGAAAGTGTATGTCGTCTGCCCACCTTTGTTGGTGCTGCGAGTTACACTGCAGCGCAGCCTGCGGTTTTCCGAAACGGGAGCAGGGGGGAATTGCCTTGACATCCTGTTGTGAGCACCGCAAAATTGCCGCCAAGAAGGGGCCACTCGTCAGCGCCTGGTGCCCCCCAACACCTTCAAGTACGCCTTCGTACGCACAGTTGCAAGGCGTGCGTTCCCCGGCGTGGAAAGAAGCATGAGATGCGACCTGCAATCCGGCTGTGGTTGTTCACCCTCGCCATCATCCCGCTGCTGCTCGGAGAATTGCTGAACGCGCAGCAGGTGCGGTTCTTCCCCGACTTTACAACTCCGCATGCCGCCAACGGCATTGCATTCAATGGAACCAGCAGACTGAAAGCCTATCAGGGGAATGTAGTCCTGCGGCTTACCGACGACTCCACCAATTCGGAACAGTCCAGCGCTTACTTCAAGATCCCCCAGGAGGTAGACCAGGGGTTTACCACGTATTTCGCGTTCAAGTTTCACAACCCCACCACGTGCTGCAACCCGGGTGACGGCTTCGCCTTTATCCTTCAGAATTCCTCGGCTACCGATCCTACCGAGGGTGCCAGCGGCAGCGGCCTGACCGCCTTGGGCGCCGATGATGGAGGGATGGGGTACTCGGGTATCAACAACAGCCTGGCCGTTGAGTTCGACATCTTTGGCGATGCGTGGGACCCGAACTCCAACCATGTCTCGATTCAGACCTGCGGCGGCGATCCCAGCCAGTTCAACAGTCCGGTGCACCTGCCGGGGGATTACACCATCGGGCAAAACGATCACGTTACCAGTTGCCTGTTGTCAGAAGGGGCGATCAATACCAGCATCCCTGTGCTGGGCGGCACCTGTAACGAGGACGGCTGCAGCGACGGAGCAATACACCAGGTGGTTATCGAATACACCCCGCCGGCGCCGAATCAGCAGTTCGGTCTGTTGCAGGTGTGGCTGGATCCCATGTTCATTCCCGGAACCCAAACTCCGGTCATGGGCGCTCCGACTGTCATCAGCGTGCCTTACAACATCGTGTTTTCGGAATCGAATCCGACTGGGCTTCAGCTGGCCAGCCACAACAGCCTTCTGGTGGGATTCACGGCCTCGCAGCCTGAGACGCCGGACAGTCGGAAGGCCGGGGGCGGAGAGGCAAGCGGCGGCACCACGACCGACATTATCGCGTGGGAGTTCACGACCCACTCACCCGTTCAGGTGACCCAGGTAATTCCTCCGGGCGGTACCGAAGCCGACTATGTCTTCGGGGCGCACCAGGCGGGCGTCACGTATCCGACCGACTTCAACAACCCGGGCAACATCACCATGACGGTGCTGGAGACTCCGGTGAACCAGCAGACGTTCCATCAACAGCGTCTTGTGGGCACACCGTTCGCCGCCGAGAACTGCATCATCTATAACCAGACAGGCGGCAATTGCGTCGTTTACAGCGTCACCTGCAACGACTCCAACGGCAACCAGGTAACCTGCCCGACGGAGTCGGAGCCGACCATCGCCATCTGCACCAAGTACACCACCTCGGAACCGCAGTCACAGAACTTCGCGGATTACCTGTCAGCCGATCCGATCGGCTCCAACAACTGGTGCAGCATCTTTACGGCACTGATCCCGAACAACGACCCGGTGACATCCGGCAAAGGCACGGGATTTTCCGATCTTGTGGCGACCTTCAGCCCGTTCCCGCCGGGACCGTCCTGCTTTGGTGGCCTGAAGAGCGCAATCCAGCAGATCAAGAAAACCACTTCACCGCCGTCCTCACCGGCGAGCTTCTGTCCGCCCATCCAATAGCGGCGACACAGGGCTTCAATGCATAAAGACCCCGGGGGAGAGTTCCCCGGGGTTTTCTGTGTAGAGACGATGGTGTCTCACACCGGATTAATCTGTAGCTACCGGATTATCAGTAGCTACGGTTGAGCTGCAGGCGTACCCGGGAAAGCTCTGGTTAAGGTCAATTGTCGGAGGGAATGGCCGTCATGGGAAGAAAGCCGGCCCGGAGTGAGAAGAAGCAGCTAGAGCTCCTCTCATAAATGGTAAGCCGGGATACCTCAGGGGCTAAAAGCCCCGGGTTTAGTGCCTTTTGCGGCACGGCTGAAGCCGTGCCCTTTCAAAACCGATTTATGAGATAGCTTCTAGAAACTATCTCATAAACCATGTGTGGCCGAAATCCGGACGCCTCAGGGGCTAAAGCCCATGTTCACAGGACCGCTTTCGGCACGGCTGATCCACCCCAGCAGAAGCGAAAGCGGCCTCTGCCGGGGACCCCGGTAAGTCCTGCCCCTTCAAAAACGATTTAGGGGATGAGTCCGAACATTGGAGCTGAAGGCCCACACTGCCCGCAGGGAAATTCCGAATGGCTCAGGAGACGCCCTGGTAAGACCTGGCCGCATCGCGATAAATGCCGGCGAGATCGGAGCGCTCCAGAACGCGTCCGGCGCCCTCCTGCTTGCTGATGGACTCCAGAATTTTCACCGCTTCACGATAATGCGGTATGGCTTCCTTCTGCCTGCCGCTGAGCCCCATGGCCATGCCCAGCAGGTATTGCGCGCGGGCCTGCTGCACCTGCAATCCGAGTTTCTCCGCCCGTCCAAGCGCAACTTCCAGTTCCTGCTGCGCGGCTTCGGGATGTCTGGTATCCAGTGACGCCTGCCCCAGATAGACCGAGGCTTCCACCGACTCGGTCTTCAGGCCCATGGTGCCGGCGTCCTCCCGGATTTTCTTCAGCGTCGCAATGGCCGATTGGGAATGCCCCTGAGCGACATCGAGCTTGGCCAGGTTCAGCTTCGCCTGGACAATGGCATCGCGCAGCTTCGCCTTGGTCCCCAAGTCGAGCGCCTTCCCGTAAAACTGCCGCGCGGCTGCATAGTCGCCGCCATAGAAGTAGCTGTCGCCCTGATAATTCAATGCCGCCGCCATGCCGTTATCTTCCTTCACCTCGCCGGCCAGCTGCAGAGCCTCCTGAATGTACTTTCGTCCTTCCTCCTGCCGTCCCACGGCGGCGAGCGTGTTTCCGTATCCCGCCAGCGCCCAAACCATCTGGTAAGTGCGGTCATTGAGCTGACGGTAGGTGTTGACGGCCTCCTGCTGGGCTTTCAGCGCGGCATCGTAGCGTCCCTGCTCGGCGAACAGCGCCCCCATATCGCTCGACACCAATGCGACGCCGTTTTTATTGCCGGCGGCGCGGTATCCGTCCAGAGCTTTCAGATACTGGGTCAGGGCGGTGTCGTACTGACCCAGCTTGAAGTTCGTCTGCGCCAGGTTATGCAATGACTCGCTGGCGTCGGCCTGCACCTTCAGCCGGCTGCGGATGTCGTACGACTGCTGAAAGTAGGTCAGGGCATCCTGGTATTCGCCCTTGCTGAAATGCGCGTTGCCGATGTTCATCAGCAGGGTGGCCTGTGAAATCTCGTCGCCGGCATCGCGTGCAATCTGCAGCGCTTCGTTGGTGGGCTTCAGGGCCTCGTCATACTTCGCATGGTCCAGATACGAGCCGCCCACGGTCATCAGAAGCTGCAACAGCCCGTCCTTGTTGCCGATTTTGCGGTCAACCTCGATGCCCTCCTGCCAACTGGCGAGGGCCGCTCGGGAATCGCCCATAGCGTCCTGGATCTGCCCGATCATCAGCAGGCTCATGGCGATGCCCCGCTGGTCGCCGATTTTTCTCCTGATCTCCAGCGCCTGCTGGAAATTGCGCAGGGCGTCATCAGGCTCATTCAGCCGCTGGTAGGCCACACCCAGGGCCTGCAGGACGTTTCCCTTTTCCTCCTGGTTGCCGGAGCGGATGGCCAGGCTCAGCGCCCTGTTGAGCGGATCCAGCGCAGCCTGAAAATCGTTGGATCGGATATCGACGCGGCCGCTGGCCAACAGGGCCGTTATGTTGTTGGGATCCGACGCCAGAACGCTGGCAAGGTGCTTTTTGGCGTCGTCAAACCGGTTGGCGTCTTCATAGAGCTTTCCCAGGGCGAACTGCACGTCGGTGTCGTCCGGGTTCACCTTCGCGAGTTCCTCATAGGCAGCTATTGCCTTCGCGGTATCGTGCAGGATGCTGGCGTGGTTGGCCTGGATAAGGAAGCGGTCCTGCGCCGGCAGATTGTCGCTCAGCGCCACCGCGCGCCGGGACGCCCACTCCGCCTTATCGTCATATCCCAGAGCGGCATAGGTCTGCGCCAGCCTGGAAAACGCCAGCGCGAAGTTGGGGTCCTGGGCTGTCGCCTCTTCGAATTTGCTGACCGCCTTCGTGTAGTTGCCCGCCGTCGCCAGCTGCGAGCCTTCGTCGTATGCCCGCAGCGCCGGGATGGACTTCGTGGTCACGTGCTGGGAGTGCGCCTGCAGCTCCCTGAGAATCTCCGGCGTCGCAGCGACCTTCCCGCGGAGGTTATCGGCCAGCTTCTCCAGCGAGCCCAGCAGTTCTTTTTCGCCGGCCACATCGGTGGTGAGGGAAACCTGCTGATCGTTCCGGAGATCGTGCACAGTCAGGGAAATGCGCGTCTGCCCACCGAGCCTTTCATACTGGCCGGAGACGACGGTGTCGGCGTGGGTGTAGTCGGCGATTCGCCGCAGGGTGGAAACATCCAGCTGCGACTGCGGCGAAACCCCCAGGTCGCGCAGCACCTGTTGCAAGCGTTCCGGTGAAACCTGCCGCAGGTGTGCCGATTGCCCGATATCGGAGGTCAGCGCGTCCGCGATGCTCGACCCCATCCAGCTCAGGCTGGGGTCTCCGGAAGCGTTGTAGAGGGGCACGATGGCCAGCGAGGTCACCGGTCCCTGCACCACCGCTTTTCCGCCCGCCTTCCAATAGCGGGTTGCGACGACGGCCCCGACCACCAACAACACGGCCATGATGCCGCCTGCGATCCACTGCAGCGGCAGACGCCTGGCGGGATGGGCAGTGGCAACGCCGTAGCCGGTTGTCCGGCTCGGAGGCGTCAGTCCGCCGCCCGGCCGCTTCCACTGCCACATATTCAGCTCTTCCGCAAGCTCGTGCACCGAGGGGAAACGCTTCTGCGGATCGCGTTCCAGGCAACGGCACACGATGGCGCTGAGGTCGGCAGGAATGTTGGAATCGACCTTGACCAGCGGAATCACATCCTCCTGGGTGCGCTTCACCAGGCTGGCAATCGGGCTATCGGCCTGATGCGGCATGAAGCCGGTCAGAAGCTCGTAAAGAATCAGGCCCACGGCAAACTCGTCGGAGCGGGCATCCAGCTCTTTCCCCAGCGCCTGTTCGGGCGACATATACTCCATGGTGCCGATCATCATGCCGGTCTGCGTCATGCCATCGCCCTGCAGACTGCGCGCCAGCCCGAAGTCCATGATCACCACGCGGCCGGTCGTATCGCGCATGATGTTGCCCGGCTTCAGGTCGCGATGGATCACACCCTCCGCATGCGCTGCCTGCAGCCCGGCGCATACCTGCAGGACGATGGGGACTGCCTCGTCGGGCGAGAGCTTTCCCCTGGCCGAGAGGATCGAGCGCAGGTCCTCACCCTCGACAAACTCCATGGTGATGAACTTCACGCCCTCGGCTTCGTTCAGGTCGTGGATGCGGATGATGTTCTTGTGCGTAACCTGACGGGCCAGCACCAGTTCCTGCTTGAAACGCGCCAGAATGGCCGGGTTTCCCGCCAGATCGGGGCGAATCACCTTCAGCGCGACCATGCGCTCCACTTCCATGTCACGCGCCTTGTAGACCGCGCCCATGCCGCCCATGCCGAGCAGCTTCTGGATTTCATAGCGGCCACCGAGTACATCGCCCTGGTGGAAGATGGTCGCGCCAATGGAGGAGAAAATCGGATGAGGGGGAGCAGAGCCGGAGCTTCTTGGCCGCGGGGTATCGGAAATCAGCACGGTGGCGGCTTCGGAGGAGTCGCCTTTGCCGGCCGGGGAAAACGCCGAATCAACGCCGGGGAGGGTGGCACCCTCAAGGTCCAGCGCAGGCTGGGGCGTCGACGCGGAACTGTCCCCCGTGGAGACGGCTACGCCCTCTCGCGCCTGCCGCGCTGCTGTTTCGCGATCCCCAGCCACGTCGCCTACCCGCCTGGGCAAGTACTATATGGAGCGCAGGCCTGAACCTTTTGTGTCCAGAGTATAACCCGATTTGGCGATTCTTCCCCACATTTCGTCGGGGATACGCCGCAAAACGCCAGGCCGGTGCCGAAGTGGCACCGGCCCGCGGCACATGCCTTCCCGACTATCTCCCGTAGAGGGTCAGTCTTGGATTCGGATCGACGATGGCGCTTCCATCCATCTGCAACACTCCCAGATTCAGCCCAAATAGCCCCGTTTTGGCACCCGTAGCTCCCGCCGAGCCGCCAAACACATACACGATGGAGAGTGGCGGGTTATTGGCGTCGTACATGAACGAGGTGCAGTAGTCGGCGTTGGATGCGCAAACCGCAAATCGGCCCAAAGGCGCACCGTACGTCGGGTCGAGCCCGTAAGTACCGCTGAAGCTAGCCGGCTGGGTCAGAGCCCCAGCCGATCCTCCGGTTTCGTACTGTAGCGCGAAGATTCCTCCCGGCGGCGGAGTGCTGGCCACGTCGATCTCGTTGGTAACGCTGGACAGCACCGGCGTGATGGTTCCCGCCAGATACGAACCCAGAATGGAGGGCGCCCCGAACGGCGCACCCGTCTGCGGCTGCAGCGTTCCCGACATCACCATGGCGTCGGTGCCCACCGCGAACGCCTGTCCCGGACCCACCAGATACCACACCTGGCATACGCTTTGCGGGCAGGAGGCGCCCTGCAGATTAACGGTTATGCGCCCGCTGGAATCGCTACTGTAGGTGCCGGAAGTGTAGCTGACCTGACTGAAGGTGCCACCGACACTCTGATCGGTGAAGTAAGCCGGCAAGCCGTCAGTGCGTGCAATATTTCCGCTGCCGTCGAAGGTGGCCGCGCCGACAACACCCACAGGCACCGGCGTACCGCCGGAGACTCCGTTGAGTGCAACCACACTCTGGCAGGTCGAACCCTGTTTACAGAGGACCAGCCCTCCCGTTCCCCCCGCCGCCAGGCCCTGCTGTACAACATCGACGATGCTCTGCGCGCTGGCATCCGTCTGGATGGCAACCAGCTCGGTCTCCGAGGCATTCGCGACGTAATACACGTAGTTGGTGGTTCCGGAGGCCGTGGTCAGGGTAAGTGTTCCCCGTCCCGTGCTGTCGGGGGTGGTCACCGTGCCGCCGGTGATCTGGACCTGAGACGCTACGGTGCCGTTGTCGTTGGTGTCTTCTTCACCGGCAATTGCGAAGGAGCTGTTTATGGTGAATGTCCCCGCCGCAGCGTAACGGTTGCCGCCGGGATCGTTGCCGAACAAGCCGAACGCGTAGCCGGCTGCGTTAAGGGAACTGAAGGCCGTCGGCTGCTTCTTCAGCAGCCCGGAACCGTAGATGTTGGCATTATTGGGATCAACCATGATCAGCCTGGAATCCCCGACCGTGGAAAGCACCAATTCGAATTGGTAATACTGGCCGGTGTCCGCACGCTGCACGACGATGGTGCCAAAATTGCTGCTGGAACTGATACTGTACGTGCCGGTAAGCGCCACGTCGCTGGCGATGTTGCTCGCCCCCGGGCCGTTCTGGTCGAGAACACCGGTTATCGTGCCGTTTCCCATCATGTCGTTACTGGCCGTCAGCGACGTCAACAGATAAAACGGTTGCCCGCTATCGAATCCGTTCAGGCTGACCGTATAGCCGCCCTGCAGCCTGCCGGCGACGGTGATGGTGAAGGCGGCGGTGTAGCTTTCCGGAACAAACGCAGAATCGGTCACCTGGACGGTGAAGCTGAAGACTCCCGCGGCGGTGGGCGTGCCACCGATGGTCGCCGAATTGGCTCCGCCGCCCATGGGCTGGGTGGTGGTCAGGGTGAGACCATCAGGCAAGCTGCCAAACGCGATCACATAGTTGTAAGGGGCAACTCCATTGGACGCCGTGATCGTGGCCGAATAGGCGCTCCCCACTACCGCGTTCGGCAGTGTGCTGGAGGACAGCGTGAGGTCCGGATTCACCGTGATGCTCAATGGGGCCGAATCAACCGCGGCGGTGGGCGTCTGCGAGTCTGTCACCGTGGCCGTGAAGTTGAATGTGCCGGTCATGGTGGGTGAGCCGCTGATGATGCCGTCACTGCTCACGGTCAGGCCCGGCGGGAGGCTTCCCTGCGAAATCGACCACGTGTAAGGCACTCTGCCGCCGGTAGCTACCAGCAGTTGCCGGTACTGCACATTCAAGGCACCATCGGCCAACGTGAACTGGGCAATGTTCAGCGCCCCCGGCCCGTTCTGCGGAACGCTGCCGGCGCAACCCGCCATGATTGCCAATGCCAGAAATCCTGACGCCAGGGACAGGAAAGGCTTGAGCCCTTTCATGCATCTCCTCACAGGTGTGTAGCTGGTTTCAGACGCCACTCCGGGGACCGGCCGGCCATTAAAGATACGCAGCGCCCGATGCGCACACATCGGACATGACCCAGAAAGATTCGGCGGCCGCAAAGTGTGTATAGTCAAGCAGAGTAACTGAACCGTTATCAAATGCAAAGCTTTTTCTGACCTGGGGCTCGCCCCCTGACCCGCATTAGGGGACTGGCGTGCCTGCTCGCATCCCGCCAGTCCCTCTGCTATCCTCATCGGTTCCCTGGAGAATCCCGTGAGCCTCAAGGCACTTTTGCTGCTTATCCCTTTCGTTGCAACGGCGGTTGGCCAGCAATCCCAAACTCAGGCGACTCCGCCGCCGGCGCAGATGTACGTGGAACCGGCGATGGCCTACACCCCCAGCCTGGACGTCAGCGCCATGGACCGCAGTGTGGATGCCTGTGTCGATTTCTACACCTATTCCTGCGGCGGATGGGAGAAGAACAATCCCATTCCGCCCGACCAGGCTTCCTGGAGCGTGTACGGCAAGCTGTACGAGGACAACCTGAAGTACCTGCGCAGCATCCTTGAGCAGGCGTCCTCCGCCCCGGAGCGCGATCCGATTACGCAGAAGATTGGCGACTATTATGCCGCCTGCATGGATGAAGCCGCTGTGGAGAAGCTTGGCTCGAGGCCGATGCAGCCGGCGCTTGCCGAAATCGCGGCGCTGAAAAGCGCTCACGATGTGGCGCCACTGGCTGCCCGCCTGCATCTGGATGGCGACCGGCTGCTTTTCGCCAGCGGCTCGCAGCAGGACCCCGACAACTCCGATGCAATGATTGTGGCCGTGGCACAGGACGGCCTCGGCCTGCCCGACCGCGACTACTACACCAAGGAAGATCCGAAATCGAAGGAGATCCGCAACCGCTACCTGCAACATGTGCAGAAGATGTTCGAACTGATCGGCGATTCCCCCGCTACGGCGAAGACCGAAGCCGACACGGTGATGCGCATCGAAACCGCCATGGCAAAGGCCTCACTCACCCGGGTCGAGCGCCGCGACCCTTACAAGATCACCCACAAGATGAAAGTGGCCGATCTCGACAGGCTGGCCCCCAACTTCGACTGGCCCGCATACTTCGCCGCCAGCCAGGTGCCTCCGTTTGAGATTCTGAACGTCGATGCGCCCGATTTCTTCCGGGAGCTGAACGGGCAGCTGGCTTCGGTTTCGCTGGCTGACTGGAAGAGCTACCTTCGTTTTCACGTCGCCAATTCGCGCGCGCCGTATCTCTCGTCCGCGTTTGTCAACGAGAACTTCGAGTTCTATCGCAAGTATCTTCGCGGCGCCAAAGAACTGCAGCCGCGCTGGAAACGTTGCGTGGAGTACGTTGACGACCAGCTCGGCGAGGCGCTCGGACAGGCCTACGTCCGCAAGACCTTCCCGCCGGAGCTGAAAGCCGCGACCCTGAAGATGACGCAGGAGATCGAAGACGCCATGGCCCTGCGCATCCAGCAACTCGACTGGATGAGCCCGGCGACCAAACAGCAGGCGCTCAACAAGCTGCACTCCATCCGCAACAAGATCGGCTATCCCGACAAATGGCGCGACTACAGCTCGGTAAAAGTCACTCGCGATGACTTCTACGGCAACGCCGAGCACGCCACCGAATTCGAGAACCACCGCCAGTTCAACAAGGTGGGCAAACCCACCGATCGCAGCGAATGGGAGATGACGCCGCCCACCGTCAATGCCTACTACAACCCGCAGATGAACGACATCAACTTCCCTGCCGGCGTTCTCCAGCCGCCGCTGTACGACGCGAAGATGGATGACGCGCCCAATTACGGCAACACCGGCTCCACCATCGGTCACGAGCTGACGCACGGCTTCGACGATGAGGGGCGGCAGTTCGACGCCAGGGGCAATCTGAAGGACTGGTGGACAAAGCAGGATGCGGCGCAGTTCGTCAAACATGCCGACTGCGTCGTCGATCAGTATGCGAAGTACACGGTCGTGGATGATATCCACATCAACTCGAAGCTGACCGAAGGCGAAGACGTGGCCGATTTCGGCGGCACCATTCTGGCCTATATCGCGTGGAAGGACGCCGACAAAAACATGCAACTGAGCAGTCGCGACGACCTGACCCCCGACCAGCGCTTCTTCGTCGGCTTCGCGCAGTGGGCCTGCGAGAACGACCGGCCGGAAGACCTGCGCGCCCGCGCCATCACCGATCCGCACTCTCCCGCCAAATACCGTATCAACGGCGTGGTGGTGAACATGCCGGAATTCGGGGCGGCCTTCGGCTGCAAGCCCGGCTCACCCATGGTGAAACCGGCGGACAGGGTATGCAAGGTGTGGTGAAACCGAGGAGAAGCCTGCCGGACGAGTAACACCCGCCAGCTCCCGGCTGGCATTCACTTTCGTGATCCAGCCAGATGGATGATTCCGCTCCGGACGACTCTAGGCGCCGGGATGCGTGCCACCCTGCTCGCCCGGCTGCTCGGCTGCTTCCTCGGGAGCGCCGTGGCGCCGCAACAACTGCGCCAGATTCTGCGAGAACGCGGAGCGCGGCAGGACCATATCGCAGCCGGCCTCCTGTGCCTTCAGCTTCAGGTCGCCCTGGACGTGCGATACAAAGCCGATGATGTTGGTTCCCTTCTTCAGCTTTGACTTGAGCCGGGGGATGGTGGTCAGCGGCTTGGCGGTGGCGCTGTTCAGGTCGAAGATGATGAGCGAAGGCTTGTCGGCGCCGTTCTGCCCCATCTTTTCCTGCAGCTCCTTCTCCGTCTTGACGAACTCGACTTTCACGTTCATCTTGCGCGCCGTCTCCTGGATTTTGGCCAGGAAGAAGAGATCGTCGACAAAGGCGAAGATGCGGGCCGGCGAGCCTTCCGAAAGCTCCGGCAGCGGCTCCAGGTCGGGCGCCACAAACTGCTTTCCGGGCGGCAGATTCATGCCACCGCGCCCGGGACGGTGCTGCGCGCCATTGTTACTGCCTTGCAGCGCGCGGTAGCTGTGGTCCATGGGCGCCGTGTAGATGCCGCCCGCTAGCGGATGCTGGCCGTGGGGACGCGGTCCGGACCTGCGGCCGTGCGGCCGGCCCTTGCCGGGAGCCTGACGGTTCTGTCCGGGTTGCTGGGGAGCGGCTGCGTGTCCGCTGTGTGTTACGGGGCCACGGCGGCCGCGCCGCCGTCTGCGTCCTTTCCCTCCGGAGTGGCCGGAGGGAGGGTTCGATCCTGGATTCATGTTTCTCTCTTTAGTTTGACCCGCAGGTTGCGGGATTCCCACATTTGTGGACCGCCAATTTCTGGCCACGCAATATACACCTCTCGTTGGCTGGCGTGGCTTGCGGTCGGGTACTCCGCTGAATATCGATTCAGTTACGTCCGTCTGGCGTCAGGAAAATTAGACGCGAGGAGCGCCTGCACGGGAAGTGCGGCGATGGAGGACTTTATTATGGTACCCAGTCCGGCGGAGGGAAAGCAAGTGCAAAAGGAGGTTACAGCCCGATTTCAACAATCCGCAGCCCCCGCGACCGCCGTTTTGCGCCGGCCGGAGGATGGCGCAACTGCTGCAACGAACCACCCATGCTGAGGCAGTGTCAGATTGCCTTCTCGTTCAGCCTCCGGTCCCCAGCAGCGCGCGCAGGGCATCAATGGAAAGCTGCGCGGCATGACTCGAGGCCGGCGGCAGAGCTCCAACCGCGCGGATTATGTCCTCCCTGCCGATGGTTCGGGCTTCGTCCACCAGCTTCCCTTTGGCCAGGACGGTCAGGGCGGAGGCGCATGCCATGCTGGCAACACAGCCTTTTGCCCGAAAACGTATGTCCTCGATACGGCCGTCACGGATTTTCGCCGCCAGCTCCAGAACGTCGCCGCAGGCGGGGTTCTCCATCCGCACCCCGGCATTGGCGTCGGAGAGCTCCCCGGCATTGCGGGGATGTTCGAAGTGGTCCAGCAGCTCGGGCGTGTACATGCGGCAAAGTCTACGCCGCCAGCTTATCGCGCTGAAGCGCATCGCGGCCCGCCGGCTCCGTATAATCGAAAGGTGTTGAGGGTGGCGAATCACACGCCGGCACGGGTTGTCTCTCTTCAGCCGAGCGCCACCGTCACACTGCGCGACCTTGGCCTGCTGGACCGGCTGGTGGCCTGCACCCGATACTGCCGCGAAGTATGTCCTGAGGCGGCCGATGGCTCGCGCGTGATTGTCTCCGACTCGTGGACGGCGCAGACCGAGCAGATCCTCGCCGCGCGCCCTGGCCTGGTGCTGGCCTCGGTGCCCTACCAGCTGGAAGCAGTAGCCGAAATCCTGAAGGCCGGCGTGCGATTTCTTGGCCTCGCTCCCCGAACCCTCGCCGACATCTATACCGATATTGCCGCCATCGCCGGAGTGATGGGTGCGGCGGAAAAAGGTGAGGAGGTCATCCGCAGGATGGAGGCTCGCATCGCGGAGGTGCGCGGCAGGGCAGCGGAAGCCGTGCACGTAAAAGTATTCTGTGAGGAGTGGGGCAAGCCCATCATTGCCGCACAGCCGTGGGTTGCCGAACTGGTGCAGGCGGCGGGCGGCGACTTCATTGGCACACCGGGCAGGAGTACGACGGCGGATGAAATTGCCCGCGCCGGGCCCGACGTGATTCTGGCTGCCTGGTGCGGAGCGGGCGATCGGGTCCCGCTGGAGAAAATTGTGGACGAGCGTCAATGGCAGCAGCTGCCGGCAGCCCGGAATGGCCGTGTCTTCTGCATCAGTGACGAGCTGCTGAATACTCCCGCAAGCAGCCTTCTTGACGGACTGAATGCCGTCGCCTGGGCGCTTCACCCCGAGCTGTTTGCGCGGCCGCCCGGGATCCGGCAGATCGGCTCCGGTCGCGGCCAGCAATGAAGTGCCAGGCATGGGGCTTGCGCCCGGAAGAGAGCTTATGGTTCAGAAAGACGTGTTTCCCTCGAAGCACAACACTCAACCAGCAGACTATGATGAGAGGCAGGCAATGACCGGCATGTACCAGCAGCTGGCGGTGGAACTGGATACTTTGGCAGGAGCAGCCGGAAGTGTGGACGACCTGATGAGCGTTATCGTGGGGCGCCTGCAGGAACGGTTGCGGCACTTCGACTGGGTGGGTTTTTACATGATCGAAAAGGGCCGCCTGGGAGAGGCTCCGGTTCTGGTGCTCGGCCCCTACGTCGGCGCGGTTTCGCCGCATACCCGTATTCCGCTGAATCAGGGCATCTGCGGCGCGGCAGCGTCATCCGGCCAGACCGTCGTGGTGGACGATGTTAATAGCGATCCCCGCTATCTGGCATGCTCGCTGGAAACGAAATCCGAGATTGTCGTGCCGGTATGGGTGAAGGGCAGCGTGGTCGGCGAGCTGGACGTGGACAGTCACTCTCCCGCCGCTTTCCGGGATGACGACCGCGAACTGGTGGAGCATTGCGCCGCGCTGGTCGGCCGCTATCTGGAGAAGACCACATGAGGACCGGCTCCTGGAGCTTGCAACCGGGGCGGACCTGCCGATGAAGCAGGTGGCGGCGGCGCTGATCGTGCGCGGCGAGGAAGTCCTGTGCTGCCAGCGGACGGAGTACCAGGCGCTGCCCCTGAAATGGGAGTTCCCCGGCGGCAAAATCGAAGCGGGAGAGGAAGCGCGCGAAGCGCTGCGGCGCGAACTGGACGAGGAGCTGGGGGTGCAGGCCGAAATCGGCGCCGCGATTGCTCGACTGCAGCACCATTATCAGAACGGAAATTCGGTGGAGCTCCATTTTTTTCTGGTGGAGCGTTACGATGGCGAGCTGCAGAACCGCATCTTCCGCCAGATACGCTGGGTGGATCGCCGTTCGCTCCCGACGCTCGATTTCCTAGAGGCCGACCGCGCCCTGATTGAACAGATCGCCGCGGGCAAGCTGATCTAGCCGGTTGCTCCCGTGATGAACCACGCGATGGTCAGCCCGATCATGACCACCGTGGTCGCCCAGGCGACAATATTGAACCACCTGCCGTTGACGTGCTTGCCCATCAGCTCGCTGTTGTTAACCAGCAGCAGCATGAAGATGAGCACAAAGGGCAGAACGATTCCGTTCACCACCTGGGAGAGAATGCTGATTTCGACCAGGGGAACATTGGGCAGGAGAATTACCCCCGCGCCGGCGATCAGCAACAGGGTGTACAGCCAGTAGAAAAGTTTGGCGTCGCCGAACTTCTGTCCCACGCCCGACTCGAATCCCAGGCCTTCGCACACCGTATAGGCGGTTGAGATGGGCAGAATGGAAGCGGCGAACAGCGATGCGTTGAACAGACCGGCGGCAAAGAGGATATAGGCGTACTCGCCCGCCAGAGGACGCAGCGCCTGGGCGGCGTCGGCGGCCTCGCGGATCTGCCGGAAGCCATGGACATACAGCGTGGCGGCGCAGGCCACCACGATGAACCAGGCCACGATATCGGTGAAGAAGCAGCCCACAATGACGTCCCATCGCGAAGCGCGGTATTCGCGGGGAGTGATTCCTTTTTCCACGATGGAGGCTTGCAGGTAGAACTGCATCCAGGGAGCGATGGTGGTGCCCACGACCGCGATGACCATGTAGAGGTAGGCTGGAGCGTGAAACGAGGTGGTATGGGGCGGCCTGAAGGTGGCCACAAACGCCTCTTTCCAGCTCGGGCCGGCCAGGACGCCCGCGATGATGTACGTAAAATAGAAAAACGACGCCGCCAGAAACACCTTCTCCACGCTTTTGTAGGTTCCTTTCACAACCAGCAGCCAGACCACCGCGGTGGCAATGGGCACGCTGATATAGCGCGAGAGATGAAACAGCTCCAGGCTGCTGGCGATACCGGCAAACTCCGCCACCACATTGCCAAAATTGGTGATGACCAGCCCCACCATCATCAGGAAGGTGATGCGCAGCCCGTATTCTTCACGGATGAGATCGCTGAGTCCCTTGCCGGTGACCGCTCCCATACGGGCCGCCATCTCCTGCACCACGACCAGGGCCAGGGTCATGGGAATCATGGTCCACAGCAGGAGATACCCGAACTGCGCGCCCGCGGCGGAGTAGGTGTAGATGCCGCCGGCGTCGTTGTCCACGTTGGCGGTAATGAAGCCGGGGCCGATCACCGCCAGGAACACCAGAAGGCGGACTCTCCAGATCCTGAGGCGGCGTGATTCAGGCATGCGACCGGCGAGCTACGGTGGGATGGTGAAGAACAGACAGAATAAACGCAGATGCCGAAATGCGCCAATTCCTTTCCCGCGGTCATCAGCAGCCGTCGCGCTCAGCCCAGGGTCCGCCGCCCCAGACACCTTAGGCGCTGCCCCACACTGCTAGGTATAGATGTTGATTGACAGTGATTTTTGGCTCCCCGACAATTGAGAGCGGCAGGAAAGGACTTTTATGTTCCCACAACAAGCCCCCAGTTCCCCGGAACACGAAACCGCTCCCCGCGAGCAAAACCCGGTTCTCGCGATCGCGAAGTGGGTGCTCCTCGGCCTGGCATGTATCTATGTAATCGCCTCCCTATACCTCATGCATGACATGAGCACAAGGATTTCGGCGCTGCAGCAGAAGCAGGAGGCCCTCGAAACCGGGCAGGCGGATCTGGTGAAGCGGCTGGCCGCCACCTCCTCCGAGTTCAGGGAGGCGCTCAGCTCCGAGGTGGGCCTGACCAAACAGCAGATGGCTACCCGCGCCGCCGAACTGGAGCGCCAGCAGAAGGAAGCCGCTGCCCGCCTGGCCGCGGCCCAGAGCCGCCAGAGCAAGGAGCTAGCTACGGTCACCGGAGAGGTCACGAATGTAAAGACCGATGTGGGCAGCGCCAAGACCGACATCCAGAAGACCCAGGCCGATCTGGCCGCCACCAATGCCAAGCTGGAGCGCGCCATCGGCGATCTCGGAGTGCAGAGCGGTCTGATTGCGCATAATGCCCAGGAGCTGGAACTACTGAAGCGGAAGGGCGAGCGTAACTATTACGATTTCACGCTACAAAAGGGAGCGCGGACGCCGGTCTCGACTGTGAGCCTGCAGTTGAAGAAGGTGGATGCGAAAAAGGGCAAGTTTACGCTGAACGTCATCGCCGATGATCGCACCATCGAGAAAAAAGACCGTACGCTGAACGAGCCGCTGCAGTTCTACACCGGACGCGACCACATGCTCTATGAGCTGGTCGTCTTCTCGGCGGAGAAGAACAGCATCGGCGGATATCTGGCAACGCCGAAGAACGCTCCCACGCCGGTAACGCCGTAGATGGTCCTGCTACCGGCTGTTATTTAGTCCCGGCGGCGCGGGAGGTTGCCGCCATCGCCTCCTCTTCCGGCACAACCTCGGCGTATCCCAGTTCCGTCCGGATTCGCGTGGTGTCGTAGGCGATGTGCTGGCCAAAGTTGAACTTCGGGTTGGTGCTGGCAGGCACGGATGAGGCAGGCAGTCTGGCCAGCCGCTCGCCAACCGTCGGGGTGTGTTCCTCGCCTACGTTGTAGGTCCGGTTCGCGGCGGCGGGATGAAGCGCCGCCAGGGCAATCGCAGCCGCGACATTCTCCACGTATCCGTGGGTCCAGCGCCACTGCGGGTGATGGCGGAAGGCATGGACTGTCGCCAGATCGGCATTCTCCTCCGGCCCGTAAACCTTGGGCAGGCGCAACACGGTTCCGGGCAACTCGCGATCGCCGGACGCGATCCGCTCAACCAGAATCTTGTCGTAGATGTTTACGAGATCATCGGGAGCTTTACTGGCGTCGCGATACGGATACAGCACGGTCCGCAGCGGCGAGTCTTCGCGCAGCAGGCCGGACTCCATCGGGCCGGGCTCGACTCCGCTGAACCGGCCAAACGCAAGATAAACATCGCCGCTGCTGATCCAGACCATGCGGCCGGTGTGCCCGCGAAAGAAGTTGGCGGCAACGCGCGCATCCACCTCACCCATGGCAATCATGTGGATCACGACATCCGGTTCCGGCGTCAACAGTTCGGGGGGAAAGCTGCGAACCGGCATCGCCGCCTCGGGCCGGTGTACGTGGCGGACACGTGAAGACAGCTCGGACTCATGCTCGCCACGATGGTAAACGGTGACCGAATGTCCGCCGGCCGCCAGGCGCCGCACGACATGCGCGCCGATGAACCGCGTGCCGCCGATGATGAGGATGTGCATGGTGGTCCGAGGTTGCACCGGGCGGAGCACCGCTTCAGCGGTGCGGGGCCGGAAGGCGTGCTCCACCCGCTATATGGGCCGAAAATGCTTTCCTTCACCAGTGGCCGGACTATTTTGCCCCGCTTTTCTCATGCAGCACTATGGGCCTCTGGTCGTAGGGCTCGACGGTTACGGTGAGGTCCTTGCGAGCGTCGAATTGCTCTTTTGTAGCGGGCAGCGAGATCATCACGCTGCCTTTCTGTTCGGCTCCGGGCGCGATCTTCATCTCGACCTGGAGTGGTTTGGCATGGCCGCGCAGATCGGGATAGGCCATCAGGTAGCGGTCGTAATCGCTCGCCGATGCCGCTTCGTCCGACTGATCGCCCTGGTCGGTCTTCATGCCCGCCTTGATGTTCTTGATGTAGAGGATTTTGTCGCTCACATTCCGCAGCGTCACTTCAATCAGTATCATCGGACTGGACATGTTGGCGGGCAGGCTGAACCACACGCCGTCAACGCTGCCCTGCGCGACCGGCTTCGCACGCTGGGTGTAGGCGATGATGCCAACCACAACCGCGACCACAACGATCGCGATGGCCACCGGCGCGGCGGGCGGCAGATTGCGCTTCGCGGTACCAAACTCATCGTAAGCGGGGACCGGCGCGCTCCCGGATTCCTGGCTCACCGGCTTTGGCGAAGTCTCATTTTCAGCCATAGATCATCTCCAGACACTCGCAATAAGTTTGTTGGTCCTCACTACTGTGCTCCGGGAGTTCAGCCGCCGCGGGATTGATGCGCTACCTCCTGGTCACCCGTCCACTGAGCCGGCCACTGGTGTTTCATCGCCTTGCGAAATTGCTTCTCCGGCAGAGTATTCAGCACATCAGCCGGCGTCAGCCAGGCGCGGCGCGCCTGCAGAATTCCATACCGGATCTTCTCGAAGTGCGAAGTGTGATGTGCATCGGTGTTGATGACGACTTTCACTCCCCGCTCCCGCGCCATGCGCAGATGCACGTCGTTCAGGTCCAGCCGGTCAGGATAGGCGTTCAGTTCCATCGCGACTTTGTTCTTCAGCGCCGCCTTCAGGACCGCGTCCATATCGAAATGGTAGGCATCGCGCCGCAACAACAGCCTTCCCGTCGGATGTCCCAGAATCGAGACGTTCCTGTTCCCCAGCGCGCGCAGGAGACGCTCGGTCATCTGCTGCGGCTCCTGGGTAAAGGCCGAGTGCACGCTGGCGACCACCACATCCATCTGCTCCAGCACCGAGTCGGAAAGATCGAGCTCGCCGTCAGCCAGAATGTCCACCTCCACTCCAGCCATGATAGTGATGCCGCCGATCTGCTGGTTGGCTGCGCGGATGCGCGCGATGTGTTCAACCGCCCGGCGGTCGTCCAGACCGTTGGCGAAGGCCAGGTTCTTCGTGTGATCGGTGATGGCGATGTACTTGTAGCCGCGCTGCTTCGCCGCCTCCGCCATCTCGTCGATGGTGCAGCGCCCGTCGGTCTCGACCGTATGCATGTGCACCTCGCCGCGAATGTCGCTGAGGGTGATGAGCCTGGGCAACCTGTGGTCGGCTGCCAGCTCGATCTCGCCGCAGTTCTCGCGCATCTCGGGCGGGATGCAGTCGAGCTTCAGCGCGCCATAGATTTCATCCTCAGTCGCACCAGCTACACGCTGATTGTTTTCCAGACGGAACAGGCCATACTCGCTGAGCGTGAGGCCCATCTTCAGCGCCCGCTGGCGGAGGCTCACATTGTGGTTCTTCGAACCGGTGAAGTATTGCATGGCGGCGCCATAGGATTCCGGCGGCAGCATGCGCACGTCCACCTGCATGCCGCTGCGCAGCCTGAAACTTACCTTGTTGTCGCCACGGGCGAGAACGTCGAGGATGCCGGGGAAGCGCAATATCTCGTCGATGAGGGCCGCGCGATCGGCGTCATCAACGCAGCACGGGCCGGTAATCAGCATGTCGAGATCGCCAACCGTTTCGCGGCCGCGCCGCAGCGATCCGGCGGGCGTAATCTTCTGGATGCCCCGGATGTGCTTCAGGTGTTCGGCCAGCTTCTCCGCGGTACGGTCGGCCTCGTCGAGCAGAAACCGCCCCGAAATGCGGCGATAGTCTTCGATAGCTTTCAGGATTTTCTGCTCGCTCTTCTCGCTCAGGCGCGGCAGCTCGCGCAGCTTGCCCTCGCGCGCCAGCTGCTCCACTCCGGCGACGTCGCTGACCTGGAAGGCGCTCCAGAGCAGTGCGATGGTTTTGGGGCCGAGTCCCTGGATCTTCAGCAGCTCCAGCATCGATGGGCGGTATTTCTGCAGCAGCTCCTGATGCAGCGAAAGCTTCCCTTCCCGGCAGAGCTGCTGAATGTTGGCCGCCATGCCCTTGCCGATGCCCGGGATCTCCAGCAGCTTTTTCGGTTCCTCCAGCAGTTCCGAAACCTGTTGCGGGTGGCCTTCCAGAGCCTCGGCGGCGCGCCGGTAAGAGCGGATGCGAAACGAGTCGTCGCCATTAACCTCCATCAGATCGGCGGTCTCGTAGAACACGCGCGCGATGGACCTGTTATCCAAATGGAAGCACCCGTGCGAAATTGTAACGCCTGCGGGCGGCCGCGACGGCGCAAGCGAAAAGCCCGGCATGAGCGCCGGGCCGCGGACCGGATTTCCGATGTGCGATCAGTGGGCTTGCGCTATGGTCACGCCTTCCATGCCATTCACCTGGGCCAGCATGTTGCGGGCCTGGGCGGCCACGGTGCCACTGTGGTCATGGGACAGCGCTACCTGGAGCTCGCGTTTGGCCTCTTTATAGAACTTCAGCGGAACCAGCGCGTAGGCCTTCACCAGATGGACCTCGGCAAAGCTGCTGCCCCCGAATTTCTCCGCCTGCCGGATGAGGCGAAGTCCCTTCTGGTACATGTTGCTGGCGATCGACGCCTTGGCCATCTCCAGGTAGGCCTGCCAGGATTTGGGTGAGTAGGCCAGGCTGCGTTGAGAAGCGTTCAGTGCCTGGTCGTACTGCCCCTGGTGGTTGTAAATGGCGGCAAGCGCGATGTACGCCGCGCTTTCGCTGGGATCGACGTGAAGCGCCTGCTCCAGCGTCTGTTGCGCCTGCTGCAGGTCGGGGCCCTGGACCTGCATCAGCCCGCGAAGCGTGAGTGCGGCGGCAAACTGGGTATCGATCTCCAGGGCGGAGTCCAGCAGCCGGTCGGCCTTCTGGTAGTTGCCCTCGTGAAAGGCCTCCAGCGCCTTGCGATACATCTTCGCAGCCTTTTCGGGCACCAGCAGCTGGGCAACAGAGACGATGGCTGCCGGAGAGTCCGGCTGAGCCGTACCTTTGGGGAAGCGGAGCTCGAGGCTGCGGTCGGGCTGCACGGAGATCTGGTCGCTGACCTCGGAGTTTTCCGACTCGGCGACCAACTCGTAGTTGCCTTTGGGAATGTTGTACAGTTCGAAGGTGCCATCCTGCTGGGTGTACGTAGAGGTCACGGGAACGGCTGTGCTGGCATCGTCGAGCTCCACATGTATGCCAGGGGCAGGCCGCCCATCGGCATTGAGCACTTTGCCGACGACGCCACTTATGCCTGAACTGACCTGATGGTTTGAAGGCGATATCTGCGCGGCGATGAAGGTGGTTGCAAGAAACAGCAAGCACACGGTTGCGACGGGGGCCCGGGAAGACATCTTCTCCACCTGTCTGCGATTCCACGAGGTGTTTTTCCCTTCTGCGCACCCGCAGACCCGGGGAAGTTTCACGCTCGGCGCGGGCCTGTTTTTGCGCCGCGCTGTTTCGTGAGATGAGCTTTTTCTGAAGGAGTTGGCTGTGGTCGTGCGCCATGTGACGAAATAAATTCCTGCGCAACGGGCAACTCTGGATGGCACCACTTTGGGTTGAGAGCACCATGCAGGAGAGCGGATCGCTGGTAATCCGGCCGGCGCGCAACATCCTCGGCAGTCTGCGCGTGCCCGGTGACAAATCGATTTCGCATCGCTATGCCATGCTGGCCGCCGTCGCCGGGGGCCGCTCGCGATTCCGTAATTTCGCGCCCGGAGCTGACTGCGCCAGCACGCTGCACTGTGTCCGGGAGCTCGGCTGCGGAGTCGAGCGCGATGCAGAGGGAGTTGTGAGCGTGGACGGAGTGGGCGCGCGGCTGCGGCCGCCGGCTGGGCCGCTGGATTGCGGCAACTCCGGTTCCACCATGCGCATGCTCTCCGGCCTTCTCGCCGGCCAGGATTTTGCCAGCGACCTGGTCGGCGACGCCTCTCTTTCGTGCCGGCCGATGAAGCGCATCATCGAACCGCTGACGCGGATGGGGGCGGAGATTCGCGGCACAGACGGCGATCGCGCGCCGCTGCATATCCGCGGCGCCAGGCTGCACGGTATCGACTATCGTCCAGCCGTAGCCAGTGCCCAGGTGAAGACTTCAGTACTTTTTGCAGGCCTGCTCGCGGAGGGCAGGACCTCGGTGGAAGAACCGGCGCGCACGCGAGATCATGGCGAGCTTGCCCTGCGAGCTTTCGGCGCGGAGCTGGAGAGGACACAGAATCGCGTCAGCATCGAAGGCCGGCAGCAGCTCCATCCGCTGGACGCCTTTGTGCCGGGCGATATCTCTTCCGCGGCCTTCTTCCTGTGCGCCGCGTCGATTTTTCCCGAGTCGAATATGGTAATCGATGGCGTGCTGCTGAACCCGACACGCTCGGCGCTGCTGGATGTGCTGACGGCGATGGGCAGCCGGATTTCCATGATGCGGGTTGAGGAAAGCAACGGAGAGCTGGTCGGCACCATCAGTCTGGTTCCCGGCCGGGGCAGGCCTGTGAAGGTGGAAGGAGCTCTGACAGCGCTGCTCATCGACGAGCTGCCGGTGCTGGCGGCGATAGCCCCCTTTACTGCCGGAGGACTGGAGGTGCGCGATGCCGGCGAGTTGCGCGTGAAAGAGTCGGATCGGCTGAGCGCGGTGACTCGCAACCTTCAGGCGATGGGTGCCCAGGTGGAGGAAACGGACACCGGATGGCGGATACCCGGGAGGCAGCGCCTGCATGGAGCCGAAATCCAGAGCTGCGATGACCATCGCATCGCCATGGCCTTCGCCGTTGCTGCCCTGCATGCGGAGGGCGAGAGCGTCCTACGCAACGCGGAGTGTGTCGCAATTTCGTATCCCGCGTTCTTCGACGATCTGGAGAAGCTGGTGGAGCGGTAGCGGCGCGTCCCAGAAATTCCCGTACTGTCTTTGGTGTGCAATGCAGTGTTCGGCGCTCTTGCTCTCGGGGGCTAAAGCTCCTGATTTCCAAGCCGTCTTGCGGCACGGCTGATCCACCCCAGCAGAAGCGAAAGCGGCCTCTGCCGGGGCCCCGGGTAAGCCGTGCCCCTTCAAAAGAATTTATGAGACGAATCCTACTGCGAGCTCAGATACTCTGCTTCGCGCCGGATCTCCGATATCCGTACCGCTTCAACGCCCGCCTTTTGCAGCGCTTCATTCAGTTTCGGCAGCTGCGTGCTTTTCAGATTCTTCCAAGTCGCGAGCGCGGCCCTGGCCTCCTGGTCTGCCTGGCGGTACAGTTCCTCAGCCTGGGATGGAATTGCGCGGTCGTTGCTTTCCACCACGCGCAGTGCCGCCGCCAATCCCGTGCTGGCCGAAGTCAGTCCGGAGATCGAACCGGGCTGTGGGTTATCGCCCTTTTCGATCTTGCCGATGGCTGCGTTGAGGTTGGTAAGCTGCGCGGTCACATCGGCGTGTTTCGCCAGTACTTCCCCGTTTATCTCCGACAGGCGCTTCTTCAGGACGGCAATTTCGGCGAGCGCCCTGCGGCTGCTTCGCACCTGATTGAAAATCTCCAGTCCCAGGCGGAGCTGCTCGTTCAATTCAGCCGTTGTTGCCCGCGCCCGCGAATCCATCTGGACGATCAGCGGCTGGGTGAGAGTCGCGCCATCTGCTGTCAGCTTCACCTGATAACTACCGGGTAGCGCGCGCGGACCGCGAGGCGCGCCGAATCCTTCCTCCTCCTCGGTCTCGGGATTGGCGCCGGTGCTTGCCCAGCGCAGGTCCCAGACGAAGCGGTGAGCGCCGGCGGTGTTCTCCAGCACAACCGGCTTCGGGATCCAGCGCTCGGCGATGGGCAGCGGCGGGTGAGGCGCCTGCTTCCGGGGCCCGGCGGTGAAACCTCGGACCAGCTTGCCGCCGGAATCGAAGATTTCCAGCGTCAGCGACTTCGCCGCGGACGGCAGGTAGTAGTCGACGATGGCGCCATCCGGCGGGTTTTTGGCGCTCGGCTCGTCGGGCGGCAGGGGGGTGCCGAGGAAGAAATCGTTGTCGATGCGGACGGCTGTCGCCGGCCTGTACAGGCGGGGGCCGGATGCCGGCGATCCGGTAGCGAGTTGCCGCAGGAGCGCGATGTCGTCCAGGATCCAGAAGGAGCGGCCGTGGGTTGCGACAATCAGATCGTCACCGTGGATGGCAATGTCACGAGCCGAGGTGACCGGCAGATTCAGCTGTAACGGCTGCCAATGGTCGCCGTCATCGAACGAAATGCAGATGCCGAGCTCGGTGCCGGCAAAGAGCAGCCCCTTTTTCTCCGTGTCCTCGCGCACGGCGTTCACGAAAGAACTGGCGGGGATTCCGGTCGCGATCAGCTGCCAGCTCTGTCCATAATCGCGGGTGCGGTAGATGTAGGGCTTCTGGTCGTCGAGGCGATGACGGTCGACCGCAACGTAAGCTACGGCGGGGTCGTAGCGGGAAGCCTCGATCATGGCGATCTTGCTCCAGTCGCTGAGGCCTTTGGGTGTAACATCCTGCCAGCTACGGCCTCCGTCGCGCTTGAGATGCAGCAGCCCGGTGTCGCTGCCGGCCCAGATCTCATCAGGCTTAACCGGCGACGGCGCGATGCTGAACACCACACCAAAGCCGCGCTCTTTGGCGTTCTGCGCGGTCGCCGGTCCCGTGGGCTTCTCGATCGCGGCATTCGCCGCCGCGCCTGTGAGGTCGGGGCTGATCTGCTTCCAGTGCAGGCCGCCATCGGTGGTCTTCATCACGTACTGTGTGCCGAGATACAGCGCGTTCTTTTCGGCCGGCGAAAGCACCAGCATAGGAGTCCAGGGATCGCGATAGCGGCGCTGGTTGATCTCGCTGGCAAAATTGGGCATGGGCCAGGGAGTAATGTCCTGGCTGAGCGAAGTGCGACGGTTGAAGCGCACCACGTTGCCATAGACGCCGGTGGCATACAGAATCTCCGGATCGGCAGGGTCAGGCGCCAGCCAGCCGCTCTCGCCGCCGCCGACCATGTACCAGTCGCGGCCGGTAATCAGGCCGTGATCGGTGCGGTTGGGCACCGCGACAGCGCCGGTGTCCTGTTGCGCGCCATAGACGTGATACGGAAATTCGTTGTCGGTGATGACGTGGTAGAGCTGAGCCGTGGGCTGGTTGTACCACGTCGACCAGGTCTGCCCGCGGTTGAGGCTGACCGTGGTTCCCTGGTCGGTGCCGAGAACCAGATGTGACGAGTTCTTCGGATCCACCCAGAGCTGATGGTAGTCATCTCCTCCCGGCGCGCCGCGCACGATAGAGATGGTCTTGCCGCCATCCTCCGAGCGGTACAGCGCGACATTCGGCATGTAAATGACATCGCGGTTGTTGGGATCGACAGTGATGCCCATGAAATACCAGGCGCGGCTGGTGAGGCGTGAATCGCTATTGGCGAGCGTCCAGCTGTTGCCGCCATCCTCGGAGCGGTAGAGGCCCGATTTTTCCCCAGCATCGATGAGCGCGTAAATCCGCTTCCCGTCGGGAGCGACAGCCACTCCCACGCGGCCCCAGTCACCGTCGGGCAGTCCATTGCCGCTCAATTGCGTCCACGATGCGCCGCTGTCGGTGGAGCGATAGAGCCCGCCTCCCGGACCCTGCAGGGGGGCATAGGTGCTCCACGGTGGACGATGCGAATTCCATGTGCCCGCGAAGAGAATGTCAGGATTGGCGGCGGCAAGAGCGAGATCGGATACTCCTATGTTCGGTCCCCTGTCCAGAACACGTGTCCAGGTATTGCCACCATCCGACGACCTGTAGACGCCGCGCGTGTCGTTCGGTCCATAGGCATGACCGAGGACTCCGACATAAACGATATCGCCATTGCGCGGATCGACTACGATCCGGCTGATCTGCCGCGAATCCCGCAAGCCGATGTTTCTCCAGGTTTTCCCTCCGTCGCTGGACTTGTAAACGCCGTCGCCGGAGCTGAGGGCGGAGCGAATGTCGGACTCGCCGGTGCCGGCGTAGAGCACATCGGGATTCGAAGGTGCAACCTCGAGAGCGCCGATAGAGGCGATGGGCTGTCCATCGAAAATGGGAGCCCATGTCACACCGGCGTCAGTGGTCTTCCACACCCCGCCGTTGACGGAACCGAAGTAAAACGTGGCTCCTCCATCGGGCACACCGGTCACGGCGACGGCTCGGCCACCGCGGAAGGGGCCGATCAGGCGCCATTGCAGCCCGCGCAGCAGCTCCGGAGAAACCGTCTGCGCGGCGGCGAAGATGTCCAGAAAAAGTACAAGAAGCGCGACAAAAGCCGGAGAGAAAAACCGCCCTGCATAATGGTTCAAATCGGAGGTCCTCTGCCTGCAAGATGTGAGCAAATAGATTACATTACACTTTCGCGCGCGGTGGACGAACGCCTTCCGCGGATTTTCAGCAGTAGCGTTCCACGCGTGTACATCGATCGGAAACATGGGTCAGTCATGGTGACGCGTTGATTTCAATCAGGCGAATCTCCCCTGCGCTGTGCCTTTCTCTCACTCTTGCGCTTCATCTTTTCGCGCCGCTGCTCCGGTCACAGCAGGTCAACACGGCGATTCTCGGCGAAATGCGCTGGCGCAACATCGGTCCGTATCGCGGCGGACGCACGCGCGCCATCGACGGCGTCCCCGCCCAGCCCAATGTTTTCTACGCCGGCGCGGTCAACGGCGGCGTGTGGAAAACCACCGATTACGGGCGCACCTGGACACCCATCTTCGACCGCGAGCCGACCGGGTCCATTGGCGCCATCGCCGTCGCACCCTCGGACCCGAATGTGGTTTATGTGGGCAGCGGCGAGGGGCTGCATCGTCCCGATCTGTCCGTGGGCGACGGAATCTACAAATCCAGTGACGCCGGCGCAACCTGGACGCACCTCGGCCTGCGCGAGGGGCAACAGATCTCCCAGCTAGCGGTTGACCCGCGCGATCCCAACCGTCTGTTCGCTGCCGTGGCCGGCCATCCTTACGGGCCGAATCCCGAGCGCGGCATCTACCGCTCCAGCGATGGCGGGCAGACGTTCGAGAAAGTGCTGTACAGGGATGAGAACATCGGGGGCAACGACGTCAGGATCGATCCCGCCAACCCGGAGATCGTATATGCCACATTGTGGGAGGCCCGCGAGGGCCCGTGGGAGAACGGCGAGTTCAACGGCACCGGCGGCGGAATCTTCAGGTCGGCTGACGGCGGCCAGACGTGGAAGCAGCTTGCCGGCGGCCTGCCCGCCGGTGTCGTGCAGGCTTATGTAGCCATTTCACGCAGCAATCCCAAACGGCTGTTTGCCACGGTGGCGACAAAGGAGAAGGTCGAGCTCTATCGCTCCGACGATGCCGGGGCGACGTGGGCGACTGTGACCACCGATCCCCGGCCAAAGGCGCGCATCGGGGGCGGCGATCTTCCTGTGCCCGCCATCGATCCGGAAGACCCTGAGGGGGTTTACGTCGCCAGCACCGTAACCTGGAAATCGACCGACGGCGGCAGGACGTGGACCGGCTGGCGTGGCGCCCCCGGCGGCGATGATTACCAGAACATCTGGATCAATCCCGCGAATCCGGAGATCATTCTGCTCGCCAGCGACCAGGGAGCGATCGTCACCGTGAACGGCGGCGCGAGCTGGAGCTCGTGGTACAACCAGCCGACAGCGCAGCTTTACCACGTCAACGCCGACAACGCATTTCCCTATCGCCTGTGCAGCGGACAGCAGGAGAGCGGCTCGGTGTGCATCGCCAGCCGCGGCAACGACGGCGAGATCACCTTTCGCGACTGGCATCCGGTGGCTGCGGAGGAATACGGCTACGTTGTGCCCGACCCGACCGATCCCGACACGGTTTTTGGCGGAAAGCTCACCCGCTACGACCGGCGAACAGCCCAGGGGCAGAACATCATGCCGGTGCCGCTGAGTCGTCCCGATTTTCGCGTCATCCGCACCCAGCCGATCGTCTTTTCGCCCTTCGATCCGCACCTGATGTACTTCGCTGCCAATGTGCTGTGGGCGACGCGCGACGGCGGCCGGAGCTGGAAGCAGATCAGCCCCGATCTGACGCGGAAGAGCTTCGAAGTACCGCCAACGGTCGGGGTTTTCCGTTCCGAGCCGGCGGCCCAGCCGAGGCAGCGGGGGGTGATTTATGCGCTTGCGCCCTCGCCCGTTGACCAGCAGCGCATGTGGGTAGGAACCGATGACGGGCTGATCTGGCTGACCGCCGACGGCGGAGCGCACTGGAACAATGTCAGTCCCCCGCAGCTTTCGGCGTGGCAGAAGGTATCGGTGCTGGAGGCAAGCCACAGCGATGCCCAAACTGCCTGGGCCGCAGTCAACACACTGCGTCTCGACGACCTGCGGCCGCACATCTACCGCACGCGCGACTCGGGCACGAGCTGGAGGGAAATTACCACGGGTATTCCCGGCGATGAAAACGTCAATGCGGTTCGCGAGGACCCCGGCCGCAAGGGTCTGCTGTTCGCCGGCACCGAGCGCGCGGTTTATGTCTCGTTGGACGATGGCGACCACTGGCAGTCGCTGCGCCTGAACATGCCGGCGACCTCGGTGCGCGACCTGCTCATCAAGGACAACGATCTGGCAGTGGCAACCCATGGAAGAGGCTTCTGGATTCTGGACGACATCACGCCGCTGCGGCAGCTCGACGACCGGGTGACTGCCGGCCGAGCGTATCTCTTCGCTCCAGAGCCGGCTTACCGCGTCCGCTGGGACACCAACAGCGACACTCCGCTGCCGCCGGATGTGGCGGCGGGCGACAACCCTCCGGACGGCGCAATCTTCAACTATTACCTGAAGTCTTCGTCCTCTCCAGCCGTTACTCTGGAAGTTAAGGACAGCGCCGGAAATAGCGTTCGGCGCTTCTCCACTGCCGATCCGGTGCCCCCGCCCGATCCCCGGCTGGCGATTCCTGACTACTGGCTGCGGCCGCCGCAGAGGCTGTCGGGCGCTGCCGGTTTCCACCGCTTTGTCTGGGATATGCACTATGCGCCGGTGCCGGGCATCCGGCCGGAGTACCCCATTGCGGCGGTGTACAGGAACACCGCTCCGGTTCCGACCTCGCCGTCGATCATGCCAGGGAAGTACACCGCCGTGCTCACCGTCGATGGGCAGCAGTACGGCCAGCCGCTCACGGTGGAGATGGATCCCCGGGTGAAAACGCCGGTGGCCGAGCTTCAACGGCAATTCGAGCTCTCGAACCAGCTCTATCAGGACTTGCTGGCCTTGCAGCCGTTGGTGGAGAGGGCCGCGACTGCGCGCGCGCAACTGAAGACAATGCGGGAGAAGACGACGGGAGCGCAGGCAGGCAGCCTGGATGAACTGAGCCGGCGGCTGGAATCGCTGGCAGGTGGCGAGGGCAGACGGAGGCGCGGTCCACAAGCCGAGAACCTGGCCGGGGTGCGCGGCTCCCTGCTGCAACTGCTCGCGATTCTCCAGGAGGTGGACCAGCCCCCCACGACCCAGGCGACCGCAGCCGTCCCGAAGCTTCACCAGTCCACCACAACGGTCATCCAGCGGTGGGAGCAGTTCGAGAACGGCGAACTCGCCCCGCTCGGAATTCACCGTTAAGCTGGCCTGGCGTGCGGCATGCCCGCCGGATGCAGATGTGGGCGAACCAGCATCGTCATGAGCTTTTCTGCCAGTCCAGTCATCCAATTGTGGTAAAAGCGAATCCAAAAAGGTAAGTAGCTGGCTGCCGCCACGTGCACAAGGGCGTCGGCCGGGAGTTTCCTATGCGCCGATGGTATGTATCGCTCACGGTTTTGGGACTTGGCGGGATCAGTGCGCTGCTGCTGAGTGAAGCCGGACGCACTGCGCTGCGCAGGATCTTCGAAGGCTTTCAGCAGGCGCCCGACCGTCTGCTGGAACTGAATGACAGCCTGCAGAGCGAGCTGGACCGCATTCAGGCGGCCCTTGATCGCATCGCCGAGTCGCTGGAGCCGCGCCCGGAGCTGGGCCACTGACCTGCCGGCTGCGGAACGATTCTTTTCTGCCGCCGAGTTTCAGTCCGCCGTAATACCTTCCAACAGATCAGTCTCGTGCTTCGCCTCGCGTGGATCGCGGCTCGCCACCAGGTGGTACATCTCAAGCGTACCGAGGCGCTGGCCAAGGTTCTTTCTCACCCGCTCGAACAGCGGCGCCTGAGTGGTGTGCTGGTGGAATGCCTGCACCTTCTTTTCGAAGCGTTCTTTCCCGATCTCAATATGCGCGGTGACGGTCGCAGGCGCAATCGGCTGGCGATCGGGCAAAAGGAAATCCGCCGTATGGTAGTAGAGCTTCTGCACGCGATGCGGCTTGAGGCCCTGCTCCAGGTGCTCGGGATAACGGTCGGGACGTCCCGCCCACTCGAAGGCTAGGGTCGCGAACTGCCCGGCCACAGCGTGATCGATGTGCCCGGTAAGCCCACCATCGGGACCGAAGGTGATCATCACCTGGGGACGAATGCGGCGGATGCGCAGCACCAGATCGCCGACGGCGCGGTAGAGGTCGGCATGGTCAAGTTTGCTGTCGGCATAATCCAGGACTTCGCCATGGCTGACGCCCAGCAGTTTGCAGGAGGCAGCAAACTCGGCGCGGCGCAGATTGGCCAGTTCGTCATCGGTGCGGGCCGTGCCGCGATTGCGGGCGGCGGTGCCGGCAGTGAGGCAGACGACGAAGGTCTCGATGCCGCGCTCGTGATAAAGCAAGAGGGTGCCGCCGAAGGCGCCGGCTTCATCATCAGGATGGGCGGTAACACAGAGCAGCCTGGTCATAGGCGACATTGGATGAGCAGTACGCGCCTCCAGTTTCAGCGCAGGTAAGCCTTCCCGGATCGTGGACTTCGGCTGTGGCAGCCGGCGATGGGCCGCTCTGGAGCGTTGTTGCAATCAGCAAGAATCAGTGAGAGATTAGAAATCCGGCACTGGAGGCAGGGGTGAAACGCCGGATCGCGTGGTGGGCGGCTGTGGGCTTTCTGGTGGCGGTGGGCTGGGCAGTGTATGCGTCTGCCGGACCCGCTCCGATCACCTCAGCGGAGCCGACGCTGATAGTTTTCGCCGGCTTGACCCAGCCGATTGTCGCCGCCAGTCTTTATTTCCATTTCGGCCTTCACGTCTGGTGGGTCGTGGTGGCGAATGCTGCCACGTATGCGCTGCTGGGCGCCATCGTTGAGGCCCTGCGAAAGCGGTTCCATCAGTACGAATGTTCGGAACAGCCGGGCGCCTGAAACCGATCTCCTTGCCAAAACCAGCGCGCATCCGCAATAATTAACAGGTTGTTGCCTCAAGGTACATGAGGTCCGATGAGCGCCTGAGCTGCGTTCATTGGGGTGTGGAGCGACGCGATCGCTGGAGCACCCATTAGCCGGTCATCTCACCTGAGGAAAAACTGCCACCGGAAAAGCGTCATCCCTACGGTGATCCGTGAGGCTGGAACGCCTGCCGCTGTGGCGAGTCACAGGAAAGGAACCCAATCGCTGTGTTGATGATTCGTCTGTCGCGCCGCGGTGCGCGCAAGCAGCCGTACTATCGTATCGTGGTAATCGAGAAAGAGCGGGCGCGCGATGGCCGCTCGGTGGAAGTGGTGGGCACCTACAACCCCAGAACCAGTCCCGCAAGCGTGGAGCTGAAGCGGGAGCGCATCGACTACTGGACTTCGAAGGGCGCCCGGCTGTCGGACCGGGTAAAGAAGCTGGTGGAGAAGGCCCCTGCCGGCGCGCCGGAGCCGACGGCGGCAGCATAAGAGGATCCCGCGATGGCGGACAGGCCAGACATGATTGCGCTGATGGAGCTTCTGGCGAAGGCCGTGGTGGAGGCGCCGGATGAGGTCACGGTCGAACCGTTCGAGGAGAACGGGCAGACGGTGCTGGAGCTGGTGGTCGCGGAAAGCGATCTGGGCCGGGTGATCGGCCGTCATGGGCGCACGGCGCGCAGCCTGCGGACCATCCTGCACGCGGCGAGTCTGCGCACGCGCAAGCGCTATCAGCTGGAGATTATCGAATAGCCGGCGAGTTCATCACCATCGCCCGCGTGCTGCGGCCGCAGGGACGGCGCGGCGAAGTGCTGGCGGAGCTGCACACCGACTTTCCCGGGCGCTTTGAGGAACGCCGCAACCTGTGGGGACTGGCGCCGGACGGACACCGCAGCGAATTGCACCTGGAAGAGCACTGGTTTCACAAGGGCGGCGTAGTGCTGAAGTTCGGCGGCGTGGACAGCATCAGCGATGCGGAACGCCTGGCCGGATTTGAGATACAGGTGGCGCGCGAACAGCGCAGCCGGCTGGAAACGGGAGCGGTCTGGGTCAGCGAGATTGTTGGCTGCCAGATCTGGCTCGAGCAGGGAGAGCGGTTGCTGGGATCGGTGACCGAGGTACAGTTCGGAGCCGGAGAGGCGCCGCTGCTGGTTGTGAAACTGCCGGAGATGGCTTTGCCGGCGGGCGCCCGGGACAACACCATGCTGCTGCCCTTCGCGGAAGAGTTTGTGAGGAAGCTCGACCTGCCGGCGCGGCGCATTGAGATGGAGTTGCCGGCAGGCCTGCTCGATGTTGATGGCCCACTCAGTGACGAAGAGAAGCAGCGCCAGAAAGCAGAAGCCGGCGAGGCGCGAAGGGCAGGCGGCCGGCGGAGGCGAGATCAGGCCGGCAAAGCGGGCCAGCGCAGGAGCGGCCGGTAGTCTCCCTTGATGGCAACGAGCGCAGGTAACAGGCCTGAATGAAGTTCGATATTGTCACGATTTTTCCGGACTTTTTTCGCGGGCCGCTGGATTACGGCATCGTGCGCCGGGCGCGCGAGGCCGGGCTCATTGAAATTGCGATTCACGATCTGCGGGCCTACACCCACGACCGCCACCGCACGGTGGATGACCGGCCGTTCGGCGGCGGTGAAGGCATGGTGCTGAAGCCGGAGCCAATTTTCGAATGTATGGAGTCGCTCCGGGTTGCGCAGCGCGCGGAGCGGCTACAGCAGGGTGCGCGGGAGTCGGTTCTGCTGCTGTCGGCGCAGGGACAGCTGTTCACGCAGGCGCTGGCGCAGCAACTGATGGAGCTTGAGCGCATCGTTCTGATCTGCGGGCGCTACGAAGGCGTGGACGAACGGGTGACCGAACATCTGGCCGATCGCGAGATCTCGGTCGGCGACTTCGTGCTCAGCGGCGGCGAGTTGGGCGCGGCCATCATCGTGGATACGATGACGCGGCTGGTTCCGGGAGCGCTGGGCAATGCAGCCTCGGCGCAGCAGGAGTCGTTTACTCACTCCATCACGCCAAAAGATGGCGCGATAGGGGCCCCGAGCGCAGCGCAGGCGCCACGAGAAGGTGGGGCGCCGAGCTCGACCTGCGTCTCCGGCGGATTGCTGGATTATCCGCATTACACGCGCCCGGCGGAGTTTCAGGGAATGGCGGTTCCCGAGGTGCTGGTAAACGGGAACCATGACGAGATTCGCAGATGGCGGCGGCGCAGCGCCCTGCGCAAGACCCTGCGCAACCGTCCCGATCTGCTGCGGCAGGCGAAGCTGACCGAAGACGATCGCACGCTGCTGGCCGAGGTCGAGACGGAAACTTAAGCTGACTGCTGGTTCTTAAAGGAAACGAACATGTCAAGTGCACAGATTATGGACCGTCTGCTGGCGAAAACGCGGCGCACGGATCTGCCCGACTTCAAGCCTGGCGACACCGTCCGGGTACACGTAAGGATCAAGGAAGGCGACAAGGAGCGAGTGCAGGCCTTCGAAGGGCTGGTCATCGCGCGCAGCAAGGGCGCGCAGCCAAGCTTTACGGTGCGCAAGATGAGCTTTGGTCAGGGCGTGGAGCGCATTTTCCCGCTCTACTCGAAGGTCATCGACAAGATTGACGTATTGCGATCGGCGCACGTCCGCCGCGCCAAGCTGTACTATCTGCGCGGACTGCGGGGCAAGGCCGCCCGCCTGCGCGAAGTGGAAGGCCCGCGCAGCTAGCCGGCACGCTGCGAACGCCCGTCGCAACGGATAACCTCGCGCGGAGGGTTTCGTACGCGGAAGCCTATCTTCCAGACTTCGGGCGGACGAACCTGAGTGCGGTATGCGTCGGCGAAAAGCTGACCACCTTCACATCAACCAGGCCGGCCTGCCGGCCGGCCCCGAGCACCTGCTGTTCCCTGATCTCCTGCTTGCCTTTGGGATAGACAATCCACAGAGCGCCCCCGCTGCCGAGCGAAGGGATCACGGTTTTGATGCGGCCGAGCTCCACGGCCTTTTCAGCGCCCAGGAAGATCAGGTCGGAGGCGTCCAGCGGCCTCAAATCCGAAAAGCGTTTGGCCACGGCGCGCAACTTCTTGAGGAAAAGGCCATCGCCCAACGCTATCGCCGAGATCGCCAGTCCAGGCCGGATGCCGAGCTTATCGGCCCTGCTTTTCGGATGGAGGATTCTGTGTGCCCACTTGCGGGCATCTTCGCCGAGCTCGAGAACGGCCGCGCCCTCCGGCCAGCTCAGATGAAGCTCGCCGCCGCGCGCCGAAACCGATTTTAGCGACGCCAGCGGGATCCTAAGGCGAACGTCACCGCGGTAGACGATTTCATCGCTTTCCAGCAGCACTTTGCCGGCTACCGTGCTGCCGGCGGTGCGAATGTTACAGACAAGCTCGCGTCCCAATTCCTTCTCCCAGACTCCGTGGAAGCATCGTTCAGGAACGGCAAAACGTCAACAGAAGAGTCGCAAACACGAAACCCCGCTGGAGGGGCAAGCGGGGTTTCGCACTCCGCCCGGCCGGAGGAGCCGGGCATTCGTCTGGCGCGATCTGCATTCGCGCCGGTCAGATTCTCGCCGCCAGCTCCAGCAGTCCGACGGTCATGGCAATCCAGAGCGCAAGCGCCACCGTGTTGAGGGTCACGCGGACGGCCCCGTTGTCGATCAGCCAGTTATATTTCGCGTCCATACGGTTTCTCCTTCCGAAGTGGCTTTCGAAGCAACAATCGCAACAGAAGCGTCTGTTGTGCATCCCGAAGGTTGCGCCGGAAATGCTGTTTGGCCTTACCGGATCAACTTCTGCAGAGATATACGCGCGGGGTGGCGAAAGGTTCCATGAGGGGACAGGAAAATGGGACGGGTTGCAGATTATGGCTGCCAGCGGCGGCCGCTAGCCTGCGCGCAGGGATTCGCGGCGCTTTTCGGTTGACGGCGAAGCAGCCGGAGAGGTCGCATGCCGGGGAAGGACCTCGCGCAGCGCCCACTCGATGCGCTCCACCGAGGTGCGGATCATTTCCACCGATTCGTCGTCATTAGCGGTGACCGTGGCGTAGGTGATGATCTGCAGCGCATTACGGATATGGTGATTCATCTCCGCGATGGTGCGTAGCCGTTCGTCCACGATCCGCCTCCGGAGACGCTCGTAATTGGTGAAGCTATAGAAAAGGAATCCGGCAACGATGCCGGTCAAGGCGTTGGAGGTGAGCAGAATATCGCTGCGCGTGATGCCGTCGCGTGCCAGCAGGCGGTCGAAGCCATAGCCTATTGCCCAAACCAGCAGCACGACCACGACGCAGAGAACAATCAGCCGCGTCTTTGAATTCCGACTCAAATCCATGGCCGCCACTCCAATCTTCCCCTGTGCTTTCCCGCGCCTAACTCTGAGACGCCTGAAGCGGCGATTGGTCGCCGTGAAAATGACGCAAAATTGCCGTCGCCTGGGAGCGGTTCACAACCGCTGCCAGCGCAGCCGCGTCCGCCTCCCTGACCGCCTGCAGGCTGCCGAAGTGCTGGAGCAGCCGCCGGGTGGTGCGCTCGCCGATGCCGGGGATGTCCAGCAGTTCGGTGCGGCGGTCGCGCATCTGGCGGCGCTTGCGATGGAAGGTGACGGCGAAGCGGTGGGCTTCGTCGCGCACCAGCTGCACCAGGTGCAACACGGGAGAGTGCCGCTCCAGCCCCACCGGCTCGTCCTCCTGTCCCTGGATGTAGATGATCTCTTCCCGCTTGGCGATGGAAGCCAGCGGCTGATTGACGATGCCCAGCGCCTCCAGCGCCTGCGCCGCAGCGTGCAGCTGTCCGATGCCGCCGTCAATGAGCACCAGACTGGGCATTGCCTGCTTTTCCGCCGGGTCCAGCACCCGCCTGTAACGCCGGGTAACGACCTCGCGCATGGAGGCGAAGTCGTCCACCCCTTCAACTCCTTTGATGATGAATTTGCGGTAGTCGGATTTCTTCATCTGGCCGTCTTCCCACACGACCATGGAGGCCACCGTCTCAGCGCCCTGGATATGCGAGATGTCGAAGCATTCGATGCGCCGGGGCAGCTCCGGCAGCATCAGCGCGTCCTGCAGCGCCTCCTGGATCGCCCTGGAGGCCGGCTTCATCACGCGGAAGCGCTGGTCGAAAGCCTGCTTTGCGTTCTGACCAACGAGATCGACCAGAGAACGTTTCTCGCCGCGCTGTGGAACATGGATCTGCACCCGGCGCTTCTGGCCTTCGGAAAGCATCTCCTCCAGGGTGGTGCGGTCGTCGAAATCAACCGGCACGTAGATGGTGTGCGGGACATACTGCTGGTCGAGATAGACCTGCTTCAGCAGGGAAGAAAAGAACTCGCCCGGCTGGAAACCCTCGTGGCCTGCGATTTCCTGCGACAGGTCCCGGTTCTGGACATGTTGGGGTGGCAGGTCTTCCCAGAAGAACTCGCGTTTATCGACGATTTTGCCGCCACGCATGTGAAAGAGGTTTACCGCGAGCATCCGGCTTTCGAAGTGATAGCCGAAGACATCGGCATCGTCGCCATCGACGGCGGCGATGCGCTGCTTCTGCTGCAGCAGGTCGACGGTCGAGATCAGGTCGCGATACTTCGCCGCCAGCTCGTACTGCTCACGCTCGGCCGCCGCGTTCATGCGCTGGTGCAAAGAACGCGAGAGATCGGCGCTCCGGCCTTCCAGAAAGAGCTTCACGTCGTGCA
>Ga0335081_10001408_pt1 | contig 38341 bp, 39 predicted proteins | sample Lox_Sample_35_FD_206713 | JGI IMG/M metagenome (GOLD analysis project Ga0335081, IMG submission 206713) | Soil microbial communities from Loxahatchee National Wildlife Refuge, Florida, United States - Lox_Sample_3.5 | ecosystem: Environmental > Terrestrial > Soil > Wetlands | place: USA...
GAGGCGATAAAGACGGATTTTCCGGTGAAGGCCGCGTGGGTCTCCCCCAGGTCGAAAGGCGCGAACCTCTGCCCGACCTGCTTCGAACCGATCGACTACGAAACGTTTCTCATGATGCCGAAGAAAAAATGCTTCTGTCCGAAATGCGGGGGAGCGCTTTTTCAGTATTACCGCGACGGAAACCGCGGCAGGCCGTCACTCGCCAAGTACATACAGAGGAAGATGCGGGGCTTCTTCGATTTCATCATCTTCGACGAGGTCCACGAGTACAAGGCGGAAGGAACTGCTCAGGGCGCGGTCCTCGGCAAGCTCGGCGGCAAGGCGCTGACGCTCGCGGCCACGGGCACGCTGATGGGCGGACGAGCGTCCGATATCTTTCACCTCCTCATGCGGATGGCGCCCCGCCAGATGAAGCAGGAAGGGTTCGAGTACAACTCCGTGACGGACTTTGTCCGGCGGTACGGCGTGCTGGAGAAGGTAATCGACCTTGACGACGTGGACAACAAGCGATCAATCGGGAGGAGGAGGCGCGGCGAGACCGAACGGGAGCGGCCCGGCCTCTCCCCGCTCGTCGTCGGGGTGTTTCTGATCGACAAGGCGGTTTTTGTCCGGCTATCGGATTTCGCCGAGAAGCTCCCCCTCATGAGCGAACATCCCGTCGCCTGCAGGCTGCATCCAAAACTCGAGGAAGGATATGCCGCCCTTCTCCGTTACACGGACGCCCTCCGGGGCTGCAGGAATCCCGCGAAGATTCAATCTTCGGCGATCCAGGCGCTTCTCGCCTACCCGGACACGCACGGCCCGGAGGAGATCTATGACGACGGCGAAGACGGGCCGCAGCTCGCGCTCTCCGCTCCAAAGGTGACCATCCCGGTCGGCGAGACGGAGAAGGAACAAAAGCTTCTCGAGATCGTCAAGAACGCGAAGGCCCGGGGGAAGAAGGTCCTCGTCTACACGACCCAGTCGAACAAGCGCGACCTCCAGCCCCGAATCAAAAAGCTTCTGGACATGCACGGAATCAGGTCAATCGTCCTAACCAGGAGTGTTTCGACCGCGGAACGGGAGCGGTGGATAAGGACGAACGCGCCCAAGGTCGATGTCCTGATCTGCCATCCCCGCCTCGTGGCCACGGGACTCGATCTCCTGGAATTTCCGGTGATCGTATTCTTTGACACAGGGTACTCCACCTACCTTCTCCGGCAGGCCTCCCGCCGTTCGCTCCGGATAAACCAGAAGGAGCCCGAGATCGACGTCTATTACCTGTACACGGCCGGGACGATCCAGCAGGACTGCCTTTCGCTCATGGCCGTCAAGAACGAAGTTAGCCTGATGGCGGAAGGGGAGATACAGGAAGGAGGCCTTTCGGCAATGGCCTCCGCGGGCGGCTCAATCTTGAGCGAACTCGCCAAGGTCATAAACGGCCAGCTCAAGACCGAGAATCCCCTCGAAGTGTTCTCGCGCATCAACAAGCAGAACAACGAAGGAAAGACCCGCAAAAAGGAAGATGTCCGCACGGAACGCGAAGTTCCGGACAGTGAAATTCCCGCCGATCTTCCTCCCTTGCGCACGGTCGAGACCAGGACAGGGCAGCTCGTGATCCAATTCTGAAGCGAAGGGTACAGGCAAAGACGCTGGACAAAATAGGCGTGGTTCCTGCGATTATCTCCGTTGTTGCCCGTATGGGTCTTTGATAGGCTGGCTCCACAGAGAAACAAAAGCCCTTCAAAGGAGAAAGCCATGAAACAAGAAGATACGACAACGCTCAGAATCGGGGATGATTTCAGCAAAGCGTGCGCCGCCTTCGAGGCGTATCTCGACCGGCTCTGCATCTACGGAGAATGCAGAATGCCGTGCGGCGTCTGGGACAGCGAAAAGAGGCGCTGTTCGCTCAAGCACCAGGTCCGTCTCATGCACCGCGCACCGAGAAACTACGTCGATGGTGACCCAATTGAAAAAGAGGATAGAATGATACTTTCGCTTCTCGATGAAATCTATTGCAGCATTGGCGCCGAAGCCGCTTTGAGCAGGGGGTGCGAAGGCGCCGAGCGTCACGCTCGGTCCAGTTTGTCACAGAACTAGACGGAAAGGGGGAGCATGGCAGAGAACGCTGCGGATACCATGCGGCTTTCCGGCGTCAACCTCATTACCGGTCCGTCAAACGCCGGCAAGACTTCACTCTGCGAGGCCATCAAATGGGCGCTTACCGGCGCCTCCGGTCTCCACCATCCCACTACCGTGGATTTGAGTTTTGACGGCACCTGCGTTTCGAGGACCGAAGTGCCGGGCGGGGGATCGAGAGCCGTCGTGAGCGTAGGCGGTAAGGAAGCCGTAGACCCGGACGCGGCATTGCGGGAGATCGGAGCGAATCCCGCTTTCTATATCGACGGCGCTCTGGGGCTGTTCACGAACTGTTCGGAAACCGGTCCTCCGACCGTGATCGAGTCGGGTAAACAGCTGGTGGATCTCACCAAATACAGCCTCGAGAAATGCAAGTCCGCACTCCGCGAACTCGTGGCCGAGCGTGAGATTCTCGCGGCCGTAGCCGCAGGGATAGAGGCGAAGAGCTCGGCGCTCCGAACGGCAGTCGACTCGGTGCTCCGCGATCTCTCCGAAATGAAAAAGATGGAACAGGCGCAGCTCGACCACTCCGCCCTTCACGTCATGGACTGCGGCGAATGCCCGGTTTATCCGCTCCAATGTCCCTGCGCGGATCCCATCGTAGAGCTCACGAAGGAGCACTACCGAAAGCGGACGGAGGGGGTCGAATTGATTCCTGATTTTATGCGCGTCCTCCGGAAAAAAGAGAGGGAGCTTGCCGAGAAACGGCTCTGGCTCCATATCCTCTCCGAGGGAATGCCGGACGCTGGCGGGAAAAAGGTTCAGGAGAGGCTTTCGGAAGTGGAAGCGAGGATCGCGCAGGGAGAGAAGGTCGTAGAAGGCAGGGAGAAACTGACCGCCTGGGAAGAGAACAGGAAGAAGGCGGAGTCGTACATTGCAGTCAAGGACAAGCTCATCGCCCACGCCGCCCAATTAGGACTGCAGCTCGACTTTGACGGAAGAACGTACCTGCTTCGTGGCATTCCGCTGGAACGGGTAAGCAGAACGGATATCGTTCTTCTCGAATACTGTCTTCAGGCAGCAGCGGGCGTTCCGCTCGTGATGGTGGACGATTTCGACGTTCTGGACAAGAGCTGGAAGGGCCGCCTGATCGGCCACGCGGAGGCTACGCGCAAGCCCACCCTTCTCTTCGCTTCGTCATCAGGGCCGATTAGGATTCCCGGTGTCACGTCCTGGCACCTCGACGGGAGGCTTAAGAAAGTTGCTGAGTGTTGATATGAAAAAGTACAAGGTGAGCGGTAGCCTCGCGCACCAGGCCAAGCCCAAGAAGCGCATCGATTTCTCGCGTACCATTGAGGCCGAGGATGCTGTTCATGCGCTGGGCATTTACCGGCGAAAGCTCCGGGGAGTGAAAAAGTCGAGAGTAGTAGGCATCGTGGAGGTGACGTAATGGCTGAGAGACCGCCGATAGCAAAAGGAAAGGATCTCCCTGCTCCCGCCCTTACGGAAAACAGTGTCACGGTCCTTGAGAAGCGGTATCTCAGGAAGAACCAAGCGGGGAACGTTATGGAGACACCCGCGGAACTGTTTTGGCGCGTAGCGGCGGCCGTTGGCGGCGCGGAAAGGGAATACGGTAAGAGCCCCGAGGAAGTGGAGGAGACCACCAGGGAGTTCTACCGGATGATGGCGTCTCTGGAGTTCCTGCCGAACTCGCCCACGCTCATGAACGCGGGCACGGAGCTCTCGCAGCTCTCCGCATGCTTCGTTCTGCCCGTGGGCGACTCCATGGAGGAGATATTCGAGGCCGTGAAGAACACTGCCTTGATCCACAAGTCCGGAGGCGGCACGGGCTTCTCGTTCTCGAGGCTCCGGCCGAAGAACGACGCGGTCAGATCGACAAAGGGCGTGTCCTCGGGACCGATCTCCTTCATGCAAGTCTTCGACGCCGCAACGGAGACCATAAAGCAGGGAGGCAAGAGGCGGGGAGCGAACATGGGGATTCTCCGGGTAGACCACCCGGACATCGTCGATTTTATTCACTGCAAGAAGGAGAGCAGTAAGCTGAACAACTTCAACATATCAGTTGCGATCACGGACGAGTTCATGGACGCTCTCAGGGAAAGCCGCTCCTACGACCTGATCTCGCCGCGCACCAAGGAAGTAATTGAATCCAAAAGCGCACGGACCGTCTGGACGACGCTCGTAGAGCAGGCCTGGAACAACGGGGACCCGGGCATTGTCTTTATCGACCGGATAAACAAGTACAACCCGACTCCCCACATTGGGCGGATTGAGTCCACGAACCCCTGCGGGGAGCAGCCCCTTCTTCCCTACGAGTCCTGCAACCTGGGCTCGATCAACCTGGCCCGGATGTTGAAAGAAGAGAACGGAAGGTTCGTGATCGACTGGAAGAAGCTCGGCCATACGGTCCGCCAAGCAGTCCACTTTCTCGACAACGTCATAGACGTGAACAAATATCCCGTGGACCGGATCGCGGAGACAACGCTCGCAAACCGCAAGATCGGTCTTGGGGTCATGGGCTTTGCCGACATGCTGATGCTCACGGCCGTGCCGTACGACTCCGAGGATGCCGTGGCAACGGCGGAGTCCGTCATGAAATTCATCTCGGACGATGGCCGGAAGATGAGCGAGGAGCTTGCCCGGCAGCGCGGCGCCTTCCCGAATTTCAAAGGGAGCGAGTACGACAGACCAGGAGAAAAGCCCGTTCGAAACGCAACGGTGACGACCATCGCGCCGACGGGCACGGTGTCCATCATCGCCGGATGCTCGAGCGGGATCGAGCCCCTGTTCGCGCTCTCTTTCGTCCGGAAGGTGCTGGACGGGAACGAACTGGTCGAAACGAACTGGGTATTCGAGGCAGTTGCGAAGAAGCGTGGTTTCTATTCCGAAGAGCTCATGAGAAAGATAGCCCGCCGGGGTTCCTGCCGAGGAGCTGCCGGGGTGCCGGCGGACGTTCAGAAGGTATTCGTCGTCTCTCATGATATCGCCCCCGAGTGGCACATTCGCATTCAGGCAGCGTTCCAGAAGTACACGGACAATGCGGTCTCGAAGACCATCAACTTCCCGAAGAGCGCCACAAAGGAGGATGTCCGGAATGCGTACGAGCTTGCCTGGGACTTGGCGTGCAAGGGCATTACGATCTACCGCGACGGTTCGCGGGAGGAGCAGGTCCTGAACATAGGAAGTGTGGACCAGGCGAAGAGGCCCGCAGACCAGATCGCGGACCAGGAACGGCCCAGGCCCTTTGTAGTGGAAGGCCGCACGTACAAGATCGACACCGGCAGGACCCGCCATCCGCTTTATGTCACCGTGAACCATGAACGCAACCACAGCGGAGCGATGAGGATGACGGAGGTCTTCCTGAACACCGGATCGGACGCCCATGACCAGTGGGGCAGGGCCCTCGGGTATCTCCTCTCCGGCATCTTCCGAAGAAGCGACGACCCATCCTGGGTTGTGGATGATCTCCGCAAAGTGAGGGACACGGAAACGTCCCATCCAAGCGCCCTGTTCAGAAAGATCGTGCCCTCGCTCGTAGCGGCCATCGGAGAGGTCATCAACTCCCACATGGAGACGATCGGGATCAAAGACCCGACAGCACCGGTGGACGTCTACTGCGAGGAACTGGACGTAAAGCAGGCGTCAGAGGATCTGTATGAGCTTTGTCCGGAATGCGGCAGCAGGACGCTTACGCGCGAGGAAGGGTGTAAGAAGTGCCACAACCTGTCCTGCGGGTATTCGCAGTGCTGAGGGGACAGATTCTTCGGGAAGATATTGCGGTCTGAACCGGATCAATCCAACGGGCCGCAAGGAACCAATATGACCGGTACAGGAGAAAAGTGATATGGCGAGCTTCAATAAGGTGATACTTCTCGGCAACCTGACGCGTGACCCCGAAGTGCGTTACACGCCGAACGGGATTGCGGTGGCTAGTTTCGCTGTTGCAGTCAATCGCAAGTACAAGCAGGGCGACGAGACCAAGGAAGAGGTCAGCTACATCGACATCGTGGTGTTCGGCAAGCAGGCAGAATCATGCGGGCATTACATCAACAAAGGCGATTCGGTGCTGATCGACGGCAGGCTCCAGCAGCGGCGCTGGGATGACAAGGAGACGGGTCAGAAACGAAACAAGATAGAGGTCGTCGCAAACCAGGTCAACTTCATGCCGAAGCGGCCCGGCCAGACCCCGCCGGGAACACAGGGGCCAGAGCAGGATTCCCCACAGGAACCCGGCGACGGCGATATTCCGTTCTGACGGTTACCTTTCGTTTGCGCTATGGACCACGTATCTACAGGCCGGCCTTTTAAGTCCGAAGGGCCGGCCTTGGTATTTTCAGGAGGAGCGTTTAATGACTCAGGCTAAGAGCGGGATGAAGAAGCGATTAATCATGTATCTCGCGCGTGGGAGGGAAGTCTTCCTTGGAAAACCTGACCCTGCATGCAAGATCGGAAATTGTGTTTTCTCTCGATGATCTCACCAGCTTGCAGTCGAACCACCGGCTGATGATTCTTTATCTTCGAGGGATGCGGGAAGGACTTGCAACCTTCGCAGATGTTCGGAAATACCAGGACAATATCGCAGCAATCTTGCGGGCCACATATGCGGCCTTGGAGCTGACCGACGACGTTTGGAAGAACGCGGAGGTCATCAATGAAACTCTCATGACTGTGAAGGGAGGTTGAAACAGACATGGCGGCAGATGGCGGAGATGACAAGAAGCCAATCGTCGATATCGACGGTCTCACTTACCATTGCAGGATGATTGAGGTCTATCTGAATGACATCAAGGAAGGAAAAGACTTCCTTGCGGATGTCCGGCACCACATCAGGGCCATGCAGGACATTTTCGAAGAGGCCCATTTCGGGAGAGTTGCGTGAAGACAATGCAGGTAGAAATATCCCGGATCATCCGGGAAGACTCGCCCAAGCCAAGCAAGGGTCTCGTGGAGAGCATCAGGGAAGAGGGCGTCATCGAACCCGTGGTACTCCAGGAAGGGGCGAGCGGGAAATACATCATTCTGGACGGGCGCCGCAGGATCGACGCTTCGGAGCTTGCGGAACTCGACAAAGTCCCGGCAGTAGTCTACGGAGCCGACGAGCTCGACACGAATAACTTTGACCTGATCCTTCTGAAGCTTCAGTTTCACCGTTCAGCCAACCCGGGAAGGGAGCTCGAAGCCGTCAAGCGGAGGATCAGGGAAGGCCGGACAATCGAGGAGATCGCCGAGAGCATCGGCGTGAACGTGGTCAGGATCAAGCGGCTCTTTCGCCTTGCAAATCTCTGCACGCGGGGGCTCAGGCTCCTGTGTAGCGGCCAGGTGACGGAAACGAAGGCGCTCTCTCTGGCAAGGCTTCCCGCTAACGTCCAGGAAAACCTTCTGGCCGAGCACGGGTCCAAGATCAAGGCGGACGTGATCCAGGCCGCGATCCGGGAAGAGAGCCTGGTCAACGTACAGACAGACCTCGGCGGGTTTGACGACCTGCCGAAGCTCACGCCCGTCCAGGCGAAGTTCGAGGAACTTGCGTCGGTCCTGCTTGTCAGCAACAGGGCCGGCGACAGGGTGCGCGAGGCGATCAAAGTGCTTCGGGAGTTCGTGAACGACTCATTCGGAGAGAGAGGGAAAAACGCCGATGATAACGGTAACGAAGACAGCAGTGAGGCGGGGATGCGGGAGCCGGGTGCCGGGGGGACTCTATGCGTGCGTCCAGACATCGCCCCAAGGGTCGCCGCTTGAACGGTTCCTGATCGATCCACCCATTCCGCATGAATGCCGTCCCTTCCGCGCGCCGATGGCGCTTGACGAGAAGCAGGTTCTCATGTGGGTCGGCGAAGAGCACTATCCTTTTTGCCCGGACTACATCGAGGAAACCAGGCTCTACGGCGTATCGAAGAGGATCCCGCTCGGGATCGATCTCAAGGTTTTTAAGCCTTACGAGACGTGGATGTGTTTCATCCATCCGCGGGCGGTCCTGGAGCAGCTTGAGCCGGTTCACGCCTGTCCGAACGAGAGGCGCAGGGCCCTGCACACAGCGGGCGAAGAGCGGTGCATAACGGTTCTTTACTATTTCGTGGACGCCGCCCAATCCGCGGATTCTCGCGGGACTGTTTTCGAACGAACGATCGGCGACACGACCTACACGGTCCCGAAGCTTCTTCCGAGACAGGGCGAGAAATACAGCCCGGGCATTTTCCTGCGGCTGCCGTTCAGCCACTTCGAGTACATTCTTCCGGCCGAGGGGAAAGTGGATGTCCGCGTTCAGAAAGCAATGGAGGACGGGATCAACATCATTGCCGTGAAAGACCAATGACGCCGTGCAACTGTATTCGTCGACATTTCGCGACGATTATACTCAACGGGAAGGATTACATATGTCAGCCACCGATTTGGCAGACGATCTGGAACAGGAAGACCTGGAGGTAACGCCGGACGAAGCCACGAAAGCCCTCGCGGACACGGACCTGTTCCTGGGCGATGCGTTCAAGATCGAGAGAATGGGCGTCATCCGGCCGGGGATCAGGGTGCCGAAAAGGGACTGTCCCCAGGACCTTGTTGCTCTCTACGGCAGGCTTGTAGAAGAAGGGAAGACGTGGGACGAGATCGACGGGCAGCTTGGCCTCGACCCTCAGAAGAAGAGCTGGCTTACCCCAAGGAACGTGGATTTCTTCTGGGTTGGCCGGGGCGACTGCCATGCGGACCCGTCTCATGCAGAGCTGATCAGGAAGCTCTACGCAGACCAGGACGGGAAAATCCGGAAGATCAATATCCGGTTCCCCTTCGATGACATCAACAGGATGATCGCCGTCAAGCTTTCCTGCTACACATCGATGGGGTTGCGGTATGCAGGACGCTTCCACGATGGCAGACTCATGTGCGAAGACATGGCCACGATTGGCGAAGAGCGCGAGAAAAAGGCGCAGGCCTTCAGCCGGAAACGGAGTCTCAGGCCATGCGTTCCCGACCAGTGCGATTTCTACCAGGAGAAGGCGTGCCGCATGCACGGGGGGTTTATCTTCAGCATCCCGGGCGTCCCCGGCATGGGTGTCTGGGCGATCTATACTCGGAGCGCCCATAACAGCATGGTGTACATCAGGACGATGCTTCAGAAAATCGAAGGCTTGGCAAAGGACTACTGTGGACTCTCTGGCATACCGGGCGATGTATTCCACTTGAAGAAGATCAGGGGGAAGGTGAGCCTGGACGGGAGGCGCCAGTACCTCATCACGATCAGCTCGAACCACGACGCTGACCAGATCGAACGCATCTTGGCCGAGAGATATCAGAGGAAAAAAATAGTTTCGCCAACAACGGCCTTGCGGAAGCCGGTCATGAGAGGGATACGTCTCCCCGCCATTTCCCGGGGCGTGGACCCGGCAACGGGCGAGATACCCTCTAAAGGAGCGGAAGACGCCCCTGGCAATATGCCTGCTGGATCGTTGGACGAAGGACGAGCGCCGAATGCTTCGGCAGCGTCTTACAGCCAACCGAACACGACCGCAGACCAAGAGCCGAAGCACGAGAAGCCGAAGCACGAGACGACAACGCCACAGCAGGCACCCCAGCCGGGGCAGGACAACGGAGCTGCTTCACGGAAGGGAGGCCAGGGACGAAGTGCGGGAAACGGCGCGGGCGAATACGACGCCCGGCTGATCTCCTTCATGAAGAACGAGCTTATGGCGCATCCGCTCCTCGCTGGAGTGAAAAAGGTGGATATTGTGAAAGGCGTCGAGAAGATCTCCACGGAGATTCTCAGGAAATCCGCGAAGAAGGCAATTGCTGCGGAGGTGGATCGCCTGATCGGTACCATCAAGGCCCGTCTCGAAAAGCGGGACGTAGCGGCATTTACGCAGGGGAATGGCACCGGAGATCAAACCTTGTCAAAACAGGGACCCGTTTCCACCAATGATGCACACGCAGCAGATTCTCTCTTTCGGGAATGGCCAGCAGGAGCTACCGAAGCATCTGGATCTTCTTCAACGCCGGTGACATCGAAACAGGAAACATCATCGTCCACGCCACAGCACGGTACGGAAGACCTATTTGTCGGTTTGAGCGTTCAGATCACACCTTTCCTCAGGGGAGTGATGAAAAATCCTTTATTTGCCGGCGTGCAGGGCAGTTTCCGAAAGGTGATGGAATCCTACTGTACCCAGTCCTTCGGCAAGGAATTGGCAGCGCTCTCGGCCGAGGAGGTCGGGAAGTTCATGAACGCCGTCTCGGGCGCTCTTGCGAAAAAAGATGTGAACGCGATCATTGGGAACTGGTCTAAGGAGGGGCCTCAGCAGTCCGCGCCGAGGCACAACGCGAACACGGCGGCGTAGCGATGTATCGTGATTGCAAGGAAAATCGAAACGGCCCCCTGGAAGGTCAATCCCAGGGGGCTCCATTTTCTATCCATGTTGACACAGATAACAAACTTCCATCACAGCAAACTGCCGCCCATCGGCGCCATTGGCCGCGTCCGGAGACTTCACTCCTTTGGCGGACGCGAGAAGTTTCAGGTCGTGGCTTATCCCTTGAACGATAACGTGAGCCCTTACAGCATCGGCATCCACACTTGCTTCATACGGTCGATGTGGAACGTGAAAACGCCCATGAGAAGGATCAGTGGTGTCTGGTTCAAACAGGACGGGGAAGGCGATTGAAATGCGGAGCGCTTTTACGGATGGAGGCCGATATTCATTCATCAGGAGGTGTTTGTGAGCAAATGGGTGAAGCAGTGGAACGTCGCGGGGAGTTCTGGAGCGACATGGACAGTGTCCGTGAATAATCAAGGGGAGTACGCGTGCTCGTGTCCCGTCTGGAAATTCAGGAGGCGGGAATGCAAGCATATCGATCTCGTCAAGGCCGGGATGTGCGGAAACGGAGGCTCGTACCGCGAGGCGGTTCCCGGCAACGTAGGAGAAGTCATGATCGACGGCGAAAAGGTGCTGTATCCCCTTGTGCCGTTTAATGACGGAGGCGACCTGCGGGCGACGATCGTCTACGACATGATGCGGGCGAATGTGTCCCCCGAGCAGATCAGGGACTACAAGGAAAAGATGCTCGGGAAGGTCTCGATGCGGCAGATCACCCTGCACGTTAAGACAAAGGGGAGGTTCGTCTATTCCCGGTTTGAAAAAGGACAAGGATGGACCAATCCCGTGTACACCGACGCGAACCTCCCGGTTCGGATGGTACCCAAGTGAAAGGAGAAGGCGATGGCTGATCTCTGCGCGAAACTATTTGTCGACGCCGCGCGAGAGCACGGCGAGGCATCCGACAGTTTCGAGATTGAAATTACGGATCTCCAAAACATGCTTGAGGTCGCGATCTCGCTCTTGCCGGCGGGGGCAAAGGCCCAATTTGTGAAGAACCCGGCAGTCTTGAGCGTGCTTCATGACGGCGGGGTGATCGAGGCGGATTCTCCCGAGCATATCTACGGATACTGCAGGGTTTCCACTGCCGCTATCGGCGACCGGCCGTGCGAAGGGTGCAGGGAAGAAAACGGCGCCGGCGCTCCGTGCGTGCACGATTCTGTCTGCCTGGCATGGAAACTCTACAGTCAGGAATAAGAGGGATAAAGATCGCATGCGCTTGACTGGAGTACATATTGCGGACGTACATTTCGGAAGCGACGAGGACCTCCTGAAGGAGGTCCTTGCTTGTAGCGGCTTTGCCGCTTCGTATGTGGAAAAGGCCAGGCCCGACTTCGTGATGATCACGGGCGATCTCTACGACCACCGGCTCCTTCTCGACTCGGCGGGGTCGCTTGCCGCGCTCGCCTTTGTCCGGCGCCTTGCGGCTGTCTGTCCAGTGCTCATCGTCAGGGGCACGGATCTTCACGACTTCGACAGTCTCGAGGCTCTTCAAGGCCTGCCGAACGTCATGGTGGTCAGCGAAGCAAGGCAGGTGTTCTTTCGTAAAGCTGTCGGGTTTTACGAGCGTAGGGAGAACGACATCCCCGACGCGGTCTTTTCCTGCCTGCCGTCGCCGTCCAAGACCTTTCTGGTTTCTCTCGGTGCGACGCCGGACGATGCTCAGAAGGAGGTCGTGAATACGGTCGGGAGGATCCTTCGCGGCTGGGGCGAGGAGAATGCCGCCTTGCGGAAAGCCGGTGTGGTAACCGTGCTGGCCGGGCACGGAACGATAGCGGGGGCCGTAACGTCAACAGGACAGGTAATGATCGGCCATGATCTCGAATACGGCACGAACGACCTCGCCTTGGCGAACGCCGACTATGTGGGATTCGGCCATATTCACAAGTCGCAAAAGGTCGGTCCGGCCTGGTACGCGGGCTCGATCGCAAGGTTAAATTCCGGCGAGCAGGAAGAGAAAGGGTTTTTCGTGATTGACCTGGAACCAGGGAAGCCGGTTACGCCCCGGTTCATCCAGACGCCCGCCCGAAAGTACCTGGTTATCGACCTTGGCAAAGATCCCGAAAACTGGATGGAGGAGGTCAAAGCGATCATCCGGTCGGGACCGATCGGCGACAATACGGTGGTCAAAGTGAAGGCCGCGCTTTCAGAGTCGCGGGCATCCGAGATCACACGGAAGGAATTGGAGGAGGTGGTGGGAAAAGCCGTTCTTTTGGAGAAGTCCGTCATCCCGATACAGCGGGCGCGGGCCGAGGGTATATCGTCACTCGTATCGGCCAAAGACAAGTACCTCACATGGGCGAAAACGACGGGGCAGAGGGCGGATAAGCACATACTCGCCGTGGTGGACATGCTTGAGCAGCCGGTAGAAGAAGTCCTTACCGCTGTCAGGCAGAAGTTCTGCGCTGAGCAATCGGACACTTTGCACGAACTCGCTCGGACGCCCGCGACTCAAGCTGAAGCGCCGCCCCGCGAGGACGCATCCGGTTCCCGGTCTGCAGCAGCGAAGAAGAGTGGAAAGAAGAAAATCCAGGTCGAACAGCAGAAGTCCCTAACTCTGATCTGAACCAGAGAATTTCAGCGGCCCTTCCGAGCGACACCAGGGAGGGCCGGTTTTTTTGAGGAGGTGCAAATGGCGCTCAAAGTGATCAACGAGAAACGCTTGCTCACACTTGTCCCCGGGTTCATCCGGAACGCTTCGCAGATCTTCACCGAACTGGCCCAGAACGCCCAGCGGGCGGGGGGTACGAAACTCGACATTACCTTAAAAGACGGCGTATTGACCGCGGAAGACAACGGGCAGGGCGCGGACGGGGCGGAGCCACTCTTAGTCCTCGCGGATTCCGACTGGGACGCCACTGTGGAGCGGGACCAGATGCCGGCCGGGTGGGGGCTGTTTTCCCTGTACTCCCTTTGCGAGCACGTGACGTTTACCAGTATCTTTGGCACCCTCCACCTGGACTGCAAGCGGTTTCTGGGTGATGAACATTATCGGGACTCTGTCCTTGACCAGGTGGACGCGGAGAAAAAGCGTAAAGGGTTCCGGATCGAGGCAGTCCTGCGGAAATGCGCGGCGGAAAAGAACCTGGATCATGTCACGTTCTACGGGATAGAACGGCAGCTCGGTCATTTCCCGATGGAAGTCACCTTCAACGGCCAGGCGGTTAAGCGTCTGTCCGCCAACCCTTACGGCGATGACGCGCTCAAACTCACCTATCTCGGTAACGATCTGTACGTAAACCTCAAGCTGACCTTCCCGAAGACAGAGGATGAATTCAAAGGCAGGCTCCGGGTAATTTGGTACGGGATCGGCATCGGCCACGAGCCGGACTATTCCATCGCCGTCCTGAACGTCATGCGGGGCACGCCCGTTTCCCCCGTCCTTCCCTATCGTACCGACATAAAGCGCGATGAAAAGCTGATCGAACTTTACGATTTCATCAGGAAGAAAGTGGTGGAATACTGCATCCGTTGGATCAACAACGAGAAAAACGGGGAAGAAAAGAAACTCGTAAACCTCATGGACACCATGAGTTCCGTCGGGCTTCAGGACGAGTTGAACCGACTGAATCGGTTTTACTACCGGACCGTCGAGCCCTACCATGAAGAAGAGCCGTTCGGGTTCTCATGCGCTGGATCGTCACGCAAGGTCATCGTCAAAAAGGGAGAGCCCATTCCCAGAAGCGAAAATGTCAAGATATTGATCGATAGGGAGAAGAGCGATCAATCACGGGATGTGGAGGGAGAAGACGACGCCGACTTGGTACTGCCGGCGGGCGCGATCGTGGAAATCCATGCTAATCCCAAAAGACCCGACTGGCTCGTGGTCGAGGACAGGGAAGTGGTCATCCGCGTCAGCTCGAAGAAGCAGCACGATGGATTTTTTACGTGGCGTGATAGCGACATTGCCTGTAATGGGAAGAACATCCCCTGTCTCGGTTTTGTGCGAGGATACTGGGACGGAGAGATTTATTACCGTGGCGACCCGCGCAGTTTCGACGATATCGAGGCGGCTGTCTTTTCCATGCGCATCTATTCCGAAGACGGCGACACGTATGACACACAGCTGGACGAGTACCGCAGACTCTGTGGTGACGACGTCGCGCGGATCACGGGTTCATACAGCACCGACAGTCTGTTCGCAGAGATAGCGCAGGCTGCCGGTATGAAGATAGGCGACATCGGCGTCGTTACGGTCAAGGGCAAGACGGCGACGGTGAGATCGAAGCGCGGGAAGAAAGCGACGTTCAAGCTGTATTAACCATACCCGACCAAGGCAGGCGCAATGAAACCATTATTTTTGAGGCTTAAGAACTTCATAGGGATCCGTGACGGTCTCGGAACGGAGGAGATCGCTATTGACCTGTCTTCGCTCCGAGGTCTGATCGCTTTGACAGGGCCGAACGGGGCCGGCAAAACGACGTTCCTCGACAACCTCCATCCGTACCGGTTGATGCCCAGCAAAACCGGCGGGAACTACACGCCCGGCGCGTTCAGCTTCTACAATGAGACGTATGGGATGGCCGAGAAGGAGTTCATGTTCGAAATGGCTGGTCTTAAGTATCGCTCGCTCCTTTACATCGATCAGGCGAGAAACAAGCAGGAGGCATATCTCTACGTCGAGGACCCGGAAAACGTAGGCAATTGGAAGCCGGTCAACCGGGACGGCAAGGTTTCGACTTACGACAAGGCGCTCGAGGCCCTCGTCGGCTCTCCCAGGCTCTTTTTTAACTCCATCTTCCGCTGCCAGGACGCTCCGAGGATCAACACCTATCGCAAAGGGGTAGTGAAAGACATTCTGGCGGAGCTGTTACTCCTGTCGGACATCCAGGCGCGAGGAAAGAACGCCAAGGCCGTCGTTGACTTGATCGACGATCTCTCGGAAAAGGAAAAGGCCAAGGCGCTGGTACTCGAACCCCAGGCACTGGGCATTGAGGAGATAAAGCGTCAGCTTGAACAGGCGCGCGAGGAAATGAAGTCTGTCGCCGCGGATCTCATTGGAGCGACGGCCCGCGAGGAAGCCATTAGAAAGGAACTGCAGGCCGTCGAAGTCGAGGCCTCGAAGATCGAATCATTGGAGCGGTCGCATCAGGAGAAGAAGGGTCTCGAACGAGCGACCGTGGAGAGGATCGAGACGGATTGTCTACGTCTCGACGATCTTTCGGACAAGCACTATGAAAAGCACGGTGCGTACCGTCAGAAAATGGCGCGGCTCCGAAAGATCATGGATAACCGCCAAGTCATCCGGTCGAAAGCTGAGGAGGAGGCGGCGCTCTCCGCGGGGCAGGAAGACCTGCTCGCAAGGCTGAACGCTGTCGTCGGCGAACTGGCGGAGGCGAGGAAACACAAGGATGAGGCGGAGAAGCTCCGGGGCCAGGCCGGTAGACTCGAGGTACAGCAGGCGCGGAAGGTCTCGGAGCACAGGGCAAGGATTACCGCTCTTGAGAAAGAAGTCGCGCGCATTAGGGAATCGAGAGAGCTTTTACGCGGCCTTCCTTGTACGGAAGAGACTCTGAAAGCCTGCCCCGTGTACAAGGCAACCGCGGAGGAAGGGGAAAAGCTCCCGAGCCTAACTTCAGAGCTGGAACGGGCGCGGACGGGAACGGGGGAGGACGAGCAAATTGCCCGCGAGATCGCGGAGTTTAACAGTCGTATCGGTACACTGCTTGTAAAATCCGATACGTCCGGGCTTGCGAAGGAACATGAGGATATCAACAAAGAGCTTTCGGCTGTGAAGTCGCAGCTCGAGGACACGAAGCGCTACACGAAGCTCTTGCCCGAACTCCAGACAGCCGAAGAGACCCTAGCAGCAGTCGAAACGGAATGGAAAGAAAGCCGGGCGGACCACAGTCACGCAGTTGAGGTAACGATTGGGGAGGTCGACTCCTTGGAGAACGAGGTCTTGATTCTCCGGGAGACGCTGGCGTCGCTGGAAGTGCAGATTCGGAACGCAAATCATGCCAAGGAGAGGACGGTTCAACTGAAAAACGATTTTAAAACGGCGCAGGAACAGGTGAACCTCATCCGGGAGCGGCAGTTGGAGATCAAGGGAAGGATCGCGGGCCTTGAGCAGACAGCAGAGACGGCTGTGAACGCCGGTAAGCAGCTCGCCGAAATCAGCGGCAGGATCGAGGCGCTAAAGAGCGAGCGTGAGCTGTGGGCAATTGTACAGAAGGCCTTCTCCAATGACGGCATTATCGCGCTAGAGATAGACGATGCGGGGCCGCACATCGCCGGTCTCGCGAACCGGCTCCTTGAATCCTGTTACGGTCCGCGCTTTGTTGTCAAGATCATCACGCAGGACATGAAGGACGACGGGACGGCAGCGGAGTCGTTCGATATTTCGGTGGTCGATAACGAGTCCGGCACGGTGTCGAGCTTGCACGACAAGTCGGGAGGCGAGAAGACATGGGTAGAGGACGCGGTCACCAAGGCGATCGCGCTCTTCCACGCCGAACGGAGCGGCAAAAGGTACGCCACCCTAATGACAGACGAGCGGGACGGAGCGCTGTCCTCCGACGCAAAGCGGAACTTTTTCCGTATGAAGACGGAGGTATTGAACCTCGGCGGGTTCGCGAGCGAGTTCTTCATCTCGCATACGCCCGACGCCCAGGACATGGCCGACTATCGTCTTGTTTTCCAGCCGGACGAAGGTATCGAGGTGAACGCACGGTGTTGAAGGGTTTGCCACGCATAGAAAACATGACCGGAAGCTCGCGCCTTCCGGATCTTAATTTTCAGGAGGTCATCAATCGCATATGCCGAGGAGAACCGAACGCGACATACTCGAGGACATCCGGCGGGTGTATACGTCCCTGTCGCCGGAGAACCTCACCTGCGACGGGGAACTGAGTCCAACCGCCGTCAAGACGAAGAAAAAGAGGCTGCAAGAGGAGCTTAGAAAGTTGTTCGCGGAACTCGGTCGCGAGGTAGGAGAGGAGGAGGCCTTTCTCAAAGCTCCCTGAGGAGAAGTACAAGAAATTTGGAAGGTTCAGGAGGCTCCAACGTGAACATTATTGTCTATAGGTGCAAGTCGTGCATGAAGCGTGTGCCCCTCGTCAAGTATTGGAAAACCGAAACTCCGCCGGAAGGTCATGTTTTTCGATGCGTTCACTGCAATGCGGAAATTTCGGTGAAAGACGGGGAGATCATCGAAGCGAACGCTCAAACGAAGGAAGGGGAAAAGCGTGTCAGAGACAGCGGAGCTTCTCGAGAAGGTCATTTACCCGAAGCTGAATCATGAGATCGTTTTCGGCGATCTCAGGGATTTGCGCCTCAGAGGCAAGGCATATATTGCCACATGCCCCCATTGCGGCGCGGCGGATCATTTCTATGCCCTGCCGGACTGGAAATTCGGCAAGTGCCACAGAGGCAGATGCATTTACCACGGGAAGGGAAACGTCCTTTCCTGGTGGACGCACACCGCCAATAGATTCAATCTCAAAACGAACTACGAAATTCTCAGGAAGCTCGCCGAACTTGCCGGAGTGAATCTTCAGGAACACTCGCGGCTGCGGGAGCGGTCCGACAAACCTGACACGGTCGCGGACGTTTACCGGCTGTTTATCAGTATGGGACAGCAGGCGGCGGCTTCCATGCCGGATCCTTTTGCTGACTACCTGTCGAAGCGTGGTTTCGGCAGGAAGGAGGTCAAGAAGGCCGGCGTCATCTATATGGAGCGGGACCGTATGCTCAAGGCATTGTTCAGGGCGGGCTGCACGAAAGAGCTCCTTGAACAGGCTGGGCTCTTCACGGTCGGGTTCGGCGATATCTACCACATCGTTCTGCCGTACTACGACGAGCACGGCGTCTGTAAGGGATTTGTCGGAAGGCTCGATCCGTGGCTCCCGGAAGCCAAGGAGACGCCGAAGTACAAGAACTCTTTCGGCACCACGAAGGACGTCCCGTTCCTGTTTCACCTAGCCCTCGCTCCCGGCATCTACAAGGTGATAGTCGTCGAGGGACCGCTGGATGCGCTCCTCATCAATATAAAATGCGGGATGAAGGGCGCGGCTGCTGTAGCCCTCTGCGGCGATACCCTGAGTGACGCAGGACTGGCCTTTATTAATAGTTCACCAGCGCCCGTTGTCATGCTCGCGCTTGACGACGATGACGCGGGACGGATCGCAACGTTGAGTCTCATCAGGGGCATCAAGAAACAGGTACTCGTCGTCAGTAATTTTCTCGGGCACAAAGACCCCGGGGAACTGATACCTGCGGGGGGGCCCGAGACGTTCGGCGAAGTCGCGGCCGCCGCAATCCCTGCCGTCACCTGGGTCTTCAGGTCGGTTTTCGAGCGAGCGCACTCGCTCGGCACCGGCGCAAAAATCGACAGGCTTGCCGAAGTCGCTTCCATCCATCAGGTTATTCCCACAGCAGAGGGGAAACTGGAATTCATACGTGAAGCACAAAAGGCGTCTCTGCTTCCCGAAGCGACGATCAGGGCGATTGTAGAGGCAGCATGAATTGACCTATCCCTTCCCACGGAAGTACCTCGTGGGAAGGGATTTATGTTGCTGTGGCCCACTATATGAACAGTTCTTCTATCGCTGAGCATCGCTAAAAAAATTTTGCCCAAAACATCTGCTATTTCCATGGAATTCATGCAGATTGACAATGAATTTTGAAAAGAATAAACTTCTTTCTAGTTGTAGAAGCTGCGGATGATAGGAATATCAACACTTCAGAAGTAATATGCACCTTATGCTATACTGATGCGAAAGGGATATATTATCCCTTCATTAAAATCCATAAGGAGGTTTGGGCATGAAGATTCAGGATATTCAAAAAATTGCAAAGAAGAAAGGCGTTAATCCCGGGAAAATGACTCAAACAGACCTTATCAGAGCTATTCAAAAAGCTGAAGGAAACAATTCTTGTTTTGCTACCTCGTCTGTTCAGACATGCGGTCAGATGAATTGCCTGTGGCGTGCAGACTGCAAGTAGGATTTCAAATTCAGTTCGAATAGCCCCAGCTCTCGCCTTTTGTGTTGATAGTTTCTTTTTCCATATATTGTTGACCAAAAGGAGCCATGTATGAGTGGTATTTAGTTAATCTCAGGCGCATCATCCGGTTTTGGTCGTGCCTTGGCGCTTGCTGCCGCTAGACAGGGCGCTACCGTGATCGCCACAGCCCGACGAACCGACAAACTCAATCAATTGCGAAATGAAGCGTTTCCTCCGGCACCGCTCAGAATTGAAGCACGATTTGGAGAAATGTATATCATGAGAAAAAATAAATTACTGCAAATGCACAACGTTGGCATCGTTGTCGACGACCTCAAGGCCGCCATTGCGTTCTTTGCTGAGCTCGGTCTTGAACTGGAGGGCGAAATGACAGTCGAGGGGCAATGGGTGGACCGCATCGTCGGACTCAACGGTGTCCGAAACGATATCGCAATGATGCGAACTCCTGACGGCCATGGTCGACTTGAGCTGATAAAATTCCAAAGGCCAACGGCGACCAGCGGCGAGCCGAATGCACCGGTGAACACGTTAGGTATCCGTCGCATCATGTTCGCCGTTGAGAATATCAAAGAGGTACTTTCCCGTCTGCAGGCCCATGGAGCTGAACTCGTTGGAGAGATAGTACAGTACGAAGACATATACCTCCTCTGTTACGTTCGTGGTCCTGAAGGCATTATCATTGCGCTGGCCGAGCCGCTTCGTTGAAGTCCACAACGCCTCCTCGGGTTGCTTGCATGAGCGGTCTAACATCTCGGTCCAGCCGACCCTCCCAGCTTCGCCGCGTCGGGCGGCTGACCTCGGGCGTCCAACTGCAGACTTCATCCGGTATTCTATTATACTGTTGACATTTTGCTCACTGTAGAATGTAGGTGAAGGATGAACTAGGGTATCGCCTGATGAAAATATTAAACTATGATTTTTTTCGCGAAGAATAAGGGGAACTGTGGTTGGTTTCCGGGGAGCTACTCTTGGAGAAGCTTATTTCTTGAATCATTTCATATGCTTTAATGATAAAGATTTTTGTCTGTTTACCCATGCGTTTGCATTCTGAAAAAGATTTTGCAGCATAATCCTTCAAAGCGAAAGATTTGTCCGCAGCAATTCGTTTAAGAATCCTGTCCAGTCTTTCGCATTCTCCGTTTTCTTCTTCAATGCCTTTTAAAAATACCTCTTCAGCGACCTCTTTCCTTATCTTATAAGCTCGTGCAATTGAAGCGAGCATTTGAGCACTCGGCCTGGGTGTGCCGCCGGATTCCAACCTCTGGAGCATGGATCGGGAAATGCCAGACAGAGTCGACATCTGCTCAAGGCTGTTAATTCCCAATTCTTTCCGTCTGGTTGCCAAATACCTGCCAAACTCAATCCTGTCCATCTTCCCCCCTCGTCTCACACGAATATTCGGAAGCCTATCCAATTTTTGCAAAGTAGACACGGGCCAGGCGTCGAGAAGAACGCCATCCTCTATCATCGCAGAAGATGCGGAAAAAATATTCGACAAACTGATGTTTACTTTTTTTTCAGGGAACAATACTAGCACGAAACGAGTCCGAGAGTCGCCCCGTCACTCATCGTCGCTCTCCCTCAGCGAGGATCAAGGGAACGGACTCAGAATCTCGCAATTTCCCGTGATGAATTTTATCATCCGAGAAAGAAGAGCAGCGAATATGCCGAAAAAGGGCACTTTAATAAAAGCGCAGCACGGGTTTTCTGACTTTTTCGAAGAACGATGATAACACTCATGCAACATATTGTAAAGTATTTTTGTTTAAGGAAAAAGATTGTCCTCAGACTTATTTAATATCGAAATATTAAGGCGTTGTAGTTTCTATGAATTAAAATCCACCAGATAGATTAAAAGATTAATCTTGTAGTTTATTGTTGCAAATTATGTCAACCTTTGGTACTATATATGTAACTTCATGGCCCCTTGAAGCATTCATTTATCCAATAATTGGTTGTCGGAAAACTGAACGACTTTGAGAAGCTCTGCCTCGGCAGAGAAGATCAAGGGGGATGCCATGAAACAAAGATTACTTATAGTAGATGATGACCCTGCAATAATTCAATGTTTCGTATACCTGCTCGAAGATGAGTACGCTATCACGGCCGTCTCCTCCGGCAGAGAAGCAGTCAGAATCGTAAAATCCGACGAAGACATTGACCTCATAGTGTTGGACTATCGGCTGGACGATGTCTCCGGTATTGATGCTTTAAGAGAGATAAGAAGAATGAATGGCGCCATACCGGTCATATTCGTCACCGGTTTCGGAACTGAAGAGCTTGTTTTGAAAGCGTTCAGGAACGGCGCCGACGACTACATTAAAAAGCCATTCAGCTATCTTGAACTTCGCGATAGAATCGAACCCCTCATTACCGACAGGGAAAACGGGGAAAGAATCGTCAAAGGGGTACAGGAACGCGCCGAAGAAGCAATTACCCGTCAAACAGAAAAGACTGTATGCAGCGCCAGCAACTATTATAAGATCCAGAGAGCCCTTAAATACATCGAGGACAATTTCATGAGAAAGATCGGCCGCGACGAAGTCGCGAAAGAGGCCTGCATGGAACCGACATACTTCTCGAAAATCTTCAAAGACGTGACCGGCAAGGATTTCCGCGAATACTTGAACGACCATAGAATAACGAAAGCTAAAGAGATTTTGCTTAACGGGAGCAGGCTTTCGATAACCGAGATAGCGTTGGCGCTGGGATTCGGCGACATCACGACCTTCGAGAGGATATTTAAAAGAATGGTCGGCCTTACGCCGATGCAGTACCGAAATCGCTCCTCTTCTTCCGAGGAGGTAAGAATAGCCACCCTTATAGATCCATTTAGTCTGAACTAACCGTTCGGACGGGATGACCCCGGTTCAGACCGTTTGCAATTCTTCCTTGTAATTCAAGCATTTCCTCGTTTCTTGCCCATTCTCCCATTCACAAAAAGCCGAAAAAATACCATCGAAAGCCGAAAATATTTTACCAAACGTTAAGAAAGAATTTTCCGGGAATGTTATAAAATCGGCGTATTCTGGGCTATTTTCACTCTGTTTCTTTTGCGGGCAATAATATAATCTTTTATTCGATTATTCATCTTTGCTCGACTTTTGTGAGAAATCTTTTGCACGGACCTGAAAATGAGTTTGGAGAAACACAAGAAACTAGCGGCCCTTGTTCCCGATTATCCGTATGACGAATACGCTATACTCGCTGCTTGCTACTATAAAAAGGGGCGTCTTACGCTGGATCAAGCCATGGATATCGGGGGATTCGACGACAAAGAAGAGTTCACCGAATTCACCGAATGCAGGAGAGCGAGACTGCCGTGGGTCGAGAAGGCGAAACTGATACGGTGTGCGAAAGCAAGGAGCACATACAGAAACTTTAAGGCGTGGGTAAAGGACGAATTTGGGCTCGATGCGTCGCATACCGTCCGGCTTTTGAAGGCTGAATGTGAATTTGGGGGGACGGCGCTTGAGAGACTGCCTCTCGAAAGGGTCTTCCGGCTGTTTCGCCTGTCCGACGAGCAGAGAAAGGAATTGGGAGAATCGGGCACGGTCCGGATCCATGGGAGGACATTTACAGTTGAGGATCTTAAAGGCATGCCGCGCAAGGAGTTCTTTCGATTGACACTGTAAGTACTGGAATTTACAGAGGGGAGGTTGGGTGGAACGCGTTCCACCCAACCTTTTTTCCAACGTTCTAAGGATGACGTATGGGATTGGTCAAGCTAATACCGGAAGAGATTACGCCTCCCAAAGATCTCAGAGTCACGCAGGACATGCGCGACACCCTGATCATCGCGCAGCGGATGATAACCGAGGGCAAGTCGGGTCTCACAAACAAATGGCAGCTGCTCGCTAAAGGGAGCGCCCTGATCCTGGACAAACACCTGTACCTTGCGGCGGGGTACACAAATTATAAAGATTACTTCATCAAGCTTGACTTGGACCCATCGTATGTCGTCCGGACGGTAAATGCCCTGAGGATGTTCGGAGATTCTTCGCTGTCAAGGCTGCCCTTGCGCCGTCTGCTGCAACTCTTATCTCTGCCCGAGGAAGTCATCGCGGAAATCAAAAAGGGCGGAGTCGACGCGTTTATCGGGCTTTCCAAAAAAGGAAAGGCGTTCACAGCGTCGATAATGGAGCTAAAGACGGCCGCGTCATCCCTCAGGTCCCCTTCAACGGAAGTTCAATCAAGAAAGGGGGCCGACGACCTGTACAAGAGGTTAAAGCGGGACGACAAAGAAGCAAGGAAGGCAAAGGATCTTCAGTCGAAGGCCTTCGTCGAAAACGAGATCGCAGCAAATGAACTCGAATCACAGGTGATCCAGTTCGCGGCCGACCTGGACAGCCTCCTTCATCTCGCCAAGCGCGTGGGTGCAAAGCAGCTGGAATTCGCAGTCGACGACGGCATAGCGCAAAGAGTTCAGGAATTGTGTTACATCATCTATAGCCCGCACCAGCACGGGGTCGCGGCGGTACAGCATCTGAAAATTCTGCTTGAGCACATCGAGGAGACAATCAAGCGCGACGGCGAACAAGGGGGAAGAGACGTAGGACAATTTGTGGCGGAATTCAGAAAATATTTTGAGGACTGCCGCGGCCTGACCAGCAAGTTCGATTCAGCTATCGCGAAAGGGCGGGCAATCGATGAGAAGGCTGGCGGCGGTAAGGTAGTTCCGATGAAACGCTGAGCGTCCGCGCAGGCCGGATCGTCATGAGAGTCGAAGGAAAAATCGCAAGGGGGCGAGCAGCGGGAATCATGGGAGGTGTTATCATGACTGATGAGCCTACAAAACGATCGCTCCGGGAGGCGGAAGCGGTGAGGAGATTGCTCGAAGCAGGCATGAGCTATCGCAACATACAACTCTTTTTCAGCCTATCCGTACGTGACGCATACTACAGAGCTGTAGAGCATCTCATCATCGACCCACACTGCAAAAACAGCAGAGGGCGGCCGAAGGAGATTTATGAGGCTTTGACGGCCTCCCAAAAGCTGGTTATCCTGGAGCTCATGTATTTTGGCTATGACGTTATCGAGATAAAGAACAGGTCGAAGCTCCATATCGACAGCGTCTGCGAATTTCTCTTTGACAGCGACATGGCGTTCGGCTATCGGTACTGCTGCCTGAGTTCGTGCGGGAAACCTTTCGTCTATATAGACAATGAACCGATGTACTGCAACGACTGCGCGAGGGAACGGAAACAAGACAACATCGTGCAGAGAACCTTGAATGTAACCTATAAGCTTCAAAAACCGCCAGCCTGCCGTAAATCGGAAGAGTATAAAAGCTTCAACAGGCAACACGGTCTTATGCACAAAGAAAAGATTCTCGCCGCCAGTGAACCTCACTTTTTCGGCAGGGGCGCTGCGGACAACGTTGTCCGGATGGTTGATGCGATTGAGCAGGGTTTCCGCACGGACGCCTCGCTCGCGGATCCATCCCGGTTCATTGAACCGTTCCTTACCTATATCAACAACGTGAAGAGAGCAATCAACCGGTTAGACGCTATAATGAACAAGAAGCCGGAGGGCCGATGCGATTTAATCGGACGGCAGAAGGCTATGTCAACCGTTCAGCGGCCCAAACAGCGAAATGTTCGAGCCAACACTTGACACGGAATTGCCGGTCGCCTCGGACCGCTTGTCTGGACGAGAATATTAGGACTTCATGTTTTTCTTCGGACCGATTAATATTATCTATCTAAATCGATTGCCCGAGAATATTTCGATATTTCTTTAAAGCTCCTGCCAGATTCCCTTGTTCCACACTTCAATCTTTAAAACGGGATGAACTTCCCAGAGTGTACCCCGTGTTTTTCCGAGTTGGTCAGGGTGCTCAGGGTCATACATGGCCCATCCGGAGATTCTGACCTTTGCTCCCTGGCTTGCAAGCTTTTTTAGAATCCGCAACCTCCAATTGTTATGGCCATCCTGGCCAGCGGGCGTAGGTTCCACAACAACTGACTCCGCACGCATCGCAGTTGCTTCTGCTCTCGTACTCGGTTTCTTTGCGCCGATCCATACATGAAAATCGCGCCGCTCAGGATCATGACAATTACAGGATTCAGGACCGCTTTGCTTTGCACCAAGAATGTAGCCAATGAGAGCAATGCCCCGTTGCTCTCTGGGTTCGACGTAGTTCTTCTGATCCTCCGAAAATCTGTTTCGATTCTTCGGGGTGTTTAAATTAGGGGTAAACTCGCTCAAGAATTGTTCAACCGTTATTTCTTTATATTCTGAAGGCTCTGTTACTCGGTTCTTAAGACGATTGAGGATAATATCGCCGCCATCTCCTTCAGGCGGGCAATTAGCAAATGCTATCGCTGACGGTATAAGGACCGCAATTAAAAGTGCGAACGCTTTACGTTTGATCATATAATCTCCCTTCACAAAGGAAATGTCTTTAAGATGACAATTTAAGGACGAAATAGAAGAAAATTTCTGGCCCCTCGTGCGCAAGTCGAACGGCTGCTGCCGGAGATGAACTGTTTATTTCTCCTTTCGTAGCTTTGTTATTTCATCCAGCAGTTCCTTCTTGCTCATGAGCCCCTTTCTCTCAAGGATATTGAACATTGCTTCCTGCTGCAAAGCGTTACTGATCAGCAGCTCTTCAAATGTCACAACTTCCTTTGGATCAAGTTTTTTCCCCATTCAGCCTCCTCAGTCATAAGTTCTTGAAATTATAACACATCGGCAATCTAATTCCTTTCCCGCGTCATTATACCCCCCCCTTGACAAGTGAACGAATGTTCACTTATAATAAGCCTATGTCTAGAACGACGGGGCGAGATGAACTTCAAGGCCGTATCCGAGAGATTAAGGGATTCTTTCGGGAAAACGGCAGAATGCCGAGTTATGCCGAGATCGGACGCCTCCTTGGGTTCCACTCCAAAAACGCCGTATTCCGGCTTGCGGAGAAGCTCGTAAAACTCAAGGTTATTGGCAGGGATAAGACCGGGAGGCTTGTTCCCGGATCAATAGCTTCGCCTGTAAGGGTGTTAGGCTCGGTTGAGGCCGGGTTCCCGAGTCCGGCTGAAGAAGAACTTGTGGACACACTGTCCCTTGACGACCTGCTGATCCAAAACCGCGACGCGACGTTCCTGCTTAAGGTCTCGGGCGATTCCATGACCGGCGCCGGCATTATGCCCGGCGACATGGTGCTTGTGGACAAAGGCCGGACGCCTAAGAGCGGAGATATCGTGATCGCCGAGGTGGACGGCGAATGGACCATGAAGTACTTTAGAAAGCGCGGCGACACTATTACCCTCGTAGCTGCCAATCCCAAGTACCAACCCATTAAGCCAAAGCGTGAGCTGAAGGTAGGCGGTGTGGTAACCGCGGTCATCAGGAAGTACAAATAATCTCTCCTATAAAGCAGGTATCCCTATGGAAAGTCAGCCTCTTACTATCCGTTCGTGGCCTCAGGCAATTCTTCATATCGATGCGGACGCGTTTTTTGCCTCTTGCGAGCAGGCGATTCATCCGGAGCTCCGGGGAAAGCCGGTGATCACGGGTAAGGAACGGGGGATCGTGGCAGCGGCAAGCTATGAAGCTAAGGCAAGAGGGATTGAGCGCGGCATGCGTCTCTTCGAGGCAAAGAAGGTCTGCCCCGAGGTCGTCATGCTCCCATCAGATTACGAGACTTACAGCCTCATTTCGGTCCGCATGTTTGAGATCCTACGGCGCTTTTCTCCAATTGTCGAGGAGTATTCGATTGACGAAGCATTTGTTGATTTGACCGGGTTTAGAAGAGCCTTTCACGGTCCCTATGAAGAAATCGCAAAGAAAATGCAGGACACCATCCAGCAAGAGCTCGGACTTTCGGTTTCGATCGGGGTGAGCCTCTCCAAGGTCCTGGCAAAGATCGGATCAAAACATAATAAGCCACACGGCCTTACTTTTATTCCCGGAAGAGAGATCCATCTCTATCTTGAGAAGCTGCCGGTACAGAAGGTCTGGGGCATCGGGCCGAACACCGCGGCGTTTTTGAACAAGCACGGCGTTGAAACGGCCCTCGACTTCGCCCGGAAAGATGAACGGTTTGTGAAGCAGCACCTGTCGAAGCCTTATCAGGAGATCTGGCATGAGCTGAACGGCAGGAGCGTGTATCCGGTGACGGTCGAGACGAAAACAAGCTACCAGTCCATCAGCAAGGCAAAGACCTTCACGCCGCCATCGAGCAATGAAAGTTTTGTCTTTGCGCAGCTATCGAAGAACCTCGAAAATGCCTGTATCAAGGCGCGGCGGCACAGCCTCGCGGCGGCCCGGCTGATCATTTTTTTGAGAAAACAGGACTTCACGAGCCAGGGCGTGGAAATCAAATTATCCCGGCCCACGGCCTATCCAGTTGAGCTCTTCGGCGTCCTCCGGGAAGGTTTCAAGGCCCTCTTTGATTCAAGGGCCCCCTATCGGCAAACCGGCGTTGTGCTGTCAGACCTCAAGGCGCAGGGTAACAGGCAGTTCGACCTTTTTGAAGATACGACGCGGATTGAAAAGCTGTCGCGCGTCTATCAGGCCCTGGATGAGATTGCGGGGAAATACGGGAAGCATACCATTGGGCACGGTTCAAGCCTTCCGACGAAACTCCAGGCCCAGCACGAGGGCGAGAGGGGCGATACCCCGATTAGAAAAAAGAAATTATTGAAAGGCGAAACGGAAAGACAACGGCTCGGGCTTCCTATGCTGCATATCAAGATATGAGTCTATCAATATGCTTCGGGTGAGATGGAATGAACCTGAACAATGCATGTTACGACCGATATTTCTCACCTCTTATTTTATCTTGTCTTGTTCGATGCACCTACTACTTCTCAGGTTTCGCTGGATCGTAATTTAACAGATTCCGGTCGAAAGATGCATTAGAACGTGCGCCTAACGCGCCGCCTCATGGCGCGCCGCTGTCGAGGCGCTTCGTTAGAATTCAATCGCCCGTTAGTCAACGCCTTGTTGAATCTCGTCTACAGTTTTTATAAGTTTAAGTATTTCAGATGGACTAGCAAGTTGCGTATAAACGGCCCGAAAAGGAGAGGTTGTTAGCTCCACTTCTCTGCCGTTCGAAAATCTAGCTTTTACCCCGTATGCTTTCGGGTTTTCTAACATCGGTTCTAGTTTCTTGCGTCTACCTTCTTCTGCTTTTTTTCCGGTAATAAGAGATAACTCGACATGGTCAGCTGCAGCCATTTGAAAAAAAAGGTCGAGATCGAATTGAGCATAGACAAGTATTCTCCCCATTACCACGTCCAGTACCAGATCTTTTGGATACCATATGAGAGGGGAACGACTCATCACATAATTCATATTATGGGCAGCAAGGTTGATTAATGGATACTCTTTCTTTAAGGACTCAACCTCTTCGCTTTTACACTCGAGATCGGGATGTTTTATATGATAAAGCCAATGAGGCAATTGCTTCATATCACCTAACATCTTCATCCCCTTTTCTGAGACGCCCACAAGAAAAAGGCAACCATCAACACCGACAACTGAAATGCCGTCTTTTCTTGCAGCAGCTACGAGGTCAGGTATCAATGACAGGTAGGTCGTCATTCCAGGGGGGGTTCCCGCCTTCGCCAAGGCCTGCAAGACTTTGTCCCCCCGGTGGCGTTCTGGCAATACGTAGGGTTGCCCTATTTCTTCTATCTGCTTTAACCGTTCTCTTTGTTTCAGCATTCTTGCCGCCTGTTTTTTGGCGCGGGGTCCAAGCTCGACTTCCAGTTGATCAAGATCGGTCGCTGATAAAGTACCATTTCGAGTTGAAATCAAGTCCTCTATTTTATCGTTTACCTTCCCCGTCTTGACTTCCTGTACTCGCACATATAATCCTTCTTCATCCCAACGAATTCTTATTATGTCTCCCAATTGGACAAGACTTGTGAGATCTGTAACGATATGCAGTTCTCTTTTGCTTTCTTGATTTTGCTGAGTGGCGATAGCAACAAGCTTCATTAACTCATCTGGATCGCTCGTACCAGAGCGCGACTGAAAGACGAGATGTTCGAATATCCACGAGCCTGGTAATAGAACCCAAAGAATTCCATCCATCAGGCGGGTCAAAATTGCCATTCTGTTTTGGACGGCTTCAGCTTGCTCCTCAATATCAGCGAGCGCATGGCTCTTTTCCATTCGTAAACGCTTAATCTCTTCGGACAGTTGCTTGCCTTTCTTCATGAGATCTGCGTAAGTCTTCCCGACCGCTGGCTGAATTTGGGAATAGGAGAGGAAAAGCCCGTTCTTGAAACATTCGTTAGCCTTGTCGTCTACCAGATCATCCCCGAGTTTGTAGCCAGCGGCTTCTAAGGCCCTGACGCCGCCATCGAATCCCCATTCAAGAATTGTCTTAAGTAAAGGCTCGAAGGGCTCTAATGCGGGGTGCTCTACAATGGCAGTTATTCTGGTTTCATTTCTCATGCTCGTACGTAACTCTTATGTTCGGGACTAACGACGCGGCTGACACGCCGCTTCTGGGCGCGTCGCTGTAGAGCCGCAGGTTGTAATCTTTCAGGCATTGATATCCAACTGACCTATTATAAGGTCATTATGCGCGTAGCGTGGAAATTACCGATGAAATCGCGGACCTATTTGAAAATTGAGAACCCAAAATGCCACTCAGGACCGAAATAGTCAACGAATCTGGAAGAAGGAACCATACGGGATTACTAAAGAGCTTTGGATAGCCAGGGTCGCTTCCTTCACCATTCCAACGCATCGCAAGACGCAGAGTCCCATCTTCCCATTCACCCCAGGCAATCGAAAATTCACCATCATTGAAGAGTATGTGATGAACATGGAAATTCTGAGGATTGACATCTTCAGGACGTGGCATTTTATTACCTCCTTAATGTTATTCCCTGATTTTCTATTTCATTTCAACTTGAACTCTTCTTTATTACAGGGAGCTTCGACAACAGCATTAATAATCCAGTGAAACCAACCGTGAGAAATCTTCAGGATATATTCAGGAGCACCGCCCGCTCTTATCGACAATTCATCGCTTTCGATAAATTCGATATCAATTGGCAAAGCAGCTTCATGGACCAGCTCGCACCGGAACCATTTGTATAGGATATGAGGAATCGTATGCACTTCGTCACGAAACTCTACTTTCAAAACACCTCTCCACCTTTTATCCAAAAATGCTTCAAAACTTTCCCGTTCTCCTATTTTTTTATCTGGTAATTCGCGCCTTGCGGTAGCCGCAGCTGCAACAAGTGCAGTAAGAAAGGCTCCTTGGTATCGACCATTTTGATGCAGAAATAAAGCATCTTCAACACGATTACGTATGCTCATATATTTTCCGATACAACGCCGCCGCTGTAATGTTAAGTATCTCTACATTGGCCAATCAGTCGAGAACTCAATCCCATGGAGGCGACACATGGAACGTACCGTATTTGGTCGCTTTGTCTTGAAGCAATGTTCCTAGACGTTCGATTTCGTCAAACAACCGTCGGTTGTTAAACCAAACGAGGCGCGGTTGACCGGCGGGGGTGGTGAATTTGAAGCCTACGCCGATCATTTTCTGGTGCGTCGCGTTCTTGCATGAAATCAGCGTGAACGTCTCGCCATCGGGAAGCTCATAGAGGTCTTCAAGAAACTCAGGAATTTTGGCGCGGGAGATGATTTTCTCTTGATCGATAACCAGTTTCTGGCGGCGCAGCCTCGTCACGTGCTGGATATCCGAAGATTCCACCGGGATAAGGCCAACAACGGCACCCACACGGCTTCTCACCATCCATCCAGGCCCCAAAGGACGGAGCACCCCTCTTAAAGCGTTCATTGCCGATAAAGCTATTTCTTGGAGCAACAGCTTGAGATTGGCATGAGAAATACTGAACAATGTGGTATAGCTGACAGAGCCATCAGCCGCCGTGCACTTACGGTGAATGTCCATAATCTTTGATTTAGTGCCAAAGTGCAAGGTGAAATGGTGTCGCTCATTTTTTGAAGACATGACGAGCTTGTCTCTGGCGACGACGAAAACAGCTTGCCCGAGATCAACACCTTTTGCACCGTGCGGCAGAGATTGTTTATTCTCTAAATCTGACATATCCAAAGTTTTCCCTGATTGGTAACCGGTCCCATGTCGCGGCGACATTCGGATCCTGTTAAAAAGAGTTTGACACAAGCTGAAAAATTAGGACAGATGAAAAAAAACAAATGAGGCTCATCGAAAAGAAGAAGAGCCTCGGTCGAGATGTCAGGAGTGTGTAGCCTACCTTTTTTCTTCTCGCAGCTTTTTCAGGGCCTGACTTAAGGAATCCACGCCAAGACGCTCTTCAAGAGTGCCCAATTTCATATTTCCATTCTGATCCTGCAGGATTGGGTACTCTTTCTTCAGATTCTTGATCAGAGAGTCGCTTCTTTCTTTGCGGATTCTTTTAGAGACAGGGTTCTTCGAGTGCTGTCCCAGTGCCATTTGATTTTCTCGCAAATACGCATATTGTATTGGGCTCAGTCTGCCATGACCGTGACGAAGGATTATCGACCTAATATTCGCTACGGGAATCGTAGCTGAATATCGCAATCCCGCACAAACGAGCCCTTTGAAGCTGTTGGTTAATCGCCATCCTCAGAGATCAAGGAGCTTCGACCCCTGCTTGAGTACCTTGGAAACGACGCCGAGGACGGAGAAGTCCCGCGTGACGACGATCGGCTTATGCTTCACGTTGGTAGACTCCGGCTTCAGCACATAGTATCCCTGGCCGCGCTCGAACCGCTTGATGGTCGCCTCTCCGTCTATTAAGGCTACGACCACATCCCCGGATTCTGCCGTCCTCTGCTGCTTGACTAGGACCATGTCGCCGCTTTCGATCGGGACGCCGTTCACTTTTGACCGGTTCATCGAATCTCCTCTTACCCGGAGGAGAAAATAAGCGGCGCTGGCTGGCCTGAGGAAGTCTTTGGGCAGGCGCACCCAACCCTCGAAGTTTTCCTCGGCCAGCATGAGAGGGCCGGCCGGAGCTTCCCCGACCAGAGGCACTGATCTCGTTTCGAGCCCCTTACCGGGGGCTTTCAAAGGTCGCAGGCCTCGCGAACCAGACCAGCGCTCAATGTCCCCCTCGTCTTCCAGCCATTTGAGATAGCGAAGAACCGTTCTCGTCGAGCCCACCCCCAAGGCCGCCCTGAGCTCCTCGACGGTCGGAGCCGCGCCGGTCTTCACGAGCCGGTGATTGATCGCCTTGATGACATCTTCTTTCGTTAAGAGCTTCTTTCTTCCCATAACCAGCCGCATTCTATCCGAAATCGACGATATTGTCAATCATATTGTCACACTTGTTTACTTATAATCTTCCGTGTGTAAGCTACGGTTAGGTGTGCGACATTTATTGCTGTTTCAATAGTTCGCAACTAAGTTGGGGGTATGTACGATTGCTAATTTCTGGTAGGAATAGCGAACGTTTCAATGACTGGCAAAGGAAAAACTTTAGAAAGTAAGCTTGAAAAGTTGCCTGTAATCATTCATTTCTCGTCGTCTTAACGCTTGGCATCAGGATGCACACCGACAGCTACTTATCGTTTGTCGTGGTGCTCAAGCTCAACCACGAAGTGCATGTCGATCATCGTTTGCGACTCCGACGGTCTATGTGGGGCTTGCGATACCTCGACTTGTCCGAGTTGCTGGCTGATTAGTCGGTGTAGAACACGGCGACGGCCAAAGGTTGTCCAAGCCTTTATATAAGCCTGCACGTCATGAACGCTGGCGTTGGGGAAGTTCGTCCTGATGAATGCAAGACGCTCTTTGTCCAGTTTTTGGTCTGCGGCAAATGAATTTCGATACCACGTCGCGGCCGCAGCAAGTGCAACTATCCATGTCATCAATGGATCAAACTGCGCCAAAAATTCGAACACTCCAGAGCCGCGGTCCACACGATAGAGAAAGATGGGGGCCGCTTCGTCATATGCCTCCCGCGTCAGACATTCAGCCTTCACGTCGTGAAACGTGCCTTTAACCGTCTTGAAAACGACTTCAAGGTCGAACAGCGGCAGGTTTAAGGGGTGGCCTGCAAACGTCATACGCAAGAGGTGAAGCTGGCTGTTAGCGACCTTCTGCATGTATCCTGCCCCGTCATCGAAATCACGCCAGAGATCTTCGAGGTCGAGGTCTTTGCCAATCCAGTACTTTTCAACGCTCATTGTCTCCTCCGTTTGAATGCTTAACGATAATACAGGTTTAACTTTCCATACAGGCCTGTAGATGAGATACTACGCAAAATGCAACAAGAAACATGCAATTTGCAAAGAACACAACGACTACGAAGTACAGGAAATAGTTTACCGGCAAAGAATTAAGTTTTTATCAACGTGAGATATGCACTACTACCGGCAGCGAAGCAGTCTCGCCGGCCCTGGGGTTATTTGTCAGGTCCAGTATCAATTTTCGATTTTCCCAAACATCGCCCGATCAACTCAGACAACCTCTTGCACGGAGATTCAAATGTAATTGTGCTCGTATATATTGTTAGGACGCCATCTTCGTCAATGTGTCGGTCGCTATCTTCTTTATACTCGAACTGACGCTGTGCGATTCGACAACTGAGTAATCCGAGCTGTTCTGCATGGGCAGCCCAGTATCCAAACACCTCTCCTAAATTCAGCGGGGATATGTCAATCTCCGCTTTTCTTGAATGCGGCCACGCACAGTCTTGCACTTCTTGATTCCACGGTACTACGATCGAATCGCCCTCCCAATGCGCGTACTTTTTCTCATCTTTGCACTCGTCTGCATCCTTTGCACGCTTCCGAAACTCCTTGAATAGTTCAATCAGATCAGCATCCGACAGAGCTTCAGCCGCTCTGAAAACAAAATCTTCTTCAATAGATGTTTTTCGCCCCTCAGCGACGAGGTAACCGGTGAGTATTCCTACTATTTTGGGGCCAATTGTTTTGGACTTCGCAAAGCAGACCGTACAGTATGCATCAAATAGCACTTCGCTCTTGACGTCATCGTCCAATATTTTATCTAATGCAGCATCCGCCTCTGTCGATTTGATGCTGGTATTTAGCTCCTCCGACAGCGATTCAACGAAGCCCTCAAAAAATTTCTCTGCCCTGTAGCGTGTCCAGCGCTCAATAACTTTAGTGCCAAATTTATTGGCTATGATCGTTGTCAGCTTTTTCCCAATGGCGAGTTCAAGACCACTCATCGATATGAACTGACCCCCTCCGTTTGGACAATGTGTTAGACTGTCAGACAGGATCTTTAGCCCAGACAGGGCGGAAAGGATCTTGTCATGAGAAAACAGAGAAAGTTCAGCCTCGAATTCAAGCGTCAAGTCGTCGAAGAGCACCTGAGCGGGGTCAGCACCGCGGCCCAGCTCTGCCGGAAGCACAGCATTTCTTCCGGGCTTTTGTATCACTGGAAACGGCAATATGTGAAAAACAGCTTTGAGGCCGATGCAGCCCGAGAGGCCGCCCTGGAAGAACGAGTTAATCAGTTGGAGCAGGCGCTCGGGAAAGCCTATCTCGAAAATGAGTTTTTAAAAAAAGCGCTGCATCAGACCTTCGAACGGTCCCGGAAAAAAGGCAGTTCATTGCCGACCACCGAGACTTTATCGAAACCATCACGAGGGGGTGCGAACTCATGAACCTCCCTCGAAGCTGCTATTACTATCAGCCAAAGACCCAGGAAAAATCTCCTGAGGACCAGGCATTGGAGAACCGGATCGAAGAAATCACGGAAGAGTTCCCGAAATACGGTTATCGGAAAGTCACCCGTCTGCTCCACCGGGAAGGCAACCCCGTCAACCACAAGAAGGTACACCGGATCATGCGGGACAAGGGCCTTTTGGTCAAGAAAAGCCGCCGGTTTATCAAGACCACGGACAGCAACCATCCCTATCCCGTATACCCGAACCTGCTCAAGGGCCTGAAGGTGACCAACGTCAATCAGGTCTGGGTGGCCGATATCACCTATGTCCGGATCGTGGCCGCCTTCGTGTATCTGGCAGTCATTCTGGACCTTTGCTCCCGAAAGGTCGTTGGATACGCCATCTCACGGCATATCGACACGGCATTAAGCCTTGAGGCGCTCCGGATGGCTATCCAAAACAGAAATTCGCCTGCCGGGGTAATCCATCACTCCGATCGGGGCGTCCAGTATGCTGCCCATGACTACGTCGACGAACTTAAAAACCACAGCTTCAAGATCAGCATGTCCCGCAAAGGCAATCCATACGACAACGCCTTTGCCGAGAGCTTCATGAAAACCATAAAGACGGAGGAGGTCTATCTCTGGGAGTATCATACTCTGGATGACGTCCTCAGACGGCTTTCGTACTTCATTGAATCAGTGTATAATCAAAAGCGGCTGCATGCCTCTCTGGGATACGTTCCTCCAAATGAATACGAGGCAATGCTTGAAACCCAGGACCAGAATCATCCCTGTCTGATTACTCTAACTTGACCGTCTAAACCCAGGGGTGCAGTTCAATATCCCTTCAACTAACGCAAAAAATAAGACGCCGAAATAAACAATCTTTTCGCAAAGTCATGTAGGTTGGGCAAAATAACTTCCCCTTGTCCAAAAGGAACTCAGCAAAAACTAACCAAATGGCAATCCATCGCGCTGGTCACCGGTTCTATTCAGGTTGTTGTCTTCCTTGACATGAAATGCCGAGTAGGTATCCTCTCAGTCACATGTTTGTGAAAGGCCTCGGCAAATTTCAGCAAGATCGCGATAAGAGCATACAGTTCTTCAGGAGTAATGACTATCGGCTTCCAGACATCTATAGTTCTAGTGCCTGATCCATCGAGGATGAGCAGTTTATCTTTGCCAAGCGTCTTCAATGAATCACGATCGAGACTGGCTTCATGATGTTGCATGCAATTGCGAAGTACGACATGTTTCCGAATTTCAAAAAAAGCGGTTTCTTCCGGCGTATAATCCAGACTCTTAAATAGCATATCAGTTTTTGCCTTGAATGGCTCCCATTTGTATGCTTTCCACATGTCCGAAATCAGCCCCCTGATTGTGAATTCCGCGCTTGATGCCGAGAAGGCAGCTTCTGCCTCCGCAAACTCTGGTCCGGGAATGTACAATGTAGCGTCAACGTCTACTCGGGTCTTCTTCAGCTTGATTCTGTAAGGATTACCTGACTCTATGGCCTCGATGAGAACTTTAAGGTAACATTCGTCCATGAACTCGTTGAATAGACGGACGAGGACGTTCTGATAATGAAATAGCAAGTTCGTGATAATCTGTTGAGCGCTGGGGCTTTGGGATGTGCTGAGGAGTGACAGAGCTGCCCGCATCTCGTCCTGAGAGTTCTTTACGGCCTCAACGAACCACGTAACATCGGTCTCAATGATGGTAATGGGCACCATGTCCGGTGCGGTTGAGCCAGTAGCGAACGTTTGATTTTGGGCGGCGATCCGCTTGAAATCGAGAGGTATGTCAGAGGCGAGGAATGATATTCCATTGTTCAACTGCTTAACATGCCAAATGTAGGTGCCATAGGTGTCCTCAATGCCGACATTTACAAAAGGCGGGAGCCAAATGATTCCGATTTCCCCATCACCCTCCCAGCCGAATTCCTTGAAACGGTCACCGACGAGTCGAATGGCATCTTCAACGCGGTATCGATCCTCGTACTGGAAATACTCAAAAGGCGACTTGATGAATGACAGATCGTCAAGGAACGTATATGTGTATACGTGGAAGGTCTTTATAGAGTTCTGGTCTGGCAGCATATCGTTCCTCTGTAATTCAACAAGGGGATTACGAGCTCCCCGGCAATACTTAAACTCCGCTATTAAAAGCCTCTAGATTATATCAAATTTGCGGTTTTACCCAGTTTCGCTATGCCACTTCGGTTTCAATATTCAAGACGAATATATGCTTGATTCTGGGAGTTGTCAATGATGTCGAACGGGTATGTCAAGCCAAAAAAGAAATGTCCTACGGTAGCGATGTATTTAAGGGGTAGATGTATAAAAAAATCAAGTTGAAAATTACACTATCGCAAAGGATTGAAACTCGTTTGCTTCAGGAAGGAAATTTTACCAGACAGCGATAGCATAAGATGAGAGTAATGTACAGTACGTTTCATTGACATTCTTTTGGTCCACAACGGTTCTCGCCTGATCATTTTCACATCCGACTTGTCTAAAAAATCCCCCAAAATCATACATTATCCGTGTTGTAGAAGTTTCGCTTTTTCGTCATTATGAAAACACAACAGTTGAGGAAGGGAATCTTGCAAATAGCTGTTTAGTTTTTTCCCCCTTCGTGCCGGCACCGATGTCAGTGTGCGTCTGCTCATATCAGCGGAGGTCGTTAATTGAAAAAGATATTTTTAATCGTATTGCTCATAACTGCGTGTACGTCATCTCCTAAGGCTGAAGCGTTCTGGCCGTTTACCGGCAAGAAACAGAAATCAGCGCCACAGGAAGACCATAGGCCCTTGTCAACGCATGAGATCAATTATCAAAGCTATTACGGCGATGCCGTTCGAGAGGCCGCAGCCGAAGTTTACGTTATCTGTGCAGATTGTCCTCAATCTAGTGAATTGCATCGAACATTGAAAGAAATTCCGCTTGTGATTAATCTCGGTTCTGATCCGACTACCTGGCCCGATTACTCGACCCATCGACCAGTACACGTCGCCGCCGCGCCTGTCCCGACCGCCGTAGAAAAGCCTGTTGAACCGGCACCTTCGTATTCAGTTAACGAATTAAAGCAGGATAAACGCCAAGCGCCAATGTCCGCCTGCAGTGATACGACAGTCTATTTCGAATTTAACAGCTCCATTGTTTCGACGGCAGAGGAGAGAAAACTCACTGAGGAAATTCCCGGCCTGAAGCGTAGCGACGTCATTCTCGCCGGATACACCTGCGATATCGGCGGACAACAATACAACGACAGGCTGGCCTTAGCGCGCGCTCGTAACGTGGAATCAATCTTGAAGGAGCATGGCGTTATCCCGGTCAAAGTTTAT
>Ga0335081_10001411_pt1 | contig 38321 bp, 35 predicted proteins | sample Lox_Sample_35_FD_206713 | JGI IMG/M metagenome (GOLD analysis project Ga0335081, IMG submission 206713) | Soil microbial communities from Loxahatchee National Wildlife Refuge, Florida, United States - Lox_Sample_3.5 | ecosystem: Environmental > Terrestrial > Soil > Wetlands | place: USA...
TCGCGGACGAAGGCTCGGTGGACAATCGCCTGCTGTCAGCGGCCGTGGCAGAGGCGGCGCGGCGCGAAGGCGCGGAGTTGCGCGCGGGCGCGGAAGTGCTGCGCATCGTTGGCGCAGGCGGCCGCGCCGCGGGTGTGGAAACACGCCAGGGACGCTTCGCGGCGCGCCACATTGTTCTGGCCGCGGGGAGTTTCACCGCGCAAATCCAAGGCGCGGAGCGCTACGCGCCCACGATTCCCGCGCGCGGCCAGATGGCGGCTCTGCGTCCTGCCACGATGCCGCTTCGCCGCGTCGTGCGCGGTCCTTCTTATCTCGTGCCCCGAAGCGACGGGCGATTGCTGATCGGCGCCACCGTCGAGCGCGCCGGCTTCGAGCGCGCCGTCACCCCCGCGGGGATCGGCCGCCTGCTGGCAGACGCAGTGCGCATGGTTCCCGCACTGGCCGATGCGCCCATTGTGGAAACCTGGTGCGGCTTCCGCCCCGACACCCCGGATCATCTCCCTATTCTCGGTCCCACCGATATCGAAGGACTGTGGTTCGCCACTGGACATTTCCGCAACGGGATTCTGCTCGCTCCGGCCACGGCCCAGGCGCTCGCGGATTGGATTACGGAAGGCAAGACGGCGCTGCCGGTCGAAGGATTCAGCGCCATGCGATTCGCAGGTCGCGCACAACCGGTGGGCCGCTGAGCAAGAGGAGGTTCAGTACGGCGAAGTATTCCGCACCGGCTCGCGGTTCGGCGGGCCGGGCAGCGTGGAAGCGTGGCCCGGATCGGTGAAGTGGACGCGCGCCGAATCCAGATAGACGGGCCGGTCCAGCACCACGTCCAGCGTGCTGCCTCGCGGCAGCTCCACTTCCGGCCCCCGCGTCAGCAGCACAGCGGCCACTCCTACAGCCGCGCCGATGCCGGCCCCGATTCCCGCGCCCTTTCCCCTGCCCGCAATGGCTCCGACGCCCGCTCCCCCGGCCGTAGTTTCGCCGATGGTCTTCGCGTCGCGGGTCTTGTCCGTGTCGCCTTTGATCTTTCCTTCTTTGTCCACGCTGTCCGCGCCGCCCGTTGAGGCTTGGTTGGGCGTGGCCAGCAGGCTCACCTGATATCCGTTCGGCAGGATCATGCTGGTCAGCCGCAGCATGATCTCTCCGCGGCCTTTGACGCGGCCGGGGCGCTTGGCCTCGGTGATCTCGCCGCTCACGTAGGAACCCGCCGGGATCACAATCTTGCCGTCCACCAGGATGGGAAACAACGTCTCGAGGTAAATGGGGTCGCCCGGCTTTGCGCTGCGCGTGGAGACGCCGTTATAGAGCACCAGCGGAAGGTGTGTCCCCACAGGCACCACGATGCTATGCGATTTCGCCGCCGGCGCCGTGGAAGCCGATGGCGCGGATGCCGCGGTCGCCGGTGGAGGCACCGACCCGGGCGGGCCGTCCTGCGCTCCCAGCGAGGCGGACATCATCAGACTGGCGGCCAGCGCTCCGGAGGAAATCAGCAGTGCTCCTCTCATAGGGCTCCTTCCAAGTCGCAACGGCGCCACCCATGGCGAATTCCCTGCCCTTCAACCCTCGCTCCTGCTGCGATGCGGCGCGCAAGAGACGGGATGCTCCGCAGCGCCCGCGCCAGGCGCACACCGGGAGCACAGCCTCATTCCTCTCGCACCACGCGATGGCCTGCCGCCTGGAGAATTTCGGCGGCATTTTCCAGCGCGCCGTTGCGCAAGAAAACGTAATCGGTGCCGTAGCTGGCCAGCGCGCACATGCTGATGCCCGCCTCCGCCAGCGGGCCGGCCACCGCAGCCAGCACGCCGGTTTCGCTGAAATCGAACGGGCCCGCGAATTCCAGCGCCCGCCATCCCCGCTCCGCGCGCACCTCCTGCGGCACCGCGCCCTCGTCGCAATAGAGGGAGAGTTCCGCCGCCGTCCGGATGGCGGCCGTAAAGCCGTGCTTCGGCAGCCAGGCGGGGACCGCCGCGCCCGGTTCGAGCCTGCAGATGGCAAACGTTTCGGGCAGGAGCCGCAGTGTGAGCCTGCGCCTGGTCATGATCGCGCGTTACGCTAGCCTCCGCCTCGCCCCGTGTCAATCCTGCGGGCGGGCCGCCCCGCCCGCCAGCCACGGGTTGACGCGCGCCGCACTTCTTCGTAGGCTCGGGACGGGAGACGATACGATGGCAAAACTGGCGTTGGTCTACGGCATGCGCCTGTTCCCCGCGGACGAGCTTGCCGAGGTGAAGAGCGCACCCGTGTCGCTCCAGGGCGGGCGCTCCGGGCAGATCACCATGCACCTGATCGAAGGGAGCAAGAGCGAAATCGAAAAGCAATTGCGCCAGTCGATCGAAGCGTTCTTCGAGATGTATCCGGAAATTTAAGCGCGGCCAGGAACCGCCGAGAAAGCTAAAGGAGCACGACGGTCTGTCCGGTCAGCTCGAACCGTTTGCGGCAGCGCAGGTTTCGGCAGGCCACCATGTCGTCCACACGAACCATGTAGGTTCGCGCCTTCTCGAACTTGGCGCGGTCTTCGTTGTTCGCGCCGCCCGGCAGCCGGTCTTTCTTGGCGCGCACCTTCCAGCGGATGGGGTAGGTGCCCTCCTGCCGGCAGTGCGGACAGATGAGCGTGAGCTGTTTCGTCTCTTCTTTTTCGTTGTAGAAGTTCCGTTCGTCCATTGCCGGGACCTGCTTTCGCCGTCAGCAGCACGATAGCGTTTCCGGGCCCTCACCGCAACCGGAGGCGCCATCGCCGGCGGCGCAGTAGGCAGCAGCCGTCTGGTTCGTTCGTCGGATTCCAGTTTCGCCGAATTCTGGCCGCAAAGGGGCTGGCAATGCTTCCAACCAATCGCGGCGCATGGGGAGAACTGGCGCGCGCTGCTGTTCTCTCCGCCGCCGCGCTGCTGTTCCTGCTGGGCCTGGCCGCCGCGTCGCCTTCTCTGCATGCTCCTGGCAAGCCGCGCCGGGCTGCCGGAGGCGCGGCCCGGCCGGACCGCTACGCCATCGTCATTTCCGTGGACGGCCTGATGCCGGCGAGTTACACGGAGGCCGATGCCCGCGGCCTGAAGATTCCCGCCCTGCGCGATTTGATGGCCCACGGTGCCTGGAGTCCCGGCGTCCGCGATGTGATGCCCGCCGTCACCTATCCCGCGCACACCACCATGGTCACCGGCGTATCCCCGCGCGTGCACGGAATTGTCACCAACGCGGTTTTCGACCCCATGGGGATTCGCGACGGCGAGTGGTATTGGTACGAATCGGAAATCCGCGTGCCGACCCTCTGGCAGCTCGCCCGCGCCGCGGGCCTGCGCACCGCGATGGTCAGTTGGCCTGCCACACTGGGCGCGCAGGGCGACGCCGTGATGCCGGAATTCTGGCGCGGCCGCGGCATCGACGGGCCCAGGCTGATTCGCGCGATCTCCACCCCCGGATTGTGGGATGCCACCGCGCGCCGTTTCGCCGGCTTCGAAGCCGGGTTCGCCGTTGTGCCGGCCACGGATGAATCGATTGCCGACGTGGCCATCGAAGCGATCGAGAGCCGCCGGCCCCATCTTCTGTTGCTGCATCTGCCCGGCGTGGATCACCAGCAGCACGAACACGGCCCGTGGAGCCCGGAGGCTCTCGCCGCCATCGAAACCGCGGATGCGCAGATCGGGCGTGTGAGGGAAGCCGCGCGTCATGCCGGAATCTGGCCGCAGACGCTGTTCCTGGTGGTTTCCGACCACGGATTCACCCGGGCCGAAAATTCGCTCCGGCCGGGCGTGCTCCTGCGGCAGCAAGGTTTTATCACCGTGGACGAAAAGGGACGCGTCTCCTCCTGGCGCGCCGCCGTGGCTGCATCCAGCGGCTCCGCCTATGTGTATCTCCACGACCCCGACGATCGCGAAACCGGCGCGGCCGTGCGTGCGCTGTTCGATTCGCTGGCCGCGCACCCGGGCAGCGGCATCCGCCGCGTCCTCTCTCAGAGCGAAATTGCAGCTCTGGGCGGCGATTCCGCTGCCTTCATCGCGCTGGAAGCGGCGGACGGCTTCGCGCTCGTCGGCGGAGTCTCGGGCCAACCCGCTGGCCCGGCGATCACCCCGGGGATTCACGGTTTTCCTCCCGACCGCGAAATGATGAATGCGTCGCTCATTGTCGACGGGCCCGGCGTCGCCCCCGGAAAAATCGAGGGCGCTCGCCAGGTGGACGTCGCTCCTACTGTGGCCGATTGGCTCGGCCTTCATCTCGAGCACGCGGAAGGCAGGTCGCTGCTGGAGGCGGCGGCCACCCGCGCCCCGCGGCCACACAGGTAACGCCCTCTCGCCACGACACTCCAGAAAATCGCGTTTCATGCCGATACACAACCCAGGAGGTCTCGCGCCTGGGTGTTCCGTTTTGTGACAGTTCGCCGGCTCCCGGTTCCTTTCGTCTGCTTCATCCTCATCGCTGCGCCTGCGCTTCACGCCGCGCCGCTGCCTCAGGAGGACGACTGGAGCGCTCGCGTTCGCGCGCAGCTCAACGCCAACCATGCGCAGGCTGCGCTGGAACTGACCAAGCAGTGGATGGCCGCGGCCCCGAAGGACATGGACGCCGTCGGCTGGCACGGTCGCGCGCTGGTCCGCCTCGGCCGGCTGGACGAAGCCGCCGCCGATTTCCGCCGCGTGCTCGCTTCCTATCCCGACGATTCCGATGCGCTGCTCGATCTCGCCGCAATTCTCCGCCGCCAGGGCCATCCCCGGGATGCTCTGGGACTCTTGCAGCACGCGCATGCCGTGGATCCGCGCCGCGAAGACGTGCTCCTCGAAGAAGGCCGAACACTCCGCGAGTTGGGAAGAACGCGGGAAGCCCGCGAGGCGTTCGAAGCAGCCCGCCGGCTTGCCCCGCAGGACGCCGAAGCGAAAGAGGGCCTGCAATCCGTTGCCGAGGCGCCTCGCCAGGAATTCCACGTCGGCACGGACGTCGACACGTTCAATTACACCGATACCGCCGGGGCATTCAACACCGGCTGGAAGACGGATTGGAACGCGAAGCTGATTACCTATTTCGAGGTTTCCTACTGGGACCGCTTTGGCGGTCACGCGGAACGCAACCTCGGGCAGGTGACCTGCAAATTGCGGCCGCATACCGCCGTAACCGTCGGCGCAACCTGGAACCACGACGATGGCGTCATCCCGCGCAGCGAGGCCTTCTTCGAGCTGGATCAGGGCGGATCCATCCCGGGCCGCCATTTTGTGCGCGGAGTCGAATTCAATTATCACCAGCAGTGGTACTGGTTCTCCACGGCCCGCGTTCTGGCCCTCACTCCTTCCGGGATTTTCTATCTGCCGCGCAACTGGATCTTCCAGCTCTCCGTCACTGCCGCGCGCACCTCCTTTCCGGGGCTGTCCCCCGGCTGGCAGCCTTCCGGACTCGCAAAGCTTTCCTTTCCGATTCGCCCCCGGCTCTCCGGCAATTTTTTCTTCGCCGTGGGCAGCGAGGATTTCGCGCTGACCGATCAGATTGGACGGTTCGCCGCGCGCACCTGGGGCGCCGGTTTCCGTCGCGACTTCGCGAACAACCAGTTTGTCAGCGCCTACGGGCTGTTCCAGGACCGCTCGCAGGCGCGTTCGCAGGCCAGTTTCGGCCTCACCTACGGGGTGCGCTTCTAGCGTCGGGAAGATGAATCCCATCACGAAAATCGTCGAGGCGTTGGGTCCGGCCAGCTATGTGCTCCAGGCCGCCGTTGCCAGTTTGATCGGTGCCGCGCTCCTGCTCGCCTTCATCATGGGGCGCCGCGCCGCGCGCCGCAGATACTTCGGCCGCCGCGACGAACGCGCCCAGTCCCTCCGCCGCCAGCTCCCGGAAATTCTCGACGGGCGCATCCTCCCGGAAGCCTGGCGCCGCGACCCGCTGGACGACCGCATCCTGGAGGAAATCCTCCTCGACTGTCTGGAAGTCGCCGCACAGGACGAGGCGGAAAAAATCCGCTTTTGCCTGCGCATCAGCGGCCTGCTCGATAAACGCATCCACCAGTCCCGCCGCCGCCGCGGATGGAGGCGGCTGCGCACCCTGGTGATTCTCGGACGCATGCGCTGCCCGGAAGCGATTCCCGCGCTCGCCGAAGGCCTCGACGATTCCAACCAGCAGACCGCCATCGCCGCGGCACGCGGACTGGGACGCTACGCCATGCCGGAAGCGGCCGAGCCGATTCTCGAGCGTCTGGAGATGAAACGCCTCCGCCTGCCCGCCAACGTTCTCCAGAGTGTGCTCTACCATTGCTGCCGCGACCGTCCCTCCATGCTCCTTCGCGCCCTGCATTTCACGGACGATCAGCTTCGCCCGCTCCTGGCACGTGTGCTCGCGGAGGTGGCTTCCGCCGAGCTGGGCGAGGACTTGGTGCTCATCGCTTCCGACCCCTTGCCGGAGGTGCGTGCTTCCGCCGCCCGCGCCATGGCCGGCGCCCGTCCACGCCTGGCGCTGGCGGCGCTCCAGCAACTGGCCGCCGATTCAGAATGGTTTGTGCGTCTTCGTGCCGTGGTCGCCTTGGGCATCTTGCAGGACCCGCGTTCCATCCCGGTCCTGCTCGAGACGCTGTGCGACCCCAACCGCTTCGTCCGCCTTCGCGCCGCGGGCGCCCTCTCCCGCCTGGAAGGCTTCGAAGAGGAAATCTTGGAGCGGACCGTGCGGACGCGCGACCGCTACGCCTTGCAGGCCCTGGTGGGCGAGATGCAGCGCTCCGGCGCCATGCTCGCGGTCCTGGACGGGCTGGCGGACCCGCACCGCCGCTCGCGCTCGCGCCGCATCCTGCTGGCCGCGGTTCGCGCCGGCGCTCCCCGCCTGCTCCTCGACGCCGTGGTGCATCACTCCAACTGGCGCGTGCGCACGCAGTCGGCCCGCCTGCTGGCCGAATCGCAGGAACCGGAAGTGCTCCGCCTGCTGCGCTTCTACTCCACGGACGCGCTACACCCTCGCAACCGTGTGCTGTTCTCGTGGCTCGAACGCAGGCTCCAGACCGCCACGGGCGCCCGCTCCGAACCGGACGGCGCCGCGCCCTCCGGCTCGTCCCGTCCGGCCCCACGGCGCGACAATCTCTCGCCCGCCGCGGACCCCGCCCTGGCCAGGGAAAACCGATGAATACCGTGATCCAGACCCTGAACGACGCACTGTTTCTCTACTATCTCGTCTCCAATCTCATCTATCTCTTCCTGCTGATTTTCGCGGTCCGCGCCAGCGTGCTGCACCAGCGGATTCTGGCCAGCATCCGCCTGGAGCGTTTTCGAGCCTCTCCGTTTTCTCCCCCGGTATCGATCATCGCACCGGCGCATAACGAGGGACAAAGCATCGCCCAATCCGTGCGCTCGTTTCTTACCCTCGACTATCCCGCCATCGAGGTTATCGTGGTGAACGATGGTTCGGTCGACGATACCCTGGACGTCCTGACCCGCGAGTTCCAGCTCCTGCGCACCGACCTCGCCTACGTCCAGGAAGTGCCCTGCCATGCGGTGCGCGGCCTCTACATGAGCCAGACCGAGCCGCGCCTGCTGGTCGTGGACAAAGAGGCCGGCGGCAGCAAAGCCGACGCCACCAACGCCGGGTTGAACGTGGCTTCCAGCCCCTACGTCTGCGTGCTCGATGCCGACAGCCTGCTTGAAAAGGACGCGCTCCTCCGCGTCATGGTGCCCATCCTGGCTGACCCGGAGCATGTGATCGCCGCCGGAGGCATCGTGCGTGCCGTGAACGGCTCCCTGGTAGAAGACGGCCAGCTCCGCAAAGTGCGCCTGCCGCGCCGCTTCATTGAAGTCGTCCAGGTGGTGGAATATCTGCGCGCCTTCCTGGTTGGCCGCGAGGGCTGGAGCTACTTCAACATGCTGATGATCATCTCCGGCGCCTTTGGAGTGTTTCGCCGCGACCTGGTCCGCGCCGTGGGCGGCTACCGTCCCGCCGCCATTGGCGAGGATTTCGATCTGATGGTGCGCATGCACCGGCGGCTCCGCGAGCTGAATGTGGACTATCGCGCCTGCTTCGTGCCCGATCCGGTCTGCTGGACCGAAGTGCCCCCGGACTGGAAATCGGTGGGCAAACAGCGCTCCCGCTGGCAGAAAGGCATGATCGACACTCTCTGGCCCAATCGCGACATGCTCTTCCGCCCGCGTTACGGCCGCATCGGCTTCATCGCGCTGCCGAACCTGTGGATCTACGAGGCGCTCGCGCCCCTGATCGAAATCGTGGGACTGGCTTCCATCCTGCTCGCCGCGTTCCTGGGCATTCTCAGCTCGCACTTTCTCCTGCTGTTCCTCATCTTCGGCTACGCGTTTTCCACCATGCTGTCCATCGGCGGCGTCCTGCTGGAGGAAATTACGTTCCGGCGCTACAACGACTGGCGCGAAGTGGCCAAACTTCTGCTCTGCTGCTTTGCCGAACATTTCCCTTATCACCAGGCGCATCTGTGGTGGCGGCTGCGCGGCATGTGGCAGTACGCGCGCGGCGACGTGGCCTGGGGAAAAATGACGCGCGTGGGTTTCGGCGAGGCTCAGGCCAAGCAGGGCGCACGCTGATTCGCGTCCGTCCCTCTGCCCCCCGTCCGTCGAGCTGTCCGCCGTTCAGGCCAGCGGCGAGGCGGATGCCGGGCCGTGCACCGCGGCGGGTTCGCTGCTCGCGGCTCCCGCCGCCGATGCGGCCGGCTCCTCCGGGATCCGGATCAGCAGCGCGGAGGTCTGCTCGCCCCGCACCGTTTCCACCGTTCCGCCGTGATCGGTAATCGTGGCATAGGCGGACGCCAGTTCCAGCGCCGCCACATACGTGCGCTTCAGCGGCGCAGAGGAAAACAGCCGTTCGGCCTCCTCGTCGTTGGGGAACGGTCCCGGCCATTCGATGCGCAGTTGCGCGAACCCGGGCAATCTCTGCGTTCGCACCACGAACGTGCCGCCCGCGGGCATCGAGTACACCGCGTAGAGCAAGAAGGTGTCCAGCGCGCGAGAGAGCGCCGACGCGTCTCCGCGGATTCCCGGCACATCCTCCGCCAGAGCGACCTCCGGAGAGATCGGCGGACGCGTCACGTCGTTCACCGCGGGATTGAACAGCGGCTCCAGGTCGCGCAATACGTTGCGCACCACGTCATTCAGCCGCAGCGTCTGCACGGGCAGCACCAGCAATTCACCGAACTCCCGGAAGCGGTCCAGCACCCGCTGGAATCCGGCTATCCCCTCCGTCACGTTTCCGGAATCCCTGGCCTCCGCCAGCGAATCGAGCGCCGATTCGATTTCTCCCGTGATGCGGCGCGTCATCTCCCTCCAGGCGGTCACTCGTTCGGCCTGCATCAGCCGTTCCCGTTCGGCCGCGAGCTTCTGTGCCGCCTGGTTCAGCGCCAGCGCCAGCGCCTTCACCTCCGGGGCCCCGCGTTCTTCCGCGCGCGCGCCCGGCGAGAGCGCCGCGATATCCCGCGCCGATCGCGCCAGCCGCACCAGCGGTTTCACCAGCCGCGCCGCGCTCGCATAACTGACCGCCGCGCCGGCCGCCAGGCCGATGGCCAGCGCCAGCCATAGCCGCCCCCACAGCGCCTGCTCCTGCGCCAGCCGCGCCGCGTAGGAATACGCGATCACCACCGCTCCGAGCACGCTGTGATCCGGCCCGGCCAGCGGCAGCGCGTAATCGTCCTCACGCGCCACGCTGTCCGCGTGCGCGCGGTCCTTTCCTCCCTCCCCTGGATTCCGGCACACCTGCGTCAGAAATTCGGCGGCCGTCCCCGCCGAGGCCGGCGTGCCGCTCGCGTCGATGAGTTGCTGCGCGTCGCACGTTCCGCTCCCGTTCACAAACAGCAGGGTGCGCATTCCCGGACCGAGCGGCAGGACGGAAAGCAGACGATGATCCAGCAGCCGTCCGCCCACCACGTACAGGCTTTTCTCCCCCACCGCGATCGACCGCACCGCCAGTTGCGCGATGGAGGGTTCGCCGGAATACGTTCCGCGCCGCAGAAACGCGCGGCCTTCCGAGGACTGCGCCTCCCCGGCGACCCAATCCTCCTTCTGCCCGCTCGCACCCATGGTTTGCGTGGAGGAGATGACCGTGCCGTCGCTGGTCACGAATTCCACCAATTCCAGCGCGTGCGTGCGCGCCGCTCCGCTGGCGTCGTTGGCATAAACGGAGAAGTCGGGTTGCGGGCGGCTCAGGTCCAGCGCCATCCGCAGCGTGGCCTCCGATTCCGCTACCAGGCCCACGCGCCGGCTCACATCCTCCGCCCCGCGGTCCAGTTCGCGTTGCACGTTCTCAAACGCGCCCGCCACCTGGCTTGTTTCCATCTGGGAAAACGCGCGTCTCTCGCCGCCGATCGCCGCAGAGAACAGAAGCGCCGCAGCCAGGACAAAGGCCGCGAGGAAGGAGAAAAAGACCTTCGCGGGGAATGTCATCGTCCGCGCGAAATCATAGCACAGGCGGAAGCCCGCTCCCCGCTCCCCGGCCCGGCCCGCGCCGTGCCGGCGTCACTGCAGGTAGCCGCGCGGATGGGCCGCCCGCCATTCCCACGCGCTCGCGATCATTTCTTCCAGCCCGCGTTGCGGCTTCCAGCCGAGTTCCTCCGCGGCCTTCCGGTGGCTGGCAATGAGCTGCGGCGGGTCTCCCCCGCGCCGCGGATGATTCACCACCGGAATCTCTCTCCCCGTCACGCGCGAGGCGCACTGGATTACTTCCCGAACCGAGTAGCCGCGGTTGTTGCCCAGGTTGTAGACGCCGGAAGCGCTTCGCGTGCGGTCCAGCGCCAGCACGTGCGCTTCGGCCAGATCCACCACGTGGATGTAGTCCCGGATGCACGTCCCGTCCGGCGTCGGATAGTCAGTGCCATAGAGTTCCACGTGCGGCCGCTCCCCCGCCGCGGCCTCCAGGACGCGCGGAATCAGGTGCGTTTCCGGATGATGCATCTCGCCGGAGGCCTTCGTGGCTCCCGCCACGTTGAAGTAGCGCAGCGAGACGAAGCGCAGCGCGCCGGTGCCGTCCCCCGCCGCGGCCGCGTCCGACAGCACCCGTTCGCCCATCAGCTTCGTCCACCCATACGGATTCACCGGACGCGTGGCGCACTCCTCGCCGATGGGGATCTCCGTTGGTTCCCCGTACACCGCCGCGCTCGAGGAGAACACCATTCTCCGGCAGCCTCCGCGCTCCATGGCCTCGAGCAATGGCAATAGGTTCCCGACATTTTCCCGGTAGTACCGCACCGGCTCGCGTACCGAATCCCCCACCACCGACACGGCCGCCAGATGCATCACCGCTTCCATTTGCCCTCCGCGGAATACGCGCTCCAGCGCCTGCAGGTCCGCCAGGTCCGCCTGGACGAGTTGCACCTGCGCGGGTAGGGCCTCGCGATGCCCCTGGTAAAAATTATCCAGCACCACCGGAGTGTCGCCCCGTTCGACGAGCCTCTCGGTGATCACGCTCCCGATGTACCCGGCTCCGCCCGTGACCAGGATCCGCAAGCACACCTCCCCGGAACGCTTCGGCCCGTCCGATTCTATGCGAAGCCCCGCCGCGCTAGAACATCGCAATCCGCAGGCCCATCCCCAACAGTGCGGCGGCAATCAGTCCTTCCGGGATGAGCTTCGGAATTCGTCCGTGCATGCGGCTGGCGAGCCACATCGCCGGAAGCGAACCGGCCAGCAGAAATCCTGTCGCCGCCCAGGACACATGTTCCATGCGCGCGTAGGGCAGCGCGGCTACCGCGGCCAGAAACGCGCTGGCGAACACGTTGCTCCCCACCAGCGTGCCGGTATCCATTCGGTAGCACAGCACCATCACCGGCATCAACGCCGCGCCCGCGCCAATCGAGGTCACGCTGACGCTCGCCCCCACCAGGAATCCGCAAATCATCACCACCGCTCGCCGCAGCGCAGGATGCAGGCGCAGTTCACGGTCCACGATTTCCGGCCGGACACGCTCCGGCAGCAGCCGCAGAAACAGGATCACGGAAACTGCAATCAGTACCAGCCCGATCGCGCGCAGCAGGAAACTGTCCAGCCTCGCCGGATGCCACACTCCCATGTAATGCAGCAGCATCGCGCCGGCCATTACTCCCGGCAGTCCTCCCAGCGCCAGATCCCTCACGATTTCGTAACGCACCAGTCCGCGCCTCAGGAAGCTGATGCTGCCGCCGAATTTCGTCAGGCAGGAGAACGTCAGGCTGGTTCCCACCGCCGCTGTGGGAGAAAAACCGGCGCCCAGGATCAGCATCGGAGTGAGCAGCGACCCGCTTCCCAGGCCCGTCAGCCCGATCAGGAATCCCACGCCAGCCCCCATCGCGATTTCCAGCAGCTCCAGGGGGATCCCGGACGGATGCGGCACTCCGGTCACTGTTCGATATAGCCCAGCCGGGCCAGCCGCTCGCGGATTTTCTCCGCCTCTTCGGCCGTGTAGGCCGGTTCGGTGGCGGCCTCCGCCAGCCCCAGCCGTTCCAGCAGGCCGAAGATGCGCGCCGCGGATGTCCGCTCCGTCTCCGCCGCGGTTTCGATGGTCAATTCGGCAGAGTGGGGAGGTTCGTAGGGATCGTCAATCCCCGTAAAATTTTTGATTTCACCCGCCATCGCCTTCTTGTACATCCCCTTCACGTCGCGCTCGATGCACACCGCCAGCGGCGTGTTCACGTACACCTCCAGGAAGCGTCCCGGCTCGTGTCCCGCGCGCACCTCGTCCCGCACCGAGCGGTACGGCGAGATGGCCGCGGCGATTGCCACCGCACCGTTGCGGCTCAGCAGCCGGCACACGTACCCGATCCGCCGGATGTTTTCGTCCCGGTCTTCGCGCGAGAACCCCAGGCCCTTCGTCAGGTGTTTTCGCACTTCGTCTCCGTCCAGGATTTCCACGAAGCGTTCCCGCCTCTTCAATTCCTCCGCCACAATTCCCGCCAGCGTGGATTTCCCCGAGCAGGGCAGCCCGGTGAACCACAGCGTGAAGCCTTTGTGTTTGGAAGCCTGGCCCATGTCGCTTTTCTCTCCCCCCGGGCCGGTCGGCCGGCCCGGCCCGCCCCGCCGCGCTAGGGCGCCTGCGCCTGATACGCCTCGCGCAGGATGGCCGCCACTTCCGGCCGCGTGAATTCCCGCGGCAGCTCCATTCCCTCCCGCAGCATCTCCCGCACTCGCGTCCCGCTCAGGATCAGCCGGTCCTCCGGCGCGTGCCGGCAGGTTTTCTCCGACGCCATCTCGCCGCACTTGCGGCAGAAAAATGTGTGGTCGAAGCAGATCGGCGTGATGCCCAGCTCGCCCGGCTCGAACTCGAAGAACTTCCTCTGCGCGTCGTAGGTGCCGTAGTAATTCCCCACCCCGGCGTGGTCGCGCCCCACGATGAAATGCGTGCACCCGTAGTTCTTCCGCGCGATGGCGTGGAAGATGGCCTCGCGCGGGCCCGCGTACCGCATCGCCGCCGGATACACGCTCAGCACCGTCCGGCTCGCTGGATACGCCGTCTGCATCAGCGCCACGTAGCACCGCAGCCGCACCTCGGCGGGCACATCCTCTTCCCGCGTGGCGCCCACCAGCGGGTGCAGCAGCAGCCCGTCCACCGTCTCCAGCGCGCATTTCAGGATGTACTCGTGCGCCCGGTGCACCGGATTGCGCGTCTGGAAGGCTACCACCGTCCGCCAGCCTCGGTGCTCGAACAGGAACCGCGTCTCCTTCGGATCCAGCAGGTAATTCGCAAACCCCCCCCGGTCCGGCCTGCGCACCAGTTGGATCGGCCCGGCCACGCAGTGGTCCCCCGCGCCTTTCAGATACTTCACGCCGGGGTGCTTTTCGTCCGTCGTGAGCAGCACCTGCCTGGCCTCTTCTTCCCGGTCGTAGCGGAAAATCTCCTCCACGTCCAGGATTGCGTACGCTTGTCCGTCTTCGCCCTCCAGCGCCACTCGCGCCGCGCCCCGCAGCGATTTGGCCTGCTCCTCCGTCACCGGCAGCGTCACCGGAATGGTCCACGGCAGTCCGTTGGCCAGCCTCTGCTTTGCCAGCACGCTGCGGTAATCCCGCTGGTTCATGAATCCTTCCAGCGGTGAGAAGGCCCCTACGCTGATCTGTTCGATATCCGAAAATTGACGCGCGTGCAGCCGCAGGCTCGGCAGTGAGCGCGCCTGCTCCAGCAGGCGCTCGCGCTCGCCCCCTTCCGCCACCCGGTTCACCAGCCTTCCGCCATGTGGCCGGCTGAAGCTCATCGCCTTCCCCTGCGTCCGGTTCCTTCCATCGTCCTATCAGGATACACGGGCGGGGAAAGAATGGAAGCACTCGCCGTGTATTGGCGCGAGCAGGCCTTCGTCCCGCGCCGTCCTGGCCCCGGGTTGACCGGTTGGCTCTCCCGCAGAAATTTTCCGCTGAACCGTTTGCACAGGGCGGCATCTCAGCTAACATGGAGCGGCGCAGAAATGGCCGCGCGCCGGCCGGGCTGCACAGGAGACCAGTGGGCTGCCCCGTCTGCTGCACCAACGTTTCGTTCGAGAAACGAGGACTGCAATCCCTATGATTCTCTATCTGACTCCCGATCAGGTTCTGCCCCTTTCTGGTGTTCTCGGCACCGTTGTGGGCCTGGCTTTGATGTTTTGGGGAAAACTGCTCGGGCTCTTTCGCAAAGTGGCCAATCGCTTTTCTTCCAAGGAGATCGAAAGGCCCTGACGCCCGTGGCGGTACCTCCGCGCCGCGCGTCCTGATGGCTCCAGCGGTCGCACAGACGGACGGGCCCACGGCTTCCGCCGGAGTGTTCTTTCAGATCCCGGCAGCCGCTCCCGGCGAGACTCTCGGGGCCGTGTGGGGCCCAGTTCGACATCCGGCGTGAAACGAAAAGCCATCGTCATTGGCCTCGACGGACTCGAGCCTTCCATCGTGGAAGCCATGATGGAGCGCGGCGAGCTCCCCGCATTCTCCCGCCTGCGTCGCGAGGGTTTCTACTCGCGCCTCGCCACCACTTGTCCCGCGCAGACTCCGGTGGCCTGGTCCTCGTTCGCCACGGGCACCAATCCCGGCGGCCACGGCGTTTTCGATTTCATCTCTCGCGATCCAGCCACCTATCTCCCCGATTTTGCCCTTACGCGTTTTGAAAAGCCGAAGAACATGTTTTCGCCTCCGCGCGTGCGCAACCAGCGCCGCGGCGTCCCTTTCTGGCAGCTTCTGGGCGCTGCCGGCATTCCTGCCACGGTCATCCGCTGTCCCTGCTCGTTTCCCCCCGACGAGATGCGCGGCCGCATGCTCTCCGGCGTCGGCGTTCCGGACCTGCGCGGCAGCCAGGGCACCGGCACCTTCTACACGCAGCAGCAGGACGCGCGCGCGAAAGAGACCGAACTGCTGGTCCTGCTTCCGCCCGGCGGCCAATCCTTCTCCACTATTCTGATCGGGCCGCGCAATACCCGCGCCAATCCTCCCGCCGACGCCCGCGCCGAAATCCGCGTGGAACTGGACCGCCCCGCCGCCCGCATCCGTATCCACACCGGCGGCACGCCACCCGCCATCGAGCTCGCCCTCGGCGAATGGAGTCCCTGGGTCCGCGTGAAATACAAACTCTCGCCGCTCCAGTCTGTCTCCGGGCAGGTGCGGTTCTTTCTTCGCGCGCTCTCTCCGCATGTGGAGTTCTACGTTTCCCCCGCGAATTTCGATCCCGCCTCGCCGCTCTTTCCCGTCTCCGCTCCCGCGGACTACGCGCGCGAACTGGCCGCCGCCATCGGCCCCTTCTCCACCCTGGGCATGGCGGAAGACCACGCCGCGCTCAACAACGGCCGCATTGACGAGGCCGCCTATCTTGCCCAGTGCGCCCTCGTGCTCGCCGAGCGCGAACGCATGATGGACTACGAGCTGGCCCGCTTCCGCGAGGGCCTGTTCTTCATCGTCTTCGACACGCCCGACCGCGTGCAGCACATGTTCTGGCGCTTTCGCGATGTCGCTCACCCCTTCCACAATCCCGATGCCACACGCGCCTTCTCCCGCCAGATCGAGGAGCACTACCGGCAGTACGACGGCGTGCTCGCCCGCGTCCTCGAACAGGCCGATGGCCATACGCTTCTCGTGGTCCTCTCCGACCACGGCTTCGGCACCTTCCGCCGCGCCATTCACATCAACACCTGGCTCTGGCAGCAGGGCCTGCTGGCGCTGAAGGGCCCCCGCCGGCCCGACGAGGCCCTCGGCGACGGCTTCTCCCAGGTGAATTGGTCGCGAACTCACGCCTATGCGCTCGGCCTTTCCGGCATCTACCTGAACAAAAAAGGCCGCGAGCGCGACGGCATCGTCGGCGAGAACGGCGACGCGGATCGCGTCCGCAGCGCCATCGTCTCCGGCCTCTCCGGTCTCGCCGATCCGGCCTCTTCCGCCACCGCCATCAACAGTGTGAGCCGCGCTGAACAAATCTACTCCGGCCCCTGCGCCGCGGAAGCCCCGGACCTGCTGGTGAATTATGCTCCCGGCTACCGCGTCTCCTGGCAGACCGCTCTGGGCGGAATGCCGCGCGAACTCTTCGAAGATAATCTCCGCCGCTGGAGCGGCGACCACATTATCGACCCGCTGGCCGTCCCCGGCATTCTGCTGATGAACCGCGCCTCCGCGCCCTCCGCGCGCGCCCCCGACATCCGCGATCTGGCCCCCACGGTCCTCGCTCACTTCGGCGTTGCGTCCCACCCGGCGATGGAAGGAAAATCTTTGCTCCCGTAGTTCGTTCGCGGCCGGGGAGGCCGCATGGGCACAATGAAAATCTGCATCCTCGGCCTCGATTGCTGCGCGCCCGAAATCATCTTCAACGATGAGCGCCTTACCCACATCCGCCGCCTGATGGACTCCGGCGTGTGGGGCCGCCTGGAAAGCGTCATCCCGCCCATCACCGTCCCCGCCTGGATGTGCATGTCCACCAGCCAGGACCCCGGCTCGCTGGGCGTCTACGGCTTCCGCAATCGCACCGACCACTCCTACAGCGGCCTCGGTTTCGCCACCTCGAAATCCATCGGCGCGTTTGCCATGTGGGACCAGGTGGCCCGCGAAGGGAAAAAATCCATCATCATCGGCGTCCCCCCCGGCTATCCCCCGCGGAAAATCAACGGCATCAGCGTCGGATGTTTCCTCACGCCGGACACCGCCAAGGACGAATTCACCCATCCCCCCGACATCAAACAAAAGCTCCACGAGCTCACCGGAAAATATGAAGTGGACGTGCAGGGCTTCCGCACCGACAAGAAAGACTGGCTGAAAAATGAAATCTTCGAGTTGAGCCGCAAACAATGGACCGCCGTCAAATGGCTCCTCCGCAACCAGCCCTGGGATTATTTCCATTACGTGGACATCGGCATGGACCGCGTCCATCACGGCTTCTGGGACAGCTACGACCCGCAGCATGTGCAGCACGTTCCCGGTAATCCCTTCCAGAACGTAATTCCCGAGTACTACCAGTGGATTGATTCGCAGGTGGGCGAAGTGCTGGAAATGCTTGATGACGACACCATCGTCCTGCTCGTCAGCGACCACGGCGCCCGCCGCCTCGACGGCGGCTTCGTGGTCAACGAATGGCTCGTCCGCGAAGGCCTGCTCGTCCTCGACGAATATCCGAAGCAGGTCACCCCGCTCGCCAAGCTGAAAGTGAACTGGGCGAAAACGAAAGTGTGGAGCGAGGGCGGCTATTACGCCCGCGTCTTCCTCAACGTCCAGGGCCGCGAACCCCAGGGCGTCATCCCCAAATCCGAAGTTCTCGCCTTCCGCGACCAGCTAAAGGCCAGATTCGAGGCGCTCACGGACGACAAGGGAAAACCGCTCGGCACTCTGGTGTTTAAGCCCGAGGAAATCTACAAAAACGTTCGCAACGTCGCGCCCGACCTCATCGTCCACTTCGGCGCGCTCGCTTGGCGTTCCATCGGCGGCGTGGGCTACGGCCGGCTCCATGTGCAGGAAAACGATACCGGCCCCGACGCCTGTAATCACGCGCAATTCGGCATGTTCCTGCTGGCCGCGCCCAATTGCTCCCTGCGCGGCGAGTACACGGGAGCCCGGCTGCTGGATATCGCGCCGACCCTCCTCGATCTGGCGGGCTACGAGATTCCACCCACGATGCAGGGCCGCTCGCTGATCGCCGGAGCGGAAAAGAAATCCTCCGGCCCCGATCCCGAGAGCGAGAAAATCATTCATGACCGCCTCGCCGGCCTCGGCTACGTCTAGGCCCTGGTGGCACAGGCTTTGGCCTGTGCTCCTTCAAGGCCGGCGCGCCGCCACGGGTTGAGATTCCCGCGCCTAATCCATCACCGGCTCGACTCCCCAGATGTCCTTGGCATATTCGGAGATTGTGCGGTCGCTGGTGAATCGCCCCATCCGCGCCACGGTCAGGATCGCCCGGTGCGCCCAGCCCGCGCGGTCCGTGAAGTCCCGCGCCGCGCGCTCCTGCGCCGCCACGTACGAAGAAAAATCCGCCAGGTGAAAATAGGGGTCCGCGCCTTCCACCAGTGAACGGAACAACGGCTGGAACAGCCCGGGCTCGAACGGACAGAACAGGTTGCCGCCCAGCGCGTCCATCACTCGCCGGATGGCCGCATCCTTCTCATACAGCTCGCGCGGCCGGTACGTCCCTGCCCGCCGGTGCGCTTCAATCTGCTCCGCGGTCAGCCCGAAGATGTACATGTTCTCGCCGCCCACTTCCTCCAGGATTTCGATGTTCGCCCCGTCCAGCGTGCCGATGGTCAGAGCTCCGTTCATGGCCAGCTTCATGTTGCCGGTTCCGCTCGCTTCCATTCCCGCCGTGGAAATCTGCTCGCTCAGGTCCGCCGCGGGCATGATGCGTTCCGCCAGCGTCACCCGGTAGTCGGGCAGAAAGGCCACGCGCAGCATTTCGCGCACCCGCCGGTCGCGGTTCACCACGTTGGCCACGTTGTGGATCAGCTTGATGATCAGTTTCGCCGCCTGGTAGCCCGGCGCCGCTTTCCCCGAAAATACGAACGTCCTCGGAACTCCTTCGTGCTTCCGGTCTTCCGCCGCCCGCACATACAGATGAATGATGTGCAGCACGTTCAGCAACTGCCGCTTGTATTCGTGGATCCGTTTCACCTGCACGTCAAACAGCGCCTCGGCCTGCGTCGTGATCTGCAGCCTGTCCTTGATCACCGCCGCCAGCCGGTCTTTGTTTCCCTGCTTCACCCGCAGGAACTCCGTCTGGAAGCTCGCGTCGCCGGCCAGCGCTTCCAGCGACCTCAGTCCCCCCAGGTTCGCAATCCACTGGTCGCCGATGGCCTGCGTGATCAGCCCCGCCAGTTCCGGATTCGAGTACAGCAGCCACCGCCGGTGGCTCACTCCGTTCGTCTTGTTGTTGAACCGCTCCGGGTACATGGCCGCGAAATCGGGCACCAGGTGCGTGCGCACCAGGTCCGAGTGCAGCTTGGAAACCCCGTTGATCGATTTGCTGCCCACGATGGCCAGATGCGCCATGCGCACCTGCTTCGGCTCCGTCTCCTCCACCAGCGACATGCGCCGCAGCCGGTCGCTCTCCCCCGGAAACCGCTGCGCCACCTCATCCAGAAATTTCTGATTGATCTCGTAAATCACCTGCAGGTGCCTTGGCAGCACGGCCTGCAGCACGGGCACCGGCCATTTCTCCAGCGCTTCGGGCATCAGCGTGTGGTTCGTGTAGCCGAACACGCGGTAGGCGATGTCCCAGGCCCGCTCCCACGGCATTTCGTGGTGGTCTACCAGCACCCGCATCAGCTCCGCGATGGCCAGCGCCGGATGCGTGTCGTTCAACTGGATGGCCACCTTCTCCGGCAGGTTCTCAAACGTCGTGTGCTGCCTCTGGTGCCGGCTCAGGATGTCCCGGATGGCGCAGAACACCAGGAAATATTCCTGGATCAGCCGCAACTCCCGCCCCACCTGCACCGCGTCCGAGGGATACAGCACCTTCGTAATCGTTTCCGCGCGGATCTTCTGCTCCACCGCCCGGATGTAATCCCCGGCGTTGAAGATGGACATGTCGAACTCTTCCGACCCGCGCGCGGAGAACAATCGCAGAATGTTCACCGTCCGCCCGCCGTACCCCGCCACCGGAAAATCGAACGGCACCCCCGCGATCAGCTTCCAGTCCAGCCACATCGGATTGTGCCGCCCGTGCCGGTCCACCCCGTCGATCACCTCCCCGTACAGCGGCACGAAGCAGGTGCGGTGTATCCGCTCCACTTGCCACGGCATGCCCTCGCGAAGCCAGCTGTCTGGCCGTTCGAGCTGGTACCCGTTGCCGATCTCCTGCCGGAACATCCCGTACTCGTAGTGAATCCCGTACCCGTAACAGGGAACTCCGAGCGTGGCCATCGAATCCAGGAAGCAGGCCGCCAGCCGGCCCAGGCCGCCCGTGCCCAGTCCCGCGTCCGGCTCGACATCCAGGATCTGGTCCAGCTCGTACCCGAACTCGCGGATGGCCAGCCGCGCCGTCTCGTAGGTGCCCAGGTTTTTCAGGTGGTCCCGCAGGAACCGCCCCAGCAGGTATTCGATCGAGAGGTAGTACACCCGCTTCGCGTCGTTCCGCTCGTACCTCTCCACCGTCTCGATCATCCGGTCCAGCAGGTCGTGTTTGATCGCGTAGGCCAGCGCCAGGTAGATGTTCTCCCGGCTGGCGCCTTCACGCTTCCGTCCCAGGGAGTAGCGCAGGTAGTGATAGATGCGGTCTTCGAAGGCGCGTACGTCTTTGCGCGTCGGTGCGCGCAGTTCAGCAGCGAGAGGCTGCATCTCGAGGTTCCCCGGCCGTGAGGATGTGGTGCGTCACGCGCCCATCGCCCTTCCCAAACAAACAGTATCGCTCGCGGATGGAAGAAAAGAAACCGCGGCGGTTTCCTTTTCCGGCACAAGTGCCGGCCACTGCCGGCCTCAGGTCCCCGGTCTGGCCCCGGCACTCGGCAGGCGAACTGCCCGCTCGATTCGGGTATGCTTTCCAGCCAGCGGATTGTTGATCCTGCGCCCCAGGAGGATGGACATGCCTGCGAGGAAAGTGTCGTCTGCCAGGCCCCGGCCGAACCCCGGAATGAGCGACCGGGCCGTCGCGGCAAAAACGGGCAAGACCTGGGCCCAGTGGGTCCGCACACTCAACTCCGCCGGCGCCGCCAAAATGACGCACCGCGACATCGCCGGCTACCTCCACTCGAAACTCCATGTGCCCGGCTGGTGGGCTCAGATGGTCACCGTCGGCTACGAACGGCTGACCGGCCGCCGCGAGAAAGGTGAGACCCCCGCCGGCTATTCCGTCAGCGCCAGCCGCACCGTGAGCGTCGCGCCCTCGCGCCTGTTTGCTGCCTGGAACACTCCGGCCCAGCGGCGCCGCTGGCTCCGCGGCGACAAACTGGAAATCAGCACCGCCACCGCGCCGAAATCCATTCGCGCGGCCTGGGGCAGTTCCCGCGTGGCCATCATGTTTTATCCAAAGGGACCGGCCAGGACCGCCGTCGCCGTGGACCACATGAAACTCTCCGGCGCGCGCGAGGCGGCAAGGATGAAAGCCTATTGGAGCAGGCAGCTCGACGCCCTCGAACAGCACCTCGCACGCTGAACGGCTCCCCAGGACCGTTCAGGGAACCGCGGGCGCCGGAGCGGTTGCGGGCGCGGCCGGAGGCGCGGGCGCCGTCCACGGAGCGGGAATCGCATCCCAGTGGCGCGTGTTCACGTCCCCCAGCGTAAAGCTCATCAGCAGCGCCAGCCAGAAAAATCCGGCCAGTACCACCAGCCGCGTGAACCGGTTCGCGAAGCGCAAATGCATGAAGAACAGTCCCACCAGCGACGTCTTGATCGCCGCGATCACCAGCGCCGCCACCGTATTCAGGTCGAGTTTGTGAGCTTCACCTATTTGGATCGTCCCCAGGTCGAGGAACGCCACCCAGGTCGTGAGCGCCGTCAGCGCCAGCAGCGAAACAAAGACGGCCAGATACACCCGCACCGGAACCACGTGTCCCGTCATCAGTAACGCCCTCCCACCAGGTAAAGCAGCGGGAACAGGAATATCCATACGATGTCCACGAAGTGCCAGTACAGTCCGGTGTTCTCGATGGCCGTGAAATGCCCGCTGTCGAATTTCCCCCGCATCGCCATCCACAGCAGCACCGCCATGATCCCCAGGCCCACGATGATGTGCATGGCGTGCAATCCGGTCATGAAAAAGTAAAAGCAGAAGAACAATTGAACGGCCGGGGAATGGACTCCCGGATGGGAAAAGCCGAACCCCGGGATCAATCGCTCGTGATAGTCGTGCGCCCATTCGAAATTGAATTTGAAGAACAGGAAGAGCACCGCCAGAATCATGGTCACCGTCAGCCAGCCGATGATCCCCTTCCGTCGGCCCAATTGTCCCGCGCGCACCGCCATGGCCATCGTGAAGCTGCTCCCGATCAGCACGGCCGTATTCGTCGCCCCAAACCGCCAATCCAGCAGACGGCTGCCCGCCTCGAAGCCCGCAAAGTAGAGATGGCGGTAGATCGTATAGCAGGCAAACAGCGCCCCGAAGAATGCGACTTCGGTCACCAGGAACACCCACATGCCCAGCGATGCCGCCTCGAACTGCTGCGCTTCGTCCGCGAACTGGTGGGCCAGATAGGCCGGATGTTCCGTCCCCTGCGTTGCCGCCGCCTCAGTCATGTGCGCCCTCCGCGGCGGGCCGCGGCGGCCCGTAGGCGTACGCCTCTTCCGTCACAACGGGAGTCACATCGAAATTCTGCGTTGGCGGCGGCGAGGGCGTGGTCCATTCCAGTCCCTTCGCTCGCCACGGATTGGCCGGCGCAATCGGTCCGTAGCGCATCGACCAGATCAGGTAGATCAGTGGGATCAGATATCCCACCCCCAGGATCGTTGCGCCGGCCGACGACATCACGTTCAGCACCTGAAACTCCGCCGGATACGTCGCATACCGCCTCGGCATTCCCAGATATCCCAGCATGAATTGCGGAAAGAAGGTGAGATTGAACCCGATGAAAATGATGGCCGCCGCCAGCCGCGCCCACATGTCCGGATACATCCTCCCGCTGATTTTCGGCCACCAGTAATGGATGCCGCCCATGTACGCCATCACCGCTCCGCCCACCATGATGTAGTGAAAGTGCGCCACCACGAAGTACGTGCCGCTCAGGTGCACGTCCGTCGCCAGCGACGCCAGGAACAATCCCGTCAGCCCCCCCATCGTGAACAGCCCGATGAATCCCAGCGCGTACAGCATCGGCGCGTCGTAGGAAATCGAGCCCTGATACAGCGTCGCCGTCCAGTTGAACACTTTGATCGCCGAGGGAATCGCCACCAGGAAGCTCAGCAGCGAGAAGATCAGTCCCGCGTAGATGGACTGCCCGGCCACGAACATGTGGTGTCCCCACACCAGGAATCCGATCACCGCGATGGACATGCTCGAAAACGCCACAAAGCTGTACCCGAAGATCCGCTTCCGCGAGAAGCAGGCGATCACCTCGCTCACCACCCCCATCCCCGGCAGCACCATGATGTACACCGCGGGATGCGAGTAAAACCAGAACAGGTGCTGGAACAGCAGCGGATCGCCGCCCAGCGCCGGATCGAATATGCCCACGTGCAGCCATTTCTCCAGCCCCACCAGCAGCAGCGTAATCGCCACCACCGGCGTCCCCAGGATCATGATCAGGCTCGTCGCGTATATGGCCCACAGGAACAGCGGCAGGCGGAACCAGGTCAGTCCCGGCGCGCGCATTTTGTGGATGGTCACGATGAAGTTCAGCCCCGTCAGGATCGACGAAAACCCGGCGATGAAAATCCCCACAGCCATCGTGATCACATGCGTGTTCGAATACGTGCTGCTGTACGGCGTGTAGAACGTCCACCCCGTGTCCACCCCCCCGGCCACCAGCGCGTAGAGCGCCAGCGTGGCCCCCGCGATGAAGATGTACCAGCTCAGCAGATTGATTCGCGGAAACGCCAGGTCCTTCGCACCCACCATCATCGGCACCAGGAAGTTCCCCAGCACCGCCGGGATCGACGGGATCAGGAAAAAAAAGATCATGATGGTCCCGTGCATGGTAAACAGTTTGTTGTAGGTGTCCGGCTGCACCAGCCCCCCGGCCGGGTCGATCAGGTGCAGCCGCATCAGCACGGCCAGCGCCCCTCCCACGAAGAACATCACCGTAATGGACCCCAGGTAGAGCAGCGCGATCCGTTTGTGGTCCTTCGTCAGCAGCCAGGATTTCACCCCGTAATCCGCGTTCAGATAATCCACGCGCGTTGCGGGCGGCGCTTCGGCAACCGCGGCGCTCATTTGCTCTTCCCCTTTCTCTCTTCCTCACCCAGCGATTTCACGTAGGCGATCAGTTGCAGGATTTGCTCCTCGTTCAACTGGCCCTGGAAGCTCGGCATCACCGGAGCGTAATTCGGGATAGGCATCGAATTCGGCTGCGTGATGGCCCGGCGCAGAAAGCCCTCGTCCACAACAGGCGATTGCCCGTCCCTCAGTTTCTGGGGTTTCCCGAACTGGCCCTCCAGCGACGGCCCTCGCCCCGTCCCGTCCCTCAGATGGCACGTCGAGCAGCCGTATTGATGGAACAGCCGCTCCCCCGCCTGCGTCATCGTCTCCCCGCGCGTGCCTCCCGCCAGCCACGCCGCGTAATCATCCGCCGTCATCACCTCCACCCACCCGATCATCGCCGCATGGCCCGTCCCGCAATACTGCGAACAGAAAAAGTGGAAGCGGCCCGTCTTGGTGGCCTGGAACCAGATGGAAAAGTACCTTCCCGGCAGCACGTCGTGTTTGATCCGGAACGCGGGCACATAAAAGTCGTGGATCACGTCCTGCGACGTCATGGTCAGCTTCACCGGCACGCCCACCGGCACGTGCAGTTCGTTGATCTCCCGCACCCCCTCCGGATGCTGGATGTGCCACATCCACTGCTTCCCCACCACAAACACTTCCATGGCATTGTTCGGCGGACGTGAGTTCCGGAAGTACAGGCTGGCGCTCCATACGTAGATCACCACGCACAGCAGCGTCGGCACGATCGTCCAGGTCAGCTCCAGCCGGAGATTCATCACCGTTTCCGGCGGCTGATCCTCCTTCGAACGCCGCCGGTAACGCACCATGAAGTAGAAAATGATGGTGAAGATGGTGATCGTAAAGAACAGCGTGATGGCCGTCAGGAAGTAATAGAGTTCGTCCACCCCCTCCGCCACCGTGGACGCCCGCGGCGGAGCGATGGGAATTCCGGGCAGCGTCTGCAGCGCCGCGTACAGTGCCGAATTCAGCCACGGCATCGACATTCTGTCTGCTCGCCCGGCCTCACCCCTTCCGGCTGCGCTCCTCCTCCGGCGCCGCGTAGTGTTCCTTTCGGCGCAGCACCAGCACCACCCCTCCGATGGCCAGCACCGTGGCGATCCCGGCCAGCCGGATCACCCGCGAAATCACCAGCCCGTACTTCCCCGTCGTGGGATCGTAGTGAAAGCACGCCAGCAGGATTTCATCCACCGGTGTCCCGATTTTTTCTCCCGAGGCCTCCACCAGCGCCAGCCGCACGTCCCGCGGCGAGTACTCAATCCCGTAGAAATAGCGCGACACGCGCCCCTCCGGCGTCAGCACCATGATTCCGCTGGGATGCGCGAACTGTTCGGACGCTTTGTCGTACGCGTACCGGTAGCCCACCGACGCCGCCAGCTTTTCGATGTCCCCCTCTTCTCCCGTCAGGAAGTGCCACCCCTCCACCGCCCCGGGACGCCCGTAGAGGCCCGCGTACATCGTGTGTTTCGCCTCCGCCAGAATCGGTTTTTCCGTCGGGTCGATGCTCACCGTCACCACTTCGTAGTCCTTCCCCATCTCCAGCGAAATCCGCTTCGCGCTGTTCAGCACTCCGTTCAGCACCAGCGTGCACAGCATCGGGCACTGGTAATACACCAGCGTCAGGATCACCGGACGCTTCCCGAAAAATTGCCGCAGCGCCACCGGGTTCCCTTTCTCGTCCCGGAACGCCAGATCCAGCGGTACCTGCGCGTTCAATTTCTGGTCCAGCCCGATTTTTTTGAGCACCGCCGGGTCGCCCGCCGGGTTTTGCATGATCGGCAGCGCCTGCGCCTGTGCGCGCGCCGCGGGTGGCGCGGCCAGCCCTCCCATCAGAACGGCCAGCGCCGCCACGGCGCCGCCGCACGCCCTCCGCCGCCTTCCTTCCTCTTTCATGGCTCTTCCTTTCTCCCGTGGGTCGCAAAATCCGCCTGTGGCGCGCTCGCGCCGCCGCGCGCCGCTTCTTGTCCCCTTGCTGCCGGCTGCCCCGCTCCCTTCTCCGCGCCCGCGGCGCCCGAGGGTCGCGTCGGCAATCCCCTCTCCAGCAGCAGCTCCATCGCTCTCTCGATGGGGATATGGATGATCCCGCGCGTGCGGTCCACCCAGCCGTAGCTGTTCAATTCCTGCCGGTCTTGTTCCCGCAGTTTCTCCAGGTCGCTTTCCGGATTCGCCTGCAACTGCGGCAGCGGAGGCAGCGCCCGCGCCTGTTCGAAGGGAGTCGGCGGAGGCCCCAGCTTCTGCACGTGCCCGAAAAAATCGTAGGCCAGCTTCGCGGCTCCCGCGGCCACCAGCAGCGTCATCAGCAGCACACCCGCGATCCGCAGCAGGTTGCGCACATTGGCGTCCCGCGTCTCGTATCCGCCGTGTTTTTCCGGGCTGGGATTAGTGTCCATGTTCAGGCGCCACCTCCAGCCGCGCGTCTCCGCTCGGCACCAGCGGTTTCCCGCGCAATTGCCCCGCGAACGCCCACAACCACAATCCGCCGATCGCCACCAGCGCCGCCAGGTCCGCCAGATGCACGCTCGGCCCCTGCGGGAAAAATGCCGGCGCCACCAGCCAGTACACGTCCACTGCCGAAATCAGCAGCAGCCCCCCGGCCACCAGCGACAAACTTCCCTTCCGCCGCTTCAACGGCCGGTTCAGCAGCAGCAGGAAGGGAAACGCAAAATGGAACACGATCAGGAACAGCGCGATTCCCGCCCACGCGCCCGTCAGCCGCTCCAGGTACCACGGAATCTCCAGCTTCAGGTTCCCCGACCAGATGATCAGGAACTGCGAAAAGGAGAGATACGCCCACAACATCACGAATGCGAACAGCAGCGTGCCCAGGTCGTGGAACCGCGACGGCGTCGCCACCGAAGCCAGCGGCTCCCGGTCCGCCAGTTGCCGCGCCACCAGAATCAGAAACGCCATGGCCGAAAGCACCTGGATCACCACGAACACCATCCCGTAGATCGACGAGATCCATTTCGGCTCGAGCGACATCACCCAGTCGATCGACGCGAACGTCACCGTGAAACCGTAGATCACCAGCCCCGGCGCGCTCAGGTTTTCCATCTTCCGGTGCATCGCCGCGTCGTGCGTGCGGTCCTCTTCGAGCGACCACCGGCTCAGCAGCGTCCCCATCAGGAACCACACCGCGAAATACACCGCTGCGCGCGCCACAAACGCGCCCCGGTTCAGGTACATGGCGTTGAACGAGGAATGCGGCACCGCCGCCCATTCCGGCCGCGCCCACTCATACAGCGGCCGGATCCCCGCAACGATGGGCAGGAACAGCACCGCCATCAGCAGAAACGTCCGCGAGCTCGCCTCGCACAGCCGCCGGATCACGAATCCCCATCCGCCCCCCGTCAGGTGATGCAGCATCAGCAGCGCCATCGAGCCCAGCGGCACGCCGATCCAGAACATGTAGCCCAGCAGATAGGAACGGTAGAACTGAGGCGGGTCCATCACCGCCAGGCCCCCCAGCACCACCGCTCCCGCGATCCCCGCCGCGAGCGCCGGCTTCTGCACCCGGCCCACCTCCAGCTCCATTGTTTCCGGCTCGCTCATTTCTCCGGTCCTTGCAGTTTTTCCCGCTCCGCTCCCGGCACATCCTCGATCTTTGCAAACTGGCTCAGTTGCAGCGCGCGGATGTACGCCACGATCCGCCAGCGGTCCTCCGGCGTCACACGCGACGCGTACGGATACATGTTTCCCAGCCCGTTCGTGATCACGTCGAACAAATGTCCCACCGGAGCGTCCCGCAGCCTCTGGATGTGGTACGACGGCGGCGCCGGAAATCCCCGCTGCACGATCATCCCCCTCCCCGTCCCGGATACGTCGTGGCACGGCGCGCAGTAGATAGTGAACCGCTCCCGGCCACGTTCCAGATCCGCCTGCGTGATCGGAAATGGAAACGTCGTGGCCAGTTGTCCGTTCACCTTCCCCGTGTAGAGCTGTTCATCCAGCCGCAGGTGGCCCCGTGCCACCGTCCCTTCCACCACCGGCCGTTCCGAACGCCCGTCCCCGAAGAAATCCGTCTTCGCCAGCGGCAGGTATTTCGGCTGGATGTGCATGTCCAGCCGGCAGCCCGGCAGGCACACCAGCAGCGCGGCCAGCAGCGCGACGCGCGCCGCCTGCCTCTGTAGCCCGCGACTGGCCCGCTCAGGTCGCAATCTCGCTCACCTCCATCGCCTCCAGCCCCTGCAGGAATTTCTTCGTCGCCGCCACGTCGAACTTCGGATCCTTCGCCTTGATGCACAGGAAGAATTTGTCACGCGTCGCCAGAGCGAACGCAGGCACGTTGAACACCGGATGATACGGAGTCGGCAGCCCGTTCAGCGCCAGCATCCCGAACACGCACGCCAGCGCCGCGAACAGCACCGTCATTTCAAACGTGATGGGGATGAACGCCGGCCAGCTATTCAGCGGCTTTCCGCCTATGTTCAGCGAGAAGCTGTATACGCTCCCGTAGTACTGCAAATAAAAGCCCGAAGCGCATCCCACCAGCCCCCCAATCAGCACCACCAGCGGCAGCCGCGTCCGTTCGAACCCCACCGCTTCCGCCAGGCCCTCCACCGGCAGCGGCGTGAACGCGTCCATTCGCCGGTATCCCGCTTCGCGCGCCCGGTGCGCCGCCGCCAGCAGCGCTTCCGCGGTTCCGAATTCGGCCATCAGCCCGTAGATCGCCTTTCGCGCCATGACCCCTTCCTCAGGCCTCCCATTCCGGGTTCGGATTCCGCACCCGCGCCAGATACGTCGTCCGTGGCCGCGTGTTCAAATCCGTCAGCAGCCCGTAGTTCCTGTCCTGCGCTTTCAGCCGCGACACGCGGCTCTTCGGGTCGTTGATATCCCCGAAAATCAGCGCCTGCGTCGGGCACGCCGCCTGGCACGCCGTCACGATGTCGCCGTCCCGCACCTTCCGGTCTTCCAGCTCCGATTGGATTTTCGCCGCTTCAATCCGCTGCACGCAGTACGTGCACTTCTCCATCACCCCCCGGCTCCGCACCGTCACGTTCGGATTCCGCACCCCGTACAGGCTCTCCGTCGTCCAGTCTGAAAACAGCTCGAAGTTGAACCGCCGCACTTTGTACGGGCAGTTGTTCGAGCAGTACCGCGTGCCCACGCACCGGTTGTAGATCATTTCATTCAGCCCTTCCGGACTGTGCACCGTCGCTCCCACTGGGCACACGTATTCGCACGGCGCGTTCTCGCAGTGCATGCACAGCACCGGCTGGTAACACACCTCCGGGTTTTCCAGCGCCCCGCGGTAGTACGTGTCGATGCGGATCCAGTGCATCTCCCGCCCGCGGATCACCTCGTCCTTCCCCACCACCGGGCTGTTGTTCTCCGCGAAGCACGCCGCCACGCACGCACCGCACCCGATGCAGCTCTGCATGTCCACGGCCATGCCCCACGCGTACCCCGCATACAGGAAACCCGGATAGAGCGACAGGCCGAACGTTTTCTCCTCCTCCGCGTCCTTCGCAAACGCCGGGTCTTTCCGGTATTCCTCCAGGCTGGCCTGCCGCACCAGGTCCCGTTTCAGCGCGTTGTCGCTCTCGATCTCCACCGCGTGCCCCTCCACGTCGATCACGTGATGGTGCTGCGTCGGCGCCAGCGGATACGTCCCGCCCGTTTTCTCCACCCCCAGGCCCCCCGCCGTCCACATCGCCGCTGACGTCCGCAGCGCTCCCGCATGGAATCCCTGCCCGTTCCCCACGCGCCCCGCCCGCCACCGCCCGTATCCCAGATGCAGTGTCACCGCGCCGTCCGCCTGCCCGGGCATCACCCACGCCGGCGCCGTAATTTGCCGTCCGCCCAGCGTCAGTTTCACCACGTCGCCGTTGCTCAGGCCGAGCTTCGTCGCCGCGGCCACGCTGAACATCGCCGCGTTGTCCCACGTCAGGCTCGAAAACGGTTTCGGCAGCTCCTCCAGCCACGCGTTGTTCGTGTACCGGCCGTCGAACATCACCGGGTCCGGACGGAACACCGCCTCCATCTCCCCCGCCTTCGCCCCCGCGGCCACCGGCAGGTTCGCCGCGAAATTCGCAGCCAGCGACATCGATTTCACCGGCAGTGCCGTCCCCGCCGCCACCCCGTCGTGCAGCGAAGTTTCCCAATACGCCTCGAACGCTTTTTCGTCTTTGTCCTTCCTCTGCCCCTTCCAGTAGTTCCGCACGATGTCGTGCGCCGTCTGTCCGGCACGCTCCAGCATCGCCGCAAGCAGTTCGTGCGCCGTCTTGCCGTCGTAAATCGGCGCGATCAGCGGCTGCTGGAATGTCACTGTGCCCTCGTACGCCCGCGCGTCGCCCCACGACTCCAGGTAATGCGCCTGCGGGATGTGCCAGTTGCACTGCTCGGCGGTTTCATCCTCATGCAGCCCCAGGTGAATCCGCCGCCGCACCTTCAGCAGGTTTTCTTTGAACTCTAAATCCGCCGGCGCCGAGTACACCGGATTGCTTCCCACAATAAACAGCAGGTCCACGCTTCCCTGCCCCATCTCCTTCACCAGCTCCCGCAGCGACTCCAGCGTATCCACCGGCTCGTCTTCGAGCGGCTCCGTGTACTCCACCGTGTGGCCCGCGTTGCCCAGCGCCGCGTTCATCGCGTGCGCCAGCGCGTGCACCGCCGCGGGCTGATATTCCCCGGCCACCACCAGGCTCGCGCCCCGGTGCGCGCGCAGATCCCGCACCATGGCCAGCAGCCCTTTCTCCGGAACTCCCCCGGGCAGCGTCGCTCCCGCCACGCTCACGCCCAGCCCCGCCGCCAGCGCGCGCGCAAATTGCTCCACCTCCGACGCCCGCAGCGGCACCCGGTGGTCCGCCATCGCTCCCGTGTTCGATGGCGTCACCTCCACCACGTACAGCCGGTTCATCGTCGACTGCGGCCCCTCCAGTTTCCTCCGCGAGATGAATTCCCGCGCGTACCTCACCGCACCCGGCCCCTCCCGCGTGAAATCCGCGTCCAGCGACACCACTACGTCCGCGCGGTCGTAGTGGTACACCGTGTTCACATATCTCCCAAACGCCAGCCGCGATCCCTCCCGCGCCTCATCGCGCCCAGCCGGCTCCCACTGGTGCCATTTCGCCTGCGGGTACGCCGCCAGCAGTTCCCGGATCTGCGCCGCCAGCGTCGGCGAGTTCACCGACTCCGTCAGCAGCCGCATCCCCGCGCCCTGCTCCCGCTTTTTGTCCTCCATCACCGGCTTCAGCATGTTCAGGAACGCCGTCCAGTTGCTCACACGCCCTTCCCGCACCACCACCTGCGACCGGTCCGGGTCGTACACCGTCAGCACCGATGCCTGCGCAATCGCGTTCGTTCCCCCCAGGCTTCCCGGATGCTCCGCGTTTCCTTCGATCTTCGTCGGACGCCCCATGTGGCTCTCCGCCAGCAGCCCCATGGCGTCGCCCGAGGGCATCGTCATCGCCGTGGCGTAGAACAGCGGCTTCCCGGGAACGATCTGCTCCGGCGCCGTCACGTAGGGTACGATTTTCTCCTGCGGCAGTTTCGTGCATCCGCTCAGTCCCGCCAGCGCCGCAGACGCCGCCATGTACTTCAGCATGTCGCGCCGCCCCATTCCCTTCTCGTTCGCCGGGTCGTGCGGAAACTCGTGGTGCAGAAATTCCTGATACTCCGGCGTACCGGCCAGCTCTTCCAGGCTCTGCCAGTAGCCCCGCCCGCCCCTCGCGGCCAGGCGCGCCCGGATCGCTTCCAGATCCATCCTCTTCGCGCCCGCTCCCGCCTTGTCGTTCCCCGCCATTTCCTCCCCTTCCCGCCTTTCTCCTCGTTCCTCCGCCGGCTTTACCGGTGGCAGGTGTAGCAGGTGGTCAGGCTCTGCACCCCGTAAGCCTTCACCAGCTCCCTCCCCATCGATTCCTGCTCGTAATACTTTCTTCCCCGGAATGTCACCGGATGGAACGTCGACGGCGGCTCATACCGCGCGTTGAACACTTCCGCCCTGGGCCGCACGTATTTCTCCGGCGCGCGGTGGCATTCCACGCACCACCCCATCAGCAGCGTGTTGGCCTTCCAGGTCAGCGGCATGTCCGCCACCGGCCCGTGGCACGTCGTGCATCCCACTCCTTTGTGCACGTGAATGCTGTGGTTGAAGTACACGAAATCCGGCAGCGCGTTCACACGGTTCCACACCAGCGATTTTCCCGTCGCGTAGCTCAGCCGCACCGGCTCCAGCATTTCGCTGTTCGTCCAGATCTGCGAATGGCACGTCATGCACGTCTTCGTCGGCGGGATCCCCGCGAACGACGATGTCTCCACCGATGTATGGCAGTACCGGCAGTCGATCCCCAGTTCTCCCGCGTGGTGCCGGTGGCTGAACGGCACCGTCTGATCCACCGGCACGTTTACTTCCGTGTAGTACGGCGATTCTCCCACCCAGTACAGCGCGAAGCTCAGCACAATCAGCGCCAGGAACGAGCCGTAGATGCTCACCCGCGAGATCGTGTTCGTGCTCGGATGGAATACCTGCGGCATCGCCCTCTCGCGCCCTCCTCAGGACTTCGCTTTCTCCTGCGACTCCGGCACCAGCCCCCGCATCTCGAAGATCGCGATCATCGGCAGGTAGCGGATGAACAGGAAGAACAGCGTCAGGAACAGTCCCACCGTTCCCGCAAACGTGGCCCAGTCCCACGCCGTCGGGTAGAACATCCCCCACGACGACGGCAGAAAATCCCGGTGCAGGCTGGTCACCACGATGATGAACCGTTCCAGCCACATCCCCGTCTGCACCACCAGCGACAGGAAGAACAGCATCGGCACGCTCTGCCGCACCTTCCGCGACCACAGCATCTGCGGCAGGATGATGTTGCACGTGATCAGCAGCCAGTACACCGGCGCGTACGGCCCCGTCGCGCGGTTCACCAGCATGTAGCGGTCCGGAATCCCCGTCGAGTAGAACGCCATGAATGCTTCCATCATGTAGCCGTAGGCCACGATCAGCCCCGTGGCCAGCATCACCTTCGCCATGTTGTCCAGGTGCCGCATGGTCACAAAATCTTCCAGCCCGTAGAATTTCCGCAGCGGGATCGCCAGCGTCAGCACCATCGCGAACCCCGAATAAATCGCCCCGGCCACGAAGTACGGCGGGAAGATCGTGCTGTGCCACCCCGGAATGATCCCCGCCGCGAAGTCGAAGCTCACCACCGAGTGCACCGACACCACCAGCGGCGTGGCCAGCCCGGCCAGCAGCAGCGACGCCGTTTCGTACCGGTGCCAGTGAACCGCGGACCCGCGCCAGCCCATCGACAGAATCCCGTACACCACCTGTGTCACGCGCGTCCGCGCCCGGTCCCGCAGCGTCGCCAGGTCCGGCATCAGCCCCACGTACCAGAACAGCAGCGACACCGTCGCGTACGTCGACACCGCGAACACGTCCCACACCAGCGGGCTCCGGAACTGCGGCCACGTCCCCATCACGTTCGGATACGGCAGCAGCCAGTAGAACAGCCACGGCCGCCCCAGGTGCATCAGCGGAAACAGCCCCGCGCACGCCACCGCAAACAGCGTCATCGCTTCCGCGAACCGGTTGATCGACGTCCGCCACTTCTGCCTCAGCAGCAGCAGGATCGCGCTGATCAGCGTCCCCGCGTGCCCGATCCCGATCCACCACACAAAATTGGTGATCGCGTATCCCCACGCCACCGGGACGTTGATCCCCCAGATCCCCACCCCGCGGATCAGCAGGTATCCGATGGACACATTCAGCACCATCAGCAGCGAAAAGCTGATCGCGAAACCCAGCCACCAGCCGCCGCGCGTGCCCTTTCCCAGGACAATCGCGCTGATTTTGTCCGTTACGCTTCCAAACGTATGTCCGGGTTCTATGAGGGGGGCTCTAGGCTCGGCTGACATGAATCGCTCAGGCTCCGGAACGTTTTCTCATGCTTCGTCCCGACTCTGCCCGCGCTCGTCCGCTTGCCGGACTTCCCGCGCGCAGTCCCGCTCCTGCGACTCCAACCTCTCGACTCGGCTCACCTGGAATTCTCAGCCGTGGGGAAGGATTTTCTGGCTCTGCACAACTATGAGGTCCGCGCCCACCCGCTTGCAATTCGCCTCCCTCCCCCTCAGGCGATTGCCGCGGCCCCGGCTTGCTTCGGCTTTGCCGGGCTTCCAAATTTCGCGGAGTAGGATAAGACTCAGCGCATGCGGAAGCAAGTTGATTCCCGCCGGTGGGAACGCACCGGCGGGACGGGCGGATTGTCCCGCGTTTCCCTTCCGGAAACGCCCCGTCTAGTTCGAATTTCCCAGCGGCCTCGCTACTTCGTCGTCCGTGATCGTCACGTTGTGGTGCAGGATCGTGATGCGGTACTGGATGTTCACTCCCGGCCCCTGCACGCTTCCCCGGTACGGATATTTGATCCCATCCACTTCGCGGTAATCGTCCTCCCGTTCCACCACCGTCGGCGTCGGCGAGAGCGGGTTCTCAAACAGGTCCGTCCGGAACAGCAGCCCGCTTTCCGCGTCGAAATACAGCAGCCGCTGCTGCCCCCCGGGCACGCACGCCTCCACCACGTTGGCCAGCCGCCCGTCCGCCGTTCTCTGCCCCGCCGTCTTCGCGTGCGGATAAATCTTCGCCAGGTTGACCTCTGAATAGAAATCGGAAAGGGCTTTGCGATCCGCCTCCCGCGCTCCCTTCACATCCTTTACCTTTCCAGACGGGTCCTGCTCCCACCCCGCCTTCCCGTCGAACCCGTCCCGGAACACGTATCCGTTCTGCAGCTTCATCACCGAAAGCTGGATGTTCGGAGCCCGCTCGTACACCAGCAGTGTGCCTGTCCCCTCGATCCCCTCGATCCGCACCGTTCCTCGCGATACCCGCGAGTTCAGTTTCTCCCACGCCGCGCGCCCTCCCACCGCCTGCGTGTAGCGCTCAAAGATCTGCTGCGCCGTCGGCTGTGCCGCCTCGCTCCTCCCGGCCCCGCCTGGTGCGCTTTGCGCCGCGCGAGTCGCCGTGGCCCCCGGTCCCGGCTGGGTCTGCCCGTGCGCCGCTCCCGCCGCCACCAGGCCCGCAGCGGCCATTGCCAGTCCCGCTCGCGCCATTCCCAGACCGCGCATCCGTCCCTCCCTCCGCCGCTTTTCCCTTGACACTTCCCGCCGCGCTCCTGAATCTGTGGTGCGATTTTACGCCCGAATGGCTCCAGCCGTGACCGTCACGTCTGCATTCAGTAACAGGAGCGTCCCATGAGCGCCTTGCCGGATCCCATGCTCTCCCGTGCCCGCAGAGATTCCTTCGTCCTCCTGCTCGCCTGGGCCGCCGGCGGCGTCGACGCCATCGGCTACTTCGGCCTGAATCACGTCTTCACCGCCAACATGACCGGCAACACCGTCCTGCTCGGCCTCAGCCTCGGCGAGGGCCGCAGCCTCGCCGCAATCTCCAACCTCATCGCTCTGGTGGGATTTGCCGCCGGTGTCGCTCTCGGCGCCCTCATTGTCGAAAGCGGCGGCCGACCGGGTACCTGGGACCGCCGCGTCACCGCCGCGCTTTTTCTCGAAGCCGTAATGCTCGCCGCCTTCACCGTCCTCTGGCATCTCTCCCCCGGCCGGCGACTCCCTGGCTCTGCAGTCCTCTATATCCTCATCGCGTTTTCCGCCCTCGCCATGGGCATCCAGAGCGCCGCCGTCCGCCGCCTCAATCTTCCCGGCGTCGCCACCACCTACGTCACCGGCACCATCACCAGCCTGTTCTCCGGTCTCACCGCCCTCGTCCGCTCCCCACGCCCGCAGAAAAAAGAAGCCGCCCCCGAATCCGGCGCCTGGAACCCTTCCGCGCAGCTTCAGGCCGCCGTCGTCCTCACCTACGGCCTCTCCGCTCTCTCCAGCGGATATTTCCAGAGCCGCGTCCCCGGCCTCGTCGCCGTCGCTCCGCTCCTCGCCATCGCCGTCCTCCTTCTTCTCGTCGCCTTCAGCCATCGAAAGCACGAATCCCGTCTCGCCTAGCGCCGGCCGGCTCCAGGAGTTCCAGCCCTTCACGCGGGAGTGCCCGCAGATCATTTCTGCGAACACGTTCTCTCGCCCCATGTGCTAGACTCCCGCCACGCGCGCTTCCTCGAGGAGGGCTGCCACATGATGCGTCTCGTCGCTGTCGCCGGATTCGCCATGCTTCTGTTCACCAGCGTTGCCGCCGCTCCGCCCCGCCGCCCCATGTGCTGCCACGGCTGCAACATGTTTTCCTGCTCCACCGAGCAGTGCGGCAAGGTCTGCAAGCTCGGCCCCAAGTGCGCCCACTGCTGGAAAAAGGACTGCGCCGCCAATCACTGATCCCCTTCCCGCCTGCTTCGCACAGGCTGGCCGCCGCAGCAGCAGGACCGGGCCGTCCCCGGGTATCCCTCCATGTTGCAGGACCTTCGCCACTTCGAAATTCTCGCCGAGCTCCGGCGCGGCCCCGATTTCCTGGAATACCGCGCCAGCACCGCAAGTCTGGACAACCCGTCGCCCTCCGGAAATTCAACTACGACTTCACCGCGATTCCCCAAAATTCGATTGACAGCCGGAAAATCGCCGTGCAGCCTTACCCGCACGCAACCGTAGTTCCTGGGAGAGGAAAACCAAATGAAGCATCCAGTCGTCCTGTTGCTCGCCCTCGTTCTCTGCGCGCTCGCTTCCTCACGGAGCTTCGCGACCGCCGCACCGGACGACGTCGCCGCACCTGTCCGCCAGTTCATCGACGGATTCAACTCCGGCAATCTGGACTCCGCCTACGCCGCCTACGCCTCCGGCCCCATCACCATCGTCGACGAGTTCGCCCCTCACCTCTGGACCGGCCCGGCCGCGGCCCACGAGTGGGCCGATGCTTACGATCAGCATTCGAAAGCCACGGGAGTCACGGACGGCAAGGTCACCTACGGCCGCCCCACGCGAACGGAAATTGAAGGAGACGTAGCCTATCTCGTCATGCCCACCGTCTACCTCTACAAAGAACACGGCAAGTCGTTGCGCGAAGAGGGTCAGATGACCTTCGTGCTGAATCGCCAGGCCGGCGCCTGGAAAATTCGCGGCTGGACCTGGACCGGCGTCAAGCCCCATCCACCCAAGTAGCACAAACAACTCGCCCGCTGTCGGAAGGGCCGGGTTTTAACCTCGCCGCACGCAACCGCTCCGCAATCCAGGGGCTTCAGCCTCTGAAGCCACCGTCCTCCCAGCCGCGCATTTCTCGCTGCGCCCTACTTTTTCTCCGCCGCTTCCACCATATGCTCCGCCAGCGCCCTCCATCTCCCGTTGCGGCGGATGTACGTCACCGTGTACCGGTACGCCGCCGCGTACGCCGCGCCGTTCGCCGTCCCGCGGATCGTGTCCGTCCCAATCGTCACGGCTGTATCCCCGTCCACAATCACCGTCCGGTCCGTCAGCGTTTGTGTTTGCGTCGGATCCACGTCCCCCGAGGTAATGTGCTGGATGAACGTCGCCTTGTCGCGCGGTGCACGCGCGCCGAACGTGGCCAGAAATTTGTCGTCCAGAATCCGCCCGAGCGTCGCCCCGTCGTGTTTGTTCTCCGCCTCCACCCATCTTTCTTCCAGTTCCATCACCTGCCGTTTCGCCTCCGCCGCCGGCACACTCGTCGTGCCCCGGGTCGCCTCGGCTCCCGCGTTCTCCGCCACGCGGCTCGCCGCTTGGGTTGAAGCCTGGCACCAAAGCGCCGCAGCCGCGCAACCGGCCAGCACTACGGACCCCATCCTTCCTGCGCCTCCACGTTTCATCGTTCCCTCCTCTCCGCGTTTCCGCCGTTGTACCAGCGCAGCACCCGCAGCGCCCGCAGCGTGTTCCACCGGCTCGCCCTTCCCGCCTCGCTCTCCAGTTCCACGGGAATCCGCTCGCGATGAAGCAGATTCATCGGCCAGCGTGCGTTCTGATGCGCGCGCTCGGCCACAACCTTCACTGCTTCCCGCATGCGCCTCTCCGGCTTGCTTCCCGCCTCCCGCAGATACTCCAGCCCGCGCAGCACGTCGTAATGCCAGAACGTTGGATAGGAAAACCGCAGCCAGCGCTCGTCGATCACTTTCCCCGTTCGCAGCGAGCGGAACATGCGCCGCTCCACCAGATACCGTTCCGCCCGCTTCCGCGCCCTCGTCACCGCCGCGGATTTGCGTCCCGTCCGTTCGTAGGCCAGCAGCCCCTCGAGCACGCAGATTGTGGTGTGGAACGACGAGCGCCGGCTTTTCGGCCGTTTCGGCGAC
>Ga0335081_10001412_pt1 | contig 38311 bp, 34 predicted proteins | sample Lox_Sample_35_FD_206713 | JGI IMG/M metagenome (GOLD analysis project Ga0335081, IMG submission 206713) | Soil microbial communities from Loxahatchee National Wildlife Refuge, Florida, United States - Lox_Sample_3.5 | ecosystem: Environmental > Terrestrial > Soil > Wetlands | place: USA...
TCAGCCCTGATGGTCTTTTCCAGCGTGGCCGCACGGTTTTTCGAACCACAGCTTGGCGGCGCGGGCGCCACCCCTTCCGGCACCGGAGGCGTGTTCCGCATCGACCACGACGAAACGTTCAACCAGACCACGCACCTGCAGTATCAGCCCTGGAAGAACTTGCCATGGTTCGGATTCAACTGGCGGTATGACAGCGGCTTGGTCGCGGGAGCCGTGCCGTTCGCTGACGTTGCCGGCGGTACAATTGACATCGCAGGTAGCGGCCTGACTCCCGATCAACAGTTCCAGGCGGGGCTGGCGTGCACCGGCGTTCGCGCCACTCCGACGGTCGGCCTTCCCGGTTCCTGTCCCGCCACGCAATTTACTTCCAACCTCGTGCAGATTCCAGCAGCCGGGACAGAAAACGACGATCACAACCCGCCGCGCATCGCGCCGCGGCATCTCTTCGATGTTTCCATCGGCGACGACAACCTTTTCCGCGGCGACAAATACAAAGTCAGCTTGCAATTGACCGCCATCAACATCACCAACAAGTACGCGCTGTACAACTTCCTTTCAACCTTTAGCGGAACGCACTATGTCACACCGCGGGCCCTGACTGCTCAGATTGGGTTCAACTTCTAGGGTCAAGACTGAAGACAAAAAAAACGGCCGGGGGAGGAGACCGGCCGTTTTTCTCAGGGGAGGTGCTGTGTCAGGCTGCCAATGCTTCCAGTGCCATCCGATTGCGAATCACCAGGGTCGATCCTTCCAGACGGATAAGCTCTTTCTTCTTCAAGTCTCCAAGCAAGCGAGTGACGGTTTCGCGAGAAGATCCGATCATCTGCGCCATCTCTTCATGGGTCAGGCTGGCACGAACACGGATCTCGCCTGCGACGCCGGGTTCTTTGCGATTGGACGTCCAGGAGAGCAACAGCTTGGCCAGCTTTCCTGCCGACGACCGCGCCAGAACCAGATCGTGAATGTCGCGGTAGGCCGTTTGAAACTCCCGGCTCAGGGCCATGGACGCGCGCAGTCCGAGTTCTCCGCTTGCGGCTATGCGCTCCATCAGTGCCTCGCCTTCAACGAAATTTACCTGGCAGGGCCCATCCGTCTCGGCCGTGATCTCAAATGGCTGGCCCGAAATCACTGCGCTCAGGCCAAGCACCTCTCCGGGTTCGGCGATTTTCAGTATCAATACCTTTCCTTCGCGCGAAGTCGTGGAGATCTTCACCTTGCCCGAGCAAAGTACGTAAGCTCCTCTCGGAGCCTGACCTTCGACGAACAGCAGGGCGCCGTCGGGATACGTGCATAAATGGCTGGCGCTACTCAGTCGCTTCAAACCCTCCGCCGAAAGTCCGCAGAACCATCCGTCCTTGCGCAATGGGCACGTAAGACAACTGTCGATCATCTGCAGGCCATACGGCGTGTTCATGTCTGCCTCCTTGCGCTCAGGCATGGCTGGTTTGGGCACGCAATGCGAAGCCGGGCGATTCAATCTCGCGATGGCGCGCCGTAATTGCCGGGCCCCCAGGTGCATGTGCTCGGCTGCGGCAAGCTGACTGGCCGCCAGCGCGCGAATATGGGCTTCCCCGGAACGCAACAGCGCCACCAGTTCCCACCCCGCCGTTGTGTCTTTCTCCCGCCGCCACTGCAGCCCGCGGTTGAAGACGTACAACGGATCCAGCGAAGGTCGAGCGTCGGTCGGGGGCTTTCTCTCTACGGCAGACAACGCGCTTGGCTGCGGTGCAACAGATTCGCTCTGCGGCGGCCGGCGCAATCGTACATTGTGCCGTCCATTGCTACGGATTTCGTGCTGGAGAATGCCGTCTCTAAGAGTCGGAGCACACTCTCCCCTTGAGGTTTCAAAATTCTGCGACAACATCACTAGTCCCCGTCCGATTTCATAAGTTCCGAATCGGACTACGCGAAGCAACTTCAGTTCAAATTCGCCAACGAAAAACGATGGCTAACGCAACCGTGGTGCCAAACAGGGAACTTGGCTAACTCGCAGAGGAATCAAGCAGGATATGCAGAGGCATCAGAGAAGAAAGGTTGCAAATTGACGATTGTCCGGCAGGCTGACGATGGTTCGGCAGCTCGTGCGAAGTTTCAGTTCTCATACTCTGCCCGAGTGATGCGCATCTTTTGCATGCGAGATTGCAGCGTTGTTCGTTTGAGACCGAGGCGGGTGGCAGCGCCACGTACTCCGGCGATGACTCCTCCGGTTTCCCGCAATACCCGGAGAATGTGCTCCCTTTCTAATGTTTCCAGAGTGGAATTCAGGCTCATCGGAGCTTCCACCTTGAGCTCGCTTACGGGAACATTCAAAATCGCGCCTCCGGACAAAATCACAGAACGCTCAACCAGATTCTCCAATTCGCGGACGTTCCCCGGCCAATGCCACTGTTTCAGCGCCTCCATGGCGTCGGCTGGGATGGTCTCAATTTGCTTGTTCATTCGACGGGCGAAATTTTGCGCGAAATATCGGACCAGCATGGGAATGTCTCCCGGCCGGTCCCGCAAAGCCGGCATTTTGATGGGAAAGACGTGCAGACGATAGAAGAGGTCGCTGCGGAACTCCCGAGCGTTGACACTTTTTGGCAGGTCCCGGTTCGTGGCCGCCACCAGTCGTACGTTTACTTTGATGGTCCGGGTCCCGCCCAGTCGTTCGAATTCATGGTCCTGCAGCACGCGCAGCAACTTCGGTTGCAATTCGAGTGGTATCTCTCCTACTTCGTCCAGGAATAGAGTCCCGCCATCAGCCAGCTCCAACCGGCCAAGTTTTTGACTGACTGCGCTGGTGAAAGCTCCCTTTTCGTGTCCGAACAGCTCGCTTTCCAACAGCCCAGTAGGAATGGCTGCGCAGTTCAGTTTGATAAAGCTCGCATCCTTACGCGAACTCATGCGGTGGACCGCGCGAGCAATGAGTTCCTTGCCGGTGCCGGTCTCGCCGAGAATGAGGACCGTGGTGTCGCTGGGCGCAACTGTCTTGACCTGATTCAAAACCTGCTTCAACGCGACGCTCTCGCCCACAATCTCGCCGAAATTGTGTTCGGTTTGGATCTCCTCCTGGAGATAGAGCTTCTCCGTCTGCAGTTTCTGGGTCAGAAGCGCGATTTCCTGATACGCCTGTTCATTTTCCAGGGCGGTGGCCAACTGTACTGCAACTTGCCGCAGCAGGCTGACGTCTTCGCGTACAAAAGCCTTGCTTTCAGAGCTCGTCAGCGTCAAAATTCCGATCAGTCCCTTGCGGCCCGTCAAGGGCACACAACATATCCCCTGGATCCCTTGCTCCAGCAAATGCTGCGCAATAGGAGAATTGAATTCCTGCAAATCGTGGCGCCGGTAAACTCTCACCTCTTTTTGCAAAAACGCTCGGCCCTCCGGCGACTGTTCTAATTTTGCAATTGTTGCCTCCATCTCCAGCTTGGAATTCAGAGGCGATTCTTCGGCAGCCCTCTGCAAGCGTTTCGCTTCCCTGTCCCAGATCATGAGGCCGGCATATTCATGGCGGAACACCTTGCGCAAAAGCCACGAGATCGCCGGAAGTGAAGTTGCCACATTCGTCCCTTTGCTAAGCACCATGCCGGCCTTCAGCAGGAGTTCCAATCGCTCCTTTTCCTCTGTCAGAGCGGAGCGGGTAAGCGCGTTTTCCAAAGCTAGCGCGACAAGTTCGGCAACTCGCTGAAGAAATTCAAGGTCGGTTTGCTTGTACGCGCCTTCGCGACAGCTGCCTAAACCGAGCGCGCCGAGCCGCCGCTGCGCGGTGGTTAAAGGCAGCGCACAATAGGCGCGAATGCCTTTACGGCCAAAGATCTCGAGGAATTTTCCGAACTGCCCCTCCCTTGCTTCTGGAAGCAGCAAGGGCCTCTGGTGCTGCCACGCCCACCCACCCGGAGAGGTTTCAACCGGCAATTCTGTCGGGGCATTGGACGGTTCCCTCCCCTCAAAAACCCGGACCCGCATGACGTTTTCTCGAGGATCGTACAGCGAAAAGTTGGCGACATCGAACCAAACCACGTCGTGCAGCCGGTCCGCCAATTCGTGAAACAACTCTGGCAAAGCACGATGACGAACCAGAATGTCCGTCATTTCTAAGAGAACTTGATAGCGGCGCGAATCTTCCTGTGTTTCTAACTCATCTTCAGTAGCCATGTTGCGCGAGTCCCCAACTCTTCCCCCCTCGAGCAAACCTTCTTACGGCCCCTGGAATGCGCCCGATTATCTGGCAAGCTTTTTGTTTTTGCAAGAACTATTCAGCATTTCTGTCACAAGTCATGACTCGCGAGTAACCTAACTGTTGGGCGCAGCACAATAATGACCCCATGATCGACAACAAATCAATCACTTCGCAAACAGATTTACTTCCGCGTCCCCTTTCGGCACGAGATCTGCCCGCGCTACCACAGGCTTCCGCCACGCGGAAGACAATTTCATTGTGCATTGGTAAAGCCCGGCTTTACTTTGGTAAAGAACACTAGGAACGATACGGTAGCTTTCGAGGGATTCCCAACTTCTCCGCCATTCTCACCAAGTCAGCCACAGAGCCAGCAGTCATCTTGCGCATGAGTTGGCTGCGATGGACCTTGACCGCCGAGTCGCTTGCACCAATTTCGGCGGCGATCTCTCGATTGTGAAGACCCGCCACGATCAGAGGCAGCACTTCTCGCTCACGGCCCGTCAGGGATTCAAATCGGTCGCGCAGCATCGCAAGTTCCGACTCTTGTTCACGTCTGGCCCCATTCCGTTCCAGGGCCAGGTGAATCGCATCCAGCAGATCCTGGTCGCGAAAGGGCTTGGTGAGAAACTCAACCGCTCCTGCTTTCATGGCCCGGACCGACATCGGGACATCGCCGTGGGCGGTGATAAAGATGATCGGAATGTGAATCTCTGCCTCAGCCAAATCCCGCTGGAAGTCGAGTCCGCTCTTTCCCGGCAACCTGACATCGAGAACCAGGCAACTGGGCGCATCCAGGCGCTGCCGTTGCAGAAATTCGCCGGGCGTGGCGAAGGTCTCGACTTCTAAACCGACGGAGCGGATCAGGCTCCGGAGTGCGTTGCGCACCGATGCTTCGTCATCGATGACGTAAACGGTGCTATGTGGCTCAGTCATTCACGACCTCCGCCCTTGGCAAGGTAAATTCAAAAATCGCCCCCTGCGTAGCCCCAGGGGTAGCCCACAAACGCCCGCCGTGCGCCTCCACGATGGAACGCCCGAGCGACAGCCCCAGTCCAATTCCGCCGGGCTTGGTAGTAAAGAACGATTCAAAGATGCGGTCGCCATGCTGGGGATCGAGTCCTTTCCCAGAATCCTGGACCTGGATTCGTGCCCCATCCTGATCCCTTGCCGACCTGATGAACAGCTCCCGCGGCCGATCGGTGTTCGTGCTCATGGCCTCGACGCCGTTGGCGATCAAATTCAACATGACCTGCTGCAACTGCACGCGATCACCGAGCACCACCGGAACCTCGGGAGCAAGCTCAGCGTGGACCATAACGCGGCCTTGCAGAATTTCGCAATCGGCAAGCGCCAGCACCTCGCGGACGACTTCATTGAGATCAAGCCGCTTCATTTGTACGGGCGCTCTCTGCAGTAGCGCTCTAATCCTTCCGATCACCGCGCTGGTACGATTCGCGTCCTGAACCAGCGTGGTCACGGCGTCCCGCGCCTCCTGCAGATTAGGGGGCTGCAAAGCCAGCCAGCGCAGCGCGGCACCCCCATTCGTGACGACCGCGGCAAGGGGTTGGTTGATCTCATGGGCGATGGATGCCGTCAACTCGCCCATGGCGGCGATTCGAGTCATACGAGCCAGCGTGGCCTGCGACTCCTGCAGGGCTCGTTCCGCCCGTTTGCGCTCCGTGATGTCGCGCGCCACGGACACCCTATAAATTCTCTCAAGCCGGACCTCTTTGATGCTGACTTCCACCGGGAACGTCGATCCGTCCTTTCGTCGGTGACGACTCCTGAAGATTGCCGATCCTGAATGCAGTAACTCGTCGTTAACCTTTGCGTACATAGATTCGTCCTGGCCGGCTTCGATATCGTAAACACTCATGGACAGAAGTTCTTCGCGAGAGTAACCCAGGTCTAGACAGGCTCTCCCGTTGATATCGATGAAACGAAGCGTTTCCGGATCAAACACTTCAATCGCGTCATTGGACTGGTCAATCAACATCCGGAAGAGCTGCAAGGATTTTTCCGCTCGCTTGCGCTCGGTCACGTCTTGAGCCATGCCGCGGACGATGGGTGAAGTCACGCCCGCCGTGCGAAGCGTGTTTTTGTACTCCCATATCCTGCGCTCTCCAGTACGCGTGATCACCGCCATCACACCCTGGTCCATGCCGGCCGTCCTGATTCTGGCCAGGTAGGCGTCGAATTGTTCCCGATGTTCCGGAGCGATCAATTCTCGCATGGGGATTTTCAGCAGTTCGGCGACTTCATACCCCAAGATGCGCGCCGGCGCTGGATTGACCGACAGAAGTCTGCCTTCCAGGTCGTGGGTGCAGAGCAGGTCCTGGCTGTTTTCGACGAGATCGCGGTAGCGATCTTCACTCTCACGTCGTGCATCCTCCGCCCGCTTGCGCTCGCTGATGTCCCGGATAGCGCTCGAAACCAGCACGCCATCTTCCGTCTCCAGCGGGCTCAGGCTGATCTCGACCGGAAACTCGTGTCCGTCCTTACGCAAGCCGTACAGTTCCAGACCGGCTCCCATCGGCCGTACCCGAGGCTCAGCGAAGAAATCCGTTCGGTGGCCCTGGTGTTGGCCCCGGAAGCGCCCGGGCACCAGCATCTCCACTTCCCGCTGCAACAGCTCCTCCCGCCGATATCCGAACAACCTTTCTACTTGAGCATTGACCAGCACGATCTTGCCCTCTCGATTCACAACCACCACGGCGTCCGGGGCTGCCTCCAGCAACCCACGAAACTTGCCTTGCGCTGCTTCCGAGGCCTTCGCGGTTTGAACCAGAGAGAGGATTTGTGGAACGGTAAAGGGAAGCAGCAACGCCGTCGCCACCGATACCACCGCCGTGACCACCTTGAGGCTTGCGGACAGGACGTAAACCGGAACCCAGACAGTCACCACTTCCATGAAATGCGTTCCGCCACAGGCAACGATGAACGAGCCGAAAGCCAAGAACATCCAGTGAAACGGTATGTCGCGGCGCCCTTTCTGGACCAGGTAAACAATGGTTGCGGAAATTGTGAAGTAGGACACACCAATGAGTGCGTCAGCAATCACATGCGTCCACACCAACCCCGACTGGCCGAGGTAGCAATACCGATGAGGCAGGAAATTCGAAGCCAGAATGCGGCCTGCAAGGGCCGGCCAGATCAGGAATGGGGCGACTGCAATCGCCAACAGCACGGTTGTCCCATAGAGCACTTGACGTATGGGAAATTGTGGCGGTCCAGACAGTTTCGAGGCGTTTGCGGATGTTAACATGCGACCTCCTGCCAATGAGTCGCTGGCACCCCCGCACCGCCGGCAGTTCCATATTGTGAAAGTTGACCAAAGCGATTCGGCACTAGATGGGAATACTCTCTCCCGGATCGGGGGCGGTCAAGGAAGCACAAACGCGGTGGCCAGCTTTGGTCCCCAGGCGGAAATGTGCAGCAGGCTAGTGTACGGCGAGGGTACCCCCCCTTGCTCGCCATGACCACGGGGGCGCCGTAGCAACAAAGATACGCCAGGTCTTCGAAGTTGCTGTTGGGGGGCATTTGCGCAAGTCCGAAGGTCCGTCCCCCTCTCCAAACCTTGCGGCCAAAAAACCCGTCCAGCTTCGCTCACCGCTATATTAACCCTGACCTGCTTTAGCGCAAGACATTTCTTGATGATGTTAGTTTTCACAGACCTAGGCTCGACCCGTGGGAGCAACCTTACCTCGAGCATTTGCCAACCTTCTATAATCTTCTGGTGGCACGAGGCTGGGAAAGCAAGTCCATCGAAGAACAGCAAGCTCAGGCGGCAGCGTCTCTTGACAGAACCAGACCTCAGCTTACTCCAACCCAGATCGCCCGCCAGCAGAGGCGTGACGGGCTGTCCCTGTCGCGGAAACGCCTACTGCAGCAACTCGACGCTGCCCAAAATCCACGTCATCGCGAAATGCTGCAAGCGGCTTTGGCCGACCTCGACGCCCGACTCGCGCAATTGGGCTAAGTCTGTCGCGCAGCCTGCCTTGTTCGCCTCCTGACGTATAATGCTTCTATCCCCCATGAAGGCTTATGTCTATGTGTCGCTGAAGAAGAGCGTCCTGGATCCTCAGGGCAAGACCATCCATGGGGCGCTCAAGAAGATGGGATACAAGGGGTTGGAGGAAGTGCGGCAAGGCAAGTATTTTGAGCTGACCCTGGATGGCGGGCTCAGCCGCGCCGAAAGCGAAGCCGAAGTCGAGCGGATCGCGCGCGAAGTCCTCACTAATCCCGTGATTGAAGAGTTCCGTTTCACGCTCGAAGACTAACTAGTAGCGCCTCGTCCCCCGGCATCAGGAGTGTCAGTATGTGCGGAATTGTTGGATACGTGGGCAAAAAACAGGTGGTCCCGGTCATCATTGAAGGACTGCGCCGCCTGGAATACCGGGGTTACGACTCCGCTGGTATTGCGGTCTGTGGCAACGGCGACGGCCTTCAGGTCCGCCGCGCCGAAGGCAAGCTGCGCAATCTCGAGGAAGTCATCCGCCTCAAGCCGCTCGAGGGCACTTACGGCATTGGCCACACTCGCTGGGCCACCCATGGACGGCCGACCGAAGAGAACGCCCATCCACATCGCGACTGCACGGGAAGAATTGTCGTCGTTCATAACGGTATCATCGAGAACTACGTCACGCTGAAAAAGCGGCTCATTGAAGAAGGCCATCGCTTCACCACGGAAACCGACACCGAGGTCATCGCGCATCTCGTCGAAAAATATTTTCTCAAGGGTGGTAACGGACATCGTCCGCCTCTGGAAGAAGCCGTTCGCAAGACCGTTCGCGAACTTAGCGGCGTTTTCGCTCTGAGCATCATCTCCGCTGACGAACCGAATAAAATTGTTGCCGCACGCAATGGCCCTCCGGCTGTGATTGGATTGGGAAACGAGGAGTATTTTGTCGCCTCCGATGTTCCTGCAATCCTCTATCACACCCGTGACCTCTTCTTCCTTGGCGACGGAGACCTCGCGGTAATCACGCCCAACGGAGTTCAGCTCACCGATTTCAGCGGCAAACCCATCTCCCGCCAGGTCCAACACGTCACCTGGGACCCAATTATGGCGGAGAAGGGTGGGTTCAAGCATTTCATGCTCAAAGAAATCTTTGAGCAGCCGAGGGCGGTGCGCGATACGACTTTAGGGCGCATTTCACAGGAAACGGGGCGGATTTTCCTCGACGAAATGGAAGTGACCGAGGCGGAATTCAAAGCGGCGCAGAAAGTGAACATCGCCGCCTGCGGAACCAGTTGGCACGCCGCGCTCGCCGGCAAATTCATGATCGAACGCCTGGCGCGCGTGCCGGTTGAAGTCGATTACGCCAGCGAGTGGCGCTATCGCGACCCGATCATCCCGAGTAATACGCTGACGATGCTGATCTCGCAGTCCGGTGAAACTGCCGACACGATCGCCGCCCAGCGGGAAGCGAAAGCCAAGGGATCGAAGACCCTGGCGATCTGCAATGTTGTCGGTTCCATGATCACTCGCGAAGCCGCCGGGACGATTTACACCCATGCCGGACCGGAGATCGGCGTTGCTTCAACCAAGGCATTCACTGGCCAGCTCACTGCGCTTTACCTCTTCGCTCTTTATCTGGCGGAGATGCGCGGCGCGCTCACGCCCGATCAAGCCCGCAAGGCGGTTCATGAACTGACCTGCATTCCTGGCAAACTTGAGCACCTGCTCACCCACGAAGAGCAGACGGAAGAATTGGCCCGCGAGTATGGACGTTCCCAGGATTTTCTTTTCCTGGGGCGCGGAATTCACTATCCTATCGCCCTCGAAGGTGCGCTGAAGCTGAAGGAAATCTCTTACATTCACGCTGAAGGCTACCCTGCCGGCGAGATGAAGCACGGCCCGAATGCGCTGATTGACGAAAAGCTTCCGGTGGTGATCATCGCGACGCGCGACTCGGGCGACGAACTCTCGCTTCTGCGCTACGAGAAAACGATGTCTAATTTGAAAGAAGTCAAAGCTCGCTCGGGCCAGGTCATCGCTCTCGCTACCGAAGGCGACGAAGAGATCAAAGAAGCCGCCGACCATGTGTTGTATGTCCCTCCTGCCCCCGAGGAACTCGCGCCGATTCTTGAAATTGTCCCGCTGCAGCTGCTGGCGTATCACATTGCGGTTCGCCGCGGTTGCGACGTGGATCAGCCGAGGAATCTGGCAAAGTCCGTAACAGTAGAATAGAGATCCTTCGCTGCGCTCAGGATTTCGGCTGCGGGCTCCCGCTGCGCTCACGCCCGCAAAGCGCCTCAATTTGGCAAAGTCGGTGACGGTGGAGTAGCGCAGGGATTTCGCCACGGATTTACGCGGATTGACACGGATAAAACCTTAAAAATCACACCACAAAAGACACGGAGAAACACAGAGATGACCGTCCTTTTCCGCTGGCCTGCGCTTCCTCCCTCCCTTTCACTACATCTATAAGGTGTGGGCAAGTTTCAAAGCTTTACTGCGTGGCTGGCGGCCTCCGGCGATTTGACGGAGTGCACCAAGCATCTCGAGTTTGAGGTAGAAGCCGGACCGCATTTCGCCTTCATTCCCGGTCAGTGGCTGTCGTTCAAGGCCAACAGTCCAAACGGCGAGGAGATGACCCGCGCCTATTCGATTGCTTCGCCTCCTACTGGCAACAACCGTTTTGTCCTCTGCCTGAATCGTGTGCAGGACGGATTTATGTCGAATTTTCTGTGCGACATGAAGGAAGGCGACAAGATCTCTTTTCAGGGACCGTTCGGCAATTTCATTCTGCGTCCGCCGATGCGGGACACGATTTTTATCGCGACGGGCACCGGTATCGCTCCGATCCGCTCCATGCTGCACTGGTTATTGACTGACGACTGCCGACACGAAGGGAAACAGCTCACACTGTTTTTTGGCAGCCGCGTCGAGAAAGACATTTACTACCACGACGAGTTCCTTCAACTCGCACGCGAGCATGAGAACTTTCACTACCTGCCGATACTAAGCCGGGGCAGCGAAGGCTGGCCCGGCCTGCGCGGCTACGTGCAAGAGCATGTCCCCGCTATCGCTGGTGGCCGCACCGATATGCACGCGTACATCTGTGGCTTGGCGAAAATGGTCAAGGCCAACCGCGACCTGCTGCAGTCGCTGGGCTGGGACCGGAAGTCGATCCTGCACGAGCGTTACGACTGAAACCTTCGCCGGGGATTTACGCGGATTAACACGGATCGTCAGGCGACTGCTATTCTATTTGGCGCGTTCCTTCAGAATTTCTTTCAAATCGCGTTTTGCGTGGATGACGGCAACCACCTGCAAGGGAACCGTATCAGGGCGATTGACGATCACATAATTTGGATACTTCGTGACGGTCCAGAAGCGGACGTTTAACGGCGTCACATCCTGGCGTTTCGTGCCGATTCCAGGGTGCTTTGCCAGTCGACGGCAGGATGTGGCTATCTCCATTTCCACAACGTCGGCAGCGCTTGGATTGTCTTTAGCGATGAACCACCAGATGGCGTCAATGTCGGCAGTCGCCTGCGGAGTAAACTGAAAAGACGACTTCATTTTTGCGACTTCAGGCGTTCGGCGCGCCGTTTTCGCAGAGTTTCAATCGCGGCATCACCATCCATCAGTTCGCCGCGTTCGGCCTGGCGAAAGCCGGTTTCAACATGGGCGGCCACAGCTTCGCGCTGCTCGATCATCCAGTCTTCCAACTCTAGCTGCTCGCGGATGATCTCGAAAGCCTGATCGAGGACTTCACCTGGGTTCTTGTAAGCACCCGACTGCACAGCCAGATCGAGGACTCGTTGCTGTTCGGGATTGAGCTTGATGGTCATAGCACGTCTTCTGATGTATCGTACCGGACGGATTTCGGGGTCACAAGAGGATTTCAGTTTCCGCTGGAGGCACGGTGGTTGCGCCGCATCGGCGCGATGCCTTGGGAGAAGGCTGATGCGACTGGCCCCATGCAAGCCAAAACCGGGCTTGCATGGGCCACCCGGCGGAATAGCTCAAAATATTTACCACAGGGGCACAGAGGATCACAGGGTGGTTCTGTGGCGAGGCCCTTCCCACGTCTCGCAGGACAGCTGGCGGATTTGTCTAAACGTCAACCCGCGATGGAAGGTGTTCGTCGACGGCCCGTCGGGCTAATTCCTCGACAACATGAACATCCTGCGATATCCGTACGTAGTCTGCATAGTCGTCAGGGTTGATAACGGGTTCGCGGAAGACGTGAGCAATTGCGCAGCGGCAGCTGTAATCTAGGTACTCAGCAACATTGTCGTGCTCACTTGCGATCTTTGTGATCCGATCCCGCGCGATCATCAACAATGGGGCCATTGAGTTGATCCAGCCCCAGCGAACATCCTTATTGACTATCGCCACCTCGATCATCTTCCAGAAACTGAACAAGCTGTAGAAGACGCTCTTTGAATTGAGTCCTTCCTTGTATAGCGCGAGAGCAAGCCATCTGTCAGCCGAGTAGTTGTCGGAGGGGGCGAGAAGATACCGTGGTTCAACCAGGAGGCCAAAATTTGATCGCGGCGCCCAGATGTGAGGTACGGCGCGGCGCGGCCCGCCTACGCCATCTTCTTTCACGATCGGCGCCTGATGCACCCACGCAATTAGCGAAAGCAGGCGGTTCAAGGACTCGTCTTCTTCGCGATGCGAATTGATGTCCTTATATCCCCACGCTTATTCCGGGCTTCGTTTCTGGGCTGCCATTCGTCCACCTGAAAGTACGGCCTTCAAATTCGAAGTAGACTTCGTCATCAGTTCCGATCTTCAAGCTTGAGTCGACAACATAGTCCATTTGAAATGGGCAATCCTCATTGAGTTCGCTGCGCTCCCTTTTGCTCTTTTCTATTCTGTCCTTCCAAAGATCCTTGTCTAAGGTGTCTGTCACCCGAGCAAGCATCTCGGCTGCCAGCCAATCCGGATCGCAAAGGTTGGAGACTGGCCTCCATCTGACTGATCGAGTCCGCTGGAACTGCATTAGATTCCACTTGTACGATGTACCGCCAAATCCTGGGTCCGTCATTACCGCCTTCATGGATCGCGGAAACGATTTTGGGTCTTTCTCATATTCGTGAGCGGTCGAAAAAATTGACATAACGTTGAATAGTTGCCGCAGGCATCCGTGACCGCGCAGGATATGATCAGTTATGAAGTCCAAATGAGTCTCGGGCAGCGGTCTCGCACCGACGATCTGAATGAGGATCCCGTCCAAATCGCGGCAATAATAATTTCCATCGTCGCCCTTGAACACACCGCTTCTCTCCGCGTCTTCCTTTACCCAAGATTTGTTCCAACCGCTTAACACGTCCATTTCACCGACCGCGAGGCCTATAAGTTTCGGCCATGCCTCTTCCGGAGGCCCTTCGGCCATGATCCGAAGTGCTGCGGCGGCCTGTTCCTCAAACTCAGCCGGCTCGGAGAAATTGTTCGCGAAGTAGTTCACGTAGTTCAGCAAGTAATGGCTCCACCAAGTCTCAGGTAGGACCGCAACCGTTCCGCCAACAAAACCCCTCTTCGTCCGCTCCTGGAGAACTGTCTTGAGTGGTTTCGTTTCCGATTCAGATATCGCTGCCTTCGCAGATTCGTAGATCGTGTTGGGAGGGTAAATCGGCATACTGCCAACGTAGTAGACAAAAGGGGTCGCACTCGGGTCTCCGGCACTTGGTGCAGGCATATCGCAACATCCTTTCCGCGGAAGTCGATGATTTCCAGCCATCTCGCATGAATCGACGCAGTGAATTATCGCATCTAAAACCTTGACAGCAAGTCACTCAAGTCTTAGCATGACTTGAAGCGCAAGTGCATAGACACTGATTATAAAGCACTTATAAGTACAGAGAGGAGCCTTTATGGCCAAGATTATCGGAATCGACCTCGGCACCACCAACTCCTGCGTCGCTGTCATGGAGGGTGGAGAGCCCAAGGTCATTGCCAACGAGGAAGGTGGTCGCACTACCCCTTCGGTCGTCGGCTTTACCAAAACTGGGGAGCGGTTGGTAGGCCAGGTCGCCAAGCGCCAGGCAATCACGAATCCCGAGAATACGGTTTATTCGATCAAGCGTTTCATGGGACGGCGCTACGACGAAGTCAGCGAAGAAATGAAGATGGTCCCATACAAGGTCGTGCGGCAGGGCGATCACGTGGCGATCGTGGCTCAGGGCAAGGAGCACACCCCGCCGGAAATTTCCGCCATGATCCTGCAGAAGCTGAAGAAGGCGGCGGAAGACTACCTCGGCGAGAAGGTAAACGAGGCGGTCATCACCGTGCCCGCGTATTTCAATGACGCGCAGCGACAGGCGACCAAGGACGCCGGCAAGATCGCCGGGCTCGATGTGAAGCGCATTATCAACGAGCCGACCGCGGCCGCGCTGGCCTACGGGCTCGACAAAGGCAAGGACGAGACCATCGCCGTGTATGACTTCGGCGGCGGCACGTTCGACATTTCGATTCTGGAAGTGGGCGAAGGCGTGATCGAAGTCAAAGCAACCAATGGTGACACTCACCTGGGCGGCGACAACATCGACCAGCGGCTGGTGGATTGGCTCATCGACGAATTCAAGAAAGACGAAGGCCTCGATCTGCGGGGCAAGGGCAATGAGATGGCGCTGCAGCGTCTGCGTGACGCGGCGGAACGGGCCAAGATCGAGCTCTCGACCACGATGGAGACCGAGATCAATCTGCCGTTCATCACGGCGGATGCCAGCGGCCCGAAGCACCTGGTCAAGAAGCTGACGCGCGCGAAGCTCGAGTCGATGGTGGAGGACATCATCCAGAAGTCGGCGGGGCCGTGCAAACAGTGCATGAAGGACGCGGGCGTCGACGCCAGCAAGATCAATGAAGTCGTGCTGGTCGGCGGACAGACCCGCATGCCTCGCATCCAGCAACTGGTGAAAGACCTGTTCGGCAAGGAAGGCCACAAGGGCGTGAACCCCGACGAGGTGGTCGCGGTCGGCGCGGGCATTCAGGGCGGCGTGCTCAAGGGCGAAGTGAAAGACCTGCTGCTGCTCGACGTGACTCCGCTAACGCTGGCGATTGAGACGCTGGGCGGCGTGGCTACGCCGATGATTCCGCGGAACACGACGATTCCGACCAAGAAGACGGAAACGTTCTCGACCGCGGCGGACAGCCAGACGTCGGTTGAAGTTCACGTGCTGCAGGGCGAACGTCCGATGGCCGGGCAGAACCGCACGTTGGGCAAGTTCCACCTGACGGGAATTCCACCGGCTCCACGTGGCGTGCCGCAGATCGAAGTCACGTTCGATATCGATGCTAACGGCATCCTGAATGTGACCGCGAAAGACAACGCTACTGGCAAGGACCAGAAGATCACGATCACGTCGTCCTCCGGCTTGTCGAAGGAAGAAGTGGAGCGCATGGCGAAAGAAGCCGATGCGCACTCGGCCGAAGACAAGGCGCAGCGCGAGTCGATCGAAGCCAAGAATCAGCTCGACTCGATGGTGTACCAGATCGAGAAGATGCTAAAGGAATCGGGCGACAAGATCTCGGGATCGGAGCGGGGAGATGTTGAAAACGCGCTGGCCGATGCCAAAAAGGCGCTCGAATCGAATGACAAGGCGCAAATGGAAAAGGCACGCGAGCAGCTAACGCAGGCTTCGCACAAGTTGGCCGAACAGATGTACAAAGCGGCTCAGTCGCAGCCAGCACAGGGCGCAGGTCCGACGGACGGCGCTCAGGCTGGCGGAGAAGGCGAAGCCAAGAAGAAAGACGAAGGCGTGATCGACGCCGAGTACGTGGATGTAGAGGATAAAAAATAAGCTCTCAGCCGTCGGCTGTCAGCTTTCAGAAGATCGCCACGGATTCGCACGGATAAACACGGATAGAATCTGATCTGTGAGATCCATGCTGATCCGTGGCTTCGTTTTGCGTTTGGACCAGGGGGTGAGGTATGCAGTTCGAAGTCAATGGACACGAATATTTTTTGGCTTTCGCGGAAAAGGAAAATTGTTATTACGTTCTCGAGGCGACGGAAAAAGGCGTAAGCCGAATTCCGGTGTACGAGGACTCGGTAAAGCGCGAGTGGGACGCAATTCAGGAAACCGGTGAGCGGAGCGTGCAGTAACTGCCGAGCTTATTAAAAGTATGCGATAGTACAATGCTGCCCAGGTCGGACCAAGGAGACTTCGATGATCATGCGTTCGCAAGCGGAACGGATTGGGAAAGTCGCCGTACTGCTGGGAGTCGGGCTCTGCTCTACTGTTCTCGCGTTAGCGCAGGCGGGCGTTCCTGTTCCCGACGATAGTCCAATTTACAACTCATTTCGCGCGCTCGAGAAACTGCCGGGATACAAGATGCATATGGACCTGCAGTCGAGTGATCCGCGCATGCAGCAGATGATGGCCAGTGGCATGGGCATGGGAGCAATTGAGAAGACGGTGAAAGGTGACACCTCGCAGGTCATCATGCATATGAAGTTGCCCGCTTTCGATACGCGAGGTGCGGCGGACGATTGGGAGATCAAGTCGGTTGCTCAGAATGGGCGCGCTGCTCGCATGTTCTCGTCGCCTGCCATCGCACGCCTGAACAAGAAAAATGAGCAGATGATGGCGATGGAAATGGCGATGATGGAAAAGCAGGCGGGCATGGCAATCGGGCAGGCGCTGGCTAAGGGTCCGATGGGAGCGTTGAGCGCGGGTGTGATGGCAGCGTCGACAGCGATGTCGATGGCGGAAATGACGCGCTTGGAAAGGCAATCTGAAGAGTTCTGGAAGTGGAAGTGCATCGACCAGCCCGGCGCAACCACCGAGGCAGAGAAAGAGAAGAATAGGAGCCAACTTACCGATCTGAAGGCGGTCGGCGATGACTCGGTAAATGGCACAGCGGCAAGCGCGTATGAGTTTTATGTTCGCGACCAGGGGAAGCTGCAAGGCCCGGTGAGACTGCTGGTCGCCAAAGATAGCGGATTGCCATTGCGAATGCACATGAACGATCCGGAGGGCCACGGCAGTGTGGATATGAATTACGACTACAGTGGCGTGGGAGATATTGAGATTCCGGCGTGCCTGGCAAAGTAAGAGACTAAATTGTCATCCTGAGCGGAACAGGAAGTTCGCAAGCGAAGCCACGAGGAGAGAAGGATCTCTTGCATCTCCGGACAGAAGTCGGCTGAGGGTAGGAATTCTCGCCCTGCATTCGAGCAGAGAATTCCTCGATATGATGGACAGATTGAAACAGGCAGGGATCCTTCGACGGCATCGCCGTTCGCCGGGCGAACGGCGATTTCGCTCAGGATGACATGGTGGTGAGTGTCTGAGTTTGTCAGATGGCGAATACGACCAAAAAAGATTACTACGAGATTCTGGGCGTGAAGAAGTCGGCGTCGGCCGATGACATCCGCAAAGCGTTTCGTAAGCTCGCCCGCAAGTATCATCCCGACGTCAATCCCGGTGACAAGGCCGCGGAAGAAAAGTTCAAAGCTATCTCCGAAGCCAACGATGTTCTGAGCGACCCCAAGAAGCGCAAAATCTACGACCAGGTCGGGTTCTATTCGGACAATATCGATCCCGCCACGGCGGAAGCCTATGCCCGTGCAGGCGCGGGAGGCGGAGGATTCGCTGGCGGCTTCCCCGGAGGTCAGCCCGGCGCCGGAGCGCAGGGTGTCGATTTCGGCGGCTTCGATTTCTCTGATTTGTTCGACGCAGGACGCGGGCGGAAAGGTTCCGGCACCAGCAGCGGCGGATTCCGCGACATTTTCGCCAACATGTTTGGCGGCCGGGCCGAGGCGCCACAGGCCGGGCCGGAGCCGGGCTCCGATCTCGAATATCAGGTCAACGTTCCCTTCTGGACTGCCATTCGCGGCGGAGTGATGCGGTTAAATATCGCTCGGCGCGACGCCTGCACAAATTGCCATGCGCAGGGATTCGTTGAATCTACCGGGAAATGCCCCGAGTGCGGTGGCACAGGTCAGGTCACGCAAACCGGCGGGCGAATGAAGTTTAACGTTACGTGTCCGCGTTGCCACGGAACTGGCAAGAATATTTCGACCTGTCCAGTGTGCCACGGGGAAGGCAGCATCGAACGCAACGAGCCGTTGGAAATTCGGATCAAGGCGGGCACGAGAGACGGTCAGCGGATTCGCATCGCAGGTAAAGGAAATGCCGGCATGAGAGGTGGTCCAGGAGGCGATCTTTACGTCATTATCCGTACTGGAGACCACCCGGTGTTCACGCGCGACGGCGACGATATTTCTCTGACCGTTCCGGTGACGGCGACCGAGGCGGCGCTCGGCGCGAAGATCGAAGTGCCAACTATTGATGGCCGCACCATGCTTAAAATTCCTCCAGGCACCCAATCGGGACAGAAGCTGCGTCTGCGGGAGAAAGGCGTTCCTTCGGCCACGAAGGACGGCGTTCGAGGAGACGAAATCGTCGAGGTCAAGGTCACCGTCCCCATGCCGCGCGACGAAAAAACCAAAGAATTGCTGCGTGAACTGGCTAAGCTGAACCCGGAAGATCCTCGCGAAGAGTTGTTCAAGAACATCTAGCGCTCGCCACAGCCGAGAAGCTGCATCCTCAGTGACCTCCGTATCCTCTGTGGGTTGGCTTTGGAAAACAACTAACCACAGAGGGACACAGAGAGATGTCGACACGTTCGCTTTTGAACAGCTCGCCATGTTCACGAGTCACAGAAAGAGCCTTTTCATGGAGCAATAGTGGCAGCATGGCAACTGCTTCATCTCCCGCAAAGCCCCACGTCAACCAACTCACAGGACTTATTATCAATGCTGCAATGAAGGTCCATTCCATTCTTGGACCCGGTCTATTGGAGAGTGCCTATCAAGCGTGCCTCCTTCACGAACTGAGAAAACGAGAAGTGTGGGTTACCTCGCAGGTCGCACTCCCGGTCGTTTATGAAGGCGAGAAGATTGAACTCGGTTACCGGATGGACATGGTCGTGGAAAATGCAGTGATTGTGGAAGTCAAATGCGTTGAAGCCGTACACCCGGTCCATGAAGCGCAATTGCTCTCGTACATGCGGTTGAGTGGCATTCACATCGGGTTGCTGATCAACTTTAATGTCATCCATCTCCGCGATGGGATCAAGCGCATGGTCGATGGATGGAGTTGGAACAAGTAAAAGTCATAACCACAGAGGACACTGGGTAACACAAGGTTCTTCCTCAGTGACCTCTGTGTCCTCTGTGGTTTGGGTTTGGAAAGCTCTTGACTCTCTCGCAAGCCGCAATGCACAATGCGGCCTTCCGTTGGAGAGGCGCATCATGTCTTCGTCTGGGGAGCAGTTGAGAAATCGCCGCAGGTTTCTTCGTTATCTTGCCGCCAGTCCATTGTTAGCCAGCCCATATTTGTTGGCCGGCCCCTTGCAAACCATTCTGCGCGGGGCGCAACCTGAGTCGCATAAGGTCTTCAAGCCTGGTGAGTTGATCGCCAGCCCGGAAGAGGCACTCGACGTGATGGAGTTCGCTGCAGTCGCCGAGAAAGCTCTTCCCCCGGCTCATTGGGGTTACTTGGCCACCGGCGTGGATGACGACGCTACAGTGCGGCTCAACCATGAGGGATATTCCAAGATTCAGATTCGCTCTCACCGCTTCATAAACACGGAGAAGCTCGACACCACGATTCGTCTCTTCGGCACCACTTGGGAGACGCCGCTCTTCCTCTCGCCCGTCAGTTCCATGAAGGCATTCAATCCTGATGGCGAAGCCGCGGTCGCGAAAGCAGCGCGGGCGAAAAATCATCTACAGATTCTCTCGACTGTGGCTTCCTGCTCGGTGGATGAGGTCACGGCCGCACGCGGTGGGCCGGTGTGGCAGCAGCTTTATCCGACGAATGACTGGAACGTCACCAAAGGAATCATCAAGCGGGCGGAAGCGGCGGGTGCGCCTGTTCTGGTACTCACCGTCGACTTGCAGAACGAGAGCAACCGCGAGACCTTGTTCCGGTCGCGCCGCTACGACGATCGCGAGTGCAGCAACTGCCATCAGCCCGGGCTGAAAGGATACTTATCGCAACGACCGGCATTTGATGGCCTGGATATTTCCAAGGTCACCGGCCTCACGCCTTCGAACATAAGCTGGGACCTGGTAAGCCGCCTGAAAGATGCCACGAAAATGAAGTTGATGGTGAAAGGGATCGTGACCGGTGAAGACGCTCAACGGGCCGTGGAGCATGGCGTGGATGGAATTGTGGTCTCAAACCACGGAGGACGGGCTGAAGAAACGTTGCGGTCAACGATCGAATGTTTGCCCGAGGTCGTTCAGGCAGTAAACGGGAAGGTTCCGGTCCTGGTTGATGGCGGCGTGCGGCGCGGCACGGACATCTTTAAGGCGCTGGCTTTGGGTGCGACGGCGGTCGGTATTGGCAGACCTTATGCCTGGGGTCTGGCCAGTTTCGGGCAATCGGGCGTCGAAGCCGTCCTGACCATCCTGCGGCGGGAGCTTCAGATCATGATGCGTGAGGCGGGGACGTCCTCGATTGCTGATATAACAAAGTCATCCGTGCTGACGCATTGGTGAAACCGGACCCCACAGAGGGTACGGAGGATCGCAGTGGAATTTTCTGTGGCCTCTGTGTCCTCTGTGGTTAAAGGCCTTGATCATTTCTTGCTAGGATCGTCTGCGGGATTTATGTAATTAAACTGCAGCGGCGACATACCGTGGATCTGAATTTCCGTAGCGCCCGATGCCATAGCGTAGTGGTGCATATCGGGATCAAGGTAAGCGAAACTGCCGGCCTTGAACCCCTTCATGTTCTTCTCGTCGAACTTGTCTCCCATGCCAACTTTGAGTGTCCCGGAAATCACTGTGACATTCTCACGCTTGGGATGCCAGTGCGGGGCGATCTTATAGCCAGAGGGCATTTTTACGCGAACCGTGTAGTCTCCTGAACTGGCGCCTGGGTCGCCCTCGAGAACCGCCAATTGCGCGCCCGCAGGAACAAACGGCGGCGGAGTTCCCCACTTCATCTGGTCCGGGGTGAAAGTGTTTTGTGGCGTGCCCGATTGCGCCAGCAATACCGTAGCAGTCAGCAGAATGCAGAATGCAATAAATTTTTTCATAGGGTGCTCCTGAGAAATTGATTTATGCGAAGGAAAATATCACAAATTCGGGACAAGCGCTCTACTTCGGTTGCCTGATGGGGAGAGTCCGGCGGGACGCCGCCGCTACTACCGGCGGTTACTCTCGTACCATCCCGGCTGCTTACATATTTTTTCAAGAATTTTGTTGCATCGCTGGAAATTTCCCGTAATCTCATACCTGCGAACTAACTTCAGCCGAATGCCCGGAATCTAAGTACCGGGAGCCTCGCTGCTTTTTTCTGAAAATCAGGACGAGGTGGCTGAGAGTGACTCGTTCCAGGGAGGAAGCCATCGAAATTGGCAACAGCTAGCACCGCACGTCAACCCATCCAATCCCCCACCATCGTTTCCAGCCGGAAAAATTCTGTACGTCTAACCCTTTGGCCTCTGGTCGCCGCAACCTTCTTTATGGTCTCCGGCGGCACCTACGGTACCGAGGACATCATTCATGGCGCCGGGTACGGCAAAGCGATCCTGATCCTGCTGCTGACCCCGGTTCTGTGGAGTCTGCCGACGGCGTTCATGATTGGCGAGCTTTCGAGCGCACTGCCCCACGAAGGCGGATACTACGCGTGGGTGCGGCGGGCGATGGGGAATTTCTGGGGATTTCAGGAGGCGTGGCTGTCGCTGGTGGCGTCGATTTTCGACATGGCGATCTATCCGACGCTGTTCGTGCTCTACCTCGAACGGCTTTTTCCGTGGTTCGCTATCGGACACCGGGGCGTAATGGTCGCTCTGGGTGTGGTGATTGTTTGCGCCCTTCTCAATATTGCCGGCGTGCGGGTGGTCTCAACCACTTCCCTGTGGCTGTTCTTTGCTCTGTCGGCGCCGTTTATCGCCATTGTCTGCATTGCTCCATTCAAGTTTGGGGCGCTGGCTACGGTAGCCACTAAGCCTACCAACTCGAACGTCGATATTCTGACCGGCCTACTGATCTGCATGTGGAACTACATGGGCTGGGACAATGCCTCGACCATCGCCACCGAAGTCGAGCGCCCGCAGCGGACTTATCCCCGGGCGATGCTCTGTGCCGTCTTAATTGTGGCGCTCAGCTACATCGTTCCCGTGGGCGCGATGTGGATGACCGGGCTAGCTCCGTCGGCGTGGGACACCGGCTTCTGGGCTGATATCGCCGGACTAATGGGCGGGCCGCTTTTGCGGATCGGCCTTGCTTTGGGCGGCATGATCAGCGGCTTTGGCATGTTCAACGCGCTGGTAATGAGCTACTCGCGCCTGCCGCTGGCCATGGCCCAGGACGGAATGCTGCCGAAGGTGTTTGGAAAACTGCATCCGCGGACGCGCGCTCCTTGGGTCGCGATTATCGCTCTGGCAACCTGCTGGGCAATGTGCCTGGGACTCGGCTTTGAGCGGCTGGTCACTCTCGACATCTTCCTTTATGGCGGCAGCCTGGCGCTGGAGTTCGTCGCACTAGTCGTCCTGCGCATCCGTGAACCGGAGTTGCCGAGAGCTTTTCGCGTTCCAGGGGGAATGTTGGGGGCAATCATGGTCGGCGTCCCACCAGTTCTGCTGTTGGGCTTTTCCATCGTGCGCAGCGAAGCCGAGCAGGTCTTGGGCATGAGCTCCTTCGCCTTCGGATCGCTGCTGATTGCCGGGGGAGTGGTCGCTTACTTCCTGAATCACGTCTTGAAACCCCAAGGGTGGGCTGCGCAAGAGAAGCCCGAGCCCGTGGCTTAGAAAAATCCAGCCACGGATTTTCACGGATGAACACGGATTTCTTTCACTGATCCGTGATGATCCGTGCGAATCCGTGGCTTATGTTTTAATACTGGCAGGATGACCAAGCGCAAGTCCAAGGGTGCTTACATGTTGAGCCGCTTTGCGGGCGTGAGCGCAGCGGGAGCCTGCAGGCGAAATCCCGAGCGCAGCGAGGGAACCCTGTGACCAAGCGCAAGTCCAAGGGTGCTTACATGTTGAGCCGCTTTGCGGGCGTGAGCGTAGCGGGAGCCCGCAGGCGAAATCCCGAGCGCAGCGAGGGAACCCTGTGACCAAGCGCAAATCCAAGGGGGCGTACATGATCTCGGCTGTCGCCGAGATGTATGAGATCCACCCGCAGACTCTGCGCCTCTACGAACGCGAAGGCCTCCTCAAGCCCTCCAGGACCGAAGGCAACACACGGCTCTACACTGACGAAGACCTGCAACGCCTGGAATTCATCCTTACTCTTGCCCGAGACCTGTCCGTGAACATCAGCGGTATTGCCATCATCCTGCAGATGCGCGAGCGCATGGAGGAAATGCAGCGCCAAATTCAGGACTTTGTGAAATATATCCAGCAGGAAGTTCTGACCCGCGCCACGGCTGCCGCTGATCCATCTAAAGGAGCAATCGTTCCGGTGCGTCGTGGGATCGTTTCGCCCGCCGTCCAGAGCCGCAAGAAGTAGCCGAATCCGGCATGAGCCATTTACCTTCCACCTTTTCGGCCATTGTTCATCAATTGTGTCCCCGCTGCCGCGCCGGCCGGATTTTTCGCAAGTCGATCTTCTCCGGATTCCCCAAGATGCACGAGCGTTGTCCGGTTTGCGATCTGAAGTTCGAGCGCGAACCGGGATATTTCCTGGGCGCGATGTACATCAGCTATGCGCTGAGTCTGGTCACGATTGTGGGGTTCGCGGTCGTGATTTGGATCCTGACACGCTGGTCGATCAATCGGGTAACGGTGGCAGCAATTGTGATCTTCGTGCCGCTGGCACCGGGATTAACGTTATTCTCACGGGTGCTGTGGCTTTATTTGGATTGGGCGATCGATCCGGAGAAATCAGTGAAATGAACTCTGCGGCATCCGAGGGCACCTGCAAGAGCCATCTACCCTACTGCGGGTTCTGGTTCTGCTCTAAACCGGTGATGCGTTCCTCGTGGTCTTGTACGACGTTGAGCAATCGTGCCGTGCCCTCTGCGATCTGGGTTACCAGTACCTCAAGAGATTGGCGGCGTTCATCTACGCGACCCACGGCCGTAACCAGTTGCCCCATGCGCTTCTCAGTGTCTTTCTGCATCGCGGCCAACAGTTCAACGCTCTGAACCAGCGCTTCCAGCCTCTGGTCTAGGTTCATGTTGTGCTCCTGTCATCATGGTTGACATCCTAATGCATGGCCGCTATGCATGTCAAGGATTACATCCGGCGTGTTTTCATCGTCTTACATGGCCGCTATGCATATAGGCGCGAATCGCCACGTTAAGATAACTTCACCATGACCACACTGAGCGAGCACCTTGCCCGGATCGGGCGTAAGGGTGGCAAGGCTCGTGCCGAAAAACTCTCCAAGGAAGAGATGAGCGAATCAAATCGGAAAGCTGCCGAGGCCCGCTGGCAGAAGCAGCGCGAGCACCTAGAAAAGACCGTTGCCACCATCACCGAAGGCACCAAGCGCCTGGAAAAGGTTGCCACGCGGCCCAAGCAGTCGAAGGAATCGAAGTAAGCGCGACCCGCCTCCACCCCGCTCAGAAACTCTACGGGTCGTACACGGCATTGCCGTAGCCATCTTTGCGGGCGGCGTCCTGCATTTCTTGCAACTTCTGCTGCTGTTCGTCTAGCTGGGCCTGCATCTCTTCCACCCGGTCTTGTTTCTGATCCTGGCGGCGATTGTGTTCCGCGCCGTACCAGTAACGGTTGGCTTGGACGTAATGAATGGTTGAGGCCAGCCGGTCGATCCGCGCTCTTAAGTTGGCAATAGTCTGTTTCTGGGACTGGATTTGCGATTTCCATTCGTCGGCGGACTTGGATGCAGAATGGGGAGGTGGTTCTTCAGTTTGAGGTGCGAACGAGATCGACTCCTTGCCTCCCTGAATTTCATCGTTAGTAATGACTTTAGGGGCGGGCGAGCCTTTCTTCCCCAGCTGTTGCTGGCGTTGCTGGCGAGCGAGGTCGCCGAGCGATTGAGCCACTACCGGGCAAGGCAAGACTGAGCCCATCAAAACCAAAGCAAGCGTAATTTTGCCAGCCGGGTGCATAGGTTCAGTTGCGAACTATGCTATCTGGCAGAAAAGACTATGGCGACGTTACCTTCGTACGAGACAAACCACGCGCCCAACCGAGACGCCGAGCGTCAGTGATGGAAAGCCGGACTCTCCCATTCCTTATCTTTCTTAAGCTTACCGGCCAGATCGGAGATCTCTTTTTCCCGCGAGGGGTTCACAATCCCCTTGACGTCGTCATAGAGGCTCAAGTGCAGAAGGTTCAGCAACCGTGCCTTTAGCTTCGCCCGCCTCGCGACGGCAGCCGGGACCATGAGTTTTTCTGTCTGGGGTGCCTGGGGAGCCGAGCAGGTTAGAGCACTCCCAACGAACGTACTTTTGAGACCAGGGAGTCCATCGGACGGCGCCTGTGCCAGAGCGTTGACGCCGAGGAGAGTTACCGCAATGAGGGAAAGCAGGAAAATTCTGTTTCTCGCCACATTTCTACCTCCGAGCTTCACCTTGGTCCCAACCGAGGTCTTGCAGCTCAGAACCGTGCGGCACAAAAGATGGCGGCCTTCATCTGCGAAGTTGCTCTCTACATGAAAGGCAAAAGCGGGATACGGCGACCTGAGTAGGACAAGCACAAAGCGGATTGCCTGGAGGCAATCAGAAGCGGAACAAGTACGAAACCTTGGCGAAGAATAACCGCCCGTCATTCATATAGCCGTCGGGCGTGGTCAAAAGCCCAGTTGGCGTCGGGAGCAGCCGCCGGTCAACATTTGCCAGATCGCTGTTGTACCCGACATAGATCGCGGTCCCGGGATGCACCAGGTAAGTAATCAGAAAATCGGCGTTGAAATTCTTGGTGGGGGATAGCGAGCTGATCAACGGATTCGAGAGCACCGAGGTGTACTGCAGAATTACCCGCGCCGAAAGCGCCTGGGTGAACTGGTAGTTCCACTTGCTGCGAAAAATGTGATTGGTAACCGCGGTGAGATGGGTGTCGCGCTCACGCAAGTGCTCGAGAAGGTAGTTATTATCGATGCGCAGCCGTCCGGAGGCGTGGAAGGTGAGGGTGAAATTGCCCTGGTCCTCGTGACCGAACTCGGGGATGCGGCCGGCCGCCGGGTTATAGTCGACGCCTCCTCCCGAGACGTAAAACCAGCTGAAATCAAATTGCTTAAACCAACTGGTGCCGCCTTCGACTCCCCAGAAGGGTTGTGCATAGTCGGTAACCCGGGCGAGGCCGCTGTAGTCCTGCGGTCGAAGACGCACGTCGTCATAAGCATAAGGATGAAAGTTGACCCAGGTCGAACCGGTCATATCGACCCGAAAACCCGGAAAAACAAAGTGCTCGAGGGCCGTGCCGCTGTGGTCCCAGGTGTTGAACTCCTGTACGGTTGGCCCGTAGGAGATCAGGAACTTGCCTTCCGGTCGCCAGTAGTAGGTGGCGTTGACGTTCTGCTGGCGAATGTCGACCCGATTCACGAAACCGGTCTCCGTCACAAAACCCGGGCTGTAATCCAGGTACAAGGCTTGCAGGTTCAACCTGCGTCCTGTGCGTTCAGCGTCAATCTTGTAGCCGGGCCCCGCTTGGTAGGTTCCGTCGGTGTTCAACGTGGAGCTGGCGACAGCTGCACCCTGTACCCGCCAATTCTGGTTGATCTTGATGTTGGCATCGACTCCGCCAACCCGGTTGAAGCCGCCGCCAAATTCGCGATCGGTGAAGATGGTGCCGATGGTGGATTGATCGAGAATGTCGCGGCTGACACGAGCAATCGCGAAGCTGGCGCGATCTCCGCTGAGCGGATCCGTCGGCGGCACGACTTCGCCGGGCGCACGGTCGTCGCTGGCAAGGATACCCACCGCCCAAGGCCCATCCTTGCCGGTAAGCCGTAGTCCGAATTCAGGATGGGCGATACGCCGGGTAAACACCAGGTTAATGGGCGTTGTAAAGAAGTTGCTGTTCTCCAGAAAGAATGGCCGTTTTTCCGGAAAGAAGACTTCGAACCGCTGATTCACGGTGATCTGCGGCTGGTCGGACTCCACCTGGCTGAAGTCGGGATTGATCGTCGAGTCGAGTACGAAGCGATCGTGAATGATGTACTTGGTATCGAGACCGACTTCTGGTTGGAAATCGCGGCTTTCGTATACGGGGTGATTGGGATCGCGCTGGTCGATGTCGCGAAAGCTACGAAACAGCCCATAGGGGTTGAGTTGCAGGTTATGAGGAGGAGAAATGCGGTCCATGCCGCTCATGGTGGCGGCCTGATTAAAACGTCCCTGGATACGGTTTGAGATGCGCGGCCAAAAAAGATTTTCATTGGTGCGGGGGATGCCGCGATTCAGAATCAGCCCCCAGTTCTGCATCTCAGCGTTCGGGAACCGCAAGCTCTTGAAGGGGATCGCCATCAGCACTTCGTAGCCACTGCCGGTCAAGTGCCCTTCGGAGTGCCAAACCGTATCGAAGGAGGGATCGAAGCCACTAAAATCCCCCGGCGTTCCGGTGCCGATCGAGCCTTCAGTCCACAGCGCGTCCCACTGGATGCCGAAGGGATTGGTAGCAAAAGCATAGGCGCGGCGCGCGTCGTGAAAAGTATCGATCATGATCTCGACCGAATCGTCCGAGAAAACGTCTTCGCGGCGAGTCATGCGAGCGCGGATCTTCTGCGGCTCTTTGTCCCAGCAGACGAAGACCGCATACAAATTGCGCTGGTCATAGGCAAGGTAAACATCGGTATCTTGCGTCGGTTCGGCGCCGTCAGAGGGCTCACGGGCAATGAAGCCCGTGACTTTCAGCATTTGACGGGCAACCCGGGCACTTGGCTCCATGCCTTCGAAGTCGGCAAGTGTTGGCGGCGCTTCAATCCGTGGAACGCGGATGGTGGGCGTGATGCCGACAGCCAATGGCCGCAGCACAAAGACTAGAAGTGCGGCTGATGCCGCTTTGTAAAAGGGCCGAGGATGCACAAAGTTGCTTTGCTCGAACGTTTGACGTACCCGGATGACGGAAAGGTAGCGGAACCTCCCGTGGCTTTGCAACCTGTTTACATCTTGTAACAACTAACGTAATCGGTGCGACGTTTACATCAAGTAGGTCTTTTCTTTTGGGTATTGTCGGTCGTGGGGGCGGCCGGTCAGACTTCCCCTTCGCCGCTATTTGGAGCAGGGGTGGGGACCTCAGAGCACTACCAGCCGATTACCTCCAAACAACGTCTGAAGTGGTTCGTCGGGAGCACGCTGGGGCCGAGAAGCCTAGTAGCCGGAGTCTTCACCTCCGCCGTTGCCACTGCGCAGGATAGTCCGCCCGAGTACGGACCACACTGGGGCGGATTCGGTGAACGCTATGGCATGCGGCTGATGGGAATCGCCACCGAGAACGGCATGGAGGCGCAGCTCGGAGATCTTTGGGGAGAGGATCCTCGTTATTTTCGATCGCAGAATCGAAGTGTCTCAGGCCGGGCCAGGCACATCTTTAAGATGACGTTTATGGCTTATCGCCCCGACGGGCACCTTGCACCAGCCTATGCCCGCTTCTTCGGGATATCGGGAAGTAATTTTCTCTCTAACAGCTGGCGGGTCGACAGCGACTCCAGCACCGGCGACGCCCTGCGGCGAACTGGCTGGGGATTCCTGGGGCGGATGGGCAGCAATGCACTGGAGGAATTCTGGCCGGACATAAGGAAACACATCTTCCACCGGCAGTGACCCGGCGCATTTCCCCGTTACGTCCTCAACCTTTGATCGCGCTGTAAATTCCTTTTGCCGCCGTTCCGATCTGCCCCATGTCGCCTGTCATGATCGCGGCCGCCAGCACTCCTGCCGCCGATCCAATGTTGAAGACGGTATTGATCACCTGCAGCTTCCCGATTGCGTCGTTCGCCGCTTTGGTAGCCGCGGTAATCTGGGTCGCCGCCTGGTCTGCGTTGGCCAACGCAACTTGAGCTGCCTGCACGTAGAAGGAAGCGGACGTATTCATCAGGTTCCACTGCAAGCCCAGCAGTTTCACGATTTCGGGGTCATCAAGAGGCGTTCCACCGTGGATCTGATCAAGCCGGAACTGAGCAATCAGGGTCGAAAGATCATGGAAATCTTGAGCAATGGATTTCAGTTGATCCTTGGAAAAGTTGGACATAACTATTTTGCCTTCGTTCTAAGTTGGGAAATCGCGTCTTTCAGGTTAGCGACTTCCGGGCCGATCTGCTGGCCGATATCGCGCAAGCTCGCCTTCTTTGCGGCTTCTGCCTTCAACTTACTGTGGAGGGATGCGAGGTTTGTCATTACCTGCCCGTAGGCCTGCGCCGCATCCTTTCTCGACTGCAATGCCAACTTATCGCCGTCGTACTGGCGCTGGACCAGGATGAGCGCCAACCGTTCACTCTTCCCTGCCGCGGCCATCGGTGATTGATAGTAGGTGTCCATGATCTGAGCTTCGCTAGACAGGATTCCACCTTGCGAGCCGGCGTAGTCATCCACTACGACTTCCTTGAGAGCTTTGGTGAGTTCTTGCACCGCCTCATCTGTCGAGGCGATGATTGAGTTCACTTTGTGCTCGCGGTAAGACTTGGTGACCGCATCCGCCAGGACTTTCGCGATCTTCTGGGCGGCGGTGCTGGCCGTGATCGCACCCTGGCTGAGACCCGGCATCTGGCTGATGGTCTGGACGTTCGTATCGATGTTCGCCTCGTAAGAGAGCGGCAGGTTGGACGCCAGCTTGCCCAAGCTGTCGAAGTACTCGATCAGAACGTTCTGATCTTTGTTTAAATGGTCCGCCAAGTCCCGGTAAGCCTTGCAATCCTGCGCGGCAGAATTCGGGGGACGCTCCGCGTCGGGAATTTCCTCGAACAATTTATTGTGTCTTTCGCACGATGCTGGAATGTCAGCCACCACCGCGGGCAGCGTCTGCCGCGCATTCTCTGCCAGCTTGGTGAACTGCGCAACGTCGTCCAGGTTGACGCAACCGGCCATTAAGAGAAAACACGCGAGAAGAAGTGCAGGCAGCCACTTCGCCCTGAGAGTTTTGCAATCGCGATCGATGAGGAAGGCAAACATTTCTCACGCACCTTTCTTAAGCGTACGCACTTCCGGCTGCGAAGTCGTTACGACGGCCAGACCTTCGGAGCGTGGCCGCAGCTCATATCCCAGATCGACCCCTTTCTCCTGGTGCACGATGTACTCGTGAATATCGATTGGGTTGGTGCCGCCCGTAAATAGATGTTTGAAGAAATCGGTCGCATGCAGAAACAAGTTGTGGTCCTCGTCCATGTCGCAATCGAGCAGCACGCAATCTCCCTGCTGATTCTTTGCCTTCGCTAGCGTGAATTGGATATTACCCTGCTGATAGACGCGCTTCACGCTGATCATAGGCGCGGTAAGCTGAAACTCGCTGGGAATGTTGTCGTAATGCAGGGTGACATCCGCCGGGAAAAAACCTTGACTGCGAAATTCTCCCATATTGTTCAATATGTGGTCGATACTTTCAAAGAGATCAGACGTGGTGATGGCCACGAAACGCTCCTGGTCCAGGACCAGAATCTGTTTCACCGTGTTGAACCATGGCCGCCCACTGACCGGATCATTCTGATCGCTTAGCACGCGAAACAGATTCAACAGCGCCATCTTGGCCAGCGTCAGCGCGGGGGAATTCATGCCATCGTAAACCGCTGGCGTGATCACCCCAACATCCGGACCGTGCTTCAGCCTTACAAGCTTGCCTTCGATGGCCGCTTTCATCTCATCGAAATCAGTCGCCAGCGAATTCCAAGCGGTGAATTTTGGTTGCCATTGGCTGGGATCGCGCATGACACTCGCGGTTTGCGTCATCTCCTGGCCGTCCGTGAGAGTAAAGAAGTTGGATTGCACCAGCCTGTACAAGGACGGCGTGATCACGCAGTGCAGATTTTGTGCCTGGGGAAATGCCGGCAGAGCGAAACGGTGGTTCGGTGGGAACTCCAGATGATCGGCTCGGCCAATCGCCACTTCGTCCAGCCTTACAAACTCAATGCGGCAATTGGGCTCTTCCGCGGGATTGCCTTCTGCATTTTCCAGAGCGAGAGTAAGATTTCCGACGTTGTCCATAAATGCCTCCTGATTCAACCGCAGGCCGGGGGTTGAAGCTCGGCCTGGATCACGGTTCTCGATTCGCACTGGGCAACTCTCGGACCCGCTCCTTGAGTCACCCTTGCGTTCTTCAACCTGTCTTTGTGATAGGAATGGGTTCGCGGCTGGGAATCTCGGTCTTCAGAGCTTTGGCAGCCGTAGTCACGGTCGCCGCCTGAACGTCCTTCAAACCCAAGACGTAGCTCTGAATTGAATTCCAAAAGCCCGAACCTCCGCTTGCAAGTAACCCGACCGCCAGGATGCCTGGAAACGTGCTCCAAGTCTGTGGAACGACCTTCGAGAGCGCCGGCTGGCACAACAGAGCGGTTACAATGCCGGCCACGATGGCCATACCTTGAACTGCAGACGTTCTCAGTCCTTCTTTCCTGGGGTCTTCGCTTCTTCCATTCAAAGCAGGAATCAGGCCTTTGACGATTTCTACCAGACGCTCGGACGCCACGCTTAGAGCAAGTATAACGGCAACAATCGTTGACAAATTCTCCATAACAACCCTCCTGTGGCTCACGGACAGCTATAAAGACAAGGACACGCGCGCCGACATTGCGCTATTGGTCTCCGGTCGCCTCAGGGGGTGGTGCATTCCGTGTGGGAACTGCTCTTCGGGGAGGCGAGAGATTTGCTCGCGAAAGAGTGTACTGCTCTTTCGACTTCTTGCAATGATCTACATCACGGTTGCGTGTGATTGCAGCCAACTCGTTCCTCTTGGGACGAAAACGCACGACAGCTGCGACCGTTGGCGTAATGTTGGCATCCATAACAAGTGAGATTTGATCGAGCATAAACGATGCCGCTTGTCAGAATTTCGCTGCATGCCGGGAAAGCTGCCCAATACCGGGCCGAGATCGGCGAACAGGTCTATGAAGCGATGCGCGAGACGCTCGCGATTCCTGAGGGCGACCGCTTCCAGGTCATCACTGAACACGGCGAAGGACTGCTGGTCGCCGATCCGAGCTTTATGGGGATGAAACGCTCGGCGGACTTCGTATTGATCCAAATCTTTCTTTCACGTGGCAGAACCACCGAAGCCAAGCAGGCATTGTATCGAAAGATGACGGAGCGATTGTCGGCATCCCTAGACATCCGGCCCGACGATGTGATGATTGTCCTGACCGAGGTCGGCTTGGAGGATTGGTCGTTCGGGCGAGGTGAGGCGCAGTACGTGCTGCATCCGCCGAGCTCGGCGAAGAAACTTTCAGTGTGATGTGGCGGAAGCGAGTGGGGGTCGAACTTGAGGCGCCTAGAAGGCGTGAGTGAGCTCTTCGCGAACGGGAGCCTTCTGCCGAAATCCCGAGCGAGCACCGCGAGCCGAGGGACCTCAATGGCGGAAGCGAGTGGGGTCGAACTTGAGGCGCCTAGAAGGCGTGAGTGAGCGCTCTTCGCGAACGGGAGCCTTCTGCCGAAATCCCGAGCGAGCATAGCGAGCCGAGGGACCTCAATGGCGGAAGCGAGTGGGGGTCGAACTTGAGGCGCCTAGAAGGCGTGAGTGAGCTCTTCGCGAACGGGAGCCTTCTGCCGAAATCCCGAGCGAGCACCGCGAGCCGAGGGACCTCAATGGCGGAAGCGAGTGGGGGTCGAATCCGCTGTTAAACGTAGTTACAACAACATGCAGGGCCAGCGATGACAACAAAGTACATGGAAAGCAACAATAGACAATCAAACAGAGCGCAAATAGAGCGCATCTCGCACATAGTTGATGCGGCGGTGGATTGTTTTCAATGATGATTGAACAAACGGGCTATGAAGTTAGTCAACACTGAAACCAATCCTATGGCTGCTCCAATAATTCCTGTCAGCAGCGTTATCCATCGGGCCTTGGAATCGAAACGTTCGCGGCTGTCTTTCCTTATTCGCTCGCGAACTGTGGCCCTACCAATTCTAGTCAAAACCAGTTGATCAGCAGATGGACTCCACGTCCAAAACTCGTTCGGCTGTCCCAGGTGGGGAAATGGCGGGAGGGGGAGGTCGAGCATGCTCGCCTTTCTTTCAAGAGGTTCGCTTGCGAGAGCGTTTATCCTGTCCTCCATGGCCTCTTGTTTCTTATCAAGCTCCTTGGCTTTCATCTCAGCTTCGGCTTTCTTGCCAGCTTGTTGCAAGGCTGCAATTTCTCGCTCCAAGGCCCTATTCAGCTTCGCCTTAGCTCGCCTGAGGCGCCAGATGTCAAACATCCGCAGATTATAGTGCTTATCCCACAAATGATCGATTGGCAGTCGCCAGCCTTTTCAGGGCTGTAGTCAGTTGCGGGGAAGCCGCTATTTATGCGGGCCTCCGCAACTCTGGTCAGTTTGTGGTCAGCGAGAACAGGCATATTCTCAATTCACATACCCATCCCCAGCGTCAGCACGGAGGACCTCCCGAGCGTTGGCTATTCGCCCGGCTGCCATCTTGCTGGTCACATCCATTGCCCGCCGCTGCGACTCGGGCACCTGCATTGCGTAGAAGCGCAGAGTGGTCAGAACGTCGGCATGACGCATCTGGCCCTGCACGTCTTTCGGGTTCGCGCCAGCTTCGACCATCCACGTCGCACGGGATGTGCGAAGACAGCGCCAGTTGGCGAAGTCCAGCCCCAGCTTGCGCGCGACCGGCTTCAGAAAACGAGTGAGCACGTTGTTGTCCCGCATCGGCTTCCCGTCCCTCACGGACTGGAACACCAACTCAGGATGGGGGCCGTCCGGTTTGACAACGCGGTAATGGCGCACGGCGCCGCGACCAGCTCTGACAGCAACCGTGAGTGATTTCAGACGATGGATGCGCTCGACGACATGACGATCGACCGCAATGGCCGCGTTCGAGGCGCGGCTTTTGGGGCGTGACCAGTCTCCGCGGCAAAAACGTTGCTCCACCGCGATGGAGTCAGCTCCCACGTCTTGCCAGCGCAGTGCAACCAGTTCGGAGATGCGAAGACCGGTATAAATCGCCACGTATACCATCGTTGCATACGGTTCTGGCATTGCGTTCACCAGCAGATCGAACTGCTCGGGTGTGAGGTAGGGCATGTTGATGCGCCTTCCGATCTTGTCGGGAGGCAGTTCAATCGCCTCCATCGGGTTGCGCTCCAAGAGCCCATATTTCCGCCACGCACGTTTGAGGACACTGGCCAGCACGTCGCGGATCTTGTCCTTAGATTCCCACCGAAGCGTAGGATTGGTTGCCGCCATGCCCACGGAAAAATACTGCTGCAGAGCTGACGGCGTAAGATCGCGCAATATACACTTCCCGAACCGGGGGAGCAAATATTTTTCGAGCACTCCCCGGTACCGCTGCTGCGTGGTTTTTGCCAGCAGCGGCATCTCGCTCGGAATATAGGTCTGTTGCACGAAGGTGTTGAAGTCTGTGGCTGAACCCCAGGCCAGCATGCCTTGATTCAGCGGTTTTATTTTTTCATCGCGCAGACGGAGCACCGTGCGCCACTTGGTTTCGAGCGGTGCCAGGCGGATCCGTTTCTGCCTGCGTTTAGGTTGGCCGTCCTGGAGATAGTCTTCCATGACGACGATGGTCCAGTGTTTGCCGTGCTTCTTGGGCACAGGCTCCTGGTATCTGCGTCGCGCCATCTTTTCCCTTTCCTCAAAGAAAAGGGCGCTGGCAGCGTTCGCCTCGCCTGTGACACTATCAGCAGGCGGCTGATCCCACAACGGAATGTGCTCGGGGAGCGGCATCAGCGACTTGGGCCGGGCTCGTAAGTCCCGTTTCGGGCTTGGGTCAACTTATCTGCGACATCGTGGATCTCAGCTCGTTCCATGGGCTTGCGTTGCTGGATCTGGTGTGCGGTGAACCGCACTATCGGAATCGACGGCGGCAGGGCGGACCGTGCAGGTTTGCGGACATGTGCGGCCGGCATCTTGAGAATAGCGTTTAGCTCCGCACTCTCACAGCGAGGAAAGTCGCGCCCGGAGGGCCATCAGCCTTGTGTGTGGTGTGGGGACATGTGTTGCAATCGCAGCGTATCGCGCGGCGCCCGTTGCGCTTGTACAGGTCCTCGTAGACCATCACCACCTTCCAACATGACCCACTGCAGTCCGCGCAATGGGGGCCGTGCGTGGCGCGCGGCTTGGCAGCTTCGCGTGGTGGCAGCAGTTCGCGCACCTCGGCCGCGGAGGGCAGAAGCGAGATTCGCGTCCAGGCTGCGCGCATCCCGGCGCAGACGCGATCTAGTCCGCACTCCTTGATGAGAGACGCCAGATCGAATATCCAAGCCTCTTGCCTCTCGACGCTTTTCCGCTGCCATTGTTCGCGGTTGCTGTTGCGAAGGAGGGCCCTTCAAAACGAAGGTCTGTCAATAGCTCAGGAATGGTGCAAGTTTTTCAGGATCGGGATTCCTCGTCCCGGCCACTGATCGATGTTTTCGCGCCCATGTTCGAAGCAGTGTCTGCCCGTATTTGGGCGCGGGAATCGGCGTCATTTCGTCTAAGTTGTTGTGCTCGCAGGCGTGCAGAGTGGCCCACATATTGCCTTCTGCAGACGCAGGACCACTAACGATGGTGATGCGGTCGTACTTCGGCCTGCAGAATACAGTCCGGCCTCGAAACAGACGCGCCCGACACCGAGGAACCAGAAAAAACCATGAGCAATAAATCCAAGAACGACAAGAAATCAAAATCAACGTTGGATAGCGACACTAAACACTCCGGCGTCAACGGCCAACCGAATATCGGCAAAAAGGAGTACGAGGCCGAGATATTCAAGCTACAAGTTGAGCTGGTCAAGCTCCAGGACTGGGTCAAGGCGACCGACGCCCGCATTGTGATTATTTTCGAAGGACGAGACGCCGCCGGCAAAGGCGGGATGATCAAGCGCATCATGGAGCGTGTCAGCCCGCGCATCTTTCGCGTGGTAGCCCTGCCCGCGCCGACCGAGAGGCAGAAAACCCAGCTCCCTGCCCAGCGCTACGTTGAACAACTTCCCGCCGGAGGTGAAATCGTCATCTTCGACCGGAGCTGGTATAACCGCGCCGGTGTTGAGTACGTGATGGGTTTTTGTACCGATGAAGAGCACAGGCAATTTCTCAGGGACTGTCCCATCTTTGAGGGCTTTCTAGTCAGCCAGGGCATCATCCTTCTGAAGTACTGGCTCGAGGTATCGGAAGAAGAACAGCACAAGCGCTTCCTCGCGCGAATTGAAGATTCTTCCAAGCGCTGGAAGCTTAGTCCTATGGACTTAGAATCGCACCGCCGTTGGTACGACTACTCACGCGCCCGGGATGCCATGCTTGCAACCACGGATACGGCAGCGTCGCCCTGGTACATCGTTCCGTCTGACGACAAAAAACGTGCCCGCCTGAACTGCATTGCGCACATACTCAGCAGCATCCCGTACGAGGAGATTCCTTATACAGCTCCCAAGCTTCCGCCAAGGCAAAAGCCGAAAGGGTACGTAGAGCCGAAGCAGAAGCATCGAACCGTCCCGCAGGTCTGGTAGGCCTGCAGCATGTCAGAGCATCGGTGGTTCCGTCTCTTACCTGAGTGGCTGGTCTCATGCCGCACGGATTGGCTGCGGCCCGACATCGTCGCGGGGCTGACCACCGGTGCGGTAATCATTCCCAAGGCGATGGCATATGCCATGATGGCCGGGCTGCCGGTCCAGATAGGCCTCTATACCGCCCTGGTGCCCATGTTGATCTACGCGGTGCTCGGGACCTCCCGCGTGCTCAGCGTCAGCACGACGACAACGTTAGCGATCCTGACCGCCGCTCAGTTGGGACAGGTCGTTCCCAACGGCAACCCCGCAGCCCTGCTGAGAGCCTCAGCGACGTTGACGCTGCTGGTGGGAGCCGCGCTTTTGCTGGCGTGCCTGCTGCGCCTGGGAATCGTGGCGAACTTTATCTCCGAGCCCGTACTGGTTGGTTTCAAAGCTGGCATCGGGCTGGTCATAGTGGTAGACCAGATCCCGAAGATCCTTGGCATCCACTTCACAAGAGGCACTTTCGTTCAGAACGTCCTCTCAATCGTTCACACCCTTCCAAAAACGTCGTTAGCAACGCTGGCCTTCGGGCTCACGATAATCGTGTTTCTTCTGGGAATGGAACGGTTCCTGCCCAAGGTCCCAGCGCCGCCGCTGGCTGCCGCGGCTGCGATCGCGGGCGTGTACTTGTTGAACTTGCAGAATCGGGGTGTCGAACTGGTGGGTCACCTCCCGCAAGGACTCCCTTCGTTGATGAGGCCAGACCTTTCGTTGATAAGCGTGCTGTGGCCCGGAGCACTCGGGATTGCTTTGATGAGTTTCACGGAGACGGTTGCGGCCGGCCAAGCTTTCGCGCGAAAGGACGCGCCCGCGCCGCGAGCAAACAGAGAGCTGCTTGCGACAGGACTCGCCAATCTCGGAGGCGCACTTCTCGGTGCGATGCCGGGCGGCGGCGGCACCACGCAAACGGCAGTCAACGTCAGCGCGGGAGCTCGCACGCAATTAGCGGAGATGGTAACTGCGGCGATGACGCTAGTGACGATGTTCTTTCTCGCTCCACTCGTCGCGATGTTGCCGCAAGCTGCATTGGCGGCGCTGGTGATTGTCTATTCCTTCGGACTTATTAAGCCGACCGAGTTCCGTGAGATCCTCAACATTCGCAGCACCGAATTTTCCTGGGCGATCGTGGCTTTCGCAGGCGTCGTGGTCGTCGGCACGTTAAGGGGAATCATCGTCGCGATAATCGTTTCCCTGGTCACACTGGCATACCAGGTAGCCGATCCTCCAGTGTATGTCCTGCGCCGTAAGCCAGGAACCAACGTGTTCCGGCCACAATCGCCGGAACATCCCGACGACGAGAGTTTTCCTGGCCTCTTACTGCTCAGGCCGGAAGGTCCAATTTTCTTTGCTAATGCGGCGCAGATCGCACACAAGATTGAGCCGCTGGTCAGGGAAGCACAACCGAAGATCGTCGCCGTCGAAGCTAGCGGAGTCCTCGACATGGAGTACACCGCGGTGAAAATGTTCGCACAACTCGCGAAGAGGCAAAGCCAGCATGGTGTTCAACTGTGGCTGATTGGCATGACTCCCAGAGTTTTGGCCATTGTACAACGATCACCGCTGGGGCAGTTGCTGGGACGTGAAGGAATGTATTTCAATCTGGAGATTGCCGTTGCGCGCTAC
>Ga0335081_10001413_pt1 | contig 38284 bp, 43 predicted proteins | sample Lox_Sample_35_FD_206713 | JGI IMG/M metagenome (GOLD analysis project Ga0335081, IMG submission 206713) | Soil microbial communities from Loxahatchee National Wildlife Refuge, Florida, United States - Lox_Sample_3.5 | ecosystem: Environmental > Terrestrial > Soil > Wetlands | place: USA...
CGGCGCGAGCGCATGGGGCACATCGAGCTTTCCTCGCCCGTTGCCCATATCTGGTTCCTTAAGGGGCTTCCGAGCCGCATTGGCACGCTGCTTGATATGACGCTCCGGCAGCTTGAAAAGGTCCTCTATTTTGAAGGGTATGTTGTGGTAGAGCCCGGCGACACGCCGCTCAAACACAAAGAGCTTCTGACCGAGGAAAAGTTCCGCAAAGCTCAGCAGGAGTATGGCATCAACGCTTTCAAAGCGGGGATGGGCGCCGAAGCGATCCGGGAGATGCTCAAAGCTATTGATCTCGAGACGGAGTCAGAAGATATCCGCAAGAAGATCGAGACCGCGACTTCCATGGCCACGAAGAAGAAACTGACCAAACGGCTCAAGGTCATTGAAGCATTTCGTAAATCGGGCAACAAACCAGAGTGGATGATCCTTGACGTTATCCCGGTGATTCCACCGGAACTGCGTCCACTCGTCCCACTCGAAGGCGGCCGGTTCGCCACGTCGGATCTCAACGACCTCTACCGTAGGGTTATCAACAGGAATAACAGGCTTCATCGTCTAGAAGAGCTTAAAGCGCCGTCTGTTATTATCCGGAATGAAAAGCGGATGCTGCAGGAGGCGGTGGACGCGCTCTTCGATAACGGCAGACGGGGACGCGTTCTGCGGGGACCGAACAAGCGTCCGCTCAAGTCACTCTCGGATATGCTCAAAGGCAAACAGGGACGGTTCCGACAAAATCTTCTCGGAAAGCGTGTGGATTATTCCGGTCGTTCCGTGATCGTCGTCGGTCCCGATCTCAAGCTCCATCAGTGCGGCCTGCCGAAGAAGATGGCGTTGGAGCTGTTCAAACCCTTTATATTCAATAAACTTGAAGAGAAGGGATATGCAACGACAATCAAAAGCGCCAAGAAAATGATCGAGCGCGAGCGGCCCGAGGTATGGGACGTCCTTGAAGAGGTTATCCAAGAACACCCGGTGCTCCTGAATCGAGCCCCGACTCTCCACAGGCTGGGAATCCAGGCCTTTGATCCAGTTCTAGTTGAAGGCAAAGCAATCCGTCTTCATCCGCTCGTGTGCGCGGCGTTTAACGCCGACTTCGACGGCGACCAGATGGCCGTTCACATTCCGCTTTCGGTCGAAGCACAGCTCGAAGCGCGCGTACTCATGCTCTCGGTGAATAACGTCCTTTCGCCAGCGAACGGGAGGCCGATTACAGTTCCTTCCCAGGATATCGTGCTCGGCTGCTATTATCTAACCAAAGCGCGTTCCGGAGTTCTCGGCGAGGGGAAAATATTCTCCGGCAAAGATGAAGTTCGTATCGCCTTTGACCAGAACGTGGCCGATATCCATGCCCGTATCCGGGTCCGTATCAACGGCAAGATCGAAGAAACGACGGTCGGCCGAGTTCTTTTCAGCGATATTCTGCCTGAAGGCATGTCCTTCTCTTCAATCAACAAGGAAATGACTAAGAAGGAACTCGCAAAACTTATTGACGAGTGCTTCCGAAAGCTGGGTCTCAGACGTACGGTCGTTCTGATCGACGATCTGAAGGAAATGGGCTTCAAGTTCGCCACACGCGCTGGGATCTCTATCTGCATTTCCGACATGCATATCCCGAGCAAGAAACAAAAGTTTATTGATCAGGCGCAGAAGGAAGTAATGGAGATCCATTATCAGTACACCGAGGGCCTTATTACGAATGGCGAGCGCTACAACAAGGAAATCGACATCTGGGCAAACGTGACCGAAAAGATCGCCGATGAAATGATGGCGGAACTCGGCATGGAAGCCGTCGAGCTGGGTGGAGCCAAGAAGTCGGAACTCCAGGAGGCCAGGTCCTTTAACAACATCTTTATGATGGCCGACTCAGGTGCACGGGGTAGCACGCAGCAGATCAGGCAGCTCGCGGGTATGCGCGGTCTTATGGCAAAGCCGTCGGGTGAAATCATCGAGACGCCGATCACGGCGAACTTCCGCGAAGGCCTCACTGTGCTGCAGTACTTTATTTCAACCCACGGCGCGCGCAAGGGTCTCGCGGACACTGCGCTGAAGACCGCAAACTCCGGTTATCTGACGAGACGTCTCGTCGATGTGTCGCAGGATGTGATCATCACTCAGGACGATTGCGGTACGACGGATGGCATCATCGTCGGATCTCTCGTCGAAGGTGGTGAAATCATCGAACCTCTGTCCGAACGTATCCTCGGCCGTGTTGCAGCCGAGGACGTCAAGGATCCAATCACGAAGGAGGTAATCGTCCCGACAAAGAAGGAAATCAACGAAGAGCTTGTCAAGCGTGTTGATGAGTCGGGAATCGATCGCATCAAGATCCGTTCCGTACTCACCTGTCAGTCCCTGCGCGGCGTCTGCAAAATGTGTTACGGCAGGGACCTCGGCCGCGGCAAACTTGTAGATATCGGCGAGGCAATCGGAATTATCGCGGCCCAGTCCATCGGTGAGCCGGGTACGCAGCTGACGATGAGAACGTTTCACATCGGCGGTACTGCCAGCAAGGTTGTCGAGCAGACCGTGCTCGAAGCGAAAAATGCCGGTGTCATTAAATACCTCAATTTAAATACGGTGAAAAACAAGGAAGGCGATTACGTTGTCATGTCTCGCAGCGGCAACGTCGCCATCTACGATGAAACGGGGCGTGAAAAGGAAAAATACGCGATCATCTACGGTGCCCGGCTTAAGGTTCAGGACGGTCAGAGGGTGGTTGTCGGTCAAAAGCTTGTGGAGTGGGATCCTTATTCATTGCCGATTCTCACTGAAATCGGCGGCAAGATTGCCTTCGGCGACATCATCGAAGGCGTGACCATGCGTGAGGAAGTAGATGAGGTCACCGGGCTGTCCCGGAAGGTGATCATCGACTATCCAAACCAGAACTTGCGGCCGCGAATCTCGATCAAGGACCAGCACGGAAAAACCGCTAGACTGCCGGGTTCTAACGTTGTCGCACGCTATTTGCTGCCTGCGGGTGCCCACATTCTCGTGGACAAGGGCGATGAAATATTCCCTGGTGATATTTTGGTGAAGATCCCCCGTGAAACTACGAAAACTAAGGACATCACGGGCGGTCTTCCGAGGGTGGCCGAGCTTTTCGAAGCGAGAAAGCCGAAGGAACAGGCCATTATAAGCGAAATCGATGGCACCGTGGAATTCGGTGGTTTCGTGAAGGGCATGCGCCGCATACTGGTGAAGGACGGTATGGGGAATGAAAAGGAGTACCTCATCCCCAAGGGCAAGCATGTGAACGTGCACGAGGGTGACTGGGTGACCGCCGGAGAACCGCTCATGGACGGCCCCGTGGATCCCCACGATATTCTAAACGTGCTTGGACCGAAGGAACTGCAGAAGTACCTTGTCGATGAAGTGCAGCAGGTCTATCGCCTCCAGGGCGTGAGCATCAACGACAAGCATATCGAGGTCATCGTGCGCCAGATGCTCCGCAAAGTTCGGATCGAAGATGCCGGTGATTCATCCTTCCTAATCGGCGAGCAGGTGGACCGTTTCTCATTTGCGAGGGAGAACGAATCGGTGATCGGCCGAGGCGGAAAGCCCGCAACAGCACGGCCAATCCTTCTGGGTATCACCAAGGCGTCGCTCACCACGGACAGCTTCATCTCGGCGGCTTCGTTCCAGGAAACAACACGCGTGCTGACAGAAGCAGCGATCACGGGAGCAGTGGACGATCTTGTCGGGTTGAAAGAAAACGTGATCATGGGAAGGCTGATTCCGGCGGGTACTGGGATGACCGAGTACCGGAATACCTATGTGGTTGTCGAGGAAAATGCCGAGCAGGCCACGGGGGAAAAAGTCTGAGTTAGCTAATTTTCCGGGTACGGTGGCGCAACCGCGCAACAAAGCCCTCCCGCAAGGGACTTTTTTAAAGAAATTTGCGTCACTAAACGATATGAACTAAAAAAATGATCTAAAAAAAGCTTGACAACTTAGCCTTATATCGATATAATTACCGGGTTTTGACTCAACGTTTTTAAAAAACTACTATTTATTTGTTTTTAAGGAGTAATTCTCGTGCCTACCATTAGTCAATTGGTAAGAAAAGGCAGATCGCTTGCCGCCAGCAAGACCAAGAGTCCTGCACTCAGGAGCTGCCCTCAGAAGCGGGGGGTCTGCATCAGGGTTTACACGACGACCCCGAAGAAACCAAACTCGGCGCTCAGAAAAGTTGCTAGGGTGAGGCTCACGAACGGCATGGAAGTTACTACGTACATCCCAGGCGTTGGCCACAATCTGCAGGAACACTCGATTGTTCTTATTCGTGGTGGGAGAGTAAAGGATCTTCCCGGTGTCCGGTACCATATTGTGCGAGGCACACTTGATACAGTGGGGGTTGCGAACCGCAAACAAGGTCGTTCCAAGTATGGAGCGAAGAGGCCGAAGTAGCGGTTGGGTGCTGGTTGATAAAAATGCCGCTGAGGCGGCGATGATATTGAGAAAAGGTATTCTATGCCGAGAAAAACAGTAATCGTAAAAAGAGAAACACTGCCGGATCCGAAGTACAACAGCAAAATGCTGGCGAAATTTGTAAACGTGCTTATGCGCAAGGGTAAAAAAAGCACGGCTGAAGCAATCTGTTATAAGGCTTTGGACCGAATTCAGGCGAAAACCAACAGTGATCCGATTGCTGTTTTCAAGAAGGCTGTTGAGAATCTCAAGCCGACGCTTGAAGTGAAGTCCCGCCGGGTCGGTGGTGCATCCTACCAGGTGCCTATCGAGGTCAAGCAACCGCGCAGGCTTTCACTCGCGTACCGGTGGTTGCGTCTTTATGCTGCACAGCGGCCTGAAAAGTCCATGGTGGACAAGCTCGCCGGAGAAATTCTTGATGCATCGAACAACACGGGGGCTGCGGTTAAAAAGAGGGAAGATGTACACCGTATGGCAGAGGCAAACAAGGCCTTCGCTCATTTTCGTTGGTAAGGTGTTTATGTTGTCGTGGAGGTAGCAGTGGCTAGGCAGTATTCTCTGGAAAATACACGCAACATCGGGATCATGGCTCATATCGACGCCGGCAAAACGACGACGACCGAGCGGATCCTTTACTATACCGGTGTTTCCTATAAAATCGGCGAGGTGCACGACGGTACTGCAGTCATGGATTGGATGGTGCAGGAGCAGGAGCGCGGCATCACGATCACTTCTGCGGCCACGACCTGCTTCTGGCGGGACAAGCGCATCAACATCATTGATACTCCCGGTCACGTGGATTTCACCATTGAAGTGGAACGCTCGCTCCGCGTATTAGATGGCGCTGTCGCGGCGTTCGACTCCGTTAGTGGAGTTGAACCCCAGTCCGAGACGGTCTGGCATCAGGCTGATAAGTATCAGGTTCCGCGCATTGCATTCATGAACAAAATGGACCGTGTCGGCGCAGACTTTTATATGAGCGTTCAGTCCATGATTGATAGGCTCGGTGCGAATGCCGTCCCGATTCAGATCCCAATCGGCGCGGAAGACAAGTTCCGTGGTTGCATTGACCTGGTGAAAATGAAGGCGGTTCTGTTCGACGATGAGACCCTCGGAGCAAAATACGTTATCGAAGAGATTCCCGCAGACCTTATAGCCAGGGCGAAAGAATATCGCGAGAAAATGATCGAAAAGATCGCAGATGCCGACGATACCGTGATGGAAAAATTTCTGAACGGCGAGCAGCCGACGGAAGCTGAGATCATGCTCGCGATCCGCAAAGGCACGATCGCTATGAGTATTTTCCCGGTTATTTGCGGGTCGGCGTTCAAGAATAAGGGCGTACAACTTCTGCTCGATGCTGTCGTAGATTATCTCCCCTCGCCGCTGGACATCCCTCCGGTTAAGGGATTGGGCGCTAAAGGCGAAGAAGTCACCCGTCAGACCTCCGATAGTGAGCCTTTTGCAGCCGTGGCTTTCAAGATCATGACCGATCCTTTCGTGGGCCAGCTCACCTTTGTCAGGGTTTACTCCGGGACGCTGCATTCCGGCTCGTATGTGTATAACTCTAGCAAGGGGCAGCGTGAACGCATAGGCAGGCTGCTCAAAATGCATGCGAACAAACGTGAAGAGATCCAAGAGATATATGCCGGCGACATCTGTGCGGCTGTGGGGCTAAAGAATACACTCACGGGACACACCTTATGTGATGAGAACAAGCCTGTTATCTTGGAGGCTATGACCTTCCCTGAGCCGGTTATTTCTGTGGCCATCGAGCCAAAGACAAAGGCTGATCAGGAAAAGCTCGGGTTGTCGCTCCAGAAGCTGATGCAGGAAGACCCTTCATTCCGCGTGTTCACGGACCAGGAAACCGGCCAGACTATTATCTCGGGGATGGGCGAACTTCACCTTGAGATCATTGTCGATCGATTGATGCGCGAGTTCAAGGTTGACGCTAATGTAGGTAAGCCACAAGTGGCGTACCGTGAGACGATCAAGAAAAAAGTCGTTGCAGAAGGCAAGTTCATTCGTCAGTCCGGCGGACGCGGTCAATATGGCCACGTGGTCCTCGAGCTAGAACCGCAGGAGCCAGGAAAAGGCTTTGAGTTCGTGAACAAGACCGTTGGCGGTTCCGTCCCCAAGGAATATGTTGGGCCTACGCAGAAGGGTATAGAAGAAGCCATGGAGAGCGGTGTGCTTGCCGGGTATCCAGTGGTTGATCTTAAGATTACGCTCATTGACGGATCGTATCATGACGTCGACTCGTCAGAAATGGCATTCAAAATAGCCGGTTCCATGGGATTCAAAGAAGGCGCAGCGAAAGCCAATCCTACATTGCTCGAGCCCATTATGGCTGTTGAAGTTGTGTGTGCTGAGGAGTACATGGGAGATATCATCGGTGACCTGAGTTCCCGCCGCGGCCGGGTCCAGGGGATGAATATGAGGGGTGCCGGCAGGGTCATAACCGCCCAGGTGCCGCTTTCAGAAATGTTCGGATACGCCACCGACATCCGGTCCAAAACTCAGGGCAGGGCTACCTATACCATGCAGTTCGCACATTATGAAGAAGTACCGAAAAACATCTCGGAGCAGATCATTGCTAAGGTAAAAGGCGAAGCAGTCAAGAAATAATCATTCTTTAACTATTACATTCGATTTACACTTCCCAACAGGAGGCGGATAGCATGGCAAAGGCAAAATTTGAGAGGACAAAACCTCATGTGAACGTAGGCACCATCGGCCACGTGGATCATGGCAAGACGACCTTGACGGCCGCCATCACGAAGGTGCTTTCCTTCAAGAACATGGCGAGCTTTGTATCCTATGATAATATCGATAAGGCGCCGGAAGAACGGGAGCGTGGCATCACAATTGCCACGGCGCACGTTGAATACTCGACAGAGAACCGGCACTATGCCCACGTCGACTGTCCCGGCCATGCCGATTATGTGAAGAACATGATCACAGGCGCGGCGCAGATGGACGGAGCCATCCTGGTGGTGTCTGCCGCTGACGGTCCGATGCCCCAGACCCGCGAACATATCCTGCTCGCTCGTCAGGTGGGGGTGCCCTATATCGTCGTCTACATGAACAAGGTAGATATGGTGGACGACCCCGAGCTTATCGAGCTTGTTGAGCTTGAGATCCGGGAGCTTCTATCCAAGTACCAGTTCCCAGGGGACAAGACCCCGATCGTCAAGGGAAGCGCCCTGAAGGCCCTTCAGAGCGACAGCAAAGACGTCAACGCGCCCGAATACAAGAGCATCCTGGAGTTGATGGCGGCTGTGGACAGCTACATACCCCAGCCGAAGCGCGACATCGACAAGCCCTATCTCATGCCGCTCGAAGACGTGTTCTCGATCGCAGGCCGCGGTACGGTGGTGACGGGCAGGATCGAGCGCGGCGTCGTGAAGGTCGGCGACGAAATCGAGATTGTTGGAATCAAACCGACGCAGAAGACAGTGGTGACGGGCGTGGAGATGTTCCGGAAGCTTTTGGACCGGGGCGAGGCGGGCGACAATGTCGGCGTGCTTCTCCGCGGTACCAAGAAGGAAGATGTGGAGCGCGGGATGGTTCTTGCGAAGCCAGGCAGCATCACGCCGCACACGAAGTTCAAGGCTGAGGCGTATATTCTCACGAAGGAAGAAGGCGGCCGGCACACACCGTTCTTCAATGGCTATCGTCCGCAGTTCTACTTCCGGACGACGGACGTGACGGGCGTGGTAAAGCTTGCCGAGGGAGTGGAGATGGTGATGCCGGGCGACAACATGACCTGCAGCGTTGAACTCATCACCCCGATCGCCATGGATCAGGGCCTGCGCTTCGCCATCCGCGAAGGCGGCAGGACTGTAGGCGCCGGCGTTATCACCGAAGTGATCGAGTAAGAGAGGGAAGGGACAGCACGTGACACAGAAGATTAGGATACGCTTAAAAGGGTATGACCACAGACTGCTCGACCAGTCTGCACTTGAGATCATGGATACGGCTAAAAGGACCGGAGCAAAAGTGTCCGGGCCGATTCCCCTCCCGACCAAAATCAACCGGTGGACAGTCCTCCGATCTCCCCACGTGGACAAAAAATCCCGTGAGCAGTTTGAGATCAGGACGCACAAAAGACTGATGGATATTCTGGATCCGACCCCGCAGACCGTGGATGCGCTCATGAAGCTTGATCTGGCTGCAGGTGTTGATGTGGAGATTAAGCTGTAGTTCTAACCAGAACACGAAGGGATGGATCGCGCATAATCCCGGGTTGTGTGCGCATGAAGGGATAGGCAATGAGCAAGGGAATTATCGGGAAAAAAATAGGCATGAGCCAGCATTACAGCGGCGGAGAACTTATTCCGGTTACTGTGATTCAGGCGGGCCCGTGTACCGTGGTGCAAAAGAAAACCTCGGGAAAAGAAGGCTATGACGCAGTGCAGCTTGCGTTTAATGAAGAAAAAAAGAAGGACCGCGTGACGAAAGCCATGGCAGGTCATTTTCAGAAGGCAAATGTTCAACCGCACCGGTTTCTCCGTGAATTCCGTACGGCAGATTTTGAGCAGGGCCAGACGGTCACCGTAGATATTTTCAAAAAAGGCGAGCGGATTTCCGTGAGCGGAGTGAGCAAAGGCAAGGGTTTCGCCGGCGTCATGAAACGACATGGGTTTGCCGGAGGCCCCGGTGGCCATGGTTCCATGTTCAACAGGGCTCCCGGATCCATAGGCGCGAGTGCTTATCCGTCGCGGGTCATGCCAGGGAAAAAACTTCCCGGACATATGGGTGACGTGAACGTAACGCTGAAAAATATTGAAGTTATTGATGTACGGCCGGACCAGAACCTGCTCTTTGTCCGCGGCGCAGTCCCGGGTGGAGAAAATGGACTCGTTCTTTTATATAAAGCCGACTAATATCGAGAAGTTGAGGAAATAGACAATGCCGTCAGTCTCAATGGTTGACCAGAAAAATAAAAAAGTCAAGGATGTGGAACTCCCCAGCCTGTTCTCCACGGAAGTTCGTCCCTACCTCCTGCATGCCGCTGTGGTGAATCAGCTGGCGAACAGGAGAGCTGGCACCGCGGCGACCAAGAACAAGGCACTCGTGAGCGGTGGCGGGAAAAAACCTTTTAAGCAAAAGGGGACGGGCAGAGCCCGTGCAGGAAGCAACCGCTCTCCGCTCTGGCGTCATGGCGGAACGATCTTCGGCCCAATGCCAAGAGATTATTCTTATGCTCTCCCCAAAAAGGCAAAACGGGCTGCATTGGTAGATGCCATCGCGTCAAAAGTCACGGATAACCGGCTTATTCTCGTTGACAGCCTCGAACTTGCGGAGCCTAAGACCAAGCTGATGTCGACATTGCTCGAGAATCTTGGAGTGCAGGAAAATGCCATTGTACTGATTTCCGCGGACAACAAAAACCTGCGTCTTGCTTCCCGGAACATTCCGTCCGTAAAAGTTCTCAGGATGGACAACATGAACGTCTATGACCTGCTTAAATACCGGTACCTCATTACGACGCCGGATGCATTGAACACGTTGCAGGAGGTATACGGAAAATGATGTTAGATATGTATGATATAGTCCGGGTTCCGCGTATAACTGAAAAGGGCGCTCGACTCAAGGAAAAGAACAATGTCCTGACCTTTGAAGTCAAGGTTAACGCCAACAAGGTGCAGGTGAAGAAGGCAATAGAAGAAATCTTCAAAGTCAAGGTTGTAGATGTTACCACGGTTAGGAATGCAGGCAAGAACAAGCGTGTTGGAACGCGGTTGGGTCGCAGGTCTGACTGGAAGAAAGCATACGTGACGTTGAAACCAGGTGAAAAGATCGCTATATTTGAGGGTGCATAAATGCCGGTAAAGAGCTATAACCCAACATCTCCGGGAAGACGGTTTCAGACAACCTCGACATTCGAAGAGGTAACGCGCAGCACGCCGGAGAAATCGCTGCTCGTAAAGATCAGCGAGAGCGGCGGGAGAAACAACCGCGGCAAAATCACTGTCCGTTACCGGGGCGGCTGGCACAAGAAAAAATACCGGATGATCGACTTCAGACGCGATAAAATCGGCGTGCCCGCAAAGGTGGCTGAGATTGAGTACGATCCGAACAGGTCTGCTCGTATCGCCCTGCTTCATTATGCAGACGGCGAAAAGCGATATATCATCGCGCCGCTCGGTTTGAATGTTGGTGACAGCGTTCTGTCCGGACCTGGAGCCGATATCAAAACGGGGAATGCGCTACCGATGACCGCGATCCCGGTCGGCACTATCCTCCATAATGTGGAGCTTAAGAAGGGTGCAGGCGGACAACTCGGGCGGAGCGCCGGCGCATCCGTGCAGCTTCTGGCACGCGAAGGTGAATACGCTACGTTGAGATTAAACTCCGGAGAAGTTCGCAGAGTCCGCTCAGAGTGTATGGCGACTATCGGTCAGGTGGGGAACCTGGATCATGAGAATGTCAGCATCGGAAAGGCCGGGAGAGCGCGCTGGATGGGAATACGGCCCCGTGTGCGCGGAGTGGCAATGAACCCCGTTGACCATCCTCTCGGAGGCGGCGAGGGTAAATCATCGGGCGGAAGACCTGGCTGTTCGCCTTGGGGACTGCCTGACGGGACAAAAACGCGGAAAAACAAATCGACGACGAAATTCATTGTTTCACGAAGAACGAAGAGCAGATAAGCAAACAAGCGGAGGAATACGGTGCCGAGATCAGTTAAAAAGGGGCCTTTTATCGATGAGAGCCTCATGAAAAAAGTTGAGTCTATGAACGCAGCCGGGGATAAGAAGATTGTGAAGACTTGGTCCCGGAGATCGACGATTACGCCTGAGTTTGTCGGCCACACCATGGCGGTGCATAACGGCAAAAAATTTATCCCCGTTTATGTCACGGAGAACATGGTCGGACACAAATTGGGAGAGTTTTCGCAAACCCGGACGTTCAAAGCGCACGGCGGATCTAAATCCGCTGAAAAGGTAACTGCTCCGAAGTAGAAAAACGGATCGCTCCGTCACGAGAAAGAGGATGGTCAGATGGAAGCAAGCGCAACAGTAAGGCATATACGCATTACGCCGCGCAAGGCGCGACAAGTGATAGATCTTATCCGCGGGAAAATGGTGGGTGATGCCATCAATATTCTCACCTTTACGCCGCTCCACGCCGCACGGATCGTCAAGAAACTTCTCGATTCGGCTGTCGCGAATGCAGAGCAAAAAAAAGTGGGAGATTTGGATACACTCAAGGTAACCAAGGCCTTTGTAAATCAGGGTACAACCATGAAGCGGATGAGGGCACGGGCCATGGGCCGCGGTAACGTAATCAGGAAGAGGACCAGCCATATTACGCTGGTGCTTTCAGCATAGGTTCAATAACGGAGGCATCATGGGACAGAAGGTACATCCGATCGGGCTAAGGCTCGGGATCATAAAGACCTGGGATTCACGATGGTTTTCTCAGAAGAACTATGCAGCTCTCCTGCATGAAGATATCAAAATCCGCAAGATTGTAAAAGAGCGGCTAATGCATGCCGGAGTTGCAAAAGTGGAGATTGAGCGGGCCGGACAAAAAGCCAAGATTAACATTCATACGGCACGGCCAGGTATCATCATCGGCAAGAAAGGCGCCGAGGTAGACAAACTGAAAAAAGACCTCGAGACCATGACCGGCAAGCAGATGTACATTAATATTCAGGAAATCAGGCGCCCGGAACTGGATGCCCAACTCGTAGCCGAGAACATCGCGTTGCAGCTGGAGCGCCGAATCGCCTTCCGCAGGGCCATGAAAAAAGCCGTAACCTCGGCGCTCCGTCTCGGCGCTCAAGGCATCAAGATCAACTGCGCGGGAAGACTGGCTGGTGCGGAAATTGCGCGGACCGAATGGTACCGTGAGGGACGCGTTCCCCTTCACACCCTGCGTGCTGATATTAACTACGGATTCTTCGAGGCAAAGACAACAATGGGGCAGATCGGCGTCAAGGTCTGGATCTACCGGGGAGACATTCTCCAGAAGCCGACGAGCGCGGCATAATTGACCGGATTACGAGCAATTAAAGGACTTTTATCATGTTAGCACCTAAACGAGTTAAACATCGGAAAATGCACAAGGGAAGAATGACAGGTACAGCTTACCGGGGCGCCGAAGTGAGTTACGGTGAGTTCGGCCTTAAGGTTCTGGAACCGGGCTGGATTACCAGCCGGCAAATCGAGGCGGCTCGTATCGCGATGACACGTTACGTAAAACGCGGTGGCAAGATTTGGATCCGCATATTCCCGGACAAGCCGATCACGAAAAAGCCGGCTGAAACCCGCATGGGAAAGGGCAAGGGTGCGCCTGAGTACTGGGTAGCGGTGGTGAAGCCTGGGCGTGTGCTCTACGAGATGGGCGGTGTCGACGAGTCCGTAGCCAGAGAAGCGTTCCGCCTGGCGGCGTATAAGCTGCCGGTCGCGACGAAGTTTGTTTCTCGGGAGGCTGAAATATGAAGACGCAAGAATTACGGGACTTGTCAAACGATGAGTTACAGGCAAAAGCCGTTGAACTCAAAAAGGAGTTGTTCAACCTCAGGGTTCAGCAGGCGATGGGACAGATTGAAAATCCGATGCGGTTGAGAACGCTGAGGAAAGATATCGCAAAAGCAAAAACAGTGTTAAAGGAAAAACATGGACGAGTCTAAGAAGAGAAAAGCTTACATCGGGCAGGTCATCAGCGATAAAATGGATAAAACGGTCGTGCTGGCGGTAACGAGACGTATTGCTCACTCCCGATACGGCAAGACCGTTAAGCGTACTACCAAGTTCAAGGCTCATGATGAAAAGAATGAGTGCAAGGTCGGTGATGTGGTTCGGTTCATTGAAACCCGGCCCCTGTCAAAGGAAAAACGGTGGAAGGTGCTCGAGATCGTTGACAAGGCCAATTAATAAATACCAGGGACGAGAAATCTTCGCAGAGGGTTGATATATGATTCAGCAGCAGACAGTATTGGACGTTGCCGATAATTCCGGCGCAAAAAAAGTAATGTGTATAAAAGTGCTAGGCGGCACACGCAAGCGTTATGCCACCCTCGGTGATATAATCGTGGTCGCCATAAAAATGGCGATTCCCGAGGGACAGGTGAAAAAAGGCACCGTTGCTAAAGCCGTAGTCGTCCGTACAACCAAAGAAGTGCGACGGCAGGATGGGTCGTATATAAAGTTCGATCGGAACGCTGCGGTATTGATAAACAACGCGAATGAGCCGATTGGGACGCGCATCTTTGGCCCCGTTGCCCGAGAACTTCGCAAGAAGAACTTTATGAAGATTATTTCGCTGGCGCCAGAAGTGCTTTAAAACGGCCTTCAAAAACAGCTGAGGAAAAGCGGGAATTCAGAATATGCAAATAAAGAAAAATGATAATGTGATAGTGATTGCCGGCAAAGAAAAGGGGAAAAAGGGTAGAGTCATCGCCGTTTACCCGACAACGAACAGACTTCTTGTTGAGAAGCTGAATATGATCAAGCGGCACACACGGCCTAACCAGCAGCTCAGGCAGGGGGGGATCGTGGAAAAGGAGAACCCCATTTCTGCGGCGAATGTTCAGTTGATCTGTTCGAAATGCGACAAACCTACGGCTGTTGCCCGTAAAGACCAGGGCGACGGTACACGTGCAAGGGTATGCAAAAACTGCAGCGAGATCCTTGATTAAGCTGCTCTCCTCGTTTCAGTGACCCAATGTTGAGAACTTATAAAACAGGATAATCGATCAATGGCAGATAAAAAAGACAAGACGAAAGATACAAAGATCGGGGACCAGAAAAAAGCCGCGGCCAAGACTCCTAAGACAGCTGCGAAAGCGAAGGCCTCCGCAACCGAGGCAAAAAAGGAAGCGACAGGAGGGGAGGGTGGCAAGAAAATTGTTCCCGAACAAATTCCTACTCCTCGGATGAAGACGCGGTATCATGATGAAGTGGTTCCTGCGCTGATGAAGGAATTTCAGTACAAAAACCCCATGCAGGCACCGAAGCTTGTCAAGATTGTGCTGAATGTCGGTATGGGAGAGGCGATTTCCAACGCGAAATCCCTGGACCACGCCGCCGATGAACTCGCGAAGATCTCGGGTCAGCGGCCAGTCATTACCCGCGCCAAAAAATCTATAGCAACCTTCAAGCTAAGGGAGGGGATGCCGATCGGCTGCATGGTAACTCTCCGCCGTGAGCGTATGTATGAATTCCTTGATCGGTTTATCAGCGCTGCGCTACCCCGCATCAGGGACTTTAAAGGCATCTCAGCAAAGTCCTTTGATGGTAGAGGCAATTACTCGATAGGAATCAAGGAACAGGTTATTTTCCCAGAGATCGAAATAGACAAGGTTGATTCGATCCATGGTATGGATATTGTAATTGTTACTACGGCGAAGACCGACGAGGAAAGCCGGGCATTGCTCGGGCACCTCGGCATGCCGTACCGGAAGTAGTCCGGGCAACCGGACGTCATGGAGGAACGATGGCAAAGAAGTCGTTGATAGCTAAGGCACAGAGACCTGCTAAGTTCAAAGTACGGAGCTACCACCGCTGCCCGCTGTGCGGACGTTCACGAGGATATCTGCGTAAGTTTGATATGTGCAGGATCTGCTTCAGAAACAGGGCGCTTCGAGGAGAAATTCCGGGCGTGATCAAGGCGAGCTGGTAACTAAAAGGGGTTTGAATCAATGATGACCGATCCAATCGCGGATATGCTGACGCGTATCCGTAATGCCAGTAAGGCAAAGCATGAGAAAGTAGATATTCCCTCTTCGAAGTTGAAGATCGAGATTGCGAAGATCCTCAAGGATGAGGGATACGTGAAGAACGTCAAGCTGGTAAAAGACCGCCGGCAGGGCCTGATCCGGGTGTATCTCAAATACACCGAGGATGAATTACCGATTATTCAGGGCATGAAGCGGGTCAGTAGGCCTGGATGCCGGGTTTATGCAGGCAATGATGCGATTCCCAAGGTTCTGGCCGGCCTCGGTACAGCAATCCTGTCGACGCCGAAAGGCATCCAGACCGGAAAACAGGCAAAGAAGGATAATGTCGGCGGTGAAGTCCTCTGCCATGTGTGGTAGTTTCAAATCAGTGATTTCGTCCTCTTGAAGAGGGTAGGAGTTGTCATGTCGAGGGTTGGGAAAAAACCGATTGAGATTCCATCCGGCGTCGAGGCCAAACTCGAGACCGGCAAGATTACGGTGAAGGGTCCGCTGGGCGAGATGAGCCAGGATGTGAACCCGAAGCTGACGATTAAGAAGGAAAATAATAAACTGCTCGTGGGTCGCCCGTCGAACCAGAAGATGTATCGGGAACTGCATGGCCTGACTCGGAACCTTATTGCCAATATGGTAACCGGCGTGAGCAAGGGATATGAAAAGACACTGGAAATTTCCGGAGTCGGTTTCAAAGCTGCGTCACAGGGAACGAACCTGATGCTCACCCTCGGGTTTTCCCATCCCATTGTCTATCCGCTGCCGAAGGGCATTAAGGCTTCAGTAGATGCCAAGCAGACGCAGGTCACACTGAAAGGCGTGGATAAACAGCTTGTCGGCCAGATCGCTGCGAACCTCAGGAGTTTGAAGAAGCCTGAACCGTACAAGGGGAAGGGCATCAAGTACAGCACCGAGGTCATTCAGCGCAAGGAAGGCAAGGCTGGTAAGGGTGGAAAATAGAAACCGGTCTGACTTTTAGGACCGCATTTAGCAGGATGGAGAGAAGAGCGTGGCACAGAGCAAACTGAAGTCGAGACAAAGGCGGCATGTAAGAGTCCGGGAAAAGGTTAGCGGCACGATGAGCAAACCGAGGCTGAGTGTGTTCAAGAGCCTAAGCCATATCTATGCACAGCTTATTGACGACACTACGGGGAAAACGCTCATTACGGCATCAACAGCGGAAAAAGCAGTAAGAGTCGGTTTGAAGCACGGCGGCAACGTTGAAGCGGCAAAGAAGGTCGGAGCAAGCATTGCCGAGAGGGCGCTCGGTAAGAATATCAAATCGGTCGTATTCGACCGTGGTGGTTACAAGTATCATGGATGCGTCAAGGCGCTGGCTGACGCGGCGCGTGAAACAGGGCTCAGATTTTAGCACCAGCATTCATTAGCGGAGGCGGCATTGGCAGAGCGATACACTAATAAAGAGACGGCAGAAGGCGACGGCCTGAAAGACAAACTGGTTTACTTGAACCGCGTGGCCAAGGTGGTGAAGGGTGGAAAAAGGTTCAATTTTAGCGCCCTGGTTGTTGTAGGCGACGGTAAGGGTAAGATCGGCGTCGGCAAAGGCAAGGCAGCTGAGGCACCGGTAGCCATCAAAAAAGCCGTTGAACGTGCAAAGAAAAATATGGTTCTCGTTTCTCTGAAAGGAGACACGATTCCCCATGAGGTGCTCGGACACTACGGTGCGGGCAGAGTGTTGCTCAAACCGGCCTCGGAAGGTACGGGATTGATCGCAGGCGGCGCAAGCAGATCGGTGCTCGAGGTCGTGGGTGTACGGAACGTGTTGTGTAAATCTCTCGGTTCGAGCAATCCTCACAACGTTGTCAGCGCTACGATTAACGGACTTACCAGGCTGCGGAGCGCCGCTCAGGTAGCTTTGCTCAGGGGCAAATCCGTGGAGGAGTTGATTTAACATGGCGAAGACAGACGGGAAAAAATTGAAAATTACACTTGTGCGAAGCGGTATCGCCCGTCCAGGGAAACACAAGGTTGTTTTAATCGGTCTCGGTTTGAAAAAATTGAATAAGGCCGTCATTCGTCAGGATACTCCTGAAATTCGCGGCATGATCAATAAAGTGAGTCATCTCGTCCAAGTTGAGGAAGTAAAAAACTAACCACAAGGTTCGAATGTAGGATTGCCTATTATGAGATTAGAAGATCTGAAGCCCGCAAAAGGGGCGACGAAAAAATCAAAGAGGGTCGGCAGGGGACCGGGCTCAGGTGCAGGTAAGACTGCATCCAAAGGCCATAAGGGTCAGAAAGCCCGATCCGGAGGCGTAAAAGGCGCCGGCTTTGAAGGCGGTCAGATGCCGTTGCAACGCAGAATCCCTAAGCGGGGATTCACAAATATCTTTCGCAAAGAATATGCAATTGTGAACCTCTCAGAGCTTGAGAAAATCGGTGGGACCGATCCGGTAACGCCGGAGATACTCGTGCAAAAGGGCCTTATCAAGGACATGAAGACAGGGGTTAAGATACTCGGAATGGGTGAGCTGAAATCCAAACTGACCATCCGTGCCCATAAGTTCAGCAAAAGTGCCTTGGATAAAATTCAGGCGGCTGGCGGCAAGGCTGAGGTGATCTAACCCTTGTTCACAGGCCTGAAAAATATATTCAATATTCCAGAACTTCGGAAGCGCGTTATCTTTACGCTCTTGATGCTGGCTGTATATCGTATTGGCGCCCATATACCCACTCCTGGCGTGAAGGGTGAAGCGCTCAGTCAATTTCTGCACCAGTCAGCCGCAGGGCTGATGGGCTTCTTTGATATGTTTTCCGGCGGGGCTTTGTCGAGAGTCACGATATTTGCTCTCGGGATTATGCCCTACATCACGGCTTCCATCGTGTTGCAGCTGCTGACCGTGGTAATCCCGCGGCTTCAGGCATTAGCGAAGGAAGGGGAGGCCGGCCGCAAGAAGATTACTGAGTATACGCGATATGGAACCGTTGTCATATCCGGATTTCAGTCGTTCTGGATGGCAGTCGGCATAGAAAAGATGGGTGGCGGTGCATTTGTTGAGTCAACCGGTTGGTCGTTCCGCATTCTCACCATGATTACGCTGACTGCAGGAACGACGTTTATTATGTGGCTTGGCGAGCAGATAACCGAGCGTGGGATCGGAAATGGCATTTCCCTAATAATTTTCGCAGGCATTGTTTCCGGCTTCCCCCGTGCGGTCAGCAACACCATAGGCCTCATAAGCGCAGGTGAAATTGCCTACTTCATGATCTTTATCATTATTGCATTAATTATCGCGGTTGTGGCCGCGATAATCGTGATGGAGCGCGGGCAGAGGAAAATTGCGGTTCAATATGCACAGAGGATGGTGGGGAGAAAAATTTACAAGGGACAAAGCACACATCTCCCTCTAAAAATCAACTCTTCAGGGGTTATTCCTCCCATCTTTGCATCTTCAATCCTGCTGTTTCCAGCTACCATAGCGGGCTTTGTACAGGTACCGTGGCTTCAGTGGTTTGCGCAGCAGCTTTCACCTGGGAAACTGCTCTATACCTTGGTTTATGTGGTTATGATTATCGGGTTCTCCTATTTCTATACCGCTATCGTGTTTAATCCGGTTGATATCGCGGATAATTTAAAAAAATACGGCGGTTTTATCCCGGGTATCAGGCCGGGGAAGAAGACCTCCGACTATCTATTTCGCGTTTTAAACCGAATAACACTTGGCGGCGCATTGTATCTCGCCGCAGTCTGTGTTTTGCCCGATATTTTTTATAAATTTTTAAATGTGCCGTTTTATTTTGGAGGAACATCGCTTCTCATCGTCATCGGCGTGGCTCTCGATACCGTTTCGCAGATTGAGTCACACTTAATTCAAAGACACTATGGAGGATTTCTGAAGGGCAGTGCTGTCAAAGGGAGACGTTGAGGCCTGGGAGTTGCCATGATTATTCTCAAGTCCCTTCAGGAAATCGAAAAGATACGGAAAGCCTGCTTAATCGTATCGGATGTTCTTGACCGTATTCGCGAACATGTTCGGCCGGGTATCAGTACTCAGGCTCTTGATGAAATTGCCGAGCGGCAGATTCTAGCCGCAGGTTCAAAGCCGGCTTTCAAAGGATACCGCGGGTATCCGAAGACTCTTTGTACATCGGTAAACAATGAAGTTATTCACGGAATTCCTGCGAAAGAAGTTGTTCTCAACGTGGGTGATATCGTCAGCATTGATGTAGGAGCAATCGTAGATGGGTTTTACGGTGATGCCGCTGTTACGATGCCGGTAGGAACTATTTCAAAAGAAGCGGAACGGCTTATCAAGGTAACCGAAGAGTCTCTTTATCGTGGCATTGATCAGGCAAGGACAGGTAAGAGGTTGTATGATATTTCATACGCTGTTCAAAGTCATGTTGAGGCACACGGGTATTCGGTAGTACGCGAATACGTCGGTCATGGGATCGGTAGGAATCTCCATGAGGATCCTCAGATTCCGAACTTTGGTTCGCAAGGTCAGGGGCCGAGGTTAAAGCCAGGGATGGTTCTTGCGGTGGAGCCGATGGTAAATGCCGGCGGCAGTGCGACGGCTGTTAAAGACGATGGCTGGACGGCCGTTACGTCAGATGGAAGTCTTTCGGCTCATTTCGAACATACAATCGCGATTATGCCGGACGGCCCCTGGATACTGACAAAGAAGTAATGGTGGTAAGAACCGAGAGGTTATGGCGAAAGAAGATTCTATAGAAGTTCAAGGTACCGTATTGGAAACGCTTCCTAACGCAATGTTTCGCGTTGAAATGGAAAACGGGCATAAAATACTGGCGCATATATCGGGGAAAATGCGCATGCATTTTATTAAAATTCTTCCGGGAGATAAGGTAACGGTTGAGCTTACTCCCTATGATCTGACCAGAGGCAGGATTACTTATCGTTTTAAATAGATTCCTTCTGGCGTCATGCAGGAATGGTTTAAAAATCTCAAGGGAATGGAAGTATCGAAACATGAAAGTACGCTCATCAGTACGTAAAATTTGTCCAAAATGTTCTATCATTCGTCGCAAGGGCATTGTACGCGTTATTTGCGAGAACTCTCGCCACAAGCAGAGGCAGGGGTAATCTAAGAGAATCGAGCAGAGACCGTTTGATGGGGGCTGCAGTTGCTGCAGGGTCGCGCAAAACCTTGACCGGCCTGAACCCATGGACGTGAGGAGGAAATGTGGCACGAATTGCAGGGGTAGATCTCCCCAAAGATAAAAAAATCGAGATAGCGCTCACGTATATTTACGGCATCGGACCGACCTCCGCCAAGAAAATCCTTGCGGAATCCGGGATAGACTTGAATATGAAGAGCGGCAATCTGACCGAATCCGATATTGTCAAAATCCGTACAATTTTGGATCGCGACTATACGGTAGAGGGCGACCTTCGCAGAGAAGTGACGATGCACATCAAACGGTTGATGGACATCGGCAGCTATAGGGGGTTGCGGCATCGTAGGGGATTACCGGCCCGCGGTCAGCGAACAAAAACGAATGCCAGAACAAGAAAAGGTCCGAAGAAGTCGGCAATGTCTGGAAGAGGCAAGAAGAAAAGTCTGGCAAAGAAGTAACGCCGCAAGCGCTGACGCGGTTGTCGCGTAGGGTTCCCCCAGACAACCCATGTCTCTCATAAGGAGGAATAATGGCCAAGAAGGGCAAAGAAAGAAAGAACGTGGCCAATGGAGTGGCGCATATCCATGCTTCGTTTAACAATACGATTGTGACGATCACGGATACCGCAGGAAATGTTATTACCTGGTCTAGTTCCGGTAACAAGGGTTTCAAGGGATCTCGAAAGAGTACGCCGTTTGCCTCGCAGCTAGCTGCGGAAGCGGCTGCCAAGAAAGCCATGGAGCACGGCATGAGACAGGTTGAGGTTTACGTCAAGGGACCGGGGACGGGCAGAGAGTCGGCAATTCGTTCAATTCAGGCTGCCGGCCTTGAAATTGTAGCGATCAAGGATGTCACCCCGATTCCCCATAATGGATGCAGACCGCCGAAACGCAGACGGGTATAGTTTTTTGGAACTGGGTTAACACAGGAGGAATCACGTGGCACGGTATATCGGATCAGTTTGTAAGCTCTGCAGAAGAGAGGGCATGAAGCTTTTTCTGAAGGCTGAGCGTTGTTATACAGATAAATGCGGAATCACCCGCAGGAGTTATCCTCCCGGCCAGCACGGCCAAGGGCGCATCAAACAGTCTGAATACAGCCTGCAGCTGAGGGAAAAGCAGAAAATCAGGCGGGTGTATGGAGTTCTTGAGCGTCAATTCCGCGGCTATTTTGAAAAGGCTGAACGCATGAAAGGCGTCACCGGAGAAAATCTGTTGCAGCTCCTCGAACGGCGCATTGATAACGTTGTTCAGAGAATGGGTTTTTCCGGATCCAAAAAAGAAGCACGACAGCTCGTACGCCACGGCCATATCCTGGTTAACGGGAAAAAAGTCAATATCCCGTCATATCTTTTAAAGGCTGGCGATGTCGTGGAGCTTCGGGAAAAAAGCAAGGGGATAACGCAGATTCAGCAGACCCTTGCAGCCGTGGAGAAACGAGGCTTCCCTTCTTGGTTGGAAATCGATAAAGCTCTATTCAGAGGAAAGGTTTTATCCTTGCCGATTAGGGATGAAAGTACGATGCCGACCGTTAAGGAACAGCTTGTCGTCGAACTCTATTCGAAATAATTTTCATAATTGATGCTGAGAACGACGCCGAAGACTGCCTGAGTGCCCCTTACGGTGGTCACTCCTTGCTTTTTTATAAATAGTTTTTCACTCCGTTCTGGAGGACGCATGCTCAAAAAAGCCAAAGATTTCCAGATGCCAAAAAAACTTCAATATGACCCAAAAAAAATAAGCGACACCTATGGTAAATTCACGGCCGAGCCTTTAGAGCGTGGTTTTGGAACTACCTTAGGCAACTCCCTACGCCGGGTTCTTCTTTCATCCCTTGAGGGATCTGCTATTACCTCTTTGAAAATATCGGGAGTTCAGCATGAGTTCTCGAGCATTCCAGGTGTGATCGAAGATACGACGGATCTGATTCTGAACCTAAAAGAGGTCAGACTCAAGCTTCATACGGACAAGCCAAAGACCCTTATCCTAAAATCAAAGGGCCCCGGAGAAGTTACAGCAAAAGACATAGAGGCAGATGCGGAAGTAGAAATCCTGAATCCGGATCTTCACCTTGCAACGATCGATAAAAATGGAAAACTCGAGCTTGAGATGCGGGCTCGTCGCGGCCGAGGGTACGTTTCCTCGGACAGGAACAAGGAATCTGGCCAGGCCATTGGGGTTATTCCGATTGATTCTATATTTTCTCCCATACGCAAAGTGAATTTCAAGGTTGAAAACGCTCGCGTCGGCCAGGATACCGATTATGACAAGCTTGTTCTCGATGTCTGGACAGACGGAAGCATCAAGCCTGATGATGCAGTTGCCCACGCTGCGAAACTGCTGAAGGATCACCTTTCGATCTTCATTCATTTGCCCGAGGAAGAAGAGGACATTCCAGTCACGGATGAAGAAATCAAAAAAGTTCCATCGTTCAATGAAAATCTTTTGCGCAGTGTGAACGAACTAGAGCTCTCTGTGCGGGCGGCGAACTGTCTTAAGAATGCAGGGATTGAAACCATAGCTGAGATGGTGCAGAAGACCGAGAGTGAAATGCTCAAAACCAAGAATTTTGGAAGAAAGTCATTAAACGAGATAAAGGAGATTCTTGCAGAGATGGGACTTTCATTGGGCATGAAGGTTGACGATAAAATCGTCTCTGAGGCAAGACGTCTGTTGGCGGAAAAACCGAGTGAAGCATAATATAACTTAAAATTGGCAGGGACAACAAAATGAGACATGGATGTGCAGGCAGACAATTTGGAAGAAACTCAGGGCACCGCAAGGCGCTGCTCCGAATGTTGGTAACCGCGTTATTGAAAAACGAAAAAATTGAGACCACAACAGCAAAAGCAAAGGAAATCCGGCCCTTAGCCGAAAAAATGATCACCCTTGGCAAGAGAGGGGATTTGCACGCTCGACGTCAGGCTCTGAGTTTTATTCAAGACGAATCCGTTGTAAGCAGCCTGTTTGCTCAGTTGGGGCCGCGGTTTTCATCCCGTACCGGAGGCTACACACGCATCGTCCCGACCCGCAATCGACCCGGTGATGCGGCTCCCATGGCAATAATCGAACTGGTTGAGAGGGAGAAAACTGAAGCCGGGAACACTAAGTCCACGGGAAAAGCTAAAGCAGGTAAGATAGCGGCTGCATAATTCAGAGATTACACACGACCGTCAATCCGAATAGGTTGTGAAAATGCAGTTTTGCCGCCACATAATCCAACGTATCAAGAGGCAAGAGCTTATGCTCTTGCCTCTTTTTATTGCGTTTACAGGAAATTCCTTTTGTGCTAATATGTGTGCGTAACGCTCTGCGGACACCCATAGCAGATGCTAAAGGGCTAGCCTCGAAGCTTTCGGTCCGTGTGCGTCAGGTTGCATTCCGGTGGCGGACTAGAATCGGATGCAGAGCCTTGTTTTCATGATGACGGCTCTTATTCTCGTTGCCTCCATCATCGGAGCTTTTTTCTTCCGAAAGGGAAAAATGACCTTGATGAAGAGATACGGGGGTGGGGCTTTGTATACTGCAGATGCACATGCTTTCCTCACACCTGATATATCGTTGCGGGAAACCGTAATGAGCTGCACAGAAAACTGTCTCTTCCCTTCACCGCAAATGAGGATGACCCCTCGGGCAGAGCCCTCCTCTGCTCGACCATTTTTATCAATTATGCCAAAGAAGTGAACGTTTGTCCATCGCTCATTAAAAACAATACCTATTTGGCTGCTTCGCAACCAGCGGCTTATATTTCCGGCCTGAACAGGCCGTCCGATAAAGACGGGAGTATCGAGGATACCCGATCGGAATCTGTCCGGCAGATATAGGCTAACGTTGGGGATAAAGTTGATTTCAAAAATTCTAATAATGATAAAAAACAATAGCGATATCTCATGAAAAAGAGAATCCTCATCGGTTTCGGCTTGGTGCTCTTTGTTTTCTTGATCGGGAGCATTGTTGCCATGCTGTTCCTTACTAAAACGATGGACCGCATGGACAATCTGTTCGCACTTCACCAGGCTGAAATTATGCATGACAAACCTTATAATCCATGTCGAGCAGGTTCAGTCCTATATTAACCTGCATAACCTCAGGAGCGGCAGCGATGTGGATATCCTGAAAGCAAGCATACAGGAGATGTACCACGTGATGGACACCTGCGGGGGATGTCATCATTCGCGGGAACTGACCCAGGGAATCATGGCAATGCGCGATGTGGTCAATGATTATAAAACGGTAATCAATCACCTCATTGTCTCATCCGCGAACCCGGTCAGAGCTTCAGTGCTTGAAAAAAATGCTCAAGAAATGGGCAGGGACTCATCACTATGACACAGAGCATGGCTTTTACAGCGAACAACCGGCAGCAGCAGAAAACTCTGGAAACCATCAGCATCGTACGAAGGGTAAGGAACGTGCTGTACCTTACGGCTGTCTTCGGAATTACTTTATCTTTATGAACGGTTATAGCCCTTGTGAAGAGTCAGGAGCGGCGCATTCAACATCTTATCAGTGTGATTAAAAACATAACACAGGGGGAACTCAAGAGTCGTATCGACATCAGCGATCCTCCGGGAGTGATTTCGGAAACTGAGCGACGCGCTTAACTCGATGGCGGGGAATCTTCACCGGTCGCAGCGGCACCTGATGCAAAGCGCAAAGCTTTCGACTATGGCGAACTTGCCACGAATATCGCCTACGAAATCAGCAATCCGCTGGCCGGAGCGCTGGGTTACACAGGGCTGCTTCTAACCGCTGATGATATTTCTGAAGAAAAAAGGAACCAGCTGAAGAAAATTGAATGGGAAATCGTCCGTGAGCGGGCCCTTCTTAAAAGTCTACTGGATTTTTCGCAGAGAAAGCCACCGCTGCTCGTCATGACGGATATCTCGAAGCTCATTAAGGAAGCAACAGAGTTGGCTCATGGTCTGACTAGTAAGGGAAAATATATCTTCTGTTCGATTGTCCCGCAGGCACCAATCTCCTTGCTGTCGATGGAGAAGAAATGCGGCAGGTTATGGTGACTCTGATCAATCATGCTTGCTCCTCCATGCCAACCGGAGGCATGTTGACAATTCGGTGTTAACAGGTCAAGGAACTATCGGCGCAAGAAGTCCTGGCTGTTGAGATTGAGGATACCGGCCACGGGATCCAGGATGAGCATCTTGAAAAGATTTTTGTTCCTTTCTTTTCAACGTGTACGGATGGCGAGGTAACGGGCATGGGGCTGGCGATCAGCTATATGATCGTTCAAAACCATGGCGGTCGCATTGAAGTTGATAAGCGCGGTTGGAAAAGGCTCAATTTTCCGCATAATCCTGCGGATTGAGAGTGCAGGAAAGGCTGAAGAGTCCGGGATGGAGAAAAGCGTTTAAGCCCTTTCGCCCGCTGTAGACTCGGGAAATTCAATGAAATCTATCGAATCATATTTAGGAGTTATCGCATGGCTGGAGAAAAAATTCTCATCGTCGACGATGAGAATGTAATCAGGGACCTTTGTGACCATGTCCTGAGCTCGGAAGGATACATAGTTACTACAGTTACAAGCGGGGCAATGGCCCTCGATGAACTCGAGCGTGCGCCGGCGGATCTCATGATTACGGACATCAAAATGCCGGGAATGGATGGGCTGGAGCTTTTCGAACGTGTCAAAGACCGGAACATCGATCTTGTTACAATTTTCATCACAGGACATGGTTCGCTGGATACCGCCATTGAGTCCCTCATGCGCGGCGTGGATGGCTTCGTACTCAAGCCGTTCACCCAGGAAGACCTGCTTGGCGCCGTCAACCGTGCGATCAGCAGGAGTAGGCTGAAAAAAGAAAACATCAGACTCAAGGCGCTGATTCCACTCTTTGAAATCAGCAAACTTCTGGTTACCGAGATCGATCTCGCTCACCTTTTCAAGATCATAACCGAGGTGTTAGTACAGGAATTTTCCGTGGATCGCGTCTCTCTGATGCTCATGGATGAGGCAAGCGGAAGTCTTCTGATCCGCGCTTCCCATGGTTTACCGACGGAGATGGCGTTGAAAGCACGCCGAAAAATCGGTGAGGGCGTTGCAGGGTTAGTGATCAAGAATCGAAAGCCTTTAATCATCTCGGAAGGAAAGCATGTGGACCGGGAGGTGATGGATGCCATCAACCGCGAGGATATGCCAGCCTCGTCTATGTCGGTGCCGCTTATTGGCAAGAATAAACTTTTCGGCGTGCTCAATCTAAGCAAGTTTGCGGGCCCTTCCTTTACGACGAGCGATCTCCAGATCGTGCTGATTCTGTCAAGTCAGGTAGTGACAGCAATGGAGAACGCTGCGCTCTATGAAGACCAACGGGAAAGTTATTTCAGAACAGTGCAAGCCCTTGTTGCCGCCGTCGAAGCAAAGGATCCTTATACCCGCTGGCACTCGACGAATGTTGCCAAATACGCTGTGGCGATTGCGCGGGACATGGGGATGAGCCCTTCGCAGCTTGAGGAAATCCATATTGCCTCGATTCTTCATGATATCGGCAAGATCGGCATCAGTGAGTTGATTATCGGTAAACCGGAACGTCTCAGCCGTGAGGAGTTCGACGTCATGAAAGACCATCCGGCTCATGGACTTAGGATTCTCGAGCCCATTGGATTTTCAGTGTCCATCACGAGCGCGATCTATCAACACCATGAACGTTATGACGGCAAGGGATACCCTCAAGGGCTTGTCGGCGATGACATTGCACCGGCTGCGAGGATTCTGAACGTCGCCGACACTATAGATGCAATGGTCTCCGAAAGGCCTTATCGCGGGACAATCTCGAGACAGGATGTACTTCTGGAACTGGAACGGGAAAGAGGGAGACAGTTCGATCCGCTCGTCGCTGAGTCTGCCACAAGACTGATCGAAAAGGGCCTTTTAAAACTCGGGATGCATTCCTACTACAAGTATTCCACCGGGATGGACAAAACGGAGCGAAATGGGAAAGAAACAGCATAGCAATAGCCAAAAAATTAATGTTGTCCAGACAGTAAAGCAGAAAGTGCCCTGCGGCATCCGCTTAACAGGGAAAAACATCATGCAGCCCTCGTCGTCCCCTATGATCGCCGGGCAGAGCGAGAGCGGTCACGATGATGTGCTCCAGCACCTCGGCAGCCTCGTGGACAGCGTAACGACAGGTATCATATCACTGGATGGAGAAGGACGGATAAGAGTTTTTAACGCGGCGGTGGAAAAGCTTTTCGGGCTGCCGCGCGTAATGGTTATCGGCAGGCACATGAAAGAAATCGGTCGCATGATGGGCTTTGATGATCATGGCCGCCGTGCGCTCTGGGAGAGGATTTCCGATGCGGTTTGGGCCGCGGGAGCTGCGCTTGACCTCGAGTTTGACCTTATCACTCAACGCGGGAAACGGACGGTAATTAGCTACAGCGTCTATCCCATTGGCAGGATGGCCTGGTCCGTCGGTAATGGCGTTGTGATCATGCTTGATGATATCACCCGTAAAAAAGAAATGGAGGACCAGATATCCGATGCTCGCAAGAAGCTCTTGGCCGTGTTCGACGGGATCACCGACGGCATCCAGGTTATAGACAGCGATTTCCGGATTACGGCAGTGAACAAGTCCATGACCACGCTTCTTGCTCGTGAGATAAGGACAGGAGTGCGGTGCTTTGAAGCCTGCGCCTTCGGAACAAGGATCTGTCTTGATTGTCCCGCGGAGGAGACGTTCCGGACCGGACAGCCCGCCTCGATAACAAAAGGGCTTCTGCAGAGAACTTCAAACAGACAGGAAGAACGGGTTGTGGAAATCAGCACATTCCCTCTCCTGAACCGCGGTAACCGGGTAATTCAAGTTGTCGAATACATCAAGGATGTTACTGAAAAAGTGAGGCTCGCGGAGCGGCTCGAACAGTCGCGTAGACTTGCCGAACTCGGCGAGATGTCGGCGCGCGTCGCCCATGAAGTGAGAAACCCCCTGAATGCTATTATCGGCGCGGCGCATTTCCTTTCGACAGAATACGCCGGCGATGAGACGCTCCAGAACTTCACAGAACTTATCAAACGACAGGCAAACCGGGTCAACCAGGTTGCCTCCGATCTTCTGTATTTCTCGAAGCCGCTTCGCATGCGGCTGACGACGGTTCAGGTTGCGCATGTCATCGACCAGGCCCTTGATTCCCTGCTTGAGCAGCTCCGAGATCAGCATATCGACGTTGTTCGGGAGGCCGAGCCTGATACCCCCACCATTCAGGCCGATGAGCTGCAAATCGAACAGGCGCTGCAGAATATTCTCCGCAATGCTGTTGAAGCAATGCCCGGGGGCGGAGTGCTCGGAATTTCGTCCGGTCCCGTATTGCCGGGCGGAAACATAGTAGAAATCCGCGTTCAGGATACTGGGCCTGGGATACCGGAACAGGACCGAGAACGGATATTCCAGTCGTTCTTTACCACCAGAGTCAGAGGCACCGGTCTCGGGTTGACTATTGTCCAGCGTGTGCTGAAAAACCATGGAGGCGAAGTCATCATGGAGCATCCCGAAACGGGAGGCACAAGGGTTCTGGTCCGGCTTCCGGTAAAAAACGGGTTCAGCGATCAGGGTCCGATGTTCAAAGTGGAGACTGATTCGGATACTATTACCCCTTTGGACACTACGCTTCACCACTATGAAGGGTTCTCTCCTGATTATTGACGACGAGCCGGATATTCGGCTCGTCATGTCCGCCAACCTCAAGAAAGAAGGCTATGAAGTCGAGATAGCGGAAGACGGCGCCGCCGCGCTCCGGAAGCTAGAAGGCAGAGACTTCGATGCCATTATTGTCGATCACCAGATGCCCCGTCTTACCGGCATGGAGTTGCTTGATCACCTGAAAAACGAACAGCATGGAGGGTTAGACAGAACCGAAATCCCCGTCATTGTTGTCACTGCATACGGTACGATCGAAATGGCCGTCAAGGCAATGAAGGATGGTGCCTACAGCTATCTGACCAAACCTATTCAGTACGAAGAACTAAGTATGCAGGTCAAACATGCGGTTGAGCGACGAAAACTTTCGCGTGAGGTGGAGAACCTGCGTCACGCCGTGGAAGAGCGATATCAGCTCGGCAACATCCTGGGCAAAAATCCGCAGATGCAGGAAATTTTTCATCTCGTGCGCACGGTGGCAGAAACCGATGCGACGGTGCTGATTCACGGAGAAAGCGGCACCGGCAAGGAACTTATTGCGCGCGCGATTCATTACAACAGTCTGCGGAAGGGCCGTCCGTTCGTTACAGTCAGTTGCTCTGCCTTGCCCGAAACACTGCTGGAGAGCGAGCTTTTTGGCCATGAAAAAGGTGCGTTCACCGGCGCAATCCGCCAACGGATCGGCAGGTTCGAGATGGCCGACGGGGGTACGGTTTTTCTCGATGAAATCGGCGAGATGTCCATGCCGGTGCAGATCAAGCTTTTACGTGTTCTTCAGGAACGGGAGTTCGAGCGAGTTGGCGGGAACAAGCCCGTGAAGGTCGATGTTCGCGTTATTGCGGCCACGCACAAAGACCTTCACCGCGCCATGAATGAACGACTGTTCCGAGAGGACCTGTTTTATCGGTTGAATGTTGTGCCCATCAAGCTCCCCCCTCTCCGTGACCGGCTTGATGATGTACCGCTCCTTGCCGCTCATTTTCTAAATAAATACAGCGAAAAAAACGATAAACGGATTGCTATGATCTCGACAGAGGGGTTGTCGTCGCTCATGCGTTACTCCTATCCCGGCAATGTTCGGGAATTGGAGAACATTATTGAGAGGGCCGTGATCATGGAAAAGGGTGATATCCTCACCAAAATTGACCTCAAACGCTTAGGCAGTGGGAAATACAACAAGCAGTCCCTGATAGGGAATGATATCGAGACATTCCGTAAGACAAAAACTGAGATAGTTGAAAAGTTTGAGAAAGAATATTTTACTCGGCTTCTCAGGATGTACAACGGAAACATGAGCCGTGCTTCCGAGCACGCGGGCATCAATATCAAGAACTTTCATGAGAAGATGGCTCGGTATGGGCTGAAGAAGGAGGAGTTTAAATAGTTTGCAGACGGGAGTGGTGCAGGACGTAAATTGTAAATGGGGTCAAAGTGGTCATATTACTGGTGCTTTGGGGAACCGCACACGTTTGCTATGTACGATGACAGAAATTCGTGTTTCAACTTCTTACCCGTAAAAGTAAGGAGCCGAAACGTTCACGAGGACCACGAAGGGGAATCAGCATATCGCAAGCAACCAGTTCTTGCGGTGGCCGAAACAGTACGCTATCTTTCCATTCATATCATAACCGCAGCTCCGTCACAAACGAAACCGCCCTCCATGGCCAGGATTGAACCCGCTTATAGCGCGAGAGCGGCTACACGTCCGGTTACCTCCATCCCTAGACCGATGATCGCAGCGCCGACAATAAATTTCCTTACCGAACCGTTTCCCGAGTTAGAGGATTTTTATGATCATGATCTCAGGGGTCTCGTTTCACCTACATTCATGCGTTAAAGCAGCTCTCTGTTTGGAAGATTGGAAACGGGGCGCCTTTGGAGCAATATTTGCGCATAACTGCAACTCTGTTGGAAACACTTCGTTAATAACTAGAAAACGCTTGACTAAAGGATACTTCTTTGATATATTTTGGCTAAAGTTTTCCAAAACACCCGCAATAACAATTCTTTTTTTCTAGGATACCTGTAGTAGTTTGTAATAGTGGCAGATGCAAACGATTTATACTAACTATGATTACCACTAACAGACCTACATATCGTCAACGTTACCATGCCCCCGATGAGAAGCAATCCGTTGCTTCTATGAGCGGTTGCACGCGGCCATTCGTAGAAACTGGAATTCTTGCCGAAAAATTCAAAATTAATATTTTTTCATTATTTAAACAAGGGTCTCATTTTTCCCGGCGCCATCAGTTTCGTTAGGAATTTTCTAAAGAGAGGGGGGGTGTCACGAACTCATTTAATATCGCTTCATGGGGGTCACTGCTGTTTTGATTCGCGCACATCACTTAAGGTTATGACGTGTTCCGGTCTCGATCGGAACGAATCTATTTTAGGGAGGATAAACGATGAAGAAGGTACTTGTAGCACTTGTTGTACTAACAATGGTTTGCCTCGGCTCCGTGGCATTTGCTGCGGTTGACGTAAGCGTGGGTGGCAGCGTGCAGATCCGAAGCCGTGATTTTTCAAACCTGCGCTTTGACAATGGCGACCCTTCCGGAACCTATGCGGACACCCAGGAGAGAGTCGAGCTCGATGTGAACGTCAAGGCTGGCGATGATGTGAGGGGTAAGATCGCGCTCTGGAACGATTTCCAAGACTGGGGCACCATTGAACAGCAACAGGGCCAAGGTTTTGGTGACTCCGTTTCCGGTAGCCAATCAGCGGCCCATTTTGGTTTCCGGGAAGCATGGGTAAACTTCAATATGCCAGTTATCCCGGTGAATGTAACCGCTGGTCATCAGCTCTTGGCACTCGGCGAGGGCTGGTTCTTACGTAACAAGCATTTCGGAGATGATGCCTGGGTCATTGCCAATGTGACGGGCGCCAACACGGTGGCTTTCGTTAACATTGTTGCTGAAAAAGGCTCTCCAGTCAGTGCGGGTACAATCACTGCTTCCTCCAACTACTTTAACGCAGACAGTGCTGTGGATGCCTATGCGCTTCTCGATGTGTTTAAGATCGATGATAATAATATGGTTGGTGCCTACGCCGCTTATGTGGATGCGCGTGCTAGTGCACAGGTTCCGTATCCACCTATTTCTCTGTCTCCAAGCAGCACACAGATCCCTGAATTTCTTAACGTTGCTGGCACGCAACTCTACAACCTTGGTTTACATTATGAAGGCAAGATCAGCGTGTTGAGCTTGAAAGCCGAGGCTGATGGCCAAGCGGGTAGACTTGCAGGTGCCTTCGGGAATCCTAAGTATTCCGGTAATCAAGTCGTGATCCAGGGCACCGTGCCGGTGGCCCCGGTGGGCTTCGAGTTTACCCTTGCACGTGGTTCCGGTAATAGCGCCTCAGTCAGCAATAACGACAATCTAAATCCTAATATAACCAATGAACCACATTTTAACATTGGTCAATACATCAACTTCTTGGATATCGATCCGCACTACACCTTCCTGTACGAGTATAAGACCATAACCGCCGCTGGTGCGCAACACACCGGTTTCGCCAACACGACAGCCATAAGCGTTGGAGCGAACGCTGATATAGTCAAGGGCCTGAACGTCGCACTCGATGTTTGGTACCTGCTGGCAACTGACAAGGATAGTACACCTCTTGCACTTTGGACGAATGATACACAGACGAGCATGAATGTGGGAACGGAAGTCGATTTGACCATCAACTGGAAGCTCTATGACAACCTGACCTGGAATTGGAATCTTGGTTACTACAAGCCCGGCGGTGCCATGAGAACTGGAGCATCGCCTTACACAGCACCAAATGGGGCTGGGCAAGTATCATCAACAGCAAATAATTATCTTGTTGGAGCGGTTGGAAACGCGCTCGACCCAGTTATGGGCATTCAGGGAGTTCTGTCTCTCAACTTCTAAGGTATGCGCTCCCTTACGGTGCTCATAGCATAGATGCAAACACGAACGCGACCCCGGAGGAATATTCCTCCGGGGTTTTTTAGTCCGCCAAAGCATGTTCGACAGCCTGGAGATGCAATTCCTCTACCCACGCCGATACAGGCGAAGGTTAGCGAAGCGCAAGGGCGTCATAGTGAGATGGGGTCTGAGGAAGCGTGGAGCATACCTTAAACCAAACTTGCCTTTTAATCATAAAGTCTATAGTGGTCATTAAAGAGCATGTGACATTCTTTGCAACGCTCTGTCACCGTTTTTGCGTCGAAACATTGAATCTCTAGCTAAATCAAATAGATAAACGTATACCCTTAAAATACCCCATCGATAAGATTGACTCTTCATTAATTAATCGCTACAATGTAACAACTTGTCTTGTTAAGACTATAAATTTTTGTTTCATGAGTGAAGCAGGCTGAAAATATATTGATTAATTTACCACGTAATAATTAAAGGAAATTATTATACTTTCATTGAAAACGAAATAAATATTGATTTCGCAACAATTTAATTAATCTTGAATCCTTCATCACGTATGATTGGCGGAGGAAAGTGGCGGGATGAACTACCTTTGAGATGTGCTGAGTTTCTGTCTGAAGGAATCTTGAAATCAGAACTCTCTATCTTCAATATAAGCCGTCATTATCTGGTTTTTGAAGAACAGACACAGTTCCGTGAGACGCTCTTCATTAAATTGACAACCTGAAATACTATGAAACCGTTGATTGTAAAACTGACCCGGCCGCACCTGACAAGCGTGGTGAAGCGAAATCGCTTGAGTGATCATCTCGACCGTGCGAGCAAAAAAAAATGCCTCTGGATTTCCGCTCCGGCAGGATACGGAAAAACGACGCTCGTGGCGAATTGGCTTGATAGCCGGAACCTTCCCTGTTTATGGTACCTTGCGGACGAGGGTGATGCCGACATTGCCACTTTTTTTTCGTACATGGGGCTGGCGGTCCAGCATGTGGCTCCGCGATATCGCACATCCCTTCCGTTGTTTACTCCCGAATATCGCCTCGGCATTCCGACATTCACAAAACGATACTTTGAGTCCCTATACGGTCGCCTCAACCCCCCATTTTGTCTTATTATAGACAATTATCAGGATGTCTCGGCAGAATCCCTATTTCACCAAATAATCCGCGATGGTCTGAGCGTTATGCCGGATGGCATAATGATGGTAATCATCAGTCGCAGCGACCCGCCCCCTGTTTATTCACGATTGCAAGCAAACACTGATCTGGAAGTCCTGAGAAAAGAAGAGGTCGAATTCACCTTTGATGAATCGCGCGAGTTTGTTATGCTGCGAGGAAGGAAAAAACCGGCCGAAAATTTTTTAAAGCTGCTTTATAAAATGACTGAAGGATGGGCAGCCGGTCTGGTGCTTCTACTTGAAAGCCTTGCATGCAGGCACGACCTCCCAGAACGGTGGAAGGTTACTACAGACCATGTATTTGACTATTTTGCTGCTGAGTTGTTTGCAAAAATCGACGAGGAAACTCGGAGATTCCTTCTCATGACAGCCATCATGCCGAGAATATCCGCCCACGAAGCGGTGGACCTTACCGGCAACAAGCATTCCGAACTTATCCTCTCCCGTTTGAGCCGGTCTAACTTTTTTACTGAAAGACACGCTACCCCGATATCCTCATACAAGTACCACCCATTGTTTCGTGAGTTTCTCATAGCACAAGGTCAAAAACATTTTGGACAAGACGAAATATTTCTAGTCAGGCAAAAAGCGGCCCTCCTGCTTCTCAGAACAGAACAGGTGGTGGATGCTGCCCGAATTTTATCAGATATCGGAGACTGGAAAACTTTAACAGAATTAATCCTTCAACATGCTCGACCCTTTCTGGCGGCAGGACGTTTTCTTACAATCGAAACTTGGATCGATTCGATTCCATCCGAGTTAAAAGAGCGTAATGGCTGGCTCCTGCATTGGAAAGCCATATGCCGCCTCGTTGTCCATCCAGCGGAAGCCCGGGGTTTGCTTGAACGCGCGTATTTGTTGTTTCGTGACGCGGAAGATGCCTCGGGAGCATTCCGGTCCTGGTCGGCGATTGTAGAAACATTTATGTACGAGTGGAAGGATTTTCATCCTCTTGACCATTGGATCAATGAGTTCGCCCAGCTTCAAAGACGATACGCCGGATTTCCCTCGGTTGAGATCGAAGCACGCGCCACATCTGCCATTTTTACAGCTCTCATGTTTCGTCAACCCCAACACCCCGAGCTTTCTCATTGGACGAAGCGAGTGCGTGACCTTGTGCAGAGCACACCTGCTCTGTCTCACCGCATGTTTATCGGTTACAATCTCATCCACTACTATCTCTGGACCGGCCGCATTACCGAAGCGGGAGCGCTCGTGGCCTCACTTGCGCCGATCATTAAGAAAGGACAGGGAGCACCGCTCCCGAAACTGATGTGGCTTCGGGCGGAGGCGCTCTATTATTTCTATGTTTCACAGTTCGAGGCCGGGCTCAAGGTCGTTGAGCAGGGCCTTCAACTCTCACAGGAAACTGGCGTTCAGGTTCTTGACATCATGTTCTATGGTGTGGGGATTTACCACGCTACCTTTCAGTGCAATATAGCTCTAGCACAGCACTATCTTGACCGGATGTCATCCGTGCTGGATCAGGGAAGTTCGTACGGAGCGATTTATTACACCGGTCAATCATCGTTGGTTGCTCTCATGAAAGGGGAGTACGATGTAGCTGTGTCCCAAGCACGAGCGTGCGTGAATCTCACAGAAGATGCCGGCGTCCCGTTGATTCTCATGGCAAACCAAGCTGCATTGGCACATGTTCTGACAAAAGTGCAACAATATGATTGTGTTAACACCCTTATCGTCATGTTACGGAAACAGAATGAGGATATCAAGTGTGATCATATCGAAGCATGGTGTTCAAGTTTTGAGGCACAAATCGCGATGCACGAGGGGAATGACGCGCTTTTTACAGAACGATTTAGCCGTGCAGTCGATATTTGCAAGACAACCGGCCTCAGGCTTTTAGCATTTCTCCCGAACAGGATTACACAACTCTGCTCGAAAGCGCTTGAACTCGGTATTGAGGCTGATTTCGTCAAAGAAGCGATTTTGCTGAACAAGCTTGTTCCCGACAATCTGGAATCGGTTTCCGCATGTTGGCCATGGCCAATCCGAATACATACGCTCGGCAGGTTTGAATTGATAAGAGACGATACGCCGATGAATTTCGCCGGTCGGGTTCAGCAGAAACCGTTGTCCATGCTTAAAGCACTTGTGTCTTTCGGCGGAAAGGACGTGAGAGAAGAGCAGCTGACGGATGCTCTTTGGCCTGATGCAGATGGTGACCTGGCTCATACCTCTTTCAATACAACGCTGCATCGGCTACGGAACCTTATCGGTCATGAAAAGGTCTTGGTGTTTCAGGATGGAACGCTGAGTCTGGATGAGCAGTATTGCTGGATTGACACGTGGGCCTTTGTGCGAGATTTACGCCGGGGTGAGGAAGCATGGAATTCGTTAGTGCCGATAACAGATAGCAAGGGGCATCACCATGATGTAAAAGCAGAGTCTTTGTTCGATAAGGCCCTCAACCTTTACCGGGGTCACTTTCTTCCGGGTGATGCGAAACAGCCTTGGACGCTCTCGCTCCGCGAACAGCTTCGGGCGAAATTTGTCTTCAACGTCAGCAAACTTGGCACTCACTGGATGGAGAAAGGTCGTTACGACAAATCGGTTGGGCTTTTCATGAAAGGCCTCGAGACAGACGACCTCGCTGAAGAATTTTATCAGCATCTCATGGTATGCTACAATCAATTGGGCCAGCAAAACGATGCAATAAATGTTTACAGACGATGCCGGAAAGTTCTTCAAAGTTCCCTCGGCCTCAACCCTTCTTCTAAAACCGAAGGTATTTATTACATAATTCGGCAAAATTACCTATCTCATTGAAATTTTACCGTTATTTATGAGATGTTACCTTTTTTCACATCATTTCTCAGATATATTTTTAAGTCTCCCTAAAAATAGTCAATTTCTAGCTCATCTGTAAGTCTCCTGTAAGCTCCCCTCTCTTAGAATCTCAGCGTACATTCACAAAAAACATCCGCTGAGGTGCCCATGGAAAACTACATCGTTAGAATTTATCGGCGGGATGATGATCAGAACGCTATTGCCGGTATCGTCGAAGTTGTGGGAACGCAGGAGCAGAAACCCTTCAAGACACATAAAGAGCTGCTTGCGATTTTGAACATGGCAAAAGCCGAGCAAGTCGACTGTGGGAACGAAATGGACTTATAAAGGAGGAATTATCATGAGAAAATCAGGTAGCAGACTTTTACGGTGGTTTTTGATTGTGGCAATTATGACAATAACCGGATGCGCAAATAATCAACAGGCGTATCAAAAGGCATTTGATAGCCAACATTCCCTTATCCAAAATCAGTCCAACTTCACGCAGTCACCTGAAAGTATTTTCAAGATCGTAAAACAAATATATATTCAGCAAGGATTTACTATTGAAAGCGCAGACTTAAAGTCGGGCATAGTAAAAGCTGTAAGAAATATGCAGGACAAGGAAAACTCTGAGATTTCTTATAATATTAGTGCATCAGCAGATATTTCAGAAGTAACAGATGCCGAAACAACTGTCTCTTTGTCTGCAAGCGAGCAGACAATTCTCCACCGCGCTTCTACTACCTGGTGGCACCTTCTTTGGATCCTGCCGATTATTCCTACTGGGACTGAATATCAAACCTTAGTTATTAAGGAAGGAAATATTACGGACCCGGGTTTTTATACCGATTTCTTCAATTCTGTGAGAGTTGCAGTGACAAAGTATGATTTGGCCGTAAAGGCTGCTGCGGCAAAGGCCGCTGAAAAAGCAGAGGCAGAAAGAGTTGCCGCTGAAAAAGCTGCAAAAATAAAAGCAGATAAGGAAGCGAAAGCTGCAGCTGAAAAAGCTGAAGCTGAAAGAGTTGCAGCCGACAATGCAGCGAAGATAAAAGCAGAGGAAGAAGCGAAAGCTGCAGCTGAAAAAGCAGAGGCTGACAGAATAGCCGCAGAAAAAGCAAATGTTGAAAAATCGGCAGCCGAGAAGGGGCCGCTACAATAGAAGCCATCTTTCTCCGGTCTTAAGAGGCGTGTAGGAAAATTGATTTCATAAGTCGGGAGCAATGTGCTATAGAGCGAGGTCTTCAAGGCCCTTTATCGTACCTTAAAGGAGAAGTTTATGCGAAAGAAAAAATGGTTAAGTATTTTTGGTTTATTGTTGATTGTGATGGTCATCGCAGTGGGTTGCGGTTCAGTTAATAAAGAAATCAATGATATAAAAAGTAGCACATCTGCGCCGTCAGCGCCGACTGGGGTTACCGCTACACCGGGGAATGGTCAGGTAACTATTGCCTGGACGGCAGTTTCAGGCGCAATTACTTACAACATTTACTGGTCAACTACTGCCGGGACTGGGCAAAACGGCACCCAGATACTCG